>MDTG01194314.1_pt1 | contig 34634 bp, 28 predicted proteins | sample 811421 | NCBI WGS metagenome assembly MDTG01 (sample SAMN05326645, study PRJNA326480) | marine metagenome | isolation source: seawater | place: Pacific Ocean: South East | collected 2011
AATAAAAATTCACAGAAAGAAAGTAAAGAAAGAGAAATCGCGACACACTTTGACAAAGAACGCCATTAAAACATCATCGTCATGACGACAATCACTCGGGAACAAATCGAATTCGCGAGCCAAAACCTCTCCTCGCGAGACCAATCCGCGAGAGAACAGTCCGAACAGATTCTGTTGTCGTTCCGTAAATCTCCAGAAGCGTTGCGGGTGTGTCGAGATATCTTGGAGAATTCACAATCGAACGATACCAAGTTCCAAGCTTCGAACGCGTTACGGTTTGCAATTTTACAAAAATGGGACGCGATGACGAACGAAATGCGCGCGGAGATTCGACAGTTTTGCTTGACATATTTACTGCATTCGCAGACTGCTCCTTCGTCGTCGTCGTCGTCATCTTCTCGGATGAGCAATGTCATAAGTTCGCAAATTGTTTCCGTGTTGGCGGTTGTTTTGAAACGCCAGTGGCTCGACGACGACGGGAAACAACGACAGATGGCGTTGGAAGAATGCGAACGCGCGGTGTCGTCTTCGGCGACTGCAGGAGCGAGGAAGCTCGGATTAGATGTGTTCACGCAGGTCGTTTTGGAATGCGCGCCGAGCACGAGCTCGCCTATGCATTTGAATTGGGAGTTTCACGAGCGAGTGCGAGATGCGCTCGAGAAGGAAGTTTTAATCCACTTTTTCTCACACGCCGGGAACATCGCCAGAGAAGTGTTGATGGTTGAAGGAGGGAAGATGGTGAAATTAGGTAAAGACGAGGAGTGCTTTTTCGCTAGTTTACGGCTCTTGAACGCGTGCTTATCGTGGGATTTCTCCCGGTTCGGCGGGTTCGGTAAAAATGGCGCGAGAGGCGTGGAGAATGAGAATGGAACAACAACGAACAATAACAATAATAATAGCAAAGGAGGTCGAAGCGTTCTAGAAAACGCGTCCATATCGGATGGTTTCGTTCCAGTTACGCCTGGGGAAACGTGGCGAGAGATCTTGTTACAATCTGGAGAGAATGACACGTTCGCGTGGCTTTTTTCGTTGCACGAAACCATGCATTCGCCGAATGGTGTGGCACAGAACAGCGCGGATGGATCGAGCGCGATATTACCGGGAACCAAAGTCGCCAAGGAAACGAGAAGTTTGCTTTCGAACTTTTGCGCCTTGAGTGGATCAATATTTCCAGAAGCTGACGTCCACAAGCATTTGAAGTCTATGCACTTCCAACGGTGCGTGCAATCACTCTTGAAAACGCGAACAGTAGTGGACCCGAAAGATGCAATGATCAACATTGACGAAAGAGAAGAAGAAGTTTTGGATTGCGTCAAGCAGTTGGGCACGTTGTGTTCCGCGCACAATTGGACTTTCTTAGTTGCGCCGTGCGCGGCAACGGGCGGTAGCGTATTAGAAGCACTGACGAGCATTTGCTTGGCAGCGATTGAAGGTGGAAGTTTGCGCGCGATAAACGATGGATCTTGTTTAGATCTCGTCATGAAGAACTGTTTCGACGCTTTCGCGGTGTTAACATCGAAAGTCGAGCGGAATCAAGCCGAGTCACCGGAAATGGCGATGAAAATAAACCAGGAGATTGCTAAAATATGCCAAAGGTACGTCGAGTTTGGTTTACAATCGGCGAGAGAGTCTGCTTACGACGAAGACGATGGCCACGAAGAAGATGGTGCTGCCGGTATTGAAGCTTTGGATGTCGCCTTAGATGTCGTCGCGGAGTTGTTTCGCGCCACGGTATCGTTGTCAGTTCGGATGCTCGTTGCGACATTGCACGAGAAAATTAATTTCTTGTTACAGTTAGCCGCATTATCGACCGACAACGCCGCGCACGCAGATTTACAACGCGCTCCGGAATTATTTGAAGAATTGTGGTGGTTGTTGAGACTCGTAGGACATGTCGTCGCGGACGATGGACGAGGCGAAACGCCCATGCGACCTTTACAATTCGACGAAAACAATCAAACGAAAATAGCTTTACGTCAAATTGGTGAATTGTTCATCGGTACTCTGTGCGTCCAAATATGCGAAAATCAAAGCGTCAAGCAATTTTTATCGCCACGAGTTGTCGAACAAGTCGTGTGGTGCGCGGCGAGGTGGGCGGATACGCACTTGTTCCCCGAAGATTCCGGTGGACGCGTGCGCAACGTGTTACTCCAGGATAACAATTTGTCTATTACTGGGGCTGTTCAATCTCCAGATCCGTTCGAAGGCGAAGGAGGTTCATACGCCGCAAAAATTTTGGTCGGTTTAGCAACTGTTGCGATATCTTTTTATGATGGCGAAACATCATTAAGGAAATCTGCGAGCTTTCGTTTGCTTCCTTCCCTGACGCGACGCAATGCGCCGTGTAAAGCGGTCGCGAATGATCCAGCTTGGACGACGCTGTTATTCTCAACCGGTCAAGCGCACGAAAACATAAATGGAGGTTTTCCTAGCGAGATATTCTGCGGATTGACTGAATCACTCACAAGAGCTGCGATTGGTATCGCAGAAGAAAATGATCAAAGAAACGCGTATTTGCGATACGTTTTGGAACCGCCGTCCAAGGTTTTGCTTTTAGCCGTAGAGAGTAAGAAATTCATCGAACATCCAACCGGCGAAAGCCGAACGATGGGCGCACTAGAAGCGCTCAGAGGTGTGGCAAGAGCGTCTCTGAGTAAACAACACGAGTTCTCGTCGAACCATTTCTTTGAAATGCTTTCGCCGTTAACGAGAGTAATTGAAAATGCAATTTCAGCAAACTCTTCTCTCGTCATCTCTCGAGCGATGAAATTATCGGAAATCTTGTGCGAAATATTTGCAATGGATGAGGAGAATATGCAACGACAGCAGAGGATACGCGAGTTTACCCTCTCCATTGTGTCGATTTTCGCGAAATCCGAACCTACGAAGATGACCGCGGCGACGCTGACGCGATTGCGAGACGAAGAAATCAAGGCAAATTACAAGTGTTTGAAATCGCTTTTGAGAGCCTTAACGCACTTAGCTTCTGCGTGGAACGACGACGATAAAGAAAAGTTAGCCTCGGTTGTTTTTTCTGGTCTGGCAGTTGTCATCCCTCTGTTAACTCCGGAAGCGTTGTTGCTCCCAAAGTTGAGAAACTGTTACTTTTCCTTACTCTCTTACTCGATGGAATCGTTCGCGGACATCATCGTAAAAAACGCAACCAGAATGTCAGAGCTCGTCGTCGACATCAACGGATCGGCCGTCGGTGCTTCAGATCCTAGCGCGTTATTCTTCATGATACTTTCGACTTTGGAGTTTGGTTTAGACAACGACGACGAAACCGTCTGTCGAGAATCTCTGATCGCTCTGGGCGCCTTAGCTGCGGCGGAGTTACGAAAGCAAAAGAGTGGTGGTGGTGCGGCTACTGACAGCCCGTTATTGATGCAAACGACGCAAACTGTCGCGAGCTTTATCGTCGAGGGTGGGTCGATAACGGCAGACAACGAACCACCAAGCGCTTTGATGGTCCAGCTTCCGTTGTCGCCTTTGGGTAAGTGTCTTCGAATCGTCTGGAAACGACTCCTTTTCGTGGACGCCTCTGGCGGTGAGAAGAACTCTGCCATCGTGGACGAAGCCGCCGACGCTTTGCTGCCTTTATTACAAATAGAAAATGCTTGCTTCACGAGTCTCGGCGAGGAGACTTTTGAAGCCGCCGAGAAGAAAGGCGGTCGAGGCGTCGTCGTTCGCGAAGCTCTCGGGCAGTTAACCACTGCGAGAGGCTTAAACGCCGAGGTCGATCGAATGAACAAGAGAAGGTTTCGCAGAAACTTGAGCGAGTTTGTCGAGCGCGTGCGAGGGGTCGTTAGGAGTAACTAGTTTTAGATTATAATGGATAGATTTCCCTCCATAAAAATAATGATTTAAGTCTACCATATGTGCGCGTCTTGTGTAAAGTACTTTTGTGCGTGTATTCGCACTTCTTTCTAATTACTCGAAAAATTAAAGAAAATAAGATAAAATTTCTAGTACAGGTTAATAAAGTTTGATTACAACGCTCTTCGAACCTACTATTCGACACCCCTTCATGTATACAACGGTGTGTTCTTGATATTGTCTCTCTCACTTAACTTATGCCGCCGCTTTCTTCGTGATGGCTTTCAACTCAAACTTCTTCGTCTTCGACTTTGGTACACACATCTTAATCTCAACAATGTCCCCCACATTACTCTCGTTCTCTTCGTCGTGCACGGCGAATCTCTTGCTCTTATTGATGCGCTTGATAAAACGCGGGTGCGGTACTTTTCTCTCGATCAACACGATCGCGGTTTTGTCGTTTGCCCTGGAGACCACCTTACCTTCCAAAATTTTAGAGATGGTCGTCGTGGAGACCTTCGGAGACGCCGTCGCCACTCTGGACGAGGCGGAAATTTTCGACGTCGACGCGGTCACGTTCGCTCTCGCGGATAACTGAGTAGATGCTACGGTAAACATATCGTTTGTATTCGTTTGCACGTAAAAAGAAGGTTACGCGTGATGTCTAGATATCGCGCGCGTGCGTGCGACCGAGGGCTATTTATGCGGTACGTGCGGCAAAACGCCGACGGATAAAACCTCAAAAAAAAATTGAAGGAAGGAGAGAAGAGGAGAAAAAAGACGGCCTCTAAAAACTCCCTTTTGGGGAGCACTTTTGTTTTGTCATTTTCCCACCACAAAGAAACCATACGAGTAAAAAAGAAGAAGAAGAAGAATTTGATGATGTGTACCACCTTTACCACCACCAACACCACGTGGCTTGGGGTCACACCGCGTCGTCCTCATCGCGACGCGACGACCGGGAACGCGAACGGGAGAAGAGTTGCGAGCAACGGCAGTAGTAATAGTAATGGCAAAGCTTTGAGCATTCAACAAATCAAAGTGGACAAAAACAGAAATAGAGATGAGTTCAAAAACTGGCCCGTTTGGGGATGCGAAGCGTCGACCTTTCCGTGGACGTACGGGTCGACCGAACAGTGTTACATTTTGAAAGGGAAAGTGATCGTCACGCCAGACGGTGCGAGTGAAGGCGTAACTTTAGAAGCGGGAGATTTCGCGGAGATGGAGAAAGGACTGAGTTGTACTTGGGATGTTATAGAAGACATCAGTAAAAGCTACAAATTTGTCTGAATGTACGTTATCGTTACATATTAATCAAACTCCTTCTCTATGTATGTGTATCAATATATCTACTTTCTCGAATTGGCAAACACGAATACGGTTGCCGCGCCTACGAAAGTTGCTAATCCTAAACTAATTGCCGAACTCCTCGCGGCGAATTTTCTCTCGTTTTCTTCTAAAATCGCCAACTTTGATTCAAGCGTTCGCAAAACATCGCCCATGGATGAAGACGAAGTCGAAGGAGGAGGAGTGGGTTGCGAGAATCCTTCTCGCGGCGTCGTCCAAGTTAACGGAGACGATTGTTGTTGTTGTTGCTGCTGCTGCTGCTGCTGCTGCTGATAATACTGCAGCTGTTGGATTTGTTGTTGCTGCTGGATTTGGGAAATAACGTTACAGACGTCCTCGAGTTTTCTGGACAACCACTCGAACTTTTGCTCTAGATTACCTCCTGTGGTATACTGTTGCGTTGGGGTGTTCCCTCCGTTCCCTCCGTAATCTTCAGAGAGCACGGAAAGGTCGCGCTGATGAAGGCCAGGAATCTGATCTGGTTTCGGCTGTCGAAACGGCGTTTGCGGACGCCTCCTATCTGGAGTGCGCTGTTCTTTCTCGCTCGAGTATCCTCCCCCGTTATTGCCACCGTTATGATTATTGCTCAGACCAAAAGGTGCGCTCTCTCCGTTACCTCCACAACTATGGCGTGGACTGCTTACTTCGTTATGATGACGTTGATTGTTCCCAGCCTCGCCTTCGCTTCCGGCGCGATTCAATGCGTTCATTTCATGCAATCTCTCTACGCTTGCCTCGAGTTCAGCCTGTAAAGGATGTCTACCACTCCCATCCTCGTATGTTTTTAAACTTCCAGAGTGCACTGAATTAGCTCTGGAAGAAACATTGCTTCCCATGGCTGGTGGTATGATGTGATTCGTTTCGATGTCGTACCCGCCGTTGCTACCAATACCATTCGGACGATTTATCGACAATAATCCGCTAAATTTGTGCTTAATCTCGTCCGTCATCTGTTCGCGCAACTCTAACGTCAGCTTTTCCATTTGCACTTGCTCAATAAAACTGTTTGGAATGTATGTGTCTTCTAATCCTAATTTTTCACCCGCTTCTTCAGCAGCGACGCGAGACTTTGATTGAATCTGCACGTACGTTCGATCTAAACTTTCGATCCAATCGACTTTAATCGTGAGCAAATCATCCGACCATTCGCGACCGCGACGTTTCAGTATTGCCCCAACCTCGTACCCTAACGCCATCAATCCACCCAATATGCGCACACCAACGCCAAATTTAATACGAGGTGAAATCATTATCGGACCGTCCGTAACAGTTTCCTCAAACATGAGCGAATAGTGTCCATCGCGATTTCTTAAACGCAACCAACTCGTGCACTGCTCAGGATCTTCGTTCGGAGGCAACAAATAAATATCCGCGGTTTCAACTTCGTCCGTTCTCGTTACAGGAGATTCCGAATTAGAATGGTCCAAGACGCTTTCGATTTCCTCATCCGTGGGGATTTTATCGGATTTCAAAATATACGTAGGATCTTGGAAACCAGCGAACGGATTAAAGCTGTTCACGATGCGCAAGTGCGCCGTCTTCAAATCCGGTTCGATGTATGCTTTATACATCGGGTACACGGTTTCCGAAATCTGGTGAATGATACTTTCTGGCTCTTGTCCAGATCGATGAATATCTCGCATCACGCGTTTCAACAAATCAAAGTGCACGCCTCCGGTCACAGAAACTCTTAAATCCAGCAACGGTCTCAAACGTTCACTCAACGCGTAAATACCTTCGATAATAACCACTCTCGCTTTTGGCACCTTAACGTGTCGATATCCAACCCGTTTACTTAACTTAAAATCGTAAATTGGAACTTCCGTCGATTTCCCGTCTTTTAAACTTTGAATGTTATCCAATAACGTCGCGTAATCCGTCAATCTCGGGTCATCAAAGTTATCTTCCAACAACACGCTCGCATCGTTATACATATCCATCGATATGTGTTCAATCCCTGGCATAAATTCTAATATTTTCTTACTAAACACCGTCTTCCCGGCGCCGCTCGGCCCCGCGATGCCGACGACAATCAAGCCTCCTTTACTCTCTTGCTTCAACAACTGTATCGCCCGAATGGTCAAATAAAACCCTTTATCGAACGAGACTTGCGTCTCGAATCGTTTGATTTCCTGTTATTTTTTTGTTTAGCAGTGAGAGGGAAGAGTTGTGTCAGCCGTATTCCTTTCGCGAGCGAGAGCGCTTTGTAAAAGAGAAGACAGAAGAAAGAGCAAAAAATAACACAAACCACACCTTTCTCGTCCGTCCATTCCTGGTGACTTCGACGACTTGCAGTTGATCTTTAATCAGAGGAAGCGGTTGTAAAGGACTCTCTGCGTTGTTGTTGTTTTTACTCTGGATTTGAAAGTTAAAACTCGCGTGTCTCGGCGGTTTCGAATCCGAGTTTGGTCTGCTACTCGTCGCAGGCGTCGTCGTCGTCGTCGTCGTGGTATTAGTGTTTTGTGTTTCCCCGGACGAAGAATCATTTTTAGCAGTCTTCGGCGTCCCTCCACCTCCCCCGTTCGACCGATTGAACATGTCCAGCAACGCGGGCGTGTACGATCGGCTCACCATCGGAGGGGAAGACGCGCTCGCGGCGTCTCCTCCATCTGGAGGAGGAGGAGAACCCATTTTGAGGGACGACGACGACGACGATTTTATTATTTTTATGACGATGGTTTTTTACTAAAATACATTTTTTTTTGGTTTTCGAACGACAAAAAAGGGTCTTCCTTTATATCTTTCTTTCGACGAGGGGGCACGTATTCGCATCACCTACCGCACACACACGCACACGCGCGCGCGCACAGTAAGTGGCACGAGTGAGGCCAGAGAGAAGGAGACGAATAAAAGCGCGGGCGGGAGTGGTGGCAGGCGGCGCGCGCGCGCGTTGGAGGAGACATGGGCGCCTGTCTCTCTCTACCAGCTTCATCATCATCACCATCATCATCCGCTTTGGACGGTTACGCCGAGAAGCAAAAGGAGAAGAAGAAGAAGAAGAAGAAGAAGAATGATAAAAAGAAGAAACGCGAAACAGGAGAAGAGGAAGAAGAAGACGAGTTCGATCGAGCGATGATGTCCTCCGAATACGCGAGATTGCAAACGATAAAGAAAGAAAGAGCGAAACAAAGGACACGGTCGGAGTGCGAAAAGTTGGACGAGATTGCTAATGCCTTGGCAACTATCGAGAAAGAGAAGAAAGAACTCTCGAACGCACGGAGACATTTACGAGACATGAACAGAGCAGCGAAAGCGCGTGGAAGTGATGGGTTAGGAGGTGGGATAGTAGGAGTAGCAGGGTCGAGCGAGAGCTCGAGAAGAGAAGGAGAAGGAGCAGTGAGTAGTAGCGCAGAAGCAACGACAACGATGAAGATAGCGAAGAAGAGTAATCTCTCAGTTAATGAAACAACATCATAGCCGCATTTTTTGTGTAATCTTTTATATAACTTTAGCATGTATTCTATCTCATTGATGTTATTATAATGCGTCTTCTATTTACTATTTCTAGTTTCTAAACGAGCTGACTTCCTACGAGAGAGTGTCGACGACTTCTTTATCGGAGACGATGACGACGATGACGATGATGACGACGGCGGCAGCTTCGGCCCCCGTGCTCTCCTCTTACCTGTCGTCTTAGTCTCCTTCCTTTCTTTCAATACAGAGCGCGGTACATTTTTCCACGTGCTTTTGATCTGACTCAAAAAATTATTGTCCTCTAACAGCAGCAACCGTTCTAAAATCATGACGCAACGGTGCGTGGTATTGAAGTTCGCACCGCACACTTCCGATGCCCAATTCAATATTGCAATGAATTCCGGCGCGTTCAAGTCGATTCGTGCGTGAGTTTGCACAAACGATCCAGCATATTTTGATTCACCGCCGTGGTCATCGCCGTCTATGTAACCTTTCGCTACTGGTGAAGCTCTGTCGCTCTTGCCTTTGGTAAATGGTACGTTCACGGAGACCTCGTATAATTGTGCACCCACATCGGCTTCCACATCGTCGTCATCATCTTCACTATCCTCAGTTTTTCTCTTCTCCTCTTTGAGTAACTGAGAAAGTGATGTTGGTCCCTCGCCGTCGTCGTAGTCGTTATCTTCCCTTTTCTTTGCCACCGAGCCTCCCGCCGCTATCTTGCATAATTTGTCGCGCATGGTTTTGAACCGGCCAGAAATTTTCTTGGTCGCGTCGTCGAATACATTCGCTTCGCACCAATCAATGTACGCGTTGACATCCTTTGCATCATCTTTCCTTTTACCATTTGGTAAATTTGGGGGAGTAGCGTAACGCTTTCGAAGAAGCTCTTCCTGAAACGCTTTCCGGGCGTTCGTTGCCCATACGAGCCACCCTTCTGCGGGTATTTTTAACGCGCTATTTTCTCTTTCGTCAACTGGGACGCAATCAGGAATGTGATTTACCGTCGTCCGTTTACGTTGAACGGACTTGACTCTTCCGTCTAGACCAAACAGAAGTTTCAACGTTACCACGATAATTGCACTCGCATGTACCTCGACTGGATAACTGCTCAATATCTTATGCGCGTCTGCTTCTTTTATTATACTAATCTGCGGCATTCGACCTTTCTTACATTTGTGGTTCTCTTCGTCGAGGAGGAAATCGTAACCCAAGAATTGCATTAAGTTTTCAGCGCTCTCACAATAAGCATCCGCCACGCGAGACAAACGCAGCTGTGCCGTCTTTCTTCCAGTCTTGCTTTCGCTGTTATCGTCGTCATCTTTGGTTCTCATGTTTTCATCGTTTTTGGCGACAACAATAGCCTCGGCAAGTTTTTGTTGTTTCAAAAAAGCCGGAAACGAAGACTGGAACGTCCTGTGCACTAATTCTCTGGTATGATTCAGAACACCCCGTCCAAAGATTATATGTTCGTCCAGACCAGTTTTAGCGACGATGTATTCGGCCATTTGCATCACATCTGTGCTCGTTGGCATAGTTCTCGGTCTCAACAAGTCTTTTCCCCATGCGCGCATGTGATAGATATTCGTTGTCGGCCGCAAGTATGGCAACTTTCCGGTCGATGCTAGCGTTGAAATGTCTCTCGCAAAGGTGAATCCAAACGATTCTTCATTAGAGAAACACATTCGCGTGGCAACGAACAACGCCCCAAGAGTCAATTTTTGTGGTAAATGCGCCATGATGAGTGAATTTACAGCGCTGAGATGTTTTGTCTCCTCTTCAGCCCCTGCCTTTAAACTTTTTGCATTTTTCGTGTTTACGTTTTTGTCTTCTCCGCCGTCGGTATCTTCGGCGTCATCATCCTCGTCTCCTTCATCATCGTCGTCATCATCATCATCACGTTCGTCTTCGGCGTTCTCTTCTTCTCCTCCATCTTCTCTTGCTTCGTCGTCGTTGTCGTCGTCGTCACCTTCATCCGAATACGCCAACATTGTCTTTTGTTGTCTCGCTTCAGCGATGGCTTCTCTCTTCGCATTTTTTAGCTTCCTCACGTCCAAAACATACGTCGAAGTCCCAAGTGCATCGTTTACACTTCTAATGTCGTCCATATCGATCGAGAAAAGCTCATCTTTAGCGGCTAATAGTGCAAACCAAACCGACCGACATGCCTTCCGAAACTCGTTCGCGCGTTTCTCTCTTCGTCGTATCTCTCTTTCTTTTTCGTTCTCGTCGTCATTAGCAGAAGAAGAAAACCGGACATACCTTTTTACGCAATATTCGCACTGCGCTCTGAGTAATTTCGTCATCGTTTCGCAGTGCAAATCAACCATTTTCGTAAATTTTCTCTCTTCGATTCTCAACGCTCTCTTCTCTTTTACCATCCTTTCTTCTTCGGTGAACTGTTGCGAATAGTCTTTCACTCGCGCCCCAAAACCGACCCTTCTCCTTCTTCCGCCGTGAAAAGAGATCGATCCTTGTTCTTCCCTAAATCCAGGCAAAGATCTCGCCAAAGCTTCCGCGTCTGGTGCGATAACCAAAGCATCCGTCTTCGTGTTGCACCTTTTACAAAAATAACTGCCGGTTTGCTGGTCTTCCGCGAAATTCTCAAGGCCGGCGTTTCCGCACACCTCGCAAATAACTTCCATACTTTTTCGCTGGTTTTGCGAGGCAAACTGAGACATGGAGTATTTGAAACGCAAACTCTCATCTTCGTCATCGTCACCGGCTTCTTCTTCTGTTTCTAAATCTTCTTGTTGGCGTTTCGTGAGAAGAGGAATTTTCTTCTTTTTTTCTCCTTCCGCTCGTCTTTTCCTCCCGCTCTCGTCGAAGCGCTTCGTGTGATGTGACTGCGACATGATGACGATGACGATGACGATGGGTGTTCAGGTGTGCGTGTGCGCGTGCGCGTGTTACTGTTTCATTTTGTGTGTGAGAGTTTATGTGTGTGTACTTTGAATGAAGGTGTTTGTAACAATAATTTGTTTTTGGCTGTCGCGTACCCACGGTACTGTGGTGCTTTTTCTCTACTATATGTGTGTGTACGCGCTTGACTTATTTCTATATACAGTAAACTCTCTATTTAACTAAAACCGTCGTAATCGTCGGGCATCTCCCACTGCGTCTCACCAGTCGTTGTGTTGTAGTAGTACGTGTACCCTTCTGGGCTTTGATGTGTCTCCCACAACGGCTTCTCTTCCTCTTCTTGTTTCAACGCAGCTTCGTGCGCGGCGGCGGCGTTTTGTTGCTCTGAAGTTTGTCCAAAAACTGCTGCACCGGTACCAGCGACTGTCGTAGTGGTAGCAGTATCAGATTTTTGATATTGCTGATCTCTAGGGACATAATCCGCCATGAACGTTTCTAACATGTGTTTAGCAGTTTCAACTTTATCTTTAAAACCGCTAATCTTAATCATTTTCGTTTCTTTGTCGATTTGTATCTTCGCTCCGGAAGTCACCGCCATACTTCGGATGTTCTCGCCACCTCTTCCGATAATTCGACCTTCTTGTCCTTGCGAATCGATTTCTATGACGACGTATTCTGGTTTCCCTTCTCCAGAAGCTCCCGCCGCACCTGCCGCCGACGCTTGTCGAACAGGCGCGGTGACGATGTCATGGATGAGCATTCGAGCAATTTCTAATTGCGAAGCATCCCCTTTCGCGGAAACTTCGTTGGACTCGCGCTCAATTTGTAGTCTAGCCCCAGATTCGTCCGAGATGCGTTTGATTGTTTCCCCTCCGCGTCCAATTACTCTTCCAATCATGTTATCTGGAACTGCGATTCTAATTTCAAGTACTTGTTGTTGTGGCGCTCCCGCGTTCGCTTGGGATGCCGGTATTCCTTGTGACGCTTTGGTCACGTTTACTACGGGTAACAACTGTTCAATGGCGTGTCGCACGCATTCTGGAGCGCCGGCTATTGTGATTAATCTTGGAGCGCCTTTTGGGACGTCCGTGGACGATTGTATTTTCACAATTGCTTTCGTCGCTTGTTGCAATTGATTAATTTTCTCACCGCCGTGTCCGATAACTTTCCCCGCGTTTTCTTGTGGGCACGGAAGTTGCTCGATGATGTGCCCAACCGGCAACTCTTTCGGCATATTCGCCGGTAAAATCATCCCCGGCCGCAAAATCGAGACCGGAACGGTCGCCGTCGTTCCCATTTGCCCCGGAGGCGGCGGCGGCATCGAAAGCACCGTCGTCGTCGTTGTTTGCCCTGGAGGTGGCGGCGGGTACGCGTATTGAATCGTGCCAGGCGCAGCACCTGCTACTGTTGTCGTTGTTGTTTGTGGTTGTTGCACGTATATCGGTTGCTGTTGCGTGTGTACGACTTGATGCGCTGCTGGCGGAGGCGGAGGCACTCTTTGCGTGGGGTGTAATCCAGGAATCGTCGTCGCAGTTGTGCCTCCGTACACGTTCGGAGGAGGCGCTGCTGCGCCGTATTGCGGCATGACTACGGGTTGTTGCTGTTGTTGTTGTGCAGCTGCTGCCGCTGCTGCTACGCGCGTGCTGCTTCGACTCCTTGGGTCTCTCGGCGCCGTCGTCGTCGTCGCGTGCGGCGACGTTCCATTTTGAGTTTCTAAAATTGACGGCGGTCCAGGAGCGGCCGGCGTCGTCGACGTCGTCGTCGTCGTCGCAACGGTGCCTTTATTCGCGTTCACGGATTGCAACAGAGACTGCAACGCTTCCGTGGATGGAATCACGGCCACTGGTGGTGGCGGTGCGGTACCATCCGTCGTCGTCGTCGTCGTCGTCGTCGCAGCGCGCGATCGTTTTCTCGGGTCGGATGGACCGGTGTCGTCGTCGTTCTCTCTCGCTCTTCTCGTGGACATTCTTCGCTTCCTCTTTTGGATCTGCGCTTTGGATGTTCTTCTTCTTCTTCTTCTTCTTCTTCTTCTTCTTCTTCTTTCGCTGGTGCTCGCAGAGAAAGAGAGAAAGGAAGAGAGCGTGTGTACAAAAGAGCAGATCGATCGTCCGACTTTACTACTACTTTTGCGTACGAAGTTTTTTTGAATGATGATAAAAATAATGGAAAGCGCAGAAAAAAAAAGGAAAAAAAAGAGGGGGACTTTTGACCGACTCTTTTTTTTGGTCGTTTTGTCGTCGGTAAAAAAAATGGTTTTTGGTTTTTTTTCGATGTCGCGTTTTATTTATTTTATTATTTCTTCTTTGTCTTCGCTTCTTCTTCTTTGAGTTTTTTAAACGGTCACCACACTTTTTCCCCCGCCGAGAGAGACTCTTTGCGCGCTTTTTATTCTTGGTCATGACGACCACCGAGGTGTCCGAATTCGATCGAGAGAGTGAAGCCTCGACGATGGGGGGGCGGAGAACGGGATCACTGCACGATCTCCGCCGTGCGAGAAAACGTTATGAGCAGGAGAAACTTTTGAATGTCTTCTTGTATTTGGAAGATGTGGGATGGGGAGAAACAGATGTTGATGCTATTCTGCAGTATGTACTGCGGCACTTGGTAAGCAAGAGACAGTACAAACGAAGGGTGAGAGAGTTGGAGTCGCGCATATCCCAATCATCGTGTGTTGAAAAACGAGATTTCTCGAATTCCTTTGATGATGCTGAGCGATATAGGGGAGATAGAGTTTCGAATGCGTTCGTTAAAAAATTAATTAATCAGAGGAAGGAAATAGAAGAGAAGTGGTTCGCTTTTGAACAGCAAAAATGGTTCGACACTCAACGGAATATACAAGCCGACCAGGAACTCGAAAAGATGAAACGAGAAGTTGAAGAGATGAAACGAGACTTGAAGAAACGAGAAATTGAAGAGATGAAACGAGAAGTTGAGGAACTAAAAAAAAAAAAGTTCGAAGCTATGGCTAGGATGATGACCGCGCAACTACAATCGCCTCGCCCAGATTTCACCTTACTATGGCAACTCCATAATACATCCATAGATTTTATGTAATACTAGATTTTATGTATATGTAAACTCTCTAAAAGTTTGTATGTATTGTTTTCTCACGCGTCGAAAGTGAACAAGAGCGCTCCGCACGGGAGCTTTTTGGCGCCGAAACTGTCCTTTTCAACGTCCTCTTCTTCCGGCGCGGCGTCGGCTTCCAAGGCTTCTTCGGATGTGACGACTTCGGCTTCGACTTCGGCTTCGACTTCGGCCTTAACTTCGGGTTCGGCTTCGACTTCGGCGTTAGCTTCGATGTCGGCTTCGATGTCGGCTTTCGTTTTGAAAAAAGTTCCAGCTTCGACCGCGACTCTTCGCGTTCGTCCGTTCGATGCGAACCGGCGGTTTCCTCCAATCGAGGTTTTCACGCCGTGCCCTTGTCCTCGAACACATTTTTTCGCGGTCGTCGTCGTCGCTCGGCGAAACGATGCACGAGCGGTCGAAGAACGCGAGGATGTCGATGCAAGCATCATCATCTCAGTTTGTTTACCTCTCAACAGTAGCAGTTGTAGTAGCAGCAGTTGCAATGGCACCGCGCGCAGAAGAATGACGAGTAATCTTTTAAAAAAGGAGCGATTAGATATATCTATATAGATTAAGAAGAGGAGGAGGAAGGACACGTTTTTTTTCGAAGAAAAACGCCCACGTGGGAAGTCGTCGTCGTCGTTTTCACCATCACGTCGTCGTCTCCCTTTTCTCTCTCTTCTGTGTCCATCTGTCTGTCTGTTTTTTTCCTTTTTTATCATTTTGATAATTTTTTTGGAAAGACAAGACGCAAGAAGACTGAAAATGGAAAAGACACAAAAAGGGCACAAAAAAAGACAAGACAAAAAGAAGAGAGAGTTTCGCACTGAAAAATGATGTTGCGCTTGGCCTCCTCCTCCTTGCGCGGGCTGACGAAAACAACAACGACGACGACGACGACGACGACGACGACAAAAACCAGGCAGATGCTCTTTTCAAACGCGCGCGGAACCACGGCGAAACGACCGGTGTCGACGTCGTCGAGACGAGTGAGAATGAGTTGGCGAATGGACGATGATGTCGGGGGAGACGATTCGCCATCGCGAAGACAACAACACCAAAGGACAAGCTCGGGTGGTAACGCTTCTTCTTCTTCTTCTTCTTCTTCCTTCTCGAGAGGATTGAATGGTGGTGAAAACAGAAGAGACGACGACGACGACGATTACGATGATTACAGAAGCAGAAGGAGAGGACAAGGTCGAAGAGGAGGACGAGGGAGGAAAAATTCGAGTAACTACTCTGGCGGCGGTCGAGGAGGAAGAGGAGGAGAAAGAGGACGCGCGCCGCAAACGTCATCGAGGAATAACTACTACGATAATAATAATAATAACAACAACAACAACTATTATTACGACGTAAACGACGAGTACGACAACTACAACAGCCGCGACCGGCGAGGAGGAGGAGGAGGAGGAGATAGCAGAGGATACCACTACAACAACAAGCCGGTGTATTTGCAGAGAAAAGAGGAACGGAAAGCGACGAGAGAACAACCAACCTTACGAGAGATGGCGCTCGGCGAAGTGATTTTCGGACAGAATCCAGTAAAAGAGGCCATGTTGCAGAATAAAAGGGACGAGTTTTACCGACTGTGGATCCAAGAAGGCGATGGTGGAAGCTATTCGTCTGACGAGAAGATGATTGCGCGAGCGAAAGAGTTGGGATGTACGATTTCGTACGCTACGAAACACGATTTGAACATGCTGACGGAATCGAGACCGCACCAAGGCGTAGCTTTAGATTGTACGCCTTTGGAAATGGATAGCATTGAGAGTTTGTTGGAGGAAAATGGCAGCGGGGACGACGCGGAGACGCGAAGGGATCGCCAACATCCTCTCTGGCTCGCGCTCGACGAAATCATCGACCCGCAAAATTTCGGCGCCATTCTCCGAACGGCGCACTTTTTAAACATCGACGGCGTGGTCGTTTGCGCGAAGAATTCTGCCCCACTTTCACCAGTTGTCTCTAAAGCCTCTTCAGGAGCAATGGAAGCTATCAAAGTGTACCAAACAAATGCCATGCACAAGTTTCTTGCCAAGTGCGTCGACGACGGTTTCAACGTCGTTGGTTTAGCAAACCAAAGCGGCGCAGAAAACGTCTCCGACTTATCTTTGAATCAACCAACAGTTTTAGTCGTAGGAAACGAAGGCTCTGGTTTGCGAACGAACGTTCGGAGAGCGTGTTCGAGGATTGCAAAAATCGAAGGCGGCAGCGACAAAAATGGCGCGGGGGCGAACAAAACCACGAGCGTCGAGTCGTTGAACGTCTCCGTGGCGACGGCGATCGCGCTCTTCCAGCTCACAAAAACCAACGCGGTAAAAACGTAAGACGACGTCGTGTTGGGCAGTAGTTCTTGTTCTCGAGTTGAACGACGTCGCGCGTTGTATTATGTATAGTTCATACGCATCATCATCTGTTTTGTCCTCATTATTTTGCGCGCTTGGGACCTTTTTTTCTTTCCAGGCGTTTGTGTTCATTTTTGGTCCGACGTGTGCATGACTCCTGCGTCGGCGCCTTTGAAAACGAAGCAAAATGAGTACTCTCTCTTAAAAATAGTGCGAGGAGATGTCCGCAAAGATTGCGCGCGAAAGAGGGAGTCGAACACAGCAAAAGAGTGAATGAGAATGTTCGCGAGTGTCCGTGCTCCTTTCGTCGATCGCGCGTTTGCGACGAACATTAATCCACGCGCGACGACGTCTTCGCCTTCTTCTTCGTCGTCGAAGAAGAAGAAGAAGAAGAATTTTTCTTCGCGCCGAATCGTCACCACGTCTCCGTTCTTCTTTTGGGGAGGAAGAAAGAGCGCGAGGAACAGCTCCTCGAGCGTCGGTGGCAACTTTTCTGCGCGCGGGTTCTCGTCGTCGTCGTCGTCGTCTTCCGCATCGAGTAAATCCGCGACGAGTGCTGAGAGCAACAACAACAACCACAGAAGAAGAACAAGAACTAGGAGAAGAAACGCGACTTTGATGACGAGAAGAGCGTCCTCGTCATTCGATGAAAACGTGGAGAGCCCTTCACCGGAATCCTCGTCCTCGTCCTCGTCCTCGTCCTCGTCTTCTTCCGCTTCGACGACGACAGAAATAACGCAAACAAAAGAGAATGAAATTGAAAAGTCTAGCATGAGCGAAGTAGCCTTGTGGGTGAGCGCCGCCTGCCTCTTTGGCGCCGGAATCGGGTTCGTCCAAGGCGTGGATAGCGCTTCTGAGTATTTCGCGGGATATTTGTTGGAACAAAGTTTATCGGTGGATAATCTTTTCGTTTTTATCTTGGTGTTTGATTATTTCAAGGTGCCGGAATCGACACAACCGAAGGTTTTGAGCTACGGGATTATCGGGGCGATGATTATGAGAGCGGCGATGATTGTCGCCGGCGCGACAGCTATCGAGGACTTTGAGCCAATCTTGTTGGTGTTCGCCGGCATCTTGATTTTCTCGAGTTACAAATTACTCGCGAACAATGAAGAGGAAGAAGAGGAAGACTTGAAAGATTCCGCCATCGTGAAGTTTTGTTCGAGCATGATTCCAGTGTCGGACGAGTACGACGGAGATAACTTTTGGACGACAGCAAAGGATGGAGTGACGAAAATGGCGACACCTTTGTTGTTAGTGGTGGCGGTGATTGAGCTTTCTGACGTGGTCTTTGCTGTGGACTCTATCCCGGCGGTGTTTGGCGTCACAAAAGACCCATTCATCGTGTATACGTCGAATATATTCGCGATTTGCAGCCTGCGATCGTTGTTTGGATTTGTTTCCGCGGTCGTATCGGAGTTGGAGTATTTAGAAACGTCCGTGGCGGTGGTTTTGGGATTCATCGGCGTGAAGATGATTGCTGATTACGCCGGGTATTCCATGTCCAACGAAGCGAGTTTAGCGGTGGTTGCGTCGCTGTTAACTGGAGGTGTCGCGGCGAGCTATTTGTTCCCCTCGCCGTCTGCGGAGGTATCGTCCTCCGCAGATGAATAATAAGAAAAGAGGAGAGAGATTTAAAATTATTATATTGTAATACGTATTTGCTGTTGCCGCAAACTAGTTCTAGATCTATTAAAAAAGAAGAGAGCGTTCTTTGCGTATGGTACTGATTGTTGATGTTTGTTTTCGTTTAAGAACTCTAGTTATATAGTTATTATATAATTCTACTTTTGTAACCACACGTTCCGAGGACCGACTGACGAGAGAACGTCTAGACTAGGAAACCTTTTCATTCGTCAACGGCTGCCGGGGCCGGTTTTAATCAAAGAGATCGAAACCCATGTCTTCCTCTTCCTCTTCGACAACTTCTTCCTTCTTAGCTTCACCACCGCCAGCGTCACCACCGCCGCCGCCACCGCCGCCGCCACCGCCGCCGCCACCGCCGGATGGCACGGACGCGAGCTTCGCGTTGCCTTCTTCAATCAAAGCCGCAATGTCTTTGCCTTCGACTTCGGACATGAAGCTGGAAAGCTTGGCATCGTCAACTTCCGCAGACGCGGCGGCCAAAATAGACTTGACGTCATCGGCAGACGGAGATTCCTTACCGGAGAGTTGCGCCTGTGGTAATAAAAGAGAAAAGAAAGAGATGGAGCGGTTAGTTTTCATTTTCATATTCAGAAATGAGAGAGGAGAGAGAATCGCGAATATATTGAAAGAGAGGAGGAGGAGGAGGCTGATGATGATGATGATGGTGACGAGAGAAAGTCCACTCTCTCCGTTCGAGAAAAGTGACTCCGCGCAAACTCGCATCTCATTCGAGTCAATCAAACATTCTTCTCTTCGAATGCGTTCGAAACCGAGCGAATAAATACTCGCGAGTTTGGCTAAACTTCATCCGCGCTGCGCGACATTTTCATTTATAGGGCTCTCTCCCCACATCGAGGAGGGACGAAAAAAGACGGAAATCCCATTCTATAAAACGTACCAACAAGAACGCGGCGACGTATTTCATTTCGATTAAACGTAAGTTTGGTGTGCGTTAAAAACTCGAAGCTGCAATGGATATGCCTTAGCCAACAAAAGAGGGGCAAACGTGTTTGTTAAAGTGAGGATTTTGACGAGACGAAAGACTTATTTATTTTCCGCCTTGGTGAAAAAATGTGTTTTTCTTCCTGTTCTTTTTTTCCGCCTCTGCTTCCTTCATCTTTTTGTCTTTTTTTACGAAACGAACGAAAGTCTTCTTCTTCAAAAACTCTGCTCCTCCCGTGTGTCTTTACTCCTCTCTTCCTCTTTTGTCTTCCGCTTAAAGCGCTCGATCGAAAAGAGAAGAAGCACCCCCCGGACGAGAAAGACATGGCTGGATTTTGGACCACGTTCTTGCACAGGGAACCGATCGTCGTGTGGTCGTGCGCTTTAGGTTTAGTTGGCGCCGCGTTACCCATTTGCGTGCCGCCGGTGAGAAACATGTTGAGAAGCGATGCGGAGCCAACTCGGCCTCCGAGCGCGGCGTCTGTCGTCGCCGCTTTGAGAGGTGGCAAATCGTGATGGGAGGACACACCCCCGGCAACGCGGAGAAGGAGAATAGAACGCGACTCGCGAACAACCGTGGGGTAACAACAACGATATCGTACTAGGGAAGTCTTTTTACTATGTAATAATAGCACGTAAATATAATCATAGCCCATTATTAAGGTGATGCATGCGATAGTACTACTTACGAATTCACTTATTATTTTTTGCTCTTCTTTGTCCACACATCCAAACACGCACCCGCAATACGACAAACTCTATCATCATCTCGCGCGAAGATGTCGTCTTCTGCTCCTGCTTCTCGCGGTACGAATCAGCAGCATCGGGCGATGCCGTTTCAACTCTTTCTGGAGAAGATGCGACAACCTTCAGCGGCCGAATTAGTCAGCGGGATTAAGCAATTCATAAACACTTTCGTTGATGATGATGATGATGATGATGATGTTGACGATGATGTCGGGAGAACGGGAAAAGAAGAAAGAGAAGAAGAGAAGAATAACGAAACGTTCAAAAAGAGTAACAGGAGTGGCAATAAAAGAGATCCGAGTAAAGATTCAGACAAAATCCAACGGTTTTTGAGAGAGTACGCGGAGAAGTTTCGGAGACACCCGCTTTGGAGAAACTGTTCCCAAGAGGAAGTAGAGGTATTTCATTTTTCAAAGTCATGACCGTTTATAATTAATCGACAACAACGAACAGGCGTCAACGGAAGGATTGGAGAAATACGTGTGCACCAAGTTGTACTCGACGATATTCAACGCGTACGGTGAGGAAGACGACGCGATTAATGACGCTTTGCAAAAGCGCGTCGAGGCGTTGCGAAATCTACCACTCACGCCGGAAATGTTGGACATTTCGAGGAAACAGTATTTACTGCTGGGCGGAGAAGAAGAACAAGAAGAACAAGAAGAACAAGAAAGAGGAGGAGAAGAAGGAAAAAGAGTAGGGGAAGAAATAGATAACGGTGAAACAGCCGACGGAACACCGTCAATGAGTACCGGAATCGATAACAAAAATAGTAGAATTGATAAAAACAACAATACTTTTTCCTCCATCCCGAAAAGTTTGCGTCTGGCGTCCGTGGAATTGGAGAAAATGAACACGTATAAAGCGCCGAGAGATAAGATGAATTGCGTGTTGAACGCTTGCCGAATTATTAGCAACGCCGTGATGCGATTTTCAGGCGGGGCGGATGCTTTTATACCGTCCCTCATATATTCTTTGGCGCATGCGAACGTCCAAAACTTATGGAAGAATATCAAATACATAGAAAGATTTAGACTTCGAGATAGATTAGAACAAGGCGAGGCGGCGTATTTTTTCATCAACGTCGAGAGTGGTGCGCGATTTTTGGGCACGTGCGGGAAAGAACAGTTGAACATATTCTCCGACGAAAAAGACGCCTTATTTCCAGATCCAGTTGAGGGACTGTTAGTTTCGTTCCCTTCGAAAGAATCAGATAAAGAAGAAAAGGGAAAAGAAGGAGTCAGAAATCAAGCAGAACATCTCACGCCCGAACCGAAGACGCCGCCGTTCAATGGATTTGTTGTTTCCAGAGGTACCATCGATGATAATGCTGGTACTCCCCCAAGTTCAGAAAACGTACAAAACGAAATCGAGATATTAGAAACTATGGGCGCGTCACTTAGTTTAAGCAGCTGCAACGACATCGAGTATCCATACATCAACGCCGTTCACGAACATTTAACCATTGGTGATATAAATACGCTTTTGATATCATACAAAAATTTAGCAAACAAGTACGAGGCTTTGAAGCGCGGGATAGAGATGAAGTTGCGCGACGGAACGTTGCGAATTGATTCGCATTCTTCTTTAGAAGGAGATGGTGGTGTTACATCGATGGCAGCACCACCACCGTCTTTGCTATAAGGAATATATAAGTCACGCGTAGAGTGTAAATCAGCAAAAAAAATATCGTCATTCGACGACCTTCTTACGAAGGGAACGCAATACCACTATGCTACACAAGCTCTCAAAATGTTGCTCGTGACGAGGTTCGAACTCGCGACCTTTCCCTGTCTCTTTCACAAAGAAACAAGAGTTTTTTTTGGTTGTTTGGTTGCTAAAACTTTTCGTTTACGTTAGGGTTCAGGAACGAGTATTCGAAATGTACATCATTTAGGGTTCATTCGACAAAAGAAAAAGTGCAACAAAAGGCACAATGCGTTGTTATCGTCCTTTTCGTCGTCATAACAATAATAATAACAATAATACTAGCTGAATAATAATACTAACCGACTATGAGCGCCGCTACCACTCAATCCCTAGTCCTCTCTTCTCCTTCGTCGTCGTCTACTTCGCTTTGTCTCCAAAGGAAACATCATCGTCATTATCGACGACGACAGTTGGCCGTCAAAGCGTCAAAGTCAATTGGAAAAAGTAGTTTTGGTGAGAGAAAAGACAAGAGCAACGACAAAGGGCTTCTCGCCGTGTCCACTTCTTTACTCGTTCTCTCCTCTCAATCGGCCTTCTTCCAAGCGTTCGCCGAAGAAGCATCGTCTAGTAGTTCAGGAGACATCTCTCCGTTCGCCGGCGTCGTCGATATCGCCGCGTTGGGTTTGCTAGGAGTTTTGGCGTTTCTGGGAAACAAAAAGAATTCAGAAAATGTGCAAACAGAAAGACAGAAAACGATCACGAACATGCCGTCGAGAGAACGACGAACGCCGCCGCCGAAGTCGAAATAAATGATGCGCGCGCGCGTGGTTGATGTTTACGTAAAAACTATATGATTATACTTTTTATATAAATTATTAATACACAAGTTTACCGCTCCTTTGTGGGTTCCTGCCCTAATTTGATTGTTTCCCTCGATGTATTATTATTATTTCTCCTCCTCACAAAAAAACAAGAAAAAAAAAGAACCAAACGAAGGACTTTGAGTGCGAAGTACCATGAAAGAACTGTAGAAAGAAGAACATGGAGGATAGCCACGGTCACGACTCGCCCTCCTCTTCTGCTATTACATCGTTATCTTCAAAGTTACATCCGGATTCGTGCACTTTATTGGAAGCTTTATCGTTGAACGATATCGAATTAGCGACAAAAATTGTCCAAAATCCCAACCGAAAACACAGCGGAAAAGTGTGTTACAAAGAGTACGTTCCGCTGTTGATAGCAGACGATGATATCGAAGATAACAAGAAGAACAAAAGTATGATCATCACTTTACACGATATGCTCGTTTCGACGAAAAAAAAGACGAAAAACACCGCGTTACACATCGCCGCCTTTGCAGGTGAAGATGCTTTTTTGCGAACATGTTTCGAAGAGATGAGAAAACAAAAATACTCGAAAGAAAGAATAAAATTGATAACAAATTGTTTAAACGCGTCGAACGATACGCCATTGTTACACGCGGCATCGAAAGGTCACCTTACGTGTGTCAATCTGCTGTGCGAATTGGGGTATGCAGATGTGAGACATAGAAACAAAGATGGATTGGATGCGCTGATGGCTTCGTGCGCGACGGATACGACGACGACGAATGGGACAAAAAATACTCCAATAATGGCTAGATATTTATTCGAGAAAGGTGCGGATATAGAAACCACGGATGTGCGAGGGAGAAGAGCGTTGCATTACGCCGTGGCGAGTGAGAATATGGTAGCGGTGGAGTTTTTATTGAACGGAGCAAAGGTAAACGCGGCTTGGAAAGACTCTTTTGGTCGAACTGCTTTGGATGAGTGCGTCAATTCTGCGAATCGTAGTAATAGTAATACCGGCGGCCCCTATTCCAACGCGGTGACGAATCCTGAGCTCATGGAAATGCTCAGAAAAGGCATGGAAAAGAGCAAACAAGTGCAAGAGGAGTTGTTTTTGAAAATGCTCGAAGAGGAGGAAGAAAGAGAAGAGCAGGAGAAACGGAAGAAGGAGAAGAAGAAAAAGAAGAAAAAGAAGAATGCACAGCAACAGCAAGAAGAAGAGAAGGACGGAATAGAAAACCAGAACAGAGATAGCGATGACGAAGGAGAAGAAGATAAAGAAGAAGAAAACAACGATAACAATAGAGACGAGAAAGATGAAACAACTTCTGCCTGGACAAACACGAACAATACCGCTCTATTTGAGGACGATTCGTCGTTCGAAATTGTCACGTCGAAAAAGAAAAAGCAACAGCAGCAGCAGCAGCAGCAGAAAGTGAAACCGCATTCTCCTCGTTCGATACCTCCGCCGTTGCCGCCCGTGCCGCCACCGAATCGGTCTGTTCTCGCGCCTGCCTTGACTACTTCCTCCAAAACGAATACAAATATGAATGCCTCCTCCATAATAGGTGCTTCAATTATGCCACCATGGTTAGAACGCGCAAGACACGAGTTCGAAGAGAAACATCCAGCATCTGTAGATCTCGAAGTGACACTCGAACACGTGTTGGGGTTAAATCTGGAATCTTTGAGCGCGTCTCAATTAGACGTTGTCGCCGACGCCCACGTGGCTGCATTAGAGGAAGTTCGCAAGCACAGATTACGATTGATTCAAAAACGAATCATAGAACAACGAGAAGAGAATACGATGGCACGAGCTAATAATCTCAATAACGCATTATAATGGCATAGTTTAGTTACGTACTAGTAGTGTAGTTAGAACATTTTTTTACATTACAACTCGTCTGGTCGCAGTACTCTCTCACGAGCGAGACCAAATTTAGGCACATCTTTTCTCTCGACCGTTTCCGCTCTGACTTTTGGCATAGACAAACCCTTCTTCTCTTTCTTTTTCTTCTTTTTGTTTTTCCCGTTCGCGAAATCTCTCCAGCCGCCCACTCTCGTCTCTCTCGCTTCTTCTTCGTTCCATCCTTTTTCTGCGTTGACAATCTTTTTGCGCTCTTGATTTTCAACTTTTTCCTCGCTCACCACTCTCTTCTCTTCGTCCTTTAATCTCAACGCCATCTTTCGTCTTCTCCACTCTAAATCTACTATATACTTCCGTCCTTCAATTTTCCATCGCTCGTGAAACTCGTCCGAGGCGAGGAAATGTTCCAATATCTTCTCTTTATCTCCGTTGAATCGAACGCGCAAGAGCGTATCTCCTTTCATCTCTTTCTTATACTCGCTCACGACTTTCTTCTTCGCCTGGTCGAGGTTAAAATCTATTTCTTTCTTAAAATCAACTGTCGTGAGTAACTTTTGCGCCTGTCCAATGGCATCAAACGCGACCGATGCTTTCGGATGGTTACATTTATCCGGGTGCACTAGTAAGGACACCTTACGAAACGACTTCGCGACTTCTTGTATAGTCGCGTCGAATCTTACGTTCAAATACTCGTACGGGTTCAACTTGAAACACGATAAGATTCTATCCACCTCAGACGCGCGGTCTGTTTGCGACACGTCCTTGAAGAACTCCTTCAAAAGCGTCTCGTCGTCCTTCAATTCTTCTATTTTTTCCACTTTCTTTGTTGTTGTTGTTGTTGTTGTTGTTGTTGTTGTTTGAGTAGTATCGTCCTCAAAAAGTGTCGCGTTCTCAATCGCCCGCTTCTCTTCTCTCTCTTCTTTCGTTTGGCCGTGTTCTTCCTCCGTTCCTACTTTTGCTACTTTAGTACTCGCCGCCATCTCTGCGCGTTCCTCTTTTTCATTCGTCGTCGATTCTTTCCTCTTTCTCTCGTTCTCTTCGTCGTCATCTTTCTTCTTCGAGCAGTTGGTCGGCCTCAGAAAAATCTCTTCCTCTTCCTTCGCGTCCCCAACTGCGAAGACTTTTACGTGATACCGCTCTCGAGCGGGGATGTAATTCAACACGACTCCGTTCAATCCATTTAAATCCGGTCGAGCGTTTAAACCGTGGATGGTAATCGCCGTTCCCGGTTCGATGTACTCCATTTATTTACCCTCTGTGCGCGTGCGTGCCCCCTTCGTGAGTGCCCCGCGCGTGTGGCGAATTTGATTTTTGTCAAGAAGAGAACTACTGAATTTTTTATATGTTGCTGCATTACACATGTGTTACTACATATGGTTACGTAGTAGACGTCGCGTTCTCTTTATTAAAATCTCCTCCTATAATACACTAGACAAAACGGCCCCCACGTGGTCTACTCCACGACGACGGTAATGGTCGATGCAAACTTCTTCCCGTAACTCACGTGCTTCCCGTTGGCAAACTGTAAAGTCAACGTGTGCGTTCCCGGCTCTAAAGTAATCTCCCCTTCTTTTTGCGCCTTCCCGTAGTGCAAGTGCGTGGCGTCCGCCGGGATGACAGTTCCTCTCTCCATGTAATCGCCATCGACGATTACGTGATGGTGTCCGGTGCCTTCTTCGAAATCTGTAGAGGCTGGTACGACCTCGTAGCCTTTAACGCCGAATCTCGCGGTGAATGGAGACGTCACCGTGGCGTTGTTCTGTTACGGAGAAGACAAAAAACGTGAGTTGAAGCAAGAAGAAGAAGGAGAAAAACAAAACAGAGGGTATTCGTGTCGTACCTTTGGTTCGATCCAATACACTCCATTCTTATTTTTGCCCTTCAGCGATAACGCCTGCGCCTCCATCGGTCGCCCAACCGAAAGCGCCACAGAGGCCACCGCCGCCGCCGCGGACATCGCCAACTGGCGGCGGCGTGTACCCATCGTCGTCATCTCGTTCTCGTTTGTGTTGTTGGCATCATCATCATCGAAAGCAATTTTTGCATTCCGACCGTCGTCGTTATTCTTGTTCTTGTTGTTGTTCTTCTTCTCGACCGTGGTCTTTCTTTTGTCGTTGGCGGACCCGGCGATGATTCCCGTTTTGGGGGTGGCGCTTACAGACAGAGACGACGACGACGTCATCATCATCATCATCATCATCATCGGTATGTATGTTAATAAAATCTTTCCTTTTTTTGTGTGTGTGACGTACTCACTATTGACTATGTAGTCCACAAGCAGTACGTACGTAAAAGTCGTCCTTTTTTGTTGGAGTAAAAAATGTCGTCACAAAAAGGTCTCTCTCTCTCTCTCTTTCTTTCGTCTTTGTCATCGCAAATGGCGGCACTTGCGGCCGTCTCCTCCTCCTCCTCCTCCTCCTCCCCTGTTTCCTCCCTCTCCACTTCCAACGCCCGCAGAAGGCATGGGACGGCAACGCAACCGAGCGGTGGGTTTTTCGTCCTCTCTCTCCTCTTTCTGCTCGGTGGTCTCTTCGTCGCCGTGAAAGTGCACACGACCTCGGACGCGTTTTGTGAAGACGAAATGAGCAACAGACTGGAAAGCGAACGAGAAGAAGAAGGAGACAACAGAGAAATGTTTTTTGCATCGTCGAACGGAAGAGAGACGTTGGAAGAGGTGGAGGAGGCGATGATGACTACTTCTTCTACGGGCGATGCGAACGAGGCGGGAAGAAGCGCAGCGAGAGACGAACGAGGAGAAAAAGATTACGACGACGACGACGAGAGTTTGAAAGATACGACGACAAAAATTTTAGCAGAGACAGAAGAAGAGGAAACTGGTAGCATCGGTAGTCGTCACAACAACACCGCGAGCACGAAAAAACGCAGCAAACGAGGACCGTCTGGGTGCACGCCCAATCGTGTTCGCGAGCTCACGGCTGAAGCGTTGAAAAATCCCAAGGGGGGCGATACTTCCGAGACGACGAGTAAAGTGTGGTTGGACGCGTTCGGCGAAGACGTGTCGAAACGGTATAACTTTACCACGTGTGCAGTAGTTGGGAACTCGGGGAGTTTATTGCGACCGCCGCGATTGAATAACGATATCGACGAACACGAAGTTGTTATTCGATTAAACGCGGCGCCGACGAGTGGGAGGTATGGACAACGCGTCGGAAGGAAAACGACTTTGCGCTTCTTAAATGCTGCGAGAGCGAAAACGTATTTAGTGGGGGGATGCTCGAAAACCATGCCGTGCGATGAAGGGTCGACGTTAGTCGCGACGCGAGGGATGCCGTTTGCACCGTCTAAAGTCATCACGAACGCGCATTTGAGTATAGTTCGAGGAAGACGTTTAGATTTTGGAGAAGAAGACTTTGAAGATGAAGAAAATCTGCATCGTCAAAAGCGGAAAGCTGCTACGGAATCGCAAGTTTTGAAAATGAGCGAACCAGAGCGAGAACGATTGAGCGTCGCGCAACCACCTTCGAATTCGATGGGCGCCGTCAAGCGCGTGATAAAAGCGTATAAATCTGCGTACATTGAAAAATGTGGCGAAGACGACGCGAAGAGATTATTCAAAGGTCCAGAAACGCCTTCGACGGGATTTATGGCGGTTATTTTTGCCTTGCACATGTGTTCGGAAACTGTTTCAGTCTATGGATTCAAGAAACAGTTGAAACCGTACCAGTATTTCCGCATGCGTGTGAAACCTTCCGAAGTGCACGATTTCACGGTTGAAGCTGAAATTTTGACAGTGATGGCGAAAGACGGCGTTTTACGAATGCCAGGCATTGTGCAAGACCGAGTAAGAGGTGGAGGTAAAAAAGGAGAAGGCATTATTACTACGAGTAGTGATATTGGTAGCATAAACAGTGGGGATAGTGTTGGGAGTAATAGTAATAGTAGTAATGGTGGTAGCTCCGAAAAAGAAGGTAGTAATACTGAGAATGGAAACGTAGACGAGTGGTTCGACGAGTTCATTTCTAGCAGCAGCAGCAGCAGCAACAGCAAATAGTTTTAGCAATTTAAACTAACTAATTAGCATTCTCTATTTACGCACTCTTCGTCGCTGTTACGACGTACATTGGATCCGATTTCCCTGGTGGATTTGGCGAGATGTCGATACCTTCCGGCGCATCGAACCCGGTGGCAAAGTGAAAGTACGCGCCTACAATCCAAATGTGGTCTAAATCCCCAGTTGCGGTCCAAATTGATACAGCTTTCGTCGGAAAACATCTGTTAGAAAACGACATTATCGCTCTCCCCCCGGGTTTCAACACTCTTCGAACTTCTTGCATGACTTCTAACGGTTTCGTGAGATAATCCACCGAAACAGCGTTGGTCACGAAATCAAACGAGTCGTCCTCGTACGGCAACTTTGGCGTCTCGTTCAAATCCACCACCGTCGGTTTCTCCGTAAACCTCGGATTTTTCAATAACTCCTCTTCGTTCATTCCCGTTCCAGCGCATCGAGAGAACTTCACGTCCTCGGGATAGTGCGAAATCCACGAAGAGCAAATATCTAATACTTTCGGCTTCTCATCATCATCTTCAACAGTTTTGAACACTTCGGAGTAGTATTTTGTCAACGCATCAATAGCTTGGTCGTCGATGTGTTTCACCAATCGAGGCTGCTCGTAGAAGAACGCGTCGGAGGATTCATCGTATCTGCCCATGTCTTTTGTCGTGAATGGATACACGGGAGGCCACTGCGGGTCTTTCAACACTTGCGCGATGGCGTTCTCGGCGTTCTCTTTTTGTTGTTGAGAAGATGACGCGTTCGCGGAAAATTTTTTTGCGATTTTGTTGTTATTCGAACTCGAAGAAGAAGAGACACCAACGCCGCCGAATAATCCGCTAATCAGCATTGTTCTTCTCTTCCGTCGTCGGTCAAGTTTATTATTAGAGTCTGATGATGATGATGATGATGCCACTACCGGTTTCATCATCATCATCGTCGTCATTTTTCGTGTTTCTTTTTGTGACGATGACGACGTCGAAAGCAAAAAAAAATAACAAAAAAAAAAATAAGCAAGTTGTTTACAATCCACTGCTCTACCAACTGAGCTATCGCACGCGAGGAATTCAAGAAGATGAATTCGTCGTTGTTTCCTTTCTAATAAGGTATCGCGCAACCAAGGATCGAACTCTTCATAGAGAATAGCATCAGTTTGGGTTCATTTTTGTTTAGGGTTTTTGTTTCATTCGTACCGGGACAAGTGGAGATTTACTGGGCTTTCTATTTTTAGCCCAACGTAAAGCTTAGTAAAACGTTGAAAATTTAACCTACATGAATAACAAAAAAATTTTAGATTCTACGAATAAAGAAATGAATCTGAAACGCTTGAATACGATGAAAACGGTTAACGAAAGAACGACTTACACATCAAAGAAAGTAATTGTTGCGAACGTTTGTGCGTCTGAAAGTTTTGGCGCGTAGATGACTTTGTTTTTGCAAAGAAGGTACCAAATTATTATTCTTCCTTAGGGTATATCCTTGCACCCTAAATAGTTATCCTTCACACTTTCCAAGAAACAAGTCTCTCAACACTCTCTTCTCTTCGTTCAGTTCCATTTTATTACTCCCACTCTTCTTTTCATTCTCTTCCTCGGGGTTAAACTCATCAAAGAATTTCTTGTAGTAGTCCTCCTCGAAGGAGAAACTTTCGCAAACCAAATCTAAAATCAAAGCGGTTACGAAATCCCACCGCTTCGCGGGCCATTTCGGTAAACTCACGGTCGTGCCGAAATCAAACGTACGAACCATTAACGCCAAGTCTCGCTCGCAGTGTAGTTTTTTATTACTCGTAATAATTGCATCGTGGTTGTTGTCATTCGTGTTTCGACCCCCCAAGATTCGATTTATGCTCTGCGCAAACTCCTCGGACGTTCCCGTCGCCATCTGTGCGCTCCGGGAATCCCGATGCGGATAGTGCTCAATTGACCCGTTTCGGTCGTTTCCAACCAACAAAAACGTGCTTTTCGTCACCCATGAATCTAAAACCATCCATGTTTTTCCGAATAAAGACAAATCCTCCGCGCGTAAAGACTCTCTTATTTCTTCCTCTTCTTCTTCTCCTTCGGTTTCTTCTTCTTTATTACGATTTTCGTGTTGATTCGCTTTTGCGCTTTCGTTTTCATCGTTTTCAACAAAACTCTCGTCGTTTTCGTCAAAAACGTCCTCCTCTTCGGGAGAATATATTGGATTTGCTAATAGCGTCTTTTTCATCCGTTCTCGTTGCGCGTTGGCTTGCTTTTCTATTTCGTCTACTTCATCGTCCGCCGTGTCTTCAAATACCATGCGTTTTTCATCCGGTTCAATATCGTTCCCATCTTCCGTATCATTCGTGCCTATTATCATCGGTGAATCTGGGCGTAAGGGTACGGTTGATAGCTGGCCTTCAGCAAACCTACCGCCAATAGAAGGTATGAACTTCGAGGTGCTTCGGTTGGTCGTTTTCATGCCTTCTTCGTGAATGTCGAAGTAAAAAATACCCGCCTCCTCCTTCTCCTTGATTTTGTTTTCTCCTCCTCCTTCTCCTCGGTCGTCTATTTCTTTATTCCATTTCAGTTTTTGACTAGTTTTCTTTCCCATTTTATCAGTTGTCGTCGTCGTCGTCGTTGTTGTTGTTGTTGTTGTTGTTGTTGTTTTCAAATTTAGAGGCATCGAAGGCGAAGGATCCTTCGAAGATTTAAAATTGACTTCGCCGAGTTTTCGCTCGACAATATCGAGCGAGTTCATCGTCGCTTCGCTGAAATTCGTGTGTCTGTCCGAACGCGGCGGAAGAGCTTTCTTATCGTCCGCTTTTTCTTTCAAATGCGATTCGGCGAAAACTTCCGATTGTATTCTGTGCTCCGCGCAACAATACGTCTCGTCGCTAAACAATTTCTGAGATGTTTTCGATTTGTACTTGTGTCTGATTTCGTTCGAACACAACGGCCACCCACACTTTCCAATTAAACTCCTCTCTTCGCACGCGTCTTTGTATTCACTCTGAGTCAATACCGACGCCGTCAACGCGGCTAGCTGATTTTCCGAGTCAAACTTTTCTAGAGACATGAACATTTCGACCACCCGCAACGCGCCCCGTCGGTCTCGCAACGTTCGCGCCGCTTGCTCTTGCACATTTATCGACGGCGTGGAAGGAGGAGGAGGCTTGTTGTTTTCATCGTCGTTACTGCTCGTTTTCAAGATGGATTTAATCACTTGGTCGACTTTTGATGTTCCTGCCGTCGTTTCGACGGTGGTGTGATGATGATGATGATGATGATGATGATGATGATGATGAAGCTGGGAGGAGGAGTGCACATGTTTCGAAACTCCTGGTTGCACTCGCTGGTGCTGGTGACTGCTTTTCAAGGACAACGACGACGATGTTTTCTTATTTCCATTCATATATTTGCTCGCAGCAGCAGCAGCATTAGAAGCGTTAGCAGCAGCGCTCAATCCGTGCGAAGCTTCCAGTGCCCACGCGAATTTTTCCTGTTCTATTCGTTTCCTCTCGTCGTCGTCGTTTTCGTTTTCGTTTTCGTTTTCGTCGCGCTTCTGTTGATGAGGAATGTTCGTTGCAGACGTGTTGTGCCGTGAAGAAGTAAGAAACATCGCGTCGGCGAGAGAGTCGATTTCGATACCATCATCGTCGGTGTCCATCTTGTTTTCTTCTTCACCGTCCTCTCGAGGGTAATTGAACATCATCGGAGGTGCCTCGCTCATCTTCTTGCCTCTTTTACTCCGTTTACGTGTGGGGGTTTTGTACGATAAATATCAAACAAAAACTTCCCACGGAGCGATGTTTTGAGAGAGAATCGTTTTGTGAAGCAAGCGAGAGATTTTTTTTTCGTAACCGAATGAATTTTTAGTTCTCTCTCTCTCTCTCTCCTTCTCTACTAATACGAATATTATTATTACACGGTATTTCAACGGTGCTGCGGACTAATTGTATGTGTGTATGCATGCACGCGTGGATAGTTACTTCTCTCTGCCTCTCTCTATTCATTTATCTATTGCTTCTTCTTCTTTTTCTTTTCCTCGCGTGCGTATTTTTCATTTGCTACCTTCGCTTTCGCTTATTTTCATAGCTGAAAGTTTCGCAGCCACGTTGACATCAAACATTGGTGGTGGCGTGTTCATCGCGCTCAAAGGCGACGCCGCTGATGTCGATGATGGAGTTGGACATGTCTTCGCTTTACTAGCCGTCCTTGATGATGTAATTGTTACCGGTGCGGTATTTTCATCACCAACAGGCGTCGCAGTACCTCCTCCCGCACTTTTCTTCGTCGCGGCAGCGATTGGTTTCCCACCGCACTCGATTATAATATCTTCCACGCTCGGTTTCCCTTCGGTCAAGTACAAAATCTTCTCTATACACTTGGCCAAGACTTCGTTTTCAAACTCTGGTCGTTGACAGATGAACTCGATGTCTTGCAACTTTTCGAAATAAAACTCTCGCTCGCGTTCAGCTTTTTCAACCTCCAGGCGTAAAGACGCTAAATCTTCTCGCATGGCTGCTGCTGCTGCTGCTGCTGCTGCTGCTGCGACTTCTGCGTTTTTCCTGGTGTTATTATGTGCTAGCGTGTCGTAGCTGTTTTGGTTAGAGTGTTTCGTCGTTGTTGTTGAAGTAATAGTACTATCTATATCGCGCCCGTGGTGTTGGTTTTGTTGTCGTTTCGCCATCGTTGTTGTCGTTTGGTGTTTCTTGGAACACACCGCAACCGACGAGGAGGACGTCGATGTCGTCGTCGTCGAAATCGAGAGCGAAGTCTGTGCCCCTCCTCCTTTACACCCCATTCGTCGTTGCACCGGGTCGTACCCTTCCGTAGCCTCTCCCACTGTCACGTCGAAATATCGTTTCATCCATTGTAAAAACTCCAAGTTATCCAACGGCCTCGCTTTGCACAACTTTTCTACTTCAATGTTCTTCGCGATTCTGAGTTTATCGAACACGGTTTGTAACACCTTATAGTTTTGCACGTACTCGTGTTCTGCCCTCGCCGCGAAAGAGACTTTGTGCATCGGAACGATGTTTGGATGCGCGGCGTCCATTATTTGACAATAAATCGCCCCAGAGGCGCACTGTTCGACTTTTTGAATTTTCGTCTTCAACAAAGTGTTCACCCACATGACGAGTTCGTTTCGTCCGACGAAAAACGCCGGGTCCATCATTCCTATTCCAGACATTTTCTTCGTGGTCGTCGTCGACGCCGTCGTGCCCGCGTGCCTGCGTGCCTGCGTGCCTGCGTGCCTGCGTGGTGCGCGCGTGAGAGAATTTTGAAGAAGAAGAAGAAGAAGAAGAATGCGTTGCGTGTTTCCCCTCTTTTTTTTTTCGTTTTCAAAAAAAGAAGAGCTGAAGAGGAAAGAAAGCACAAAGAAAAAATACCTCGATCACACACCCGGGGTCCCTTTGTCACACATAAAACGCGCTTTTACGCACGAACGCGCATCGAACGCACGCACGCGCGAGATCACCTGTCGCCAAGATCGACGGGTGTCGTTTGTAGAGCTTCTTGTTTGTTTGTTTGTTAATTAGTTAGTACTTGACAAGACTGCGATATAAGAAAATAATACTCTAAAACGCCTCTATTTTTTTCTTAAAAGTGCGCGCACAAAAAAGAGAACACCCCGGAGTCTGGCTTCGCAAGTTGTTGTTTCATCATCGAAGTGGGAGATACTCCCCGGTGATACGACGACGCGTTCCTTTTTCTTCTTTAACGGATTAACGGATTCAGAGCGCGCGGTGAACTGAATTCTTGGAATTTGCTCTCGCCACATGTCGAAAAAAAGACGACGCGAGAAGATGGAAGCACGACCAACAACAACAGCCGAGCGGGTAAATAATAATGATAACAACAAATTATTGTGGCAAATCGTGACGGATCATCCGGATATATTTAATACGCACGTCGTGACGAAGCTGAATGGGAACGACGTTAAATTTTTCTACGACGTTAATAGTGAAAGTCGAAGGGCGATAAAGCAAGGTTCGAATGTGCAATTGCCTGATGCCTTCAAAATTGGAGATTTTGACACGACGTCAACCATATCATGGGCTCTTGAAAAGTGTTCTGAAAATAAAAAGGCACGATTTTGTGCAGAAATGGCTCGGA
>MDTG01435643.1_pt1 | contig 34632 bp, 23 predicted proteins | sample 811421 | NCBI WGS metagenome assembly MDTG01 (sample SAMN05326645, study PRJNA326480) | marine metagenome | isolation source: seawater | place: Pacific Ocean: South East | collected 2011
CCTCGACGCGCTGGCCGACGCGACCCAGCGCGACCTCGAGGCGATCAACGAGGCGGACACCGACGACCCCTTCACGGAGGCCCGCGGCGACGCGACCGGCCAGGTGAACGTGTTCGGCGCCGGGGGCGGCGGGCGCTCGGGCGTCGGCCGCGGCGGGCGCAAGAACAACCGGGGCGGCTCGAGCAAGGCCAGCGAGGGCGCCGTCACGACGGGCCTGGAGTGGCTCTCGCGCCATCGCAACGACCAGGGCGTGTGGACCCAGATCGGCGCGGGCCACCAGCACGTCGAGGGCTGGTGCGAGCCCAAGCGGCGCTGGCAGACCAAGCGCGGCGACGTGGCTCGCACGGGCATGGCGCTGCTCGGCTTCCTCCTGGCTGGGCACTCGCCCAGCGAGCCGGGGCGCTACCAGGCTCTGGTCAAGAAGGCCGAGGAGTGGCTGGTCGGGCAGGTCGGGCGCGACGGCCGCTTCCAGGGCGGCTTCAACGGCTACGTGCACTCGATCGGCACCCTGGCGCTCTCGGAGTGCCTCGCCCGCCACGACGACGAGGAGCTGCGCCAGGCCGTCCACCGCGCCGTGCGCTGCCTCCTCGGTCACCAGTCCAAGCGCCTCGGCGGCTGGCGCTACAACGGCAACGGCGACAGCGACACCAGCGTGACCAGCTGGGGCCTCCTGGCGCTCAAGTCGGCGGAGGCCGCCGGGGTCTCGGTCCCCTCGGGCGCCTTCCAGGGCGTGCGCAAGTGGGTGGCCCGGGTGTCGACCCCCGCCGGCGGCACGGGCTACACCGGCCCCAGCGACGGGGGCGCCGCCATGAACGCCACCGGGCTCTTCCTGCGCGTGATCCTGGGCGAGAAGCCGACCACCCCCATGAACCGCAAGGCGGCCGAGAAGGTCGCGCGCTGCCAGCTGGCGCTGCAGGGCAAGGGGATCAGCAACTTCTACGCGATCTACTACTCGGCCCTGGCGCTCTATCAGGTGGGCGGCGAGCTGTGGCAGGAGTTCAACCCGCGGATCCGCGACGCCCTGATCAACACCCAGCGCAAGGGCAAGCACTGTGAGCGCGGCTCCTGGGAGGGCGGCGGCTTCGTGAGCGACCCGGTCCTCGCGACCTGCTTCGCGACCCTGACCCTCGAGACCTACTACCGCTACATGCCGGTCCACGGCGGGGTCGCGAACGAGGCGCGCCCGCCCAGCGAGCAGCTGAGCGCCGGCGAGCGCCTGCTCGACCAGGCCCGGGTCGCCATGGCCTACGCCCGCGAGGGCAAGGGCCCCGCCGAGCTGCTCGCGGCCGAGGCCGCCTACAGCCGCGCGCTGGGCACCCTCCGCCAGGAGGGCGCGACCTGGCAGCTGCGCGAGGAGGCCCTCGTCAGCCTGGTCGAGGTGGCGAGCCTCGCCGAGGACCGCGCGGCGATCCTCGGCCACAGCGGCGCCTACCTCGAGTCCCTCCCCCAGGGCCAGCAGGCGGACCCCCGCGTGACCCGCGCCCGGCGGCGGGAGCGCTTCGCCCGCGTGATCCAGGGCGCCAACGCGGCCCTGGCGGGCGAGGACCCGGCCAAGCGGCGCGAGGCCACCGAGCGCGTCGCGGCCCTGGCGAGCGACCTCGAGCGCGAGGCCGCCAGCCTGAGCAAGTGGAGCGAGCACCAGCAGGAGGCCATGGAGCTGGTCGCGACGCTGCGGGAGGTCCAGATCCGGATCGGCTTCGCCGACGACCCCGGGCGCGCGATCCAGACCGCCTGGGAGGTCGTGCAGGACACGCCCGCCAAGGGCCCCCTCTCGGGGCCCGAGCGCCAGCTCCTGGCGGCGCTGCTGCTGCACGCCAACCAGCAGCTCCAGCGGGCCCAGGAGGCCAAGCAGGCCGACGCGCTCCAGGCGGGCGAGGAGGCGCTCAACCGGATCGCGCAGCGGCGCCTGCTGGCGAGGATCGACCAGGAGGGCCTGGCGCGCCTGGCGAGCTTGGTCGAGCAGGCCCGGCTGCGGCTGCCCCTCGCGCTCCTGGCCCACGACCGGCTGCGCCGCGCCGTGAGCGAGGTGCGCCGCTTCGCCCGCAGGTTCCCGACCAGCTCCTTCCGGGCCCAGGCGGAGGCGATCGAGCGCGGGGCCCTGGCGCGCCTGGCCAAGCTCGAGCGCGCGACCGACGCCGAGCGGGCCCGCCTGGGCGAGCTGGTCCTCGCCTACGCCCAGGCCAAGCCTCAGCTCGAGCCGAGCGAGGCCATGGCCCTGGCCGATCTGCTCGAGCGCGCCGGCCGCGACGAGGCCGCGCGCCCCTTCTTCCGCGAGGTGAGCTTGCGCGCCAAGCCCGCCCTGCGGGCCGAGGCCAAGCTCCGCCTGGCGCGCCTCGAGCGCCGCCGCGGGCGCCTGGACGCCGCGCTCGCGGTCCTCGACACCGTGAGCGAGCAGGACCGCCTGGACGTGGTCCTGGAGCGCTGCCTGACCTGGCGCGCCCGCCGCGACTCGCCCAAGGCGCTCGAGCGCTACCTGGAGCTGCTCAAGACCCTCTCCCCGACGGAGCACCGCGAGGCCTGGTGGGAGATCGCCTACGCGGCCGGCCAGACCTACCTCGAGTGCCGCGAGGTCGGCGCGGCGCGGACCTTCCTCGAGGGCCTGCGCAAGAAGGACCGCACCTTCGGCCAGGACCCCGAGCGGCGGCGCCGCTTCCTGGCCCTGATGCGCCGCGCGGACGACCACTAGGCCGTGATCGACGCTTAGCGGGCGTCGAAGTTGGGGCCGACGGGCGGAGCCGGCGGTGGGTTGGCGTCGTCGAGGTCGGTCCGCTCCGGGCGCGGGACGCGCTCGATCCGCGCGCCTACGCGCTCGGCCACCACGAAGCGGCGGCGGAGGGCTTGCGCCACGTAGTCCGGCTTGCGCCCGCGCAGGGGGACCAGCACCAGGCGGTTGCGGTAGAGCCCCGCCGGCAAGCGGGTCAGGAGCAGGCCCTCGCCCAGGCGCGCGCTGGCGACGTCGAAGAGCACGTTGACCCCGCCGCCCTGGCGCCAGATCCGCAGCATGTTCTCGGGCAGGCCGTGGCCGGCGCTGCGCGAGGGGGCCAGCGAGGCCTGCGCGCGCCAGTCCGGGGCCAGGAGCAGGGTCTGGGAGTGCTGGCTGGGCAGCACGAGCCAGTCGTGGAACTCGCCGACCTCGACCGTCTCGTAGGGTCCGCTCGTGCCGCGCTTGGCCTCGAGCAGGCGGGTGCGCTCGCCCTCGTGCGAGAAGAAGCGGAAGGGGTCTTCGCGCTTGGCGCTGGGCACGTAGGGCAGGAGCGCGTCGCCGAGCGCGACCTGCACGGGGAGCTCGGTCGCCTTGCGCAGCCGGATCCAGCCCAGGCTGGCCTTGGCGACGGCGGCCTCGTGCTCGAGGCGGGTGCGGGCGTCGATCGTGACCTTGCCGGTGCGCAGCTCGACCTCGACCTCGATCGTGGCCGCGATCGAGTCCGGCCCCGCCAGGCGACCGAGGAAGGGGGCGGTCGCCGCCAGCCCCTCGTAGCGGGCGGCGCCCTTGGGGAAGGACACGCGCACCCAGGCCCGCTCGCGCCCCTCGGTGAAGTCGGCCAGGGCGACGCCGGTCGGCTCGAGGAAGTAGGAGTTGAAGGGCAGGAGCGGGAAGCCGTCGACGCTCCCCTGCTCGATCGTCAGGCAGGGCTCGACGATCAGGTCCTGGTCGCGCAGGTTGAGCTCGAGGCGGGGGCGATCGAGCGAGATCAGCAGGCGCACGTCGGCCCCGCGGACCTCGATCGCGCGCGCGTGGCGGGTCACGCGCCGGGCCGCCCGCCGGTCGCGGGGAGGGCGAGAGGTCACCGCGGCCACGCCGGCCTCGGGGTCGAGGGGGCGCGCCCCGGCGCTCGGGCGCCAGAGCAGGACGAGGACCACCCCGACCGCCAGCCCCACGATCAGGCCCCCGCGCTGGAGCGGGGTCAGCTCGCCCGCCGCGTCGAGGGGGGCGTCGAGGGCGGCGTCGTCCAGGCTCCCCGCCATGGTGGTGGGCAGGTCGAGGTCGGGCGGGCCCTGGGCGACCAGGCGCGCGCAGCCGTAGAGCAGCGCGCAGGACACGAGCAGCCCGGGCGTCAGGAACAGGAAGGTCGAGGGGAAGGCCACCAGCCCGGCCAGGGCCACCCCGAGCAGCAGGCCCAGGAGCGGCGACGTCCAGCGGGGCGTGCTCTGGGGGCGGTCGAAGGGCGCGAAGGAGGCCACGAAGGCGAGCAGGGTCACGAGCAGGCCCGCCCCGGGGACCGCGTAGAGGGTCGGGTCCCCCCAGGGGTAGGCGCTCGGCTGGGACCACACGACCCAGGCCCCCAACCCCGTGAGGGGCAAGGTCACCAGGAGCAGCGCGGCGCGAGCGAGCCTGAGCTTCACGAGCAGAGCGTACGCGGGGTGCTCCTTGGGAGGAAGGGCTGAGCGACAGGGTCGCGCCAGCTCAGGCGGGGGCGGCGACGCGCAGGGCCGCCCGCAGGCGGGTCCCGGCCGGGGCGAGCCCCGTCTGCGGTTGGCCCAGGTGACCGTCTTGGACCCCACGCGGTCGCGGCGGACTTCGATCGCGAGGGCCGACTTGCTCAGCTTGAGCCGCTTGGCCCCGCTGGGCGCCAGGAAGACCTGCCCGCGCTTCTCGGCCCAGCCCTTGGCCTTGGCGTAGGCCGCGAAGAGCTCCAGCCCCTGCGCGGGGCTTGAGCTTGCCTCGCGCGGGCAGCTCGACCTCGGTCAGGACTGCCTTCGCCAGGGCGGGCTCGATCGGCTTTCATGCTGCCGTGGAGTGGGGAGGACGTCGGAGGTCGGATCTCGATGGCCGATCCCGAGGTTCGATTCCGAGGGCCGATCCCGAGGCCGGATTCCGAGGTCGGATTCCGAGGTCGGATTCCGAGGCCGGATTCCGAGGTCGGATTCCGAGGTCGGATTCCGAGGCCGGATTCCGAGGTCGGATTCCGAGGGCCGATCCCGAGGGCCGATTCCGAGGGCCGATTCCGAGGGCCGATTACGAGGGCCGATTCCGAGGGCCGATTCCGAGGTCGGATTCCGAGGTCGGATTACGAGGCCGGATTCCGAGGTCGGATTGCGAGGGCCGATCCCGAGGGCCGATTGCGAGGGCCGATCCCGAAGTCCGACTCTGGCCCCGGCCCCGGCCCCGGCCCCGGCCCTCGGCCCCGGCCCCGGCCCCGGCCCCGGCCCTCGGCCCCGGCCCGCGGCCCGGCGGCTAGGCTCGTCGCATGCCTGGCTTCGGAACACGCCTCGCGGTCCTGATCGTCGCGCTGCTCGTCGCGGCCGCGATCGACCGCTGGCGCTACGGCGCCGAGGCGCGCCGGGCGCGCGAGTATGGCTTCCTGCTGGTCTGTGGGCTCGTGGGCGCCCTGGCCGGCGGCGCGCTGGATCAGGTCTCGGTCCGGGTCTCGCCCGAGTACTTCGAGCTGGGGAAGGGACTGGAGGGCGGAGCTGGCCTGGCCGCGCGCGCGTCGCTCCTGGGCGGGCAGGCGGGCTTCGTGGCGGGCTTGATCGCGGGCGGCGCGCTCCTGCTGGTCAACCAGCCGCGCACCGAGCGCCCGCTGCTGAGCGAAGCGCGCGTCCTCCGCCTGGGGCTGCCCTGGGTCCTGGCGCTGGCGGTCGGCGGCGAGGTCGCGGCGGGCCTGATCCTGCCGCACCTCGATCCGCTCGGGCTGAAGCCCTGGCTGAAGGGGCTGGTGGCGGACGAGCGGATCGAGGCCTTCGTCACCGTCCAGTCGCTGCACGTCGGCCTCTACGGCGGCGCGCTGCTCGGGCTCGGCCTGGCCTGCTACCGCGTCCACCGCGCCCGCCGCGGCGTGGCGCCTCCCGCGTCCGAGGACCCGCCAGCGAGCTAAGGCTTGCGCAGCAGCCCGGGCGCCAGCTCGCGCCAGCCGAGCTCGGCCAGCGCGCGGGCGACCGCCGCGTGGCGGTCCTCGCGGAAGGCGTCGGTCACCGAGAGCAGGCCGCCGCTGGCCACGGCGCCCGCCAGGCGGCGCAGGTCGTCGGGGAGGGCGCCCTGGACGACGCCGCCCAGCACGCCGTGGCAGGCCACGAGGTCGTAGTCGCGCCCGGGCGGCGGCTGGCGCAGGTCGTGGCGCGCGAAGCTCAGCGCGCAGCTCGCCTCGTCGAGCCCCTCCAGCGCGGCGCGCAGCTGGGCCGTGCGCTGCGGGTCGTGGGGGAAGGCGCGCCGCTGCGCGCAGAGCAGCTCCAGCGGCCAGGGGGTGGTCCCGAGCGCCGCCACGCGGCTCGCGCCTGCGTCACGCGCCGCGCGCGCCAGGGCCCAGGTCCCTTCGCCCGTGGCGCAGCCCGCGTCCCAGATCCGCAGCGCGCGACCGCTCTCCCCGGCGAGGGCGGCGCCGATGGCGCTCAGCTGCGCGGGGTAGCGCGTCAGCGCGGCGCCGAGGCGGGGCGAGCAGAAGAGCTCGAACAGGAGCGCGTGCGCAGACGCGGCCGCGGCGCAGCGGACGAAGAGCTCCGCCGGCAGGCCGCTCGCCAGGCTGGGCAGCTCGGCGCGGGCGTCGAGCCAGCTGCGGGCGCGCCCCAGGCTGCTGGTCGCGAGGTCGACTTCGAGCTCGTCGAGGGCCGGGCCGAACCAGGCGCGCAGGCAGGCGAAGAGGTCGCCGCGCAGCGAGTCGAGGGGCAGGTAGCGCTCGCAGAGTCCGTGGGCCTCGGCCGGGCGCTCGCGGCGGTCGGCGTCCGCGTGCAGGGCGGCGGGGGCGTGGGCGCGGAAGGAGTCGCTGCGCGCCTCCCACCAGCGGCGCCGCTCGCTCAGCTCGGCTGCGCTCGGGCCGCCCGCGGGCTCGAGCCACAGCGCCTCGCTGGAGCTCACCGGGCGTAGCGGGCGATCGTGGCGAGGATCTTGACGCCGGCCTTGATCGAGCCGCGCAGGGTGCCGGTGACCTTGGACTGGCCGGCGGTGCGGAGGTTGGTCCGCACCGGGACCTCGGCGCAGCGGAGGCCGAAGCGGGGCGCCTTGAGCTGGAGCTCGACGGTCCAGCCGTAGTTGCGGTCTCGCATCCCGACGCGCTCGAGCGCCTCCCAGGTGATCGCGCGGAAGGGCCCCAGGTCGGTGAAGCGCTCGCCCCACAGGGCGCGGATCAGGGTCACCGCCAGCAGGTTCCCGAAGCGCGCCTGGGGCGCGAGCAGCCGGCGCGACTCGGGCAGGAGCGTGCGCGAGCCGATCACGAGGTCGGCCTGGTCGGCCAGGATCGGCGCCAGCAGCAGGGGCAGGTCGCGCGGCTCGTCGGCCCCGTCGCCGTCGGCGAACACGACCACGTCGGGCGGGCCGCCCGGCAGCCGGCGCGCCTCGGCCAGGGCGGCCAGGCAGGCGGAGCCGTAGCCCGGGCGCGGCTCGTAGACGACCCGCGCGCCGGCGGCGCGCGCGACCTCGGCCGTGCGGTCGGTCGAGCCGTTGTCGCCCACGATCACGGCAGCCAGGGGTGGGTCGGCCTCGCGGAGCAGGCCCTCGATCACCGCGCCCAGGCTGCCCTCTTCGTTCAGCGCCGGGATCACGACCACGATCCGCGGCGGCTGCTCGGGCTGGGCGGGTGCGGGCTGCGCGGGGGCGGGCTGCGCGGGGGCGGGTGAGCGCTCGGCGCGCGGAACAGGCCGGAGCCGCTGGCTCACTGGCTGGCGAGGGCGCCCGTCCGGCGCGCGACGAGCTGGTGCAGCTCGACCAGGGTCTCGAGCAGGGGCGGGAGCTCCTCGAGCGAGAGCATGTTCTCGGCGTCGCTGGGCGAGCTGCGCGGGTCCTCGTGGACCTCGGCGAAGATCCCGTCCACGCCCGAGGCCACGGCGGCGCGCGCCACGTGGGGAATGAACTCCTTCTGTCCGCCGGTCGAGGCGCCCTTGCCGCCGGGGAGCTGGAGCGAGTGGGTCGCGTCGTGCACGACCAGGGCGCCGGTCTCGCGCAGGACCGGGAAGGTGCGCGGGTCGACGACGAGGTTGTTGTAGCCAAAGGAGCAGCCGCGCTCGGTGATCATGACCCGCTCGGCGCCGAAGTGCCGCGCCTTCTCGATCGGGTGGCGCGCGTCCCAGGGGCTGAGGAACTGGCCCTTCTTGATGTTGACCACCGCGCCGGTCTTGGCCGCCGCCGCGATCAGGTCGGTCTGGCGGCAGAGGAAGGCCGGGATCTGGAGCATGTCGGCGACCTCGGCCACGGCCGCGCACTGCTCGGGGAGGTGGACGTCGGTCACGACCGGGACGCCGATCTCCTGCTTGACCGCGGCCAGCAGCTCGAGGCCGGCCTCCAGGCCGGGCCCGCGGTGGCCCGACCAGGACGAGCGGTTGGCCTTGTCGAAGCTGGCCTTGAACACGTAGGGGACCTCGAGCCGCGCGCAGATGTCGCGCACCTGCTCGGCGATCCACAGCGCGAGGTCGCGCTCCTGCAGCACGCAGGGGCCCGCGAGCAGGAAGAGTTGCCCCGGGTTGCCCAGGGTCAGGTCGCCGATCGAAAAGCTCATGGCTGCTCCAACGCGCGCCCGGGGCGTTGGCTTCCCGGGCCGCGCCAGAGAGCCTAGCGGACGCTGGCGACGCCCCAAAGCGGCGCGTTCAGGCTGTGTCACGAAAGCGTCCGCAAGCTTGAACGCGGGCCAAGGGCGGGGCGTCTCGGCTTATGATCCCGGCCGTCTGGAGGACCCATGCACGCACGCTTCGCGCTCCCGCTCGCACTGACCATCGTGGCCGCCGCCCCCGCCTGGGCCGACGCGGTCAAGGACCTGCAGAACCACGCCCGCAAGCTGGCCGGCATGAAGGGGCACCCCGAGGCCGACGACCCGGCCTTCCTCAAGGCGCAGGAGCTGATGGAGGCCGTCGCCAAGGAGGGCGGCGCCAAGGCGGCCAAGACGCTGATGGCCCTGACCCGGATCCCCTACACCAGCCCCACGGTCGAGATCACGATCGCGACCATGGCGCGCGACGCGCTGGCCGGGTGCGAGGACGAGGCCGCCCGGGCCGAGGTCTACAAGGCCCTGGGCAAGGTCAAGAAGAAGGCCGAGCACGCCGTGCCCCTGCTGGAGCTGGTCTCGGGCTGGCCGACCGAGAAGACGGTCGCCGCGGTCGCGCCCCTGCTCGAGAGCAAGGACCCGCGGATCGTGATGGCCGCGGCGCGCGTCCTGGGCGGCGTGCACCTCAAGGCCTCCCTCGAGCCGCTGATCGAGTCCTACGCCAAGTGGTCCAAGGCCGGCGGCGAGCCGGTCGAGGCCCTCGGGCGCGCGCTCTACGACATCACGCTCCAGCCCCTGGTCAAGCCGGAGGACTGGCAGAAGTGGTGGAAGGACCAGGGCAAGGAGTGGACCCCCGAGCAGCGCAAGGCGGCCGAGTCGAGCGGCGGGACCAAGCAGCGGCCCAACCACTTCCAGAGCGGCGTCAAGGTGCCCAAGTTCTTCGGCTCGCTCGAGGTCGCCAGCCGCAAGCTCGTGATCGTGATGGACGTCTCGGGCTCGATGCACATCCGCGAGTACATCAAGGACCCCGTGCTCGAGGAGGGCGAGGAGGGCGCCGGGACCTCGCTGGCCGCCGACCCGGCGTCTGCGCTCCCCAAGGGGATCGACCCCAACGCCGACGGCTACCAGAAGAAGAAGTGCAGCTTCAATCAGTGCCCGGCCGCGCGCGGCCGCAAGGGCGCGACCTGCCCCAGCGACGAGAACCTGCCCGAGTATTACTCGCGCATGGCGCGCCTCTCGCGCGCCGCGCAGCGCCTGGTCAAGGGCCTGCCCAAGAACACCAAGTTCAACATGATCGCCTACTCGACCGAGACCCGGACCTGGAAGGGCAAGGCGCTCACGACGGCCTCGGACAGCAACAAGGCCAAGGCGATCGAGTGGCTCCAGGGCCTGCGCGCGGGCGGCGTGACTCGCAGCGACGTGGCGATCGAGCAGGCCTTCACCTTCCGCGACGCGGACACGGTGATCTTCGTGACGGACGGCGCGCCGACCAACGCCGGCGGCAAGGTCCTCGACGAGGAGAAGGTGACCGACTTCCTGGCCGAGATCCGCCGCCAGAACCGCGTGCGCAAGGTCAAGATCGACGTGATCGCGATCGCCGAGGGCCACTCGACCTTCGCGACCGAGCTGGCCGAGCAGAACGGCGGCCAGTACGTCACCGTCGACTGACCCCTCGCTGGGGTCTGTCGGCTACATGGCCCAGGTCGACATCGGCGCCTAGACTGGTAGGCGTGCGTGAGGTCGAGCCAGACATGAGGCCAGAGGGGCGCCAATGAGCGAGCGACGCCAAGTCCGGGCGCCTGCCACTCGTGCCTCAGGAGAGTCGGCAGCTCTGCCACTCACCCTTGAAGGGCGAGGGCTTGCGCGGAGCCCCGCTCGGCAGGTGAGTGCGCCGACTCTGGGCCCCAATGTCTGGGGGGCGCCCATGAGCGAGCGACGCCAAGTCTGGGCGCCTGCTCCTCGTGCCTCAGAAGAGTCGGCAGCTCTGCCACTCACCCTTGAAGGGCGAGGGCTTCCGCGGAGCCCCGCTCAGCGGGTGAGTGCGCTGCCGACTCTGGGCCCAAGGATGGGGGTCTGGGGGGCGCAGCCCCCCAGGAATTGATGCCTGCCCAGGACGATGTGTTCGCTCGCCTCGCGCTCGAGCGTGGTGCGCTGGCGCCCGACGCCCTCAATCGGGCGCAGGCGGCGTTTCGTGCTCAGGGTGGGTCTTCGCTCGCGGCCTTCCTGGTCGAGCACGGCGCCCTCAGCCGCGAGGCGGCGCAGGCGCTGGTGGCCGAGCTGGGGCGCTTTCGCTACCTGTGTCCGGGCTGCGCGGCCTCCTTCAGCTACGAGGAGCTGGCTTCGCGGGCCGACCTGCGCTGCGCCTGCCAGCGCTGGCTGGAGCCGCGCTCGCAGAGCGGCGCCAGCCCCCTGGTCCAGCCGGCGCGGCCCCGCGAGCACTCCACGGTGCGCCTCGACTCGGGCAGCCACACCACCGTCGGGCGCGCGCCGAGCTCGGGGGCCCACGGCAGGCCGAGCTCCGGCGCCTATCCGCCAGCGTCACCGCCCTCGGGCGCCCACCGCGAGGCGATCAGCCCGAGCTTCAACGAGGTGATCCACGACGCCGAGGCGCTCTTCGCCGACGGGGTCGCGGGCTCGGAGACCTTCCGCGCGGGCGGCGGGAGCGGGCGCCTCGAGCCGGGGGCCCGGGTCGGGCCCTACCTGCTCGTCCAAGAGCTGGGGCGCGGCAGCCACGGGGTGGTGTTCCTGGCCCGCAGCGACGATCGCAGCGAGCCCCTCGCGCTCAAGATCCTCCTCGACGGGGCCTTCGCCGACGAAGAGACGGTGGCCCGCTTCCAGCTCGAGGCCGCGATCGGGGTCAAGCTGACCCACCCCGGCGTGATCCGGGTGTTCGACGTGGGGCGCGCGGGCGACAAGCTCTACTACGCGATGGAGTATTGCCCCGGGCGCACGCTCCGCCAGCGAATGAAGGACACGGGGCGCCTCTCCCCGGACGAGGCCCTCGACTTGATCCTGGAGCTGGGGCGGACCCTCAGCTCCTGCCACGCCCTGGGCGTGATCCACCGCGACGTCAAGCCGGGCAACGTGATCCTCGACCCGCGCGACTCGGACCGCCCGCGCCTGACCGACTTCGGCCTCGCGCGGGACCGCTCGCTCATGGAGAGCATGACGCGCACGGGGGATATCCTCGGCACCCCCTACTACATGGCGCCCGAGCAGTTCCGCGGCGAGCGCGACCTCGACCACCGCGTCGATATCTACGCCCTGGGCGTGATCCTCTACCAGCTCCTGACCGGCGAGCGCCCCTTCGAGGCCGCGACCCCCGTGTTGCTGGCGCGCGCCGTCGAGGCCGGCGACCCGCGCCCGCCCCGCGAGCTGGCGCCCGAGGTCCCGGCGCGCCTGGAGGCGGTGTGCCTCAAGGCCATGGCGACCGACGCCGACGAGCGCTACGCCACGGCCGCCGAGCTGGTCGAGGACCTCGAGGCCTGCCGGCGCGGGCGCGCCCTCAAGCACGCGCCCAACCCGACCTCGAAGCCGGCGCTGGCCCTGGCGGCGCTGGCGGTCGCGGTCCTGCTCACGGGCGGGGTCGGCGCCGCCATGATCCTGCGCGACGAGGACCCCAGCGGGCCCGCGGACACGCCGGTCGCGCGCGGCACCCCGAGCGAGGCGGGCCGCGAGGCGCTGGCTCAGGCCCTGGCGGCCCTGGACCAGGCCGAGCCCTCGCTGGTCCAGGTCCGGGCCCTGCTGGAGCGCGCCCAGCTCGACGTGCGGCGCGACCCGAGCTTCGCCAAGCAGGTCGGCAGCGCCCTGCGCCGCCTGGAGGGGCGCGAGGCCCTGGCCGAGGTGGGGCGCCTCGCGGCCCACCACGCCCCGCTCGAGCGCCTGGAGGCCTCGCTGGAGGTCGCGCGCGAGCGCGCTCACGACGACGCCGAGCGAGCGGCGGTGGCGCTGCTGCGCGCCGACCACCTCCTGCGCCGCTGGCGCTTCGCGGCCGCTCAGGAGGCGCTCGAGCCCTTGCTCGAGCTGCCGGCCCCGACCGGGGTCGAGGCGCAGCTCCTCGACGCCTACGCGCGCGAGGGCGCGGGGCGCACCCAGCAGGCCGAGCTGGCCTTCAAGGCGCTGGCGGCGGGCTCGGGGCCCGTCGCCGTGATCGCCAAGGCCGCTGAGGCTCGGATCTCGGGCGCGCAGGACGCGGATCAGGTGCGGCGCGAGCTGAGCGAGGTCCCTGAGCACCCCTTCGCGCGGCTGGAGGAGGCCTACGCCCAGCTGGCCCTCAGCAATCACGAGGCGGCCGAGGTGGCCCTCGCCCAGGCCCTGGGGGAGCGGCCCGACGACGCCTCCTTCCACCACGCCCTGGGGCGGGTGAAGCTGCGGGAGGGCAAGGGAGACGCGGCCGGGCGGGCCCTGGCCTTGGCGCGCAAGCTCTGCGAGGACCACGCCGAGCGCCTCGACCTGCACGAGGGGGTGGCCCACCTGCTCAACCGGCGCCCGCAGCGGGCCGTCGAGAGCCTGGAGCGGGTCCTGCGCCGCGACCCCGACGCCGTCGAGGCCCTCGTGGTGCGCGGGCTGGCGAGCCAGCAGGCGGGCCAGGAGGAGCAGGCGGTCTACGTGTGGCGGCGAGCCGAGCGCAAGGATCCCAAGCTCGCTCGGGAGGCCCTGCGGCGCTGGTTCGGGCCCGCCGAGCTCTCCTACTACGAGGAGGCGGTCGGCTCGCGCCAGCTGGAGGCCGATCCTCCGCCGCCCGTCCCGCGCCCCCGGCCAGGCCCGATTCCTGGTCCAGGGCCCATGCCCGGCGCGACCTTCCAGGACCTGGTCGAGCAGGCTCAGCGCGAAATGGCGGGCTTCAGCCAACACCCGCCCTACGCCGCGATCACCCCCCTGGGCAAGGTCTCCTCGCCGCTCCGCGAGCGTCTGGCGCAGGCTCCGACCCAGAGCCCCCTCGAGCGGGACGTCGCCAAGGCGCGCGAGCGCGCCGCCCAGGGCAGGCCCTGGGAGGAGGTCCGCCACCCGCTGCTGCGCGCGCTCCGCCTCGACTCCAGCGACCTCCCCACCCTCCGGGCAGGCCTGGAGCTGAGCCTGGCCCGCGGCGACACGGTGATCGCTCGCAAGGTCCTGAGCCAGCCGGTGTTGCGCCTTCCGCCCCACGAGGAGGAGGCGGTCCGGGCGCGCTACGACTGGCAGCGGGGCGAGCTGGGGGCTGCGCTCGCTCGCTGGGACACCCTCGCCCAGGGGAGCTCGCCCCGGGCGCGGGAGGGCCGGGCCTGGGGTGCCCTTCTGCGCGGGGACTACGCCGCCGCGGAGAAGGCGCTCAGCGAGCCCGCCAACGCGCGCGAGTGGACCTGCCGTGGCCTCGCCCTGGCCGGCAGAGGCGAGCTAAAGGAGGCCCACCGCTGCGCCGAGGAGGCCTTCCGCGAGGTCGGCGCGCGCGAAGGGGCGCTGCTGGCGCTGCGGGCCGTGCTGGTCGCCTCACGCTTCGAGAAGAGCGAGGACATCTTCACGCAGGCGATGCGCGGCGCGGCGAGCGGGGCGAGCACGGGGATCTCCCCGGGCGCGCAGCTCGGCCTGGTCGAGTCCCCCGCCTTCTCGCTCCTGGCCGCTCGGATCGCGCTCGAGTCCACGCGACCCGACCACTCGCTCCTGGCTGCGCGCCTCCTCTCGACCAGCAAGGGGGCGTCCTTCCCCGAGCAGGGGCTCCTGCGCGCCTACCTCGCCCTCCGCAGCGGCAAGGGCCAGGCGAGCGAGGTCCTCGCCGCCTGGAAGGAGGCCCAGCGCCAGGACCCCAAGCTCGTGGTCCCCAACCACTTCCGCGCGGCCTACGCCGAGGCCTTCGGGACCCGCGCGGGGCTCGACGAGCTCAAGTAGCGCCCGGGCGCAACGAGGGAGCAGCGCAGAAACGAAGAGAGCCTCGCCAAATGGCGAGGCTCTGCTCTCATGCGCCCGCGCGCTGCGCTGCTAGTAGAACGAGGAGGGCGAAGGAGGCGGCGGCGGGAGCGGCTTGGGCTCCGGCTTGGGCTCCGGCGGCGGCGGCGGCGGCGGCGGGGGCGGCGCGGCCACGGGCTCCACCTGAGCGGCGGGGCGCGGCGTCGGGATCGCCGGCGAGGGCAGCGGGGCGGGCTTGGGCGCGGGTGCAGCCGCGGCCGAGCTCGAGCGCTTCTTGCCCTTGGGCGCCGGCAATGTGTCGACCACGCGGGCCTTCATCACCTTGCCCGGCTTGAACGTAACCACCGTTTTCTCAGGGACCTCAACCTGGTCGCCCGTCTTCGGGTTACGCGCAATCCGAGGCTTGCGGCGCTTCAGCTCGAAGATCCCGAACTCGCGGAACTCGATTCGGTTACCGCGAGCGAGCTCGTCGATGATTTGGTTCATGAAGACCTGCACGATTTGTGAGGTCTGCGTCGTCGTGAGGCCATGCTTTTCGCTGACCGTCTTGACGATTTCCTTTTTGCTTACCGTAGCCACAGCGTCCCCTCGAATTTGCTGGACTTAGGCGGAGAATAACAACCTGACCCCGCGACGTAAAGTGGTTATCGACCATATCTTGCGCGACGGACAATCGCTGCCCAGCCCGCATGCCTAGAGACTTGGCGCTCCCTCGGCTCGCCTGGCAGGGCAGAAATTCTTCAGCGCGCCTGGATCACGTAAGCCCGCGCGGTGCCGTCACCTTGGACGCGGACGAAGACGGATCCCTCGCCCGCGGGCACGAGCAGTCGCTCACCCCCCTCGAGCTCCTCGCGCTTCACGCCGCGCAGCGGCAGGCCGCGAGCGTCGCAAGCCATGGCGCTGAAGGGACCCCGGAGCACGACCTCGACCTCACGCCCCGCCGGACGCTCGACGACGAACCAGTCCTCGTCCCGACCGAGCAGTCGCAGGAGCGCTCCGCGGGGCAAGGGCGTCGCATGCGCAGCGTCCTGGTTGGGTTCGTAGGGGTCGTCGTCGAGGACCTCGACCAGCAGGGCGTAGCGGGCGCCCTCGCAGGGCCCGTTCACCTCGATCACGTGCGAGCCAGCCTCCTCGCCGCCCACCAGCTCGAGGATCCGCCCGCCGTCGCGCGCGGTGGCTCGCCCTGCTCCGACCAGGCGCTGGGTCAGCCCCGTGTCGTCGTGGTAGAGGGTGACCCGCAGCGCACGTCGCTCCGGCAGCTCGATCCGGTAGAGATCGGGGTCTCGCTGGATCAGGGCGCGCTGGAGCCCGGGCTGGAGGGGGGCCGCGCTGGCGGCCTCCTGGTTGGGCTCATGCCGGTCGTCGACTCGACCTTGGAGCCGGAGGGCGAGCATCTCTGCCACGTCGCGCAGGGCCTCGTCGGCGGCGCTGGCGCGGTCCTCTCCGCGGGTCGTGTCTCGCTCGGCCAGTCCGCTCAGGGTGAACTCGGCGTCGGGCACGCCGTCTCCGTCGGTGTCCTCGCCCGCGACCAGGCGCCCGTCCAGGTAGACCCCGGCGCTGACCTGGACGCGCAGCTCGCCGTAGAACACCTCTTCGGCCGAGCCCGCGATCAGGACCCCCTCCTGGACCGCCACGATCGCGCCCCGGAGCTCGGGCACGCCCGGGCCCTGGGGGGCGAGGTGGTAGCTGGTCGACTCGAGCAGCTCACGCCGCACGTGGCGGGTCAGGTCGTGCTCGAGGTGTCGGCGCAAGGTCTGGTTGTCGAAGATCGGCACCGCGAGCGTGCGCCCGACGGCCCGATCGGGCTCGTAGCCCAGGTGGTAGCAGCCCGTCGCGACGCCCAGCATCGCCGCTGCGAGCCAAGGCAGGGCGGCTCGGCGCATTACCAGAAGTCGTCGACCGGGGCGGGCGCGATCCGCAGGCGGTCCTCGTCGATCCCGCCCGGGGTCTCGAGGTCCTCGGGGGGCGGCGGCGGCGGCGGCGGCGAGGTCCGCGGGATCTGGGCGGCCAGGGCCTTGGCCTCGACGGCAGCCTCGGTCTTGGGGAAGTCGCGCTGGATCGCGGCCAGGTAGAGGCGGGCCGAGTAGAGCTGGTCCCTGCGCTCGTAGTACTCCGCGACCTCGAAGAGCTGCTGGGCGAGGCCCTCGCGCAGCTCGGCCACCTTCTCGCTGGCCTCCTTGGCGTGGTTCCCGCGCGGGTGCCGCTTGAGGTAGGCCTCGAGCCGCTTGAGCCCCGCATACATGGGGGCCTTGTCGTAGTAGGGGCCCTCGCTCAGGCGGAGGGTCGCGAGCCCGGTCCGGTACTCGGCCGTCTCGGCCCACTCGCTGTCGGGGTAGAGCCGACCCAGCTTGGTCCAGGTGTCGATCGCGAGCCCCGGCTCGTCGCTCTCCTCGTAGGCCTCGGCCGCGAAGTGCAGCGCGTCGTCGGCCGAGGGGTGGCGCTCCCGCTCGCGCTGGAAGCGCTCGAGCGCCTTGATCCCGAACTCGCGGTCGCGCATTTGCACCGCGAGCAGCCAGGAGGGCTTGATCGCCTTGCCCTGGGCGAAGAGGCGCGCCAGCAAGAACTGGCGGTTGACGGCGTGCTCGTAGGAGACCGCGTCGGGGTAGAGCGTGAGCAGGTTGGTCGTGCGGGTGTAGGCCGCGAGGTGGTCCTGGGCGCCGAGGGCGGCTTCGGCGCTGTAGAGGAGGAACTCGGTCCGCAGGCGCGGGTCGGGGGTGCGCAGGGCCAGGCTCAAGTAGGCCTCGCCGGCGTCCTCGTAGCGCTGGGCCAAGTAGGCCGCGCGCGCGATCTCCTCCTGGGGGTCGACCTTGGCGCCCGCCGGCGGCTCCTTGGGCACGAGCAGCACGGGCTGGTCGCCCGGCTCGAGGGGCGTCGCGCAGCCGGCGGCGGCCAGCAAAGCGAGGCCGCAGAGGAGCGCTCTGATCGACCTCACGTGGGGCTCCCGATCCGCTGACGTTGAGGCCGCCGGCTGGTCAAGTAGCGCTGGGTGCGCAGGCGCTTGCCGAGGTGGTGCGTAATGAAGTCGTCGAGCAGCCCGCGGATCGCGCCCGCGATCTCGCGGCCGACGCGCAGCCGCTCGCCGGCCGCCAGGGCGCTGAGGGTCTTGAGCGCGCCCACCGGGATCCGGCGCGCCGCGGGGTCGCGGCGGGCGTGCTCCTCGCAGAGCAGGCCGCCGGCGGGGATCGAGAAGGCGCCCACGTCGGGGCGCCCGCAGCTGGCGCAGCCGCGCAGCGCGGGGGCCAGGCCCGCCGAGGCGATCAGGGCCAGCTCGGCGCGGAAGAGCACGACCTCCAGCTCGCTGGCGGGGCCGCGGGCCAGGGCGTCGAGCGCGGCGACGATCGCGGTCCAGGCCTCCTCGTTGGGGGCGTCGGGCTCCGCGAGCTCGCCCAGGAGCTCGGTCAGGTAGACCCCGCGGTGCATGCGGTCGAGGTCCTGGCGCAGGCCGCGGTGGAGGTCGATCGGGTCGAACTCCTTGGCGATATCGAGCGCGTCGGGCTTGTTGGCCTTGCGGTAGAAGACCAGCTCGCCGAGGACCAGCGGCTCGAGCGCGCCCTCGAAGGGGCTGCGGGCCCGCCGGGCGCCCTTGGCGATCACGTGGACCCGGCCCTGCTGCTGGGTGTAGAGCCACACGATCAGCGAGGTCTCGCTGTAATCGATCGTGCGCAGGACGAGGGCTGGGGTCGTAATGATCGCCACGGCGGGATTGTATCCCTAGCGACCGTCCAAGCGTGTCAAGGGCGCCAGATCGCCAGCGGAGGGTTGCGCGCAGCCGGCGCCGCTCCGAAGATCCCGCCCATGTCATTCGATCTGAGCGTCATCCTCGAGCTCGGCGAGCTCGACCGCAAGTTGATCCGCCTGCGCAAGCGCCGCGACGCCGCGCCGGACATGGCTGCCCCGCAGCGCGCCCGCGTCGACAAGGCCAAGCGCGAGCTGAGCCAACTCGGCGAGCAGGACAAGGAGGCCGCCAAGGGCGTCAAGCGGCTCGAGCTCGACGCCAAGGCCAAGGAGGCGGACATCGCCAAGGCGCAGGTCGCCCTCAACCAGGCCAAGAACAACGACGAGTATCAGGCGCTGACGCGCACGATCGAGACCCGCCAGGAGGAGCTGAACACCCTCGAGACCCAGATCCTCGAGGCCTACGAGGCCCAGGAGTCGCGCGAGGAGCTGAGCAAGAAGGCCAAGGAGCGGATCGCGTCGCAGGAGAAGGAGCTCGCCGAGGCCCTCGAGCGGGTCAAGGAGACCCAGGCCAAGCACAGCGCCGAGATCGAGGGCCTCGAGGCCCAGCGCGCCGAGCTGCTCGCCAAGATGACCGACGACCACCGCGACCTCTACGAGCGCCTGCTGGCCCGCCTCGGCGACAGCGCCGTCGCGGAGGTCCGCGACGAGATCTGCCAGGGTTGCCTGCTCAAGATCCGCCCCGAGCAGGTCAGCCTGGTCCGCGGCGGGACGACCATGGTGACCTGCAGCGACTGCGGCCGGATCCTGTGGGGCAAGTTCGGCTAAGTCGAGGCGCCCGAAGCGCTGGCGCGCTGGCGAGCTGACTCGGGCCGGGCTGCGCGACTCTGGGGGCCTGGAGGTCCCATGAAGTCGCTGCCCCTGCTCTTGCCCTTGCTCTGTCTCTCCTGCCCCGTCTTCGCAGGCGAGCGCGTCCTCGCCGAGTTCACGGCCCAGGACGAGCTGCGCTGGCAGACGGTCAACGACGGCGTCATGGGCGGTCGCTCCCGCGGCGGGCCGACGATCGCCAGCGGAACCCTGACCTTCGCGGGCGTGATCTCGCTCGAGAACAACGGCGGCTTCTCGAGCATTCGGACCCGCCGCAGCCCCTTGCGGCTGAAGGGCAGCGAGGGGATCGCCCTGCGCGTGCGCGGCGACGGGCGGACCTACAAGCTGGCGCTGCGGACCGCCAACACGGGCCGCTGGATCGCCTACTGGGCGGAGTTCCGCACCACCAAGGAGTGGCGCGAGGTCCGGCTCCCCTTCTCGGCCTTCGCGCCGACGAGCTTCGGGCGCAAGCTGCCGGGGCCCAAGCTGGACGTCGGGCAGGTCGACTCGGTCGGCTTCATGCTCTACGACAAGCAGGCGGGTCCCTTCCGCCTGGAGGTCGAGCGGATCAGCGCCTACGACGCGCAGCCCACCCCCGCGCGAGCGCCCGAGCGGACGCGCCGCCCTCGCCGCATGAGCGAGGAGCCGACCCCGCCGCCCGCCCCCGCGGCGATCACGCGCCTCCTCGGCCGCGCGGTCGAGCTCGGCGCCCCGCTCTACAACGCGGGGAACCACCGAGCCTGCGCGGCGGTCTACGCCGTGACGGCGGAGGCGCTCCTGGCCATGGGCGAGCTGCCCGAGGACCTCGCGGGGAGCCTGCGGGCGGCGCTGGCCGAGTCGGGCGGGGCCGACGCCCGCGCCTGGGCCCTGCGTCGCGCCTTCGACGCGATCTACGCGCGGCTGAGCGGCCAGCCCGAGCCGCCGCGCTCCCGCGCTCGCGAGCTCTAGAGCCGCGACAGGAGTTGCCCTGGACCTCGTAACCACGGTTGACCGCGGGGCGCCCGCCGGGGAGTCTCGGGTCACGACGAACGGAGGGTCAGACGATCGCCAGCGGGGTTCGCCCCGTTGGAGGAAAGTCCGGGCTCCATAGGGCAGGGTGGTGGCTAACGGCCACCGAGGGCAACCTCAGGGAAAGTGCCACAGAAAGCAAACCGCCAACCCCAGGTGCCCCAACCTCTTCGGGGGGCAAGGCGCTTGGGCGGTAAGGGTGAAAGGGTGCGGTAAGAGCGCACCGCGGCCCTGGTGACAGGGCTGGCAGGGTAAACCCCACCTGGAGCAAGACCAAATAAGGGAGGAGAGGCGGCCCGTCTCTTTGAACTTCCGGGTAGGTCGCTCGAGGCCGTCAGCAATGGCGGCCCTAGATGGATGATCGTCACCTCGCTTCGGCGAGGGACAGAACCCGGCTTACCGGCCCTCCGTTCGTCGTTCCCCTCAGAGAGCGCTAGAGCTCGAAGGCCAGCTCGTCGTCCTCGGAGCTCTCCTCGACGCCGCCGAGGTCGAGCACGTCGACCTTCGATTCGCCCGCCTCGTCAGGGGTGTTCAGCTCGTCTTCGCGGCGGGAATACTCCATCAGGAGGCCCGTCACGGTCTCGAAGATCGTCCGCTCGCCGGCCTCGACCTTGTTCACGAAGCTGAACTCGCCCTGCTTCATGGCGAGCATCGAGTAGACGGCCTCTTCGTCCTTGAGCGCGCCCAGCTCGGCCCACATCGGGCGCCCCTCGTAGAAGCAGATCGTGCCCTTGGTGTCGCCGTCGCGGACCGTCAGCGCGCCCGACTTCTCGTTGAACTCGACCTGCTGGAGCACCTCGCTCATGGCGACGTCGAACAGGCGCCCGTGCATGCCCTCGACCGCGAAGCCGGGGATCCGGTAGGGCAGGGTGTCGTCGTCCTCGGGCTGGCTCTCTTCGAGGACCGTGATCACGTAGGGCCCGATCGAGATCGAGTCGCCCGGCTCGAGGTCGTGGGTGCGCGCCTTCTTGCCGTTGACGAAGGTCCCGTAGGTCGAGCGGTCCTCGATCGTCCACACGTCGCCGATCAGGCGCACGACCGCGTGGCAGCGCGAGACGCCCTGGTGGGGGAGGACCAGGTCCGAGTTGGACCCGCGTCCGAGCTGGACCAGGGCGCGCGTCCCGAGCGGGATCGGCGGCAGGGGCGGGCAGTGGAGCAGCAGGGGCGGACCCGAGACCTCGGGCTCTGCCTCGACCTCCTCCTTCGAGCCCTCGAGGTCGTCGAGGCGCGAGGAGCTGCCGTAGCCCCCGCCCGCGGAGGGAGCGCCGTAGGGGTCTTCGTCGGGGGCGCCGTAGGGGTTCTCGTCGACCGGGGGAGCGCCGTAGGGGTTCGCAGGCGCGCCGTAGGGGTTCTCGTCGGCTGGGGGGGCGCCGTAGGGGTTCGCAGGCGCGCCGTAGGGGTTCTCGTCGGCTGGGGGGGCGCCGTAGGGGTTCGCTGGCGCGCCGTAGGGGTTCTCGTCGACCGGGGGGCCGTAGGGGTTCGCCGTCCCGGGAGGCTCGAGGGCCGCGTAGGGGTTGTTGGCGCCGAAGGGATCGCTCGCCGGCTGGGGCGGGGCGCCGTAAGGGTTGGCGTAGGGGTCGGGCGCCGGCTCGCTCGCTCGCTTGTCGTAGCGACGGGTCGAGTCCTCCGCGGGATAGCGAGCGTGGGACCCACTGGGGGGCGGGCCGCCAGAGAGCCGGTTGAGGTGGGCCAGGAAGTCGTCGCTCTGGGCGGGCGGCGCGCTCGGGCGCGGCTGAGCGGGCGGCGTCTTGGGTCCCCAGTCCAGGAGCTCGCTGCTGAAGGGGTCGAGCTCGGACGGCGGCGCCGCTGGCCGCGGCGGCTGCGCGGGCGGCAGCTGGGGCGGACGCTCCAGGGGCGGCGGCGAGGGGACGCGCGAGGTGGGCGGGGTGGGGCGCGGCACGGACCGCGTCACGGGGCCGGTGGCTGCGCGGGCGCCCAGGAAGGCAGGCGGGAAGAGCTCGTCCAGCGAGCGTCCGAAGCCCTCGTCGATCAGGCCGCGCGCGACGAGGAGCTGCGCGAAGGTGCCGGGGACTCCCTGGCGGACGAAGTGGGCGAAGTCGAGGAAGTGCTGCTTGATGGTCGCAGGGTCGGAGCGCCCGGTCTTGACCACCTCCAGACCAACCTTGTGGCCTTGTTGTAGGGCTGCCTCGATATCCACGGCGTCGATGGTGTCCCAATTGGCCCTGCACTTCAACCCTGGGGACGCCAGGTCGACGCTTGAGCGCGAGCGCCAAAGCGCGTGGAATGAGGCAATGACGCGCCGCCGCAAGCTCCTGATCGGCCTGGCAGGCCTCCCGCTCCTGGCGGCGGCGCTCTACCTGGTGGGTCCGCGGCGGGTGGTCGATACCCGGCTGCCCGACCTGCGGCTCCCCGCGCAGCTGCCCGCCCTCGAGCGCGCGATCGCGACGCGTGAGGCCGCCCTGAGCGACATTACGAGCGGCTGCGCGGCCACGCTGGCCTGGCAAGGCGCGCCTCGGACGCGCACGCCCCTCTCCTTGGTCTACCTGCACGGCTTCTCGGCCACCCGCCAGGAGACCGCCCCGCTGACCGAGCGCCTGGCGGCGGCGCTGGGCGCCAACCGCTTCGAGGCGCGGCTGCGCGGCCACGGGCGCGGGGGCCCGCCCCTGGGCGCGGCCAAGGCCGAGGAGTGGCTCGCCGACGGGGCCGAGGCCCTCGAGGTCGGCCGCCGGATCGGCGAGCGCGTGGTGGTGATCGCCGTCAGCACGGGCGGCAGCCTCGCGACCTGGCTCTTGACCCACGGCTACGACGAGCGGATCGCGGCGCTGGTCCTGATCTCGCCCAACTTCGGCCCGCGCCACCCTGCGGCCTCGCTCATGGCCGGCCCCTGGGGCGCCCAGATCACGCGCCTCGTCGCCGGCGAGGAGCGGGGCTTCCAGCCGCACAACGAGCTCCAGGCCCGCTACTGGACCTGGCGCTACCCCAGCCAGGTCCTGGTCGAAATGCAGGCCCTGGTCGAGCTGGCCAAGGCCAGCGACCCGCGCCAGCTGCGCGTGCCGCTGCTCACGATCCGCTCGCCCCGCGATCAGGTGCTCGACCCGGCGCCCATGGCCGCCTTCCACCAGGCCGCCGCCAGCCAGCCCAAGCTCCAGATCGACTACGAGCAGAGCGGCGACCCCAGCCAGCACGTGCTGGCGGGCGACGTGCTCTCGCCCGAGTCGACCGAGCCCCTCGGGGCGCGGATCCTCGAGTTCCTCCGCCCCCTGGTCGGCGAGGGCCGCCCGTGAGCGAGCCGAGCGCGGGCGCTGGCGTGGCCCAGGGCGAGGCTGGCGCGCCCCCGAGCGAGACCGGCGAGGCCGTCGAGCAGCCGGGCCTGGCCCCGATCGAGCTGCTGGGGATCGCGCTCGGGACGATCTACCTGGTCGGGCCTTGGCGGCGGCTGCCGGGCGACGTGGTCGTGTTCCTGCTCGGCGTGGCGGCGATCTTCTGGCTGCGGGACCGGCTCCCGACGCCGACCCGCGCCGAGTCGGGCTCGGGGCGCTGGCCGCACGCGCTCCTGGCCGGGGGCACCCTCGCGGGCGCGCTGGCCTTGCTGGCCTACGGCGTGCTGGCCGGCAGCCCGGCCTTCCGCCCGGCCACGATCGCGCTCGTGATCGCGCTCTACCTCCCCTTCGCCTACCTGCAGCAGTGGTTGACCCAGCGCTACCTGGTCGGGCGCCTCGGCCAGCTGGTCGCGGGCCGCCTGCGCCGCGGGGAGCTGTGCGCGGTCGCGGTCGGCGGCTTGCTCTTCGGCCTGGCGCACCTGCCCTTCCCGGCGCTGCTCCCGCCGACCCTCGCCATGGGCGTGCTCTGGAGCTGGGCCCACCTGCGCGGGGCGCGGCTGGCCGCGATCTCGCTCAGCCACGCCCTGCTGGGCGGGCTCTACTTCCTGGCGATCCTCGGCAAGGACCCCTTCACGCCCCTCATTGGCTGACGACCAGCAGGTCGCCGGGGAGGGTCTGCTCAGGGGTCAGCTCGATCGGCTCGTAGGAGGCCATGAGCACACCGCGCTGGTCGATCGCGAAGAAGCGCGGCGGCTCGTCGCGGGGGAAATGGCGGAACTCCATTCCCTTGCGCCATTCGCGGCGCATGAAGCGGTGCGCGTGGGCGGGGTGCGCCAGCGCGACCCAGCGGAGCTCGGGCTCCTGGGGCGAGCGGTGGAGCACGAAGCGGTAGCCCTGCTTCTCGCCGCTGGCCAGGATCGAGTCGATCAGCTCCCGCTGACCGAGCGCCGCGAGGTCCGGCGCGTAGATCAGCTCGTCTCCGGGCGGGCACTCGCGGTAGAGGGCCTGCGCGGTGGCGATCGTCTTGAGGCTCCCGATCGCGGCCACGCGCTGGGCGCGGTCGCGGTCGTGCTGCACGTTGGGGGCCGCCAGAGCGAGCGAAGTCAGCGCGAGGGCCGCGACTCCGCCCAGGCGGAGCGCCGCGCGCCGTCCCGCCCCTGCGTTGGGGAGCGGCCTCGGCCGCGCGGCGCCCTCGCTCAGGCGCGCCAGGAGCTGCTCGCGGTTGAGGCTCACGTAGACCCCGGCGCCCACCACGCCGAACGCGGCGACCATGCCGAGCACGCCCCAGCCCTCGGCGGAGCTCGGCGCGTGGCGCCCGAAGAGCTCCACCGGCAGGAGCAAGGCCGGCCAGGCGTAGCCGCGCAGGCCGCTCAGCCCGGCCAGGAGCAGCAAGCCCAGCGCGGCGCCGCGGGCCTGCCACACCAGGCTGGCCGCGGGGCCGTCCTGGACGACCAGGAGCGCGTAGGCGGGCACGATCAGCAGCTGCGCGCCGACGAAGCGCAGCTGCGCCCCCTCGACCCGGGTCCCGTGGTGGCGGTGCGCGATCGCCAGCAGGCCGGCGCCGAAGAGCTGCGCGGCCAGGACGCCGCCCGCGTGACCCGGGAGCCAGCCCTGCTTGGCGATCAAGAGCGCGGCCAGGGCCAGCGGCGTCCCCGTGGCGAGGGGCGAGCTCTTGCGCCACAGACCGAAGGCCGAGAGCGCCAGCAGGAGCAGGGGCTCCACGGGGGCCTCACCGAGCTGGGCGAGGGTCTCCGGGAAGCGACCGCTGCCGGCGGCCAGGCGCAGGCCCGCCAGGACGAGCAGCAGGTGTCCCAGGCTGCGGGTCCGCGCGAAGGCGACGCCCGCGTTGAGCGAGAAGGCGAGCAAGGCCAGCTGCGTGAGCAGGCGGGGTCCCTCGCTCGGCCCCTGCTCGGGGATCGCGCAGAAGAGCACGCCCAGCGCGGCCAGGCCCATGGCCTGCGGCGAGTGGCCGCTGGGGACGCGCGCCGGCCACAGGCGGTGCGCGACGCGGGCCAGCGCCAGCAGGAGCGGACCGGCGACCCAGAGCAGGGGGCTGGTGTAGGTGTAGGCCGTCGCGGCGCCGTGCACGAGGCCGCCGACCAGGGCCAGGGGCGCCAGGGCGCGCAGGCTGGCGGCGGCGCCCTCGCGACCCGCGCAGGCGCCGAAGAGGGCGGCCAGCCCGCCTGCGCCGCAGCCGGCCACCAGCGCGACGGCGGGGCTCAGCCCCTCCTGCGCGAGCAGGCTCCCGAGCAGGGGCGTCAGGGTCACGAGGACGGGGCCCGCCAAGAGGACGGCCTGCTGCGGCAGGCTGAAGCTCCGCCCGCAGAGGTAGAGGCCCACGCGCAGCTTGATCGCGGCCAAGACCAGGACCGCGAGGCTGACGCTCGCGGCGAGCAGGCCTCCGCTCTTGAAGGCGCTGACGCTCAGGCAGGAGGTGGTGAAGGTCACGTCGAGCAGGAAGGGCGCCAGGACGAGGTGCAGGTTGCGCACGTCCCGGGCCAGCTCCCCGCGCCGCGCCAGCAGGGCCGCCGCCCCCAGCAGGGTCAGCTCGTAGAGCTGGATCACGGCGGCGAGCTTGACCAGCAGGCCCAGGCCGCGCCCGCCGCTGGCCGCGGGCGGGTTGAGCAGCCAGGCGCTGCCGAGCACCGCCATGGCGCTGAACAGGAAGAGCGGGTTGTAGACGACGAAGTTGCGCAGCAAGAAGCTGCCGAGGCCGTTCGCGGCGGGCTCGCTGCGCAGGCTCGGCTCGCGGTAGTGCTCCAGGTTCAAGGGCTCCCCTCCTCGGGACGCGTGGCGACTCCCCCCGAGCCGCGTTGGGGCCCTTTGCAACTCGGGGACCAAGAGGCACGCCGAGTGCTAAGCGTCGCGCCGAGGAGGAGTGACGTGATCGAGATCCTGGGAATTGGCCTCTTGGGCGTGGTGGGCGCGAGCCTCTACGAGCTGGCGCGCGAGGAGCGCGAGGACCCGCGCCGACCGACGCCGCGGGCCTCGCTGGAGGAGCGCTGCCCCTACTGCCACGAGGCCTTTGGAGCGGGGCCCGCCGAGCGCGTGCGCTGCGTCGGCTGCGGGACCTGGCACCACGTCGAGTGCTGGGAGGAGCACGGTCAGTGCAGCGTGCACGGCTGTGAGCGAACCCGCGCCGGGGTCGCGCGGCCTAGCGGGGGGGCGGTACACAAGAATCCCTCGGACATCGCGGTGACCGTCACCGAAACGCCCGAGGGAGGACCCACGGGGCTCGCCGGGAGCAGCCAGCGTGCCGAGGCGGAGGAGAGGGGCGAGGCGGTCACAGGCCCTGTCCCTGCCACGAGTGAGTAGCGGCTTACCCAGGTGGGACTGACGAATCACGGGGTCGAGGTGACCCAGAGCGTCGCCACGACCGCGAGCGCACGGGAAGCCTGGTGAGAGTGACCTCGCTACTGCTACGTTCACAGACGGACATGTTCGCTCCCCCCGACGATCGCTACGCTCGTCAGCTCGAAGGCTGCGCGCTCGAGCCAGGGGTGGGCTTCCCGGACGTGATCGCCCTCGGCGACCCCCTGCCCGACGTCACCGAGCGGATCGGGCGCGGGGCGGAGGACCCGACCCAGCCCTTCGTCTACCGCTACGACCGCGGCCCTTGGCAGCTGCACGTCCACAGCGCCCCGGACGACGAGCTGGGGCTGCACGTGGTCGTGGCGCTCTTGATCACGGGAGCAGGGGCTCCGCCCCTCGCGGGTCAGGTCGAGGTCGGTGACCCCGCGAGCGCCGTCGAGGAGGCCTTCCCCAGCGCGACCCGAGAGCGGCGGGGAGGGGCGCTGGTGTTCCACGACGCGAGCCTCCGCTCCATGGTCACGGTGTGCGACGGGGAGGTCGACTGCCTGAGCGTCTACCTGCCGCCCAAGCGGCTGCCGGTGTTCCTGCGCAAGCGGGTGCGCACCAACCGGCTCGTGAGCCTGGACGAGAGCGTCAGCGCGCCGACCGCGGTCCCCGACCCCGAGGCTCCGCGGCATCCGCTCTTCCCGAGCGCGGTTCCGGTCAAGAACGTGGCGCCGCCGCCGCCGCCGCTGGCGACCTGGGAGGGCCTGGACGAGCCGCGCGTCCGCTTGGCGGTTCCGCAGGGCTGGAGCGAGCGCGCCGCCGCGGACGAGGTGAGCTGGGTCGGGCCCTGCGGTCAGGAGCAGGTCCGCCTCCGCCGCCGGCGGGGCTCGAGCCTGAGCGAGGCCCTGGCGGAGCTGCCCGACAACCTGCTCCCCCCCGAGCAGCGCCAGCTCCCCGCGGGGCTCGCGGCGCGCTGGGGCGGAGACGCGGCCGCCGCGGGGCGCTGGCAGCGGGGGATCGAGGGCAGCGACCTCTCCCTGCGCCACTTCGTGCTCCTCGTCGAGCGGCGCGGCGACGTGTTCGAGCTCGACGTGGCGCGGCGGGTCCTGGGGGCGACGGCCTGCCCGGACGGCGAGGCCCTCGCCCGCGGCGTGCTCCTCTCGCTGCGCCTCGGCGACGTGGGCGAGCGGCGCGTGAGCGAGAACGGGCTGCGGCGGATCTATCGCGCGCTCTGCAACCTGGCCGCCTGCGACGGCGAGGTCGACCCGAGCGAGCAGCGCCTGCTGGACGCCTACTGCGAGGAGCACGGGATCGGGGCCGAGGAGGCGAGCGAGCTCGAGGGCGAGGGGCGGCGCGGGGAGCGCCTCGACGTGGGCAAGAACCCCGACGAGCGAGCGCTGATGCTCGAGTCCATGATCGACCTGGCGGCGGCCGACGGGGTGCTCGACCCCCAGGAGCTCAAGCGCCTGCGCCGCCTGAGCAAGCTCTCGGGGATCAGCAAGGAGGAGCTGACCGAGGCGATCCGCGCGCGCTGGTCGACTGCGGCCCCGAGCAACGCCACCCGCCAGGCCGACACGGGGGCGACGCTGGTGCTGCTCGACCTCGACCCCGCCGCCGCGCTCCACTTCGACGAGATCAGCACCTTGATCCGCGACCTGCCCCCCGGCTTCCAGGGCTTCTTCGAGGTCCCGGCGGGGGTCCACTGGGTGGCCAGCGCCGACCCCGAGCTGCGCCAGGCTCCGGGGCGCTGGTTCGTGGCCAAGGCCGGGGCGGTGGTGGTGCTCGAGCTGCGGGGCGGGCGCCTGCGTCGTCCCGACCCCGAGCGGGCCAAGCGCTTCCGCGAGCGCGCCAGCCGCGGCGCGCTGGAGGGCATGATCGCCTACCCGCACGAGTTCAACCCCTGCTGGCGCGAGCTGACTACGCCCTTGCGCAACGGTCGCTTGCCGGGGCTGAGCCCGCGCGAGGCCGAGGCGCCCGAGCAGACGCGCCTCGAGGCGATCTGGTTCGGGACGCACGGCGGGGACGCCGACGCCTTCCTGGCCGAGCTCTCCTACGCCTTCCTGGCCGGCTGGACCGAGAAGCGCGAGGAGGGGATCGAGCGCTGGCTGCACCTGCTGCAGTCGGTCTATCACTGCGGTGAGCACCTGCCCCAGCGCGACCCGCCGCTCTTCGTGGCCCTGGCCCGCTTGATCGGCGCCCAGTGGCTGGCGCTGCCCGACGCGCTCTTGCTCGACGAGCGCTCCCCGGTCGTGTTCGGCTCGCGCTACCTGAGCGAAGACCTGATCGACACCGAGGTCCCGGTCCTCGTCGAGGCCGGGCGCCGCTTCGCGCAGATTCGTGCAGCGCGGCTCGCCTCCGCCCGCGGGACCACGGGATAGGCTCGTCCTTCGCCTTCTTCCTTCGCGCCGCGCCTCGCGCGGGCTCGCCCCCGGATCCTCCGTGCTCGACCTGATCCCGCCGCTCGCGCTCTTGCTCCTCAGCCTGGGGATCGCGGGCACGCTGGGCGGGAAGGTGCGCCAGCTCCCCCTGCCCGGGCTGGCGCTGACCTGCTTGATCGCGCCGACCCTCTACGCGGTCGGCATGCTGCTCTACCTGCTCGGAGACAAGTGGAAGCCCGGCATGGGCGTCGGCTCGCTGGGGACCATGGCGGTCCCGGCCGCGATCGCCACGACCCTCCTGCGCGGACGGGCCCGCTGGATCCCGCCTTGCCTGGCCGTCGTGACCTGGTGCCTGGCCTGGATCCTCACGATCCCCGAGCTACGCCCTGAGGCCTTCGGCCGCTACGCGGTCCGAACCTCAATCGCGGTCTACCTCTACTTGATCCTGCTCCTGGCGGCCTTCGGCCTGCGAGGGCGGACCCGCGCCGGCGACGCCGCCGGTCTGGAGCGCCGCGTGCTCGCGCTCAGCGTGCCCTTCCTCCTGGTCGCGGGCGCCTACTTGAGCCTGTTCGGCCTCGTGCCGCGCAAGCCGGTGTTCTCGACCTCGATCCACGTGTGCGCGGAGGTCCTGTTGCTCACCCTGATCGGACAGTCGGACGCCCAGGACGACGTCGCCGAGCCCAACTCGCTGCCGAGCCTGCTCCTCCAGGCCACGCTCCTGGCCCTGGGCGCGCTGCTCTTGCTGGTGCTGGCGGCCAACCTGCGCGTGTTCCCCAAGGCGGCCGGTCCGGTCCTGGTGGCCGCGACCGTGGCCACGATCCTCTCGCTGGCCTACGGGACCCTGCGCCCCGCGATCGACGCGCTCTTCCTGCGCGCGCTCTACCCCGAGGTGCGCGCGGCCGAGCAGCGCGCGGCTCAGCTCGAGGCCGAGCTCGAGCGCGCCCGCGACCGGCTGCGCTCGGCCGAGCAGCTGAGCGTGGTCGGCGAGCTGGCGGCCCAGGTCGCGCACGAGATCAAGAACCCGCTGGGCCCGATCCGCGGCTACACCAAGATCATCGAGCGCGAGGCGCTCATGAACGGCGCTCTGAGCGAGAAGGTCGCCCGCGGGATCGAGATCATTCGCCAGGAGGTCGAGTCGATCGACGCCCGCGCGCGGGCCCTGCTCGAGCTGGCGCCGGCCGACCTGGTCGAGCTGGCCGAGGCGACCCTGGAGCGCGCCCGCGCGGCGCACCCCGCGCTCGCCTGGACCTGGGGCGAGCGCCCCGCCGAGGCCCCCGTCGAGCTGGACGGCCCGCTCTTTCGCTCGGCGCTCCTGAACGTGCTCATGAACGCCGCCCAGGCGATCGAGCGCGGCGGCGGCGGCGAGGTCCAGCTCTCGCTCCGCCAGGAGGGCGACGAGTGGTGGCTCGACGTCGCCGACGACGGCCCCGGGTTGCCCGAGGAGCCCGAGGCGCTGTTCAAGGCCTTCGTCAGTCACCGCGAGGGCGGGAGCGGCTTGGGCCTCGTGATCGCGCGCGGCTCCCTGCGCTCGCTGAGGGGCGACCTCGAGCTGAGCAACCGCGAGCCCCGCGGGACCCAGGCCCGCTTCCGCTTGCCGCGCCAGGGCGCCCCGGCGGTGGCCGCTGCCCCGCTCGCGTCGGCGAGCGAAACCGAGACGCAGGACGAAGCCCAGACCCCGGCTGAGGCCAAGGAGGAGACGACGACGTGAGCCGCTTGCGCATGCTGCACGTAGAGGACGAGGTCAACGCGCGGACCATGATCGCGGACCTGCTCGAGGGCGACGTCGAGCTGGTCTCGGTTGGTTCGGCGGAGGAGGCGCTCGAGGCCTGTCGGGCCAAGCCCTTCGACCTGACCTTGCTGGACTGGACCCTGCCGGGCCTCGACGGCGGCGACTTCCTGCGCGCGGTCAAGGAGGACGGCCGCGCCGGTCGCGTGGTCGTCTTGACCGCCATGGGCACGCCCGAGCGCGCGGTCGAGGCGATCAAGGCCGGCGCCTACGACTTCATGGTCAAGCCCGCCGACCCCGACGTGCTCCTCGACCTGGTCGAGCGCGCCTCGCGGAGCGTGAAGCTGATCCAGGGCGCGAGCCGCTCGCGCCCCAGCCTGAGCCGCGCCCCGGCCAGCGCGATCCTCGGCAGCAGCCCCGAGGTGCTGGACCTCAAGGCCAAGCTCGAGCTGGTCGCGAGCGCCGACGCGGCGGTCCTGATCGTGGGCGAGAGCGGCACGGGCAAGGAGCTCGTGGCTCGCTCGCTGCACGAGGCGAGCGGCCGCCACCGCAGCCGCCTCGTGACGGTCAACTGCGCGGCGATCCCCGAGGCCCTGTTCGAGTCCGAGCTCTTCGGCCATAAGCGCGGCGCCTTCACCGGCGCGAGCGCCGACCGCGCGGGCCTGGTCGAGCTCGCCAGCGGGGGCACGCTCTTCCTGGACGAGGTCGGCGAGATGACGCTGCCCAACCAGGCCAAGCTCCTGCGCGTGCTGCAGGAGGGCGTGGTCCGCCGCGTCGGCGAGGCCAAGGACCGCCCCGTGGACCTGCGCGTGATCGCCGCCACCAACCGCGAGCTCGAGCTCGAGGTCGACCAGGGCACCTTCCGCGAGGACCTGCTCTTCCGCCTCGACGTGATCCGCCTCGAGGTCCCGCCCCTGCGCGAGCGCCAGGGGGACCTGCGCGAGCTGCTCGAGCACTTCGTCAGCGACCACGCGCGCAGCTACGAGCGCCCCCTGCCCGAGCTGAGCGAGGCCCACTGGTCCCGCCTCGAGCGCCACCCCTGGCCCGGCAACATTCGCGAGCTGGAGAACACCGCCAAGCGGATCGCGCTCTTGGGCACCGACCTCGCCCTGGCCGAGCTCGAGCGCCGCGCCCGCAAGCAAGGCCTCGCGGGGGCGGGCGAAGCCAACGCGTCTGCTGCGGCGACGAGCGCGACGGCGAGCGCGGCGACCGGGAGCAGCGCCGCGGCGCCGAAGCCCGAGGACGTCGTCCCCCTCCGCGAAGCGGTCGCCGAAGCGACCCGCGTCGCGATCCTCCACGCGCTGCGCGCGGTGGAGGGCAACCGCACGCAGGCCGCTCAGCTGCTGGGGGTGAGCCGCAAGACCTTGTTCAACAAGATGCAGGACTTGGGGATTCGTGAGGAGTCCTCGTGGAGCTAGGGGCGGTTTCGCGCGAAGAGCGCTCCGACTTCCTGTACACCCTCCTGTACACCTTGCGGACGGCGTCATGGACTTCGGGGGCTGCGCTGTTCTGCTGGTAGTGCGCCCACATGGCCTGGTTCGTGTGCCCCACTTGTCGGGTCCCGACTCCTGGCGTGACGCCTTCGCGGTCGGCCATGGTGATCCAGGTCAGGCGGAAGCTGTGCTGATCGACCTCTCCCTTGGGGATCCAACAAGCCTTCAGAGCCTTGTGGAAGACCCCGAGCGGAACACGGGTGCGTAGTGGCTTACCGCGATAGGCCCCTCGGACCGCTTGGAACACCAGCTCGTCAGGCACGCCAGGAGCGATCAGGTCGAGGACCCCGGGAGGCACAGCGACCACCTTTGGCCCCCGCTTCTTGACCGTCTTGTGCCACCTGAAGGTCACCTCGCACTGCTCGCGGTCGAGATCCGCCCGGCGCAGCCTAGGACTTCGCCCGCACGAGCGCCCGTGAAGGCAAGGAACGCGAAATACGGGTACCAGCGCCCGCCTTCGTAGGCCTCGAGCCAATCGAGCACCAGCCGCAACTCGCCGTCCCTCATCGCGCGCTTCTCCGTGGACGCCCCAGGAATCGAGGCGATCCCAGGCCACGGTCGAGGGATCCGCTTCCGTTCGTGCCCCCACTTCCAGGTCTTGCGAAGGCAGTTGAAGGACACCCGAGCCGTGTTCGCGCTGTAGCTCTCCAGCAACGAATCCCGCGCCTCGTGTATCTCGTCGTCCGTGATGAGGGCCACCGGCCGTTCAGCAAGACTCCCCAAGCGTCGGAGCGCATAGTGGTAGTTGGTCGCCGTGCTCTTCGACCACCGCTCGGAAACGGCCTTAGCAGCGCTCTTCTTCAAGGCATGGGCCACCCAGACGTCCCTCAGCGTCGGCTCGTCGCCGCGATGGCGGAGGTTTTTCAACCCTCTCTGTCGGTTCCACTCGTACTGTGGGCAATCGACGTCGCCTAGCCGATCAGGCCATGTACTCGCAGGAATCGGTTTGCAGCGGAGAGTGGTGAGCAGGCTCTAGATGACAGCCAAGAAGAAGGCAGCCAAGAAGAAGACCGCCAGAAACAGGGCTTCTCGCTGCTTCGTATGCCTGGCCAAGATTGCCCAAGGCGGGAAGCGCTATTGTCCCCAGGACCTAGCTGCGCAGATTTGCCTCGCCTGCAAGCCCGTTGCCTCCCGCCGTCACAAGCGCCCACCGAAGCCTACGCGCCAGCAGTGGCTAGACGCTTGCCGGCGATCATGGGATTCAGCGGGTTCATGCTTTCGGTGTGAGGTCAGCGGCCTCAAACTAGAAACGGCTGACTCTTCGCACCCGATGTATCTGGTCTGTGATCACGACCCTCCTGGGAGCAAGACCTACCTGATCGTGGCGCAGGTCATCAACGACATGAAGTCGGATCACACCCGGACCGAGTTCTGGAGGAACGTAAAGGAACTTGCCTCAGTGTTAGCGACTGGGAGTCCTGATCACGCTCGCGCCGATCAAGCCAGGGCGTACTTCCTCGCTGGCAGCGGCGGGATCAAGCACTGGAGGCGGTAGACGCTTTGGTCGACGGGAGACGGGAGAGAGAGTCCTCCCTCCCTCAGCGAAGGGCGGCGTTCAGGACGAACGCGCAGAGCTTCCGATCCTCGTCTGACAACTCGCCAGCGCATGCCGAAAGAAACTCATCCAGTTCTTCCCGTGGCCGCTTCGACCACTTCGCACGACTGGCGTTGTCGGTCGTGTCCCACTGAGCACAGCCATACCACCCGACAACGTAAAGCCCGTGCGTGCAGTCGTTGTCTGCGAGATAGCGATCGCGTAGCTGGTCCCTAATGTCCGTCTCGACTTTGGGATTGAAGCAGCCCTTCACCTCGACAACGACGCGAATCACATTGCGTTCACCGCTCCGGCCTGGAGCGACTGCGTGGACCAGGATGTCGGTGTACTCACCTCGACCTCCCGGCTTTTCGCCTCGGCGAAACTCGGTTTCCCTTCCTACTACGATTCCACGCGGTCCCAAGTCTCGAGCGAGGTGCCGCTTGATCTTGTCCGACAGATACAGCTCCCCCTTCGGTTGCCACCTGGGTGTCTTTCGCCTGTCTTCTTCCTTGTTGTCCCAGAGTTCCGGCGCACTCGGCGTCTCCCCCTGCAACTCTTCCTCTAGGCGACGCAGCGAGGTGACGATCACCTCGACCAACTGATCGGCACTCTCGATGCGCCGGCGCTCCGGGTCGTCGAGGAGCCGAAGCACGTCCGTTGGGTTCGGTGGAGCCCAGCTCTCTTCGAGCAAGCGCGTTTCCGCACGAACCTGGCCCTGCTGAATCCAAGTCTCTTCAGGAAGCTCTTCTGCAACGTATCGCAGAGCGTCGAGCGCAGCGGGGGAACCCTTGGCGACAAGGTGGTTGAAGAGCTGCCCCCGGACGTCCCTAACTGACTCTCGGGGGGTGACCCTGTGAACCCCTTCCACGTCTGGGTCCCCCTCTGGCGGGAAGTGGCGGTGAAGCCACACATACAGCCTTGCGAGATCTTTCTCCGTCAGCTCCGTGACAAGTGAGTTTCGCCGGAGGTTGGCGTCGTCAGCGTAGGTGAGCACGGGCACGTTGACTGAGGGCTGAGCCTGCTGCCTCGATCACGCTACGGAATGGAAAAGAAGAGACCCCCTCGCCGAGCTTGACTCGGGCGAG
>MDTG01420872.1_pt1 | contig 34629 bp, 51 predicted proteins | sample 811421 | NCBI WGS metagenome assembly MDTG01 (sample SAMN05326645, study PRJNA326480) | marine metagenome | isolation source: seawater | place: Pacific Ocean: South East | collected 2011
AGGAAGTATTACACTAACGGAAAATATTACAGATATTGATTTCACAAACGTTCCAACAAATGGTGTTGCTACTTTTACTTTACAAATTACACAACACGCTTCAAGTTCTAAGACAGTTGCAATTAACGCCGTAACGATTAATGGTGGTGGTAATGTAACTGCAAAAACTGCTGGTGGAACTGGCTATACCGTTTCAGACGGCGCTAACGCTATTGATTTGGTAACGTTTTTGTTTTACGACGCTGGAACGCCCTTACTCAATGCGCTTCAAAATTTTAGTTAGGGGGTTTTATGCCTTTAGGTAGTGCAAGGTTTGGTCTTCTTGGAGGCGTTGTAGATTTTGGTAAATTAGAATTAATCCAAACTCATACAATTACAAGCAGTACAAGTGCGGTTGAATTTACTTCAATTAGTGAAGATGTTTATAAAACTCATTTTTTGACAATAGCTCGTATGAAACCAGACGGGGACAATAAAGCGGTAAGGATTGAACTGTCTAATGACGGTGGTAGCAGTTATCATAATTCAAGTGGTTATTATTGGTCTTTTGATTATATGAAAGCCAATGGTACTTTTCAACCGAAGGGAGCTTCGAACGATTCGCACTTTTCTTTGGTACATAACATTGGTAATAATGGAAGTGAGTGTTGGGGTGGAGCTTTTGTTTATCTTTACAATTTGGGTAATAGTTCAAAACAATCAACAGTAAATTATCAGGGTGCTGGTGTTACTCAAGACCCAGACGCAATATCAACTTTCGGTGCTGGTCTTTATGCAACCGCTGAAACCAATGACGCACTTAGGGTTTTATTTACAAGCGCTAATATTTCAAGTGGTGCGTTTTCTTTATACGGATTGGCGGATTCATAATGGCGAGTTTGGAATTGGTTAAGTCGGCAACATCAACATCTAACGCAGATATATTTAGCATTACTGATTGTTTTACTGCCGATTATGATGTTTATAAAGTTGTTTATGTTTATGAAGATGATAGCGGTGTTGCTAATAATACTTTTGTAAGGTTATTAGATAGTTCCAACAACGCAATTAACGATACTTTTACTTACAACTATGCTTCAAGAGGATTAAATGGTGGAAGCGGTGTTAATTTTGATGTAAGAAATCAGGGACAAAATGAAATATTTATTTCTTACTTACCAGATAGAGATTTGTCTTTAGGAAAACAAAGAGAGGCGGTTCTCTATGTTTATTCCCCTTATGACGCTACAAGTTTTACTTTTTTAATTGCGCACTCTTGGGGATTAACAACAAGTAATGAATTTCTTTCTACTAAAGCTATTGGTACTTTATCAACTGCTGGTACTCATAAAGGTATTCAAGTTATACACGTTGGTTCTGGTAATGGTGTTAAAAGCGGTGCAACAATAAATGTTTGGGGGTATAAAAGATAATGGCTGGTAGTTTAATAAAAATTAGCGAAGATACAGTTACTTCCTCAACTTCTAATGTAACTCTTTCTGGTATTGATGATACTTACAATGTTCATTTGTTGGTTATAAATGATTTTAATCCAGTAACTACAAACGCCGATGTGCATTTTAGATTTACTGAAAGTGGAAGTGCTACTTCAGTTAGCGAATATGATGAAAGTGGAAAATCAATAAGAGCTGACGCAAGTTATAATAATCTTGCAGACACAAACCGTGCATTTTTTGTTGGTTCTGGTTCTTTAAATAATACGGACGGTAAAGGTTTTAATATGTTTGTTTATATATTTAATGGTGGTGTTTCATCTATGCACACACACGTAACTATTGAATCTGTTTATTACGCTGAAGATACTACCACAATGTTAGGTATTCACGGTGGCGGAACTTATACACATAATTCAGCAATCGACGGAATACAAATTTCTTGCGAGGGACCGACGAGCAATATACTGCGTGGTAAATTTACTTTGTATGGATTAAAGAAATAAAATATAGTAAGATTGGATAGATATGGCTACAAGAGAAGAATTACAAGAAATAGCAGACCAAGAAATTGAAGACGCTAAACCTTTACATAAATCAATTGACGGGGAAAGAGTTGAATTTACTGATGAAGATTACGAAGTTGCTAAAAGAGATTTAGGTAATTCTAAATGGGACGAACAACAATTTGGTTATATTTCTGCTAGGCAATCTGCTTATGGTTCTATTGAAGAGCAATTGGATATGATTTATTGGGATAAAATTAACGACACAACTGTTTGGGAAGACCATATTACAAAAGTGAAAACTGACAATCCTAAGCCCGAATAATGAAGCTCAAACTTGTTCGTATAAGTTCGCAAGCTGATTCTACAAATGGCGTTCTTTATATTGACGACAAGTTTGCTTGCTTTACTCTGGAAGACGAACAAAGGGAAATAAAGGTTCAGGGCGAAACTGCTATACCTCTTGGTATTTATCAAATAGAATTTCGTAATGTTGGTGGCTTCCACTCTAAGTATGCTAAAAGATTTTCTGATATTCACGAGGGTATGTTGGAGCTTCAAAACGTTCCTAACTTTCAATACATCTTGATTCATTGTGGGAATACCGACGAACATACTGCTGGTTGTATTCTGCTGGGCGATTCTCAAGAGAATAATGTTCTTCTTAAAGACGGGTTCATAGGAAAATCTACACAAGCGTATAAGCGTGTTTATCCGAGAATTGCTAAAGCTCTTAAAAATAATGAAAAAGTTGAAATTGAAATTGTTGATATTAACAATCTAGCTGACGATATTGATGATGATGAATTTAAAATAAATAGCCAAATGGTTTGGGACAAGCTGGCTGACATAAATGGTAAATTGAAATTAATTGATGTAAAGTTAGACGGTAAGAAGATAATTTAAGGATATTATGGCTAAAACAAATTGGAAATCATATTGGAAATTTATGTTGAGCAAAGCTTTCCGTACTGGTCTGCAATCTGCAATATCGTTGTGGCTTGCTAACTCTTCTGGAATAATTGACGCAGAAATATTAGAACTAATTGGCGTTGCTTTCTTAACTTCTTTTATTACTGTTTTACAACACGCGCTAGAACAATATAAACCAAATCAAACTTACGACGGGTAAATAAATGAAAGCTACAATTAATCTTAATCAAATATTACAAGGTGGTCTGGCTGGCTTGGTAGCTTGGCTATTTAAAACTGTTAATGATTTGCAACAAGAAGTTGCTACTTTAAAAGCTCAAGTAACTGCGTATTCTGATAGTATTTCTGGCTTTAATCAAAACTTAATTATTATTGAAGAAGTTATTAGAGAGATATTGTTTAAGGTGGGTGGCTAATGGACGGTTGTTGCGGAGCTGGTTGTTGCGGTGGTAAATAGTGTGCTTAATCAATACAAATAAAGACGGTTCTTTTGTTCAAATTTGTAATTGCAAATATGGTAGCGAGCATTGTTCTAATGAACGTTTGCGAAAATAACTGCGCCTATAACTGTCTTTGCGGGGATTAACTATGGCGGACAACGGTTATACACAAAAGGAAATGCTAAATAAAGTTATGGAAGATATTGACAAACTCTTTGAAAAACTAGACCAAATACAAAAAGACTTGGCTACTCGTCCTACTCGTCAAGAAATCTACGGCTGGATTATAGCAGGAATTTCAATAGCAACTTTAATAACAATTTTAATGTAGCTGATATAATCGAACAAATGTTCTAAGCTACAAGTATGAACAAAGACGTTGAAAGTCTTATTCGTAAAAGAAAAGATGTCCAACATAATGAGGAATTAGGTAATAACTTTTACCCGTCTGGCTGGAAGCCCGAAGCTTCTTTTGACGAAGCAACTAAAATGGGTGCAATTACTCATATTCAACCTAGCGACAATAACTTTAAGTATGAATCTCTGCTTACTCAATGGGGTTTTGACCCTAAAGAATTTTACATTGACCAAGATACGATTAAATTTTCTACTTGGAACACGCAACAAAAAGGTGGGCGAATTGTTGATATGTATGCTTTTAAGGCAATCATTAAGAAAAAAAATCCTCATCACGATAAATATTTTAAGAAGCTTCTTAAAGAAGTAAAAAACAAAAAACCGATACAAGTTAAGTCAGGTGGAAATTGTTCTTGGTTTTTCTTTATGGCTGACTGGCAACTTGGAAAAAAAGATTTAGGAAGTAATGAAACTGTTAAATTAATTAGGAAAGCTATTGCAAATGGGAAAAAACAATTAAAAGATTTGAAAAAGTCTGGGTTTCACGTTAAAGAAATTTACTTAATTGGACTTGGCGATTTAATTGAAAATTGTTATGGGTTTTATGAACATCAACCCTTTAATGTCGAGCTTACTCGTACTGAACAAGAACATCTAACGCGTGTAATGATTATTGAAATACTTGACGCTTTCTTAGGTCAAGCTGAATCTATTGTTCTTGGTGGTGTTGCTGGTAATCACGGCGAGCATAGGTCGGGTAAAGGTTCTATTGTAACTAATCGACTTGACAATAGTGATACTGCGCAAATACAAATTGTTGGCGAAATAATATCTAATCGTGAAAGGTATAAGCACGTTAAGGTAGTTATTCCTGACGACTTTCATTTAGTCTTAGAAACTTACGGTAAAAGAATTGGCTTTACTCACGGGCATATGACGTCTGGTGGTGGCGACATTTGGTCAAAGATTGAGAAGTGGTGGAAAGGTCAAATGTATGGCTGGCTTCCAGCTGGTACTTGTGAGCTTCTGGTTACTGGACATTATCATCATTTACGTATTGTTGAACAACTTGGTCGTACTTGGTTTCAAGCTCCCAGTCTTGACCAGTCTAATGAATTTAAAGCTCGTACGGGTAATATGACGCGTAATGGTGTTCTCTCTTTTACTGTTAATGAAGCTGGCTGGGACAATCTTAAAATATTATGATAGTTCATCAAATATTCTGGGACTTCTACGGTAAAGGTATGAACGATTTGTTTAAAAAAAGTAATAAGCGTTTTGAAAAATGGTCTGCTGATAATGGTTATGAATATATTTTGTGGGACAAAAAGTCTTGCGACAATCTAATTGAAATTTTTCCTGAATATGAAGAACTGTATAATTCTGCGCGTTATGAAATTATGCAAGTTGATATTATTCGCTTGTTAATTCTTTATAGTATGGGTGGTCTTTATGTTGATTTAGATGTCTTTCCTAATTGTAAAAACGTTCCTGATGATAAAAAGTTAAGATTTATTTTAGATAAAACTTACACTAATCGTGCTGACAATCGTAAAATAATTACTAACGAAATAATCCAAATGCCTAAAGGTCATAACTTTGCTTTGGACTTTATTGATTTTATTGAGTTGCAAATTCAAGACAAATCTAAAAAAGATGTGTATAAAACTTGGCGCAAAAGGTTTGTAACGCAAACTACCGGACCTTACGCATTAACTCGCTTTCTTAAAAACTATCCTTACCCTTATGGCTTTTATGCAACTAATCAACTTGAATTTAAGAATAAAGGCGAGTGGAATTTTACTGGTTTAGGCGATACTTCTGATGTTGATTTTATTACTCATTACTCTTTAAGTTGGTCTGGACTTTCGTGAATATTTGGTATAATGGATATTGCATAAGGAGGTTTTTGCTATGAAAATAGTAGGGATTGAGAACTCAGTTTTCGGGCGACCGCAACTGATAAAGAAAAATAAAGACGGTGGTTTAGTCTTTGAGGATTTGCCTCAGGGTACAACTCGTCTTTACGTAACTCAGATATTTGATATTCAAACTACTGAGGGGGAAAGTGTTAAATATAGTAGCGCCTCTACTAAGTTGCCTACTACCGAACACGCTGACGCCTGAAACATTAACGGCGTATAAGGATTGTAGAAATCACTCTGCAATAATTGAGCACGTTATTGAGTGGCGACCGCTAGTAGAAAATTATTTTGACGACGCTGATGTTGTTAAAGCTCTTACAATTATATATTGTGAAAGCTCTGGGCGTCCGTCTGCCGTAAATGTAAATACTAATAAAAGTCAGGACGTAGGCTTGTTCCAATTTAATGACAATACTTGGAACTGGCTTAAAGGAAAATTAAAGTTTAAAGACACTAGGGAAAATCCAGAAACTAATATAGCCGTAGCCTCTTGGTTAGTTTATAACGACGGCTGGTTTCATTGGAACGCTAGTAGAAAGTGTTGGGGTAAATATGACTATTGAGCAATTTATATTAATTATTATTTTGGTAATACAAATAGCTACTTTTAGATTAAAATAAATACATAAAGGAATTAAATGTCTGAACAATTTGTTGAAATAGATATAAGGGAATTAAAAGAATATCCTGACAATGCTCGTGTTGGCGACGTAAATTCTATTTATGAATCTCTTTTAGAAAATGGGCAATACCGTCCTTTAGTTGTAAATCGCAAAGACAATGTTATTCTCGCTGGTAATCATACATACAAAGCTATAAAGCGTCTTGGCTGGGCTACGGCGTTGGTTTGGTATGTTGATGTTGATGACCAACAAGCTAAACAAATTGTTTTAGTTGATAATAAATTAAATGATGACGGTACTTATGATTTTGCAAAGCTTGAAAAAGCTATTAAAGATTTACAAGATGTAGGCGAATTAATTGGTACTGGTTATACTGCTGAATCTGTTGCTGAACTGCTGGATACGGTTGAGGCGGGTGTGCCTGTAAGCTCGCCTCAATCTACTACCAAGCCTGAGCCAAAGGTTGCTCCTGTATTTGATGTTGTTCTTTTGCTTAATGATGTTAAGTTTGATGAATATAAAACTGCTATTAATATCATTGCTGATTATTACAAATGTAATCCTACAACTGCTGGTTTGAAAGCGGTTGAGCTTTACGCTAGAAAGGTTGAAGCTAATGAATTATGAAATTAAAAATGTAAAGATTAATTCGTTAAAAGAATTTCCTGATAATCCTCGTTCTAGCAATTTAGAATCTATAAAAATAAGTTTAGAAAAACACGGACAATATCGTCCTCTTACTGTAAATAAAAACAATAATGAAATACTTACTGGTAATCACACTTGGCTTGCTATGAAAGAATTAGGTTATGAAACTTGTGATGTGATGTTCGTTGATGTTGATGATATTAAAGCTCGTAAAATTGTTCTTGTTGATAACCGTTTAAATGAATTGGCTACTTACGACAAAACAAAACTTTCTAATATGCTTGGGGACTTAATGGAGCTGGGCGCATTGTTTGGTACTGGGTTTTCTGCTGATGAAGTAGATAATATTTTTAACGATACTGAAAAATTAGAAGAAACTGACTTTGAAGAATTTACTGGTGGTTTTGCTTTAACTGATGATGAAATTGCTGATATTGAAAATCGTATTCAAAAGCCTACTGAAAAAAAATCTAGTGAGCATTTGAACGAAATAATTTTAGCTTTACATAAAGAGGAATATGAAAATTATAAAACAAATATTGATATTGTTGCTAATGGGCTTTCAATTAGTCATACTGAAGCTTTGTTCTTTACTGTTGTCAATCTTGCAAAAGAAATAAATAGCGGTTCAGTTAAACGCCCTAACTGGCTAGGTAAAATATTTAATAATGAAAATTAAAGACCAAAGCGTCTTTCAAAATTATTTAGAGTTTCATAACGCACAAATGTTATCAAAAGACATTGACCCGATTTATCCAGTCTTAAAATACACTCTTGATAAATTAAATTTATCTACTGACGATAAAATCTGGGCAATACTTTCCTATGTTGCTTTCTATCAAATTGGTTCTGGCTTCAAAACTCTTGAACAATGTCCTAAGCCTGAAGTACCGTTCGCCTCTTTGAAGTTGCCGTGTGAAACTGAAAGGCGCAATCATCGTGTGCAAGAACGTTTGAAAAAACATTTTGAATCTATTGTTGATGTGTTTTTCTGGAACGGTTCTTTAGAATCTTACTTTACTAAAGGTTTTACTAATGATAGTAAAAGCAATTGGCTTCTTGTTAATGAAAGGTTAATTAAGCTTTGGGGTAATGGTCGCTGGGCTGGATATAAAACTGCGGAAATATTTATGAAAGTTTTGGACTTTAATGTTGAGCCTACTGATATGGGACACAATGGTGCTTCTGGTTCTCGACGTGGTCTTGAGTTGTTGTTAGATAATGTCCCAGCTGGTAATTCTGCAAATGAAATTTGGGTTCTTGATTTGTTAAGCGAACAACTTGTTGAAACTATGAACAATCGTGGTTACCACGCTACGCTTGAAACTGCGGAAACTAGCTTATGTGATTTTAATTCTAAAACAAAAGGGCGTTATTACACTGGTATAGATATTGACAAAATGCAAATTGCAATTAAAGAAGTACCAAGTAAATATACTGACTTGTTGTTTGAAGCTCGTAAGGAAACTTTGCCTAATGAATTTTTGGGCGAGCTCAACGGCTGGAACGGGGTAAGGAAAGATGTTAAGCTTCGGGGTTGAATTAGAACTTCCCGATATAGATACTTCGGTTAAACTTCCTGAAGAGCTGGGTGTTTATGACAAACAAGATTACACTATTGTAAATAATTGTGGTGTTGCTAATGACAACTTGAAAAAGTATGTACTAATTGGTTCTGAAATAAATACTAATCCGACCGATACTGTTGTTGGTCAAATTGAAATAATTGAGCAAATATATAAATTGTATAAAACAAAAACTAATCATAAAAGTAATTTGCACATACACGTTGGGGTTGAGGGTTTGATACACGACTGGCGATTGATTAAAGAATTTCAATATTATGTAAATGCTTACGAAGATTTGGTTTATCGTATTATTGACCCGTTGCCCGTTCCTACTAGCCAGCTTATGTACGATAGGTTAAAGCACGTTAAAAAATCTCATCAAACTAAATTAAGTAAAAATGCTAAAGGGTTAATTTCTACTGCTCGTAATCACTCTCAAATTAGAAACGCTCTGGGCGTTGGTCGTATTAGTAGGCGTGCTGGTATAAATCTTAAAAGCATTTATAGTAACGGCACTATTGAATTTCGACATTTCTTTGGTACTGATTCTCTTAGAGAATATGCTTCTGCTCTGTTGTGGTGTGAAAACTTTGTTAAATCTTTCTTAAGTAAAAAAAATCCGTTTGATAATTACGAAGCTATGAAGCTTGAAATACCACGTATGGCTAAATGGAACGAAGCTTTACAATTAGGTTTTGATTATACAAATAAAAAAATAATGGAAAAACACGGCGTTGATGAATATAAAAAGCGTTTGCAATTTGTTTTAGATAGGGGGAAAATTGAATCCAAACATCTTGGTAATATGTTCGGGCAACATTAATCGTTCTGCGGTTGCTGAACAAATGTTTAAAGACAAAGGTTATACAAACGTTGATTCTGCTGGTCTGGGTAAAGGCGCTCTTAAAGGTCTTCCCGCTACCAAAAGGATTATGAATGCGTATGGTAAATTTTTTGAACACAAAAGTAAGCAAGTTGATTTCTTGTTAGTTGAGTGGGCTGACGTTATTTATTGTATGGGTAGTGGTCAAGTAAGTAAGCTCAACAAAAAGTTCTTAACAAATAAAGCACGTAGGTTAGCTGATTATAATATTGCTGACCCGCATTTTACGAAAGAATATGCGCTTGCAGTAGTTCAAATTAAAAAAGAAGTAGAAAGGATATTATGCGAATTGGAATAATTGGAAATGGAATAGCTGGCTCTATGGCTAAAAAAATTGCGTTAAAAAATGGGTACGAAGCTAAGATACACTCTACTAATAGAGATGTTGCTTCTCGTTCTGCTCTTGCAACAATTCGTCCTACTTGGTTTTCAAAAGACCAAAGGGCAAACATTGAAGAGAGTTGGAGCTGGTATGAAGAGTTTGGGGCTACGGTAACTCGTTCTGCTTGGGTAAGCTCTTGGCGTACGGATAAAGTTGTTGAGCAAGATTCGTGGTGGCTTGTAAATCCAGTAAGTGTTTTGGAATTACCAGACTATCTTTCTGACGTTCAACACATTGACCAGATTAAAAGGTTTGGCTATGACGCCGTTCTTGACGCTCGCGGTGTAAGTCTGAGTAGAAATTTAAACAAATTCTGGGGTGCGACTTTAATAAGTAAATCTGCTGAAATGTTAAATGCACCTTATCGTGTTCATCACGTTCGTCCTTATCACTCTATACAAATTGTTAAAACTGACGGAGCCGTTCGTCTTGGTTCTAGCATTAGCAAAGATAAAGATAAGTGTAAGTTTCAAATATTTGATATGTTGAATTTAGCTGAAGATATTGGCTTGGTGTCAAAAGTAGATGACTGGGTTTTGTCTATGGGTATTCGCACTCAGACAATTAGTAAAGATATTATCGTTCCTAATGTTAAAGAAAACTTTACTTCTATTGGTGGCTTACATAGAGTTGGCTACGGTCTAGCTCCGTCTTTAATTGCTAGGTGGCTTGATTCTTTGTGTTAAATACATTTTATATAATTGGCGCTCCAGCTTGTGGTAAAACTACACAAATGGAAAAAATAATGCACGGCTGGGAAGTTGTTGAGCAATTTACAAAACCAATTAGATATACTGTCTATCGTTCTGGTAAAAACTTAAATATTTATTTAGGTAGGAAGCGAGATGTTTTTTCTGGTACTGATACTCTTTCTTTTACTGCGCTTAAGTTTATGAACGGCTTGTATTCTGCTTGGGATAGCTTGGGTAAGTTTAATTGCGTTGTTGCGGAGGGCGATAGGCTAGCTAACGGAAAGTTCTTTGATGTTGCTAAAAGGTATGGCGACTTGCATTTATTAAGCTTGGAACTTGACGAAATTGTTCGTAATGAACGTTCTGAAGCTAGGGCTAAAGAAAATAATTTAGAAAAACAAAATTATGACTGGGTTAAATCTCGAATAACTAAACATCAAAAGCTTGCTAAACAATATGAAGCTTACAGGATAGATTGTACTGGTAAAGGAAGAGATAAAATCTTTGTGGAAATTGCTGAAAATTTTAGTAAAATTGGATTATGAACGCACTAATTGAATTAATTAAACAAATAGATATAAGTAAATATTCTCAAGAGGAATATAGAGAAATAATTGACGAAATTGTTTTGCATTGGAAAGCGGATAATTTTGACAAAGCTTTGGATAAAGCTGGCTGGCTAGACGTTGGGGGTTCTGGTTGATTGACATAAGGTTGCGAAGTAAAATTTCTGCTGAAGAACTGGAGCAGAAAAAGGGAAAAATACTGACGCACGAAGATTACAATTTGTTAATTCACAAAGACACTACGGTTCGTGGTCTTGACGGTCAAGTAATGGCGGTCTTTCAAAAAGGTGTAATCCCAGACGATATAGTTGATAAAACTTATGATACTCTGCACGAGCTTAAAGGCTATCAAACTAACAATAGAGGTCTGGCGTCTGGTACGCCACGGTTAATTAAAGCTGGGAAAACGCGTTCAGCAACCGCTAAGGCTATATCAAGTGCAATTGTTGGAAGTTTTGACGCTTACGGACCCAAACAATATTGTAGGCTTACTGCTTTTAGTGGGCGTGAAATGGACAAATATAAAAAACTCTTTCCGCTCTTTGTGTTTATTGGCGACGAAATGAAAAAGGTAGCGCCAGCTAGATACAATGCGCAAATGGAATTTATAAATCGTACTCATCAAGACTGGGTAATTCCTAATACGCCATTTACTACGGTAACTGTAAATAACTCTTACCCTACTGGTGTTCATACTGACAAAGGCGATTTAGACGAGGGTATCTCTACTCTTGCTTGTATTAAAAAGGGCGATATAGCTGGTGGCTATTTGGTTCTGCCTGAATATCGTATTGCTTTTAAAATGGAGCATAAAGATTTATTAATTTTTGACGCTCATCAATGGCACGGCAACACTGAGCTAATTAAAAATAGTGAGGACGGCGAACGCATTTCTGTTGTTTGTTATTATCGTACTCGTATGGAAGACTGTGATTCTATGGAAAGCGAATATTTGAAACGCTTAAAAGTCCAAGAAAATAAATTAGTTAATGAGTAAAGGGTGGGACGGAACTGAAACGTACGCGGAATATAAAGCTAAGAAGTACGCTGGCTGGTCTGGTCTAGGGCAACCTAATTCCAATACGCGTATGGCTGGTAAATGTCCTAATTCAAATGAAGTAAAAACGAAATGTAAGTGCCGTACTTGTATCAATAGGCGTAATCGTGCTAAAGGTAGGCGTAAGCAGAATCTTGCTCGTAAGAAGCTTGGTATTCCTGATAATCGTTTTCACGGTGCAGACGCTCACGAAGAAAATTGGGCTACTGGTCTTAGGGTTGAAGTGAAAGCTGGCAAACAAGTTGAACCACTTTCTAAAATCTTTTACAAAAGTAAAACGCAATCTGATATTTCTCATAGGGCTTTTGGTAATATGTCTAAACCATTTATACAAGTGTCTATGCCTGACGGTTCTACTAAGGGCATTGTTAGTTTTGAGTTGGACGAAATTGAAAATGTTTGTGTTGAAGTTTTGAAAAACTTTGGATATGAATTTGGGGATTGAGATGTTCAACTATGGCGAAGCTTCTAGAAGTTAATACTTCGGAAAGGCACCACGTCCGTAGTTCTCTTACGGCTCTATTTCTCGTTGTCCCCAATTCTATTTAGCTTGGTACATAAGGATTTTTCTCTGGGTATTCTGTACTACATCTTGCACAATAACTGAATCCGTCATCGAATTTAATTATTTGTAAATGTTTTTCTGAATCGCACATTGGCAATTCTTTTGGTACTTGCTCCTCTTGTAAAATTCCTAACGCCGACCAATGCTTAACAATTGCATAAGGCGTAATAGTCATATTAGACCACTTGGATTTATAAATCAAAACTCTCTCAAGTATGTCATCATAAGTCGCTCCCGCTTCGTGTAATTGCTTTGCGCATTTATTGAATCCGCCAATTTCGGTTTTTGTAGCTGGCTTGTAAAAAGCTTCTACAAGTGCCGAATATTGTTCGGCAAACTTACTATGGTTATATGACTTTAGTTTGTAGCTCTCTGACGAACTTCCCTCCAGTTCATATTTGGTCTGGGGTGGTTCGTATGTGAAAGCTGGTACAGTCATTAACGTATATAAGTTGCTGGTCTGCTCGCCCGTAGCTTTGTTGTACCGAGCTTCAACCGTTAGCGCTTTAATTTCTTTTAATTCTTCTAAAGCTCTTTTCACTGTTGAAGCACTTACTTGCATACGCTTTGCTACCGTGTTGATAGCTGGGTAACAAGTCTTGTCGCTTTTGTCTGCGTATCGGTGCAACGTTGCGTAAAGGCGGACGGCTTGAGCGGATATTGGCGCGTCAATTATCCACTCTGGAACAATGGCGAAATATAAATCGCTTTGTATCTTATTGCCGTCCTCCATATTAAAATGGTGCTTCTGTTGGAGCGCCGTCAGAATCTTTCTTGACTTGCTCCATTGGTTTTGCTTCTGGCTTTTGTCCGTCAATGATTGTTTTCATTTCTTCAATCAAAGATGACGCCAGTCCCATTTTCATATTGTCTTTAATTAATCCAGTAAATCCGTTCTGCTGGTCTGCTGGTAATTCGCCTACTAACTTATTTAGTAACCATAGTTGCTTCTCGCTGACTGGTGCGTCAGGGTTTTTAACTGTTGGACTCTTTCCATTAGTAGTTTTCTTGTAGTTATCTTTTGGCTGGAAGCTAGGCTTACCGTCGCTTTTAACGACCGTAGTCTTACTATCGTTGCCGTAAGATTTGATAATATCGTCTGTCCAACGTTGCGTTAGTGTAAAGACTTCTTCAACCGTAATCTTATTGGCTACGGCTAAGTCAATAGCACCCTTAAAGCAACATTGAGCGACTATGATGTTATCGTTCTTTATCATTTGCTCCTGCTTTCTAGACAAGTCTAAGGTTTGTATTACCCTCGACGTCGTCTGGTTTTGATACTAAGTAAAAAACAAATTTACCCTGTTCTTTACTTTGTACTGTTTGGATAACCCAACCGTCATTATGACGTAGGTTATGTATTATTGCGCCGAATCTTGTGCAACGTAAGTCAAATACAAATTCGCCATTTGATATTGGCTCTTCTTTCCTGTATCTAACTAGCACGTAAGCAACAAGCTGGCTTTTGTTTTTAATATAAGCTGGTATCACTTCGCCTCGAAATGAACCAACAATATTTCTAGTTTTCATTTTTGCTCTTTCTCTTAGTGTTAAGCGTGTGCCTAACGAGGAAGCTACTAAGGTCGTACGTAACAGGGAGATTTCGTGAAGTCCCTAATAACTTCCTCGCTAGACACTCGGTCTAGCGATTGCCCTATTGGGTTTTTGTCCAAACGGTTGGAACGTCCGCTTGATACTGCTCTGTCCATATTTCTATTTCGGTTTTACTTACTTTCTCTTTGTTGAGAATATAAAGTTCTAATAATGCAAAAGGCATAAGAATAATTCCTATCCATAACATTAACTCTGCAAACCAAAACAATATTAATATATCCATTAGAAAGGTGGCTCGTCGAAGCTATCTCTAAGAAGTTGTTCTTTCTTATCAAGCTCTTGAGCTTCCTTAATGTTTTGCTTGTAAGCATCTACAATGTTCAAAGCCTTAACCACGTTTGCGTGTGTTAATCCGAACACTTGTGTAAGAGTTGGCGAACTATGTGTTAGTTCGTTGTTGCTCCTAATTGCTTCTGCTACTGGTTGTAGGATTTCTTCTTGGATACTTTTGAAAACGTCGTTAATTAAGTCTGACGCTTCTGGCTCCGTGTCGTAATCTACAACAGTTGGGTAGTCTTCGTATTTAGCCATACTACTTTCCCCTCTTTCTCTTTAGTTTTTTTGCAAGTCGTCTTTTGTTGCGAGCTGATATGCCCGTACTAGAGAATTGCACTTTATTATTGTACTTGCCCTGTTGGACTTTTGATATACTTCTGTTTGGTATTCCACCAGCCATTAGTACCACGCTCCTAACTGAACTTCTTCCCCATACTTGTTGCGTAGCTCCAGCATATAACTGAAAAACTTTCGCAAGTTAATCTGGTTCCGAACTGTAATTGTATGCCCGAACTCATTTATGTAATCGTTCTCGGCATAGTCGTTAATATACATTTGGGCTACTACTTTAGCGTAGTCGTGGTCTTTCCACTCGTCGCTCTTGTATAAATCAACAAAACATTTTTCTTTCAAAAGCTTTGCATACACTTTGCCTCTAAAAGAATTAGAATCTTCTGTTGCTATCCCGCCTGTAAGTTGCCTACAAAGACGTGCAAGCTTTTTATCTACCATTGGTAAATAAATCTTGTTGCCGTCATCGTCTTGCTCATTTGAATATTGGAATACAATATTATCTAATCCCATTATTCCTCCTCGCCTAATTCCAATTCAATACCCATATCAACTAGGTCTGAATCAGTTTTAATTAATTCAACTTCAGTAACTTCAGCAATAACATATTCAAATTGTTTTTTTTCTGCTTCGGTTCTTTTGTTGTTATATATTTTTACTTCCCTATTAATCCAGTTCTGGATTACTTCAGCGGGATTACTCAAAGTCTGTTCAAGCTCAACTGAACCTATGTAGTGAATATCCGATTGGATAGCGCTATAAGGGTGTTGTTCTTGCCTAGCTTTTGAGTTTTTATAAACGCAATAATTTAATTCAATCATAAATTATTTACCTCATCTTTCTGGTCGTAAAGACCATAAGGCGCTTACGTTAATAAGCGCCCTAGCTCTCTACAAACTATGCACAATCTGGTGTGCGCGTCTTGTATAGTATTGGTCGTCGTTGATAAAGTTCTTCGCTTGTCTTTCTAATTTGTCGGTTCTTGTCTTTTGATTCCAAAGCTCGTATGAGTTGAAAGCATTGACAACGCCCCAAGCACTTCCTTTATGCAATTCGTTATTCCAATTTGTTCTCAAGTCGCCAACAATGTTTTCGTAATTGTTTGCGGTTCTTGGTTTTTCCATATCCTCGTCGCTTGGTCTTGGAAATAATATCTCAACAATTTCGTTAAATTGCTTGTCATTAACTTCTTTGTCAATAAGAGCATTAACTTCATTTTGAAATGATTCGTAGTACTTGCCTACGAAGTTTAAGGTTTCCCTAGCTTGCTGAACTTTGCCTGCAATTCCAGAAGTATGTCGCATACTAAATTGTTGCGAAGCTCCTTTAAGAGCCATACGCAAAGTGTTCTGACACACTACTCTTACTGGTGTCATCGTAACTTTAAGCGCGCTACTTCCGTCGTGGGAATTTGAAAGCAAAACGTACGGTTCAAATACGTCTGGTTCAAATGAATTGTTCTCTAAAGAATCTAGTTTCATAAGAATCCAAACAATCTTACCGTTAGCTATGCTTCCAGCGGTTTCGTATTTAGCTTCCCCGCTATCTACTAAAGCGTCCATAAAGTTAAACGCTTCACTATTTTGTACTGGTGTATATCGGTTTCCGACAACACCCAAGCAATTTTCATCGCTACTTCGTACTGTTGCATAGTGGCTGGGCGCTTTATGTTCAGCGCCAAAAGTTGTATCACTTGTGTAATACAAGTCTTTCAATCTGACTTCCCAATCAAGTCCAGCTTTTACTATTGCGTCGGCGCTTGTTAAGACGCCGTCTGTAATCGTTCCCAATTTGTGCCAAGGGGTTTCCTTAGCTGAGAACATTGTTTCTATATTTGCTACCATTTGTGGTACCTCATCTTTCTTTTAGTTTATTTATACTGTTGGTTCTAAGAACCATAAGGCGCTTACGCTAATAAGCGCCCTAGCTTCCTAGAATCTGTTGATATGGTCGCGTTGTCTTGGGTAAGGTGTTGCTTTATCGTTAAGTCCGATTGCAACATTTTCTTGCCTCAACTTTACTTGCTGGTTGCTAACTCTTATCGGCTTACTTAACTGATAAATGTTGCTTCCAACAACGTGTGTTAATGTGATATGGCTAATGCTTGAACTGTGTCCAATGTAACATTTGCCTATAATCAACTCGTCCGTATCTTCGATTGCTACGTATTTGTTGTTCATACTATTTCTAACTTTCTATCTCATCTCGCTCTGAACAGTTGCACTCGCAAGTTCCGTTGAAATGTGATTTCTCATAATTGTCTTGCAACAATGTTGGATATTCGTTGTCATAATAACTTTGCAAAGCTTTAACTATTGCTGGTATGTCTTGACGGCTGAACTGTATGTATTGTGCTTCCCAAGGTCGCTCTTTGTTTTTCCAGTTCTCTTCAGCGTTTGTTGTCAATTGTATTCCAACACCGTCAAAATCTTTACCGCCAGCAAATTGCTTGACCTGTATAGTTTTAACTGTATCGTTATTTCTTTTGCTTGTTATGTCTTTGTATTCAGTTCCCATTTGGGTACCTCTTTCTTTTATAGTTTGTACTTTTGGTTTCTAAAAACCATAAGGCGCTCTCGTTAGAAAGCGCCCAAGCTTCTTAGCTAGCCATTGCTTTACGTAATTTCTCAATGGTTCTTTGAGAGTGTCCGTCTGTGTCCAGACCCTCATCAATTAGTCTTTGTTCGTAAGCAATGAAATCTTCGTTAGTCCAACCGCAACTTTTGCCGTCGGTACAACCAATTCCAACAACGTTGCCGTTGCCGTGTAGTCCCAATTTCTTTAACTTCATTATTCCAAGTGCATAATCATTTGTATCATCACTTAGGCAAAATCCGTTTTCGCCAATTGTGTCCATTGCTTTTTTTGTTAGTGGTCTAATAGCCATTAAATGTGCCATTTTGTTTTCCTCTTTCTTTTTTAGTTTTTACTTATGGTGCTATGCACCGTTCTGCACTCGCGCTCGGCAAGTGCAGTACGCTACTAGCGTTGTCCAGCTCGGCTTGTGTCAAACTTAGCTAGGCAAATATTTCCTGTTCTTTTGATAGTAACTTGTCCTAAGACTTCGACGTCGTCTGTTCCGCCGTCGCCGTCCCAGAATCTAGCGACTTCTACTTCATAAGTAGTTTCGCCCTGAGCAAGCATTGGAACTTTGCAACCCGCGTTGCAAGTCATATCTTTGTGTTCAATAAGGAAGTTAGCAACGTTCTCTAAAGTAAGTACGCCGTCCTCATTGTAGTAGTTTCCAATTTCTTGGTCTTTGGTGTTGAACCAGTTGCCGAAACAAGACCAACGGTCTTTTGTATTTCTGAAGCTGACTGATTCGTGTGTTATTGTTTTTCCAAATGTTTCCATTTTGTTCTCTCTTTCATTTTTTAGTGTGGAACCGATTGTTCCATAAGGCGCTCGTAAAAGCGCCCTAGCAAAAATCAGGTACGTTGTTATTTTGTTATACACTCGCCTTTGATAAAGGTGGTGTCAAGTGTAAGGTGCAGTTTCGTGTCCGTTGCCTACCGTGTTCAAAGCTAGTCCGTATGGATTGTCTATGCAAATGGATTTGCCGTACTAACGGGTGGTGAGTTGAGCAACGTTGTTGCGATTAAAGATTACGCTGACGTGCTGGTCAAACTTCGCTTTTCATAATTGTTGTAATCGCCGTATGGATTTGGCGACCACCGTACCCGAACGGGACGCCGAGAAAAACTCAACGACCGCGCGGGCTGGTTTGCGGGCTTTTGTCCCAAAGCTTAGGGATTCATTTTTGAGTCGCGTGAGGCTGGTCGGAGCCGAATTTTCCGCGATTTCGATTTCTAGATTTTTTGCCTCTTTCTTTAAGTTGAGAGAATTATGCCTGTTTTTAGAGAAAAAGAAAGTTCTTTTGAAGAAATATTCAATTAGCAATTGGGTTTTCTGGTGGCTCCTTAAAAAAACACCTAGTTTTATAGGCTCTAACGACAACGATTTTTGCTAAAAATTGGCTAAAAAAAAAATAAAAAAAATCCAAAAAATCTGGTAAATCTGACACGTAAAACAGGCTTGAACTTTGTTTTTCGTAGCTGGCTCTCTGGGTTAAATATTCAACATACTCGGTCTGTCCTAGTAAGGTGGAACTATGAGTAACCCTGAAATGAATTTGCGATATAAGTTTATGGACGATTCTGTCTGGCAAAGATTAAACCAAGCTCTATCTGTTGGAGCCTACATTGAAGACGCTTGTGTTTTTGCTGGGATAAGTTCTAGGCAATTCCGTCGTTGGCGGGAACTGGCTGAAAAAGATGTAGAGCCTTACGCTTCTCGCTGGGAAGAAATTGCTAAAAGTGAATCGCAAGCTATTGTACGTAATCTTTTCAATATACAAAACTCTGCTAACAACGGAAGCTGGCAAGCTTCTGCGTGGATACTGGAACGTAAGTACCCAGATAAATTTGGTCGTAAGGATTCTATTAACGTAGCTAGCTCTGGTAATCAATTTGATGTAGAGCTATACTGGTCTGACAATACTCGGTTTGTTGAGGGGGAAACTTCCGAAATGTCCGATATAAAAAAAGAGGAAACCAATGAGCGAGCCGATTGAAAGCTTTGATGATACTAATGAAAAATTTATTGACATAATCCAAGCAAATGGTTTTGATAATGCGTTTCCTGAAATTGAAATAAATGAAATTGATATATCTGGGTTCGTGGTCTTGCCTATTCCAATAGATGTTCTTGAACTCTGGAAAGATTTGTTAGGTGGTAATGGAAGCGACGATATCTACTAAAGGTGTAAAAAGTTTTAAGGTTAAAATGCCTGAGCTTCATAGCGGGCAATTAAACGTTGCAACTTCTAAATCTCGGTTCAAAGTTCTTGTAGCTGGTCGTCGTTGGGGTAAGACTAGGCTGGGCGTCTGGTTGTGTATTGCAAAAGCTATGCAGGGTAAGAAAGCTTGGTGGGTAGCTCCAACTTATTCTATGGCGCTGGAGGGTTGGAAAGAAATCCGTACTCTTGGTGTTGATTATGGTTGTGAAGTAAAAGAGTATGAAAAAACTTTATACACGCCAACTGGTGGTCAAGTTACTGTTCGTTCCGCTGATAATCCGTCTAGGCTTCGTGGTGCTGGTCTTGATTATATTGTTCTTGATGAGTGCGCCTTTATTAAAGAAGATGTATGGAAAGAAGTGTTGCGTCCTACTTTAACTGAACGTCGTGGCGGTGCGTTGTTTATTAGTACGCCTCGTGGGTTTAACTGGTTCTCTAAATTGTTTGATGAAGCTGAAACTCTTTCTGACTGGGAACGCTGGCAACTTTCTACAACTACAAATCCTTATGTACCTCTTGACGAACTTGAAATTGCTAAAAAGGAAATAGGAAGCTTTCTTTACTCACAAGAATATGAAGCTCAATTTGTTGAACAATCTGGTGGCTTGTTTAATGTTAATTGGTTTAAGTATTTTGATTACACGCAAGAGCTACGCTTTGATGAAAAAGGTTTTGAAAAATATTACAAACAAATAAGTTATGATAATAAAATTGTTGATACTGATGATTTGAATATAATCACAACTGTTGATTTGGCTACTTCAACAAAAGAATCTGCTGACTATACCGTTGCTACTACTCTTGGCGTAAGTCCCTCTAATGAAATCTTTGTTCTTGATGTTGTAAGGCAACGTCTGGAAGCTCCTCAAGTTCTTAAAATGTTAGAAAGTGTTTATGCCCGTTGGGAACCGTCGGTTGTTGGTATTGAACGTGCTGGCTATCAACTTGCCTTTATTCAAATGGCTAGGCAACAAACACAATTACCAATTCGTGAGCTAAAAGCTGATAGGGATAAATACTCTAGAGCGCTTCCTCTTTCTGCAAAACTGGAAGCTGGACAAATATATTTTGATAAATCTGCTCAATGGCTAATGGATTTGGAAAAAGAACTTCTACAATTTCCCGCTGGAGAACACGACGACCAAGTAGATAGTCTTGCCTATGGTGTGCTACAATTAGCAAGAAAAAAAGAATATAGGGCTTATTAGTATGAACACGTGGAATTGGCTATGGTCGGGTGGTTCCTTTGGGTGTGTTCAGCTACCCGCCTTAGCCGAGAGGATAATGTATGGCTGAAAATAATAGACGGACGTTAGGGGACATTTTGTTTGGTCGTGCTTCCGTGCAAGACGAAAGAAAGCGTTTCAACTTCTTTAATGACAATGATTCTATGTATAACAATGTTTCATTTATTCAGGGCTGGCAAACGCGTGCGGGTTCTTGGGAAGTCGAACAAATGGGTAATGGCGCTTCTAATTCTGCCGTTGTGTCTTGTTTGCAAGTACTTGGTCTTTCTTTTAGTGAAGCTACTTTGAAAGTTAAACAACTTGATAATGACGGTCTTGAGCAAGAAATTACTAACCACCCATTAACTAAACTAATGCGCCGTCCTAATCCGTTTATGTCTGGCGACATCGTCCAACAATATATTATTAACGCTATGCACGTGTCGGGCGACGCTTACTTAATTAAACAAAAGAACCAAGCTGGACAATTGGTTGCTCTCTATCCTCTTATGCCTGAAAGTGTCGTCCCTAAAGGTAATGATGATACTCTTATTACGCATTACGAATATGAAACTAATGAAACTAATGTAATCGTTATGCCTAAAGATATGGTACATATCCGTCTTGGTCTTAACCAACAAAATCATAAAAAGGGTTTCGCTCCTCTTCGTACTGTTCTTCGTGAAATCTACGGGGACGAATCTGCTGGGCAAATGGCTACTGCCTTACTTGCAAACTCTGGCGTTCCAAATGTTCTTATTACCCCTAAAGATGATTACGGTGTAACTCAAGACGAAGCTGAACAAATTGCAAAAGCTTACAAACAAAAAGTAGGCGGGCGTAATAAAGGTATGCCTTTAGTTATGTCTGGTGCTATGGACGTAAAGAAAATGGCTTTCAGTCCTACTGAACTTGATATTGGTACTTTGCGTAGGGTTCCTGAAGAAAGGATTTCCGCCGTGCTTGGTGTCCCAGCAATATTAGCTGGTCTAGGTGCTGGCTTGGAAAGAGCAACATACTCAAATGCAAAAGAGCTTCGTGAATTTTTTACTGAAAATAAACTCATACCTTTATGGAAACAAGTAGGCGAAGAACTTACTCAACAAATACTTTTGAAAGATTATGATATTGAAACTGAAAACTTTGCCGAATATGATTTTGCTAATGTCCGTGCCTTACAAACTGACCAAGATGATTTGTTTAATCGTCTAAATGTTGGTGTGCAAGGTGGCTGGATTACTGTTGCGGAAGCTAGGGAGCAAGCTGGTTTGCCTACTGACGATAAGCAATCTGTTTATCTAATGGACGCTAATAAGATAATCGTTCCTGCAAATGACTTGGGCGACGCTTCTGTAAGCGAAGTTGAACCTAGCAAGCCAAAACCCTCTGTACAATCTGAAGAGCCTAATGTTGAAACTGAAGATGATGAAGCTAAAGGATTTGAATTTAAGGTTGTTAGAGAAATTGACGGCGAGTTCTGTGTCATTGCTGAAGAATCTGGAAAGAATATGGGTTGCTATCCTACTAGGGAACTTGCTGAAGCTAGGCTTGAACAAATAAGTAGATATAGCGACGGTTCTAAAATAGCTTTGGAAAAAGATAAATTTAGTACAAAGGAAGAAGCGGAAAAACGTGCTGAACAAATTGGTTGCGTAGGTTTTCATACAATGGACGACGACGGTAATACAATATATATGCCGTGTGATACTCACGACGAATACGAGGAAATAATTGGAAACGAAGAAACTTACGGCGAGGGTTAGAGAAGCTCTCAAGAAAAAGGTCGAGGAGCATAACGAGAAGTACGGGGATAATCCCGCTAAACGTGTAACTTTAGGTATGCTTGGTGCGGTCTTTCGTCGTGGCGTTGGTGCTTATCGAACTAATCCGCAATCTGTTAGACCGTCTGTTCGTGCTTCTGGTGGGGAAGACAGGTGGGCGTACGCTCGTGTTAATGCTTTCTTGTATGCCGTTCGTACTGGTAAATTTCGTGGTGGTAAGTTTGATTTAGATTTACTACCAAAGGGACACCCGTTGTCTAGTCGTGGTAAAAAGACAAAAGGTCTTTATGATGACCTTAACTTTAAAATTCCAGCTGGTGCTAAAGAAGAAGCGAAACGCGGTCTTGAGTGGGTTAAGGAATATGGTAGAGGTGGTACTGATGTTGGACGTAATTCTGCTAGGTATCTTTTGAACAATACGGTTGCTGGTGCTGAAAAAGTAAGGCATATTGCTAAATACTTTCCTAGGCACGAAGTTGATAAACGTGCTGAGGGCTGGCGACAGGGGGAAAAAGGTTATCCTAGTAACGGCAGAATAGCTTGGGCGCTCTGGGGTGGCGAAGCTGGAAAGAGCTGGTCGCAAAAACTGGTTCGGGCTATGAACAAACGCGACGAAAAAGCTAGTAGCGCATTTGAATTAATTAGTCGTAGAAATAAACTGCGTGAAGAAACTTGGGACTTTAGGTTAAATCGTTTTCGTGGGGAAAAAACAAAAGACATTTTATGGAAAGAACACGACAAGCTTCTTACTCAGTGGGAAAAAGTAATTACTAATTTGTTCTTTGACTTATTGCAAAAACAAGATAGGAAAATTCTTTCTGTTATGAACGAAAATGGTGTAGAAACTATTGGCGTAAATGGTCTTGTTGAATTTGCTATTGGCGAAAATACTAAAAGCTGGTCTAGTGAAGTTTATGATTATTTTATATCTTTAGCTAATGACTTTGCATTCTACCAAGTTGATTTGCTTTTGCCTGTACGTAAGTCTGCTCCTTATGTAATTCCTACTTATCAAAAAGAAAGTAAGAAAGAAATTATTGAACAAGGTTTTTTCTATCGTCTGGTTTCAATTCAAGAACTTCCTTTAACTAATTTAAGACAAGACCCTATTGTTCGTGAATATGTTGCTGATTTAATTGATGACTTGTTGCCTGAACTTTCTAATACTTCTAAGAAAAGATTTGACGCTTCTTTCCGTAAGTCTTTAGAGGAAGCATTAGAAATGGGGTTAAGTGGTCGTTCTTTGCAAAACCACGTAGCTAAGTCTGTTAAGAAAATTCTTAGTCAAAAAAATCTTACTCGTGCTTTGACTATTGCTAGAACTGAAGCTAATAAACTTGCTAACTACGGTCGCTTAGTTGGTGCAAAATCAACTCAGATTGTATATACTAAAGAGTGGATTTCCCAGAGGGACGGTAAAGTTCGGGACGCACACGTAACTTTGGACGGTACGGAAGTACCAGAGGAACAACAATTTAAGTATGGTGGGTACCTCTTAGACTATCCAAGTGATAGTTCTTTGGGCGCTCCGCCTGACCTGACGGTTAATTGTCGTTGCTTTTTAAACTATCACGAAAAGAGGATTTGAATTGATAGATAAAAAAGAATATAGAGCAAAAGATATTTTAAGTTTTGATGAAGAAGCTGGAACGGTTGAAGCCGTTTTTTCTGTTTTCAATGAGGTGGATTCTGACGGGGACGTTGTCTTGCCTAAGTCAATACGTTCTGGCTATGGCGATAAAGGTGTTGCTATGGTCTGGGGACACGACTGGAAAAATATAATAGGCAAAGGGAAAATAATTCAAGATGATGATAAAGCCGTGTTCAAAGGTTCTTTTAATCTAAATACAAATGCTGGTAAAGAAGCTTATGAAACTGTTAAAGCTATGAGCGATTTGCAACAATGGTCTTTTGGTTTTGAAGTTCTTGATAGTGAAGTTGGTATGTTTCAAAAAGACGGTGCTGAAGAAAAAGAAGTACGCTACTTAAAAGATTTGAAAGTTTGGGAAGTGTCGCCTGTAATGGTCGGTGCTAATCAAAATACTGGAACTGTTATGTTAAAGAATTTGGAGGAAAATGATGATGAAGTTTTGGAACAAAATGAAGCTGGGGTTGAAACTCTGGATAATGAAAATAAAACAATTACTGAAAATGTAGGACAAAGATTTACCGACGAAGTGGATAGCTTGCTTATCAAGATGACCGCATTGTTGAAAAGGGCTAAGGAGCTTACTGCCTTACGCTTGGGTAAAGAAAAAACATTATCAAGTGAAAGTACTGAAGCGCTTGAAAGTCTAAAGGACGCATTACAAGATATGCACCAAGACATAGATACGCTTTTAAGTATTGGTTCTGATAATGAAGTATTGGAAAATGAGTTGGACGCAAATGAGTTGTTTAGGGAAACTACACAACTTCTTGCTGAAACTCTTGATTTATAAAGGATAAGTTATGGCTAACTTGGAAAAGAAAAATGCAGAGCTTCAAGAATTAAGAGGCGCATTACAAAAGTTTGCTAGCGAAAAAGACTTTTCTGACTTTACTGCTGAAGACAAAGAAACTTGGGCACAGATGAACGAGGACGTAAAAGCTCTCGCCGATTCTGTTCGTGAGATTCAAACGTTTGAAAATGCACGTAAAGAAAATGAAAAAGAATTAGAAGCTGGTAACGTTGTTAATCCACTTCCTATTCACGAGGAAAAAACTGCACAAGAACAACCAAAAACTTTAGGCGAAGAAATAATTGATTCTAACGCTTATAAATCTTATATGGAAAATGGGCAACTGAACATTACATCACAAGTGAAATACAATCCAATCTTGGAAAGTAAAACATTAGTAGATGAGGGTTCTGCCTATCCTCCTAAGGTTGTAAGAAGTGATTTGATTATTCCTACTGCTTTAAGAAATCCTAATGCCGTTATTGATTTGTTCTCAGTAATTCCTACTGACCAATTTCAATATAAGTATTTAGAAGAAACTACCTTTACTAACAACGCTGCTGAAGTAGCAGAAGCAGGAGCCTTTGGCGAATCTGCTCTTGCTATGACCGAAAGAACTGAAAACATCAATAAGTTTGGTGTGTCAATTCCTGTAACTGAAGAACTTCTTTCTGATGTTGCAACTGTAAATGGCTATCTTGATTCAAGATTAAGAAGTATGTTACAGTTAAGACTTGACGATGTTCTCATCGGCGGTTCTGGTGTTGCTCCAATCACAAGAGGTATATTGAATAAAACTGGTATCAACACATTTGATTACTCTAGTTACTCTGGTAACTTAAAGAGAATCGGTCAAGTGTATCAAGCTATTACTGAAATACGTAAGGACGCTTTCTTAGAACCAGACGCTATTCTAATGCACCCAAGCGATTGGAACGATGTCGTAACTGAAGTCAATGCGGTAACAACAAGTGGTTCTTTGAATCCACTGTTCGTTGGTGCTGGTATGTTTAATGGCGCTCCTACATCAAGTATGTGGGGTGTTAGGGTTGTGCCTACAACTGCAATTTCTGCTGGAACTGCATTAGTAGGTGTGTTCGGTGGCGGACTTGCTTCTCATATCATCTCTAGGGCTGGTATGGAAGTTGCTATGTCTGATTCACACGACGACTTCTTTACAAAAGATAAAGTAATGATGAAAGCTTCTATGCGATTAGGTTTTGCAATCTATCGTCCGCAAGCTTACTGTTCTATTACTAACTTTTAATAAGTAATAATGGTTTTGTTTTCCCACTCGAGCTACGCAAGTAATTTGGGTGGGAAGCAAACAAGAAAGAAAAATATGAAATTAAAAAAAGATTTGTACCATAAAGACGGAAAGTTCGTCCTTAGCGACGGACACCCAAAAGAATTTGCTGGACAAAGTTGTCAAGTAGTTGCTCGTAAAGGCGAGGAAATTTCTGACGCTGAAGCAAAACAATATGGTCTAAAAGAAACAAAAGCAAAAGAACCAAAAGAAAATAAAGCTAAGTAGGTTTAAGTGGCTCATCAACAATATGTCGATAAAGCCGATTTAAAAACGTATCTAGGCTTGTCTGGTTCTGGGCAAGATACAAATATAGATAACGCAATAGACGGCGCCTCGCGTCAAATAGACGGCTTCTGTGGTCGTTATTTCTATCAAGATGAAAGTGTTAATGCGCGTTACTATACACCAACTAATTTTGTTGAAATTGCCGTTGATGATATTTCTACAACTACTGGTCTGGTTGTTAAGCTTGATACAAATGATGACGGCACGCATAATAAAACAATTACGTTAAATACTGATTTTATTTTAAAACCAATGAACCCTGAACACATTGAGGTTAGCGACGCTGATTACCGTTTTCCTCAAAACTATATTCAAATAATTCCTACTCGTTCTAGTGAGAGGTTTGACCCGTTAATAATTAACAATATCAAAGTTGAAGCTAAGTGGGGTTTCAGTAAAGTCCCGCCTGCAATTAAGCAAGCTACTCTTATTCAAGCTACACGTTTATTTAAAAGGAAAGATACGCCGTTTAATGTTTTTGGAAATGAACAAACTGGTACTCAAGAATTGTTTTCTAAATTTGACCCAGACGCAAAAGAGTTAATTAGACCGTATAAGAAAAATGTCCTTTGATGTTGGTGGCTCTCGTGAGTTGCAACGTAGGTTAAAGCTTCAAGCTCTAGCGGGTGTTCATTTAAGAAATTTTTTCTCTAACTATGGAAAATTAATTGTAACTGACGCTAAAAAAACTGCGCCTAAGTTTGAGGGTAATCTTCGTGGCTCTTTAACTATGCGTCATCTTCCGTCGCAATCTGGTATTCCCGTCGGTATTGAATTGTTTTCTCGTAGTCCTTATGCTCTTTTCATACACGGGTTCTATGACCAAAAGTTTAATATGAAAGAGCCGTGGAGCAGAAGCAAGCCACATTACCCGCCTATCTCTGCGCTTCAAGGCTGGGCTGACGCTAAAGGTATTAACGTTTATGCGGTTCAATCTGCTATTGGTCGTAAAGGTACGCCGATAATTCCGTTCTTTAAAATTGCTATTAAAAATAATGAAACTGAAAAGAAACTGTTATTACAAAAAACGGGTATTAAGATAGAAGCACAATGGCGAGCTGGTCGTCGTGGAAGCTTTGGAAAGAAATTGTAAATGGCTAACTTAACAAACATTAGAAATGAAATTGGTAATAATTTAGCAAACATTACTAGCTTAAGTGTATTTAAGTTCGTTCCTGATTCTGTTGAACCTCCTACTGCGGTTGTTGGTGTAATGGACACAATTACTTATGACGAATCTATGTCGCGTGGTGCTGATAAATATTCTGTGCCTGTATATCTTTATGTATCTAGAGTTGATGCTCAAGATAGTCAAGAAACTCTTGACGGCTTCTTGGTGTCCTCTGGTGCTAGCTCTGTTAAAGCTCAAATAGAAAGCGACACAACGTTGAACGGGGAAGCTCAATCTGTTAGAGTTGTAAGTGCTGGTAATTATGGTGTGTATGAAATTAACAACATTAATTACTTAGGTGTTGAATTTATTGTTGAGGTAATTGCATAATGAAATATTTAATAAAAGAAACTCTTATGACTGGTGGTAAAATACTGGAAGCTGGTTCTATGGTTGAAGCAAAAGATATTCCTAAAAAGTCTTTGAGCTGGTTACTTGACCAAGAAATTGTTGTTAAGGTTGATAAGAAAATGCAAGAAAAAATTTTACAAGATGAAAAAATTGATGACGTTGATACTGAATTTGAAGAAATTTTAGAGGAGGAATAATGGGCTATGGTAAAACAAGTGGCGGTGGTTCAACTAGGCGTAGGCGCAGACGTGGTTCTGGTAGGCGAGGTAAATAATGGCTTTTAAGCACGGTAAAGATACGAAAGTGTTTTTTGATAATAATGATTTTTCACAATACTTTAATAATGTTGATACAACTCTTTCTAGTGATGTTGCTGAATCAACTACATTTGGTAAAGCAAGCAAAACTTATATAGCTGGTAATTTAGACGGCACTGTTTCACTTGGTGGTTTTTTTGACGCAACTGCTGACGCTTCTACTAACACTTTGTTAGGCGGTTCTGACTTTGTTTTTTGTATGGGGATTGACGGTATAGACGCTACTGACGGTGTTGTGTTTGGTAATTCAAATATAACTTCTTACGGTAAGTCTTCGCCCGTTGGCGACATTGTCGCTTCCTCAATAGATGTCCAAGCTGACGGAGGGTTGTTCTCTGGTAATGTACTTGAAAATGCTACATATACCGTAACGGCTTCTGGTACGGCTCGTGATTATGGTTCTGCTACTGGTAATGGTGGTGGTGCTTTCATAATTGTAACTTCGGCTAGTGGAAGCTCGCCTACGTTAGACGTAAAAATAACACATAGCGCTGACAATACTACGTATGCTGATTTGGTTGCTTTCACACAAGTAACAAGTTCGGCTGGAGCTGAGTTTAAGTCGGTTGCTAAAGGAACTACCGTGAATCGTTATCTAAAAGTTGTAGCGACGCTTGGTGGGACAAGCCCGAATTATAATGTTATAATTGGATTCGGAAGAAATAATTAAGAGGAGAATAAATGGCTTTTACACACGGTAAGGATTCTGTTTTTAAGCTGGACAACGCGTCTGGTTCATTAACAGATATATCTACTTACATTAACAATGTAGATTTTCCTGCAACAAGTGATATTGCTGAAACAACTACTCTTGGTGCTGATTCTAAAACTTATATTGTAGGATTAAAGGACGCGACAATTTCCTTTGCTGGTCTTTGGGACGCTACTTTTGACGCAATCGCTGGTGTGGTTCGTGGTCAATCTGCAACATTAAGTTTTGAATATAGCCCTGAGGGTACAAGCTCTGGAAAAGTTAAATATACTGGCGAAGCGGTTATGACCAATTACGCAGTATCTAGTCCAGTTGGCGACGTTGTTGCATATAGTTGTGATTTACAAGTTAGTGGCGACGTTACTCGCGCTACTCACTAAACGTTTTAGAGGAAGAACACAATGGAATATTTAGATATAAATAAAATAAATAATCTACCTGACGTTCCCGTTGAGGAAATAGAAATCCCAGAGTGGAAAGTTAAGGTAAAAATAAAAGGTTTGTCTAAGAAAATGCAAGTTGAACTTGCTCGTATTTCTGGCGCTGAAACTACTGACGCTTTTGATTATCAAAAAGCTTTATTACAAGCAAGCGTTATTGAACCTAAGCTAGATGATAAAGCTATTGAAAGTCTTTACGAAAAAGACGCTTCTGTACTCGACAATCTCTTTGTCCAAATAGCAAATCTTAACGGTATTGGCGGTGAGGCTCAAGAGGAAATCTTGAACGAGTTTCAAGAATAATCACGAGCTTGCTTTCAAATTTCGATTAGCCCGCGACCTTTGTATGACGGTGGGCGAATTATCTACTACAATGTCCTCATACGAGTTTTCTCAATGGGTAGCTTTCTACCTCTGGGAACAAGAAGAACAAAACAAGCAAATGGCTTTGGCTCAAGCTGAGGCGAAAAAGAGGTCGAATAGATAATGGGTGCTGGTGCAGATTTAATAATAAGGATAGCTACTAAAGGTGCAACCTTAGCAAAAGCTCAATTAAATAATTTGGGTAAAGAGGGTGGCGCTCTTGGTGGGAAAATGGGCAAGCTGGCTAAGGTCGGTCTTAGTGCGGTTGCCGTTGGTATGCTTGGTCTTGCAAAGGGTGCAAGCGCTTCTATAAAGGCTTTTACGGGCTTTGAAGATAAGATGACGCAATCTCTTGCTATTATGCAAACAACTACCGCCCAACAAGAAGCTATGGCGCAAACTGCAAGAGATGTTGCTATGCAAACTACAATAAGCGCAACTGAATCTGCTGAAGCTTATTTCTTTCTTGCTTCTGCTGGTCTTGACGCTGAACAATCTATTTCTGCTCTTCCTCAGGTTGCAAAGTTTGCTCAAGCAGGTATGTTTGATATGGCTCTTGCTACTGACTTAGCAACTGACGCCCAATCCGCACTTGGTCTTACTGTTAAAGACGCACAAAAAAACTTAGAAAATTTAACTAGGGTAACTGACGTACTTGTTAAGGCGAACACTCTGGCTAACGCTACCGTGCAACAATTCTCTGAAGCTCTTACAAATAAGGCAGGAGCAGCGCTAAAAGTTGTTGGTAAAGATATTGAAGAGGGTGTCGCGGTTCTTTCTGCTTTTGCTGATAGAGGTGTTAAAGGTGCTGAAGCTGGCGAAAAACTTAATCAAATTTTAAGAGATGTATCTAGGGCGGTAAAGAAAAATAATTCTGAGTGGGTTAAAAATGGAATAGTTGTAACTGACGCTGACGGTAACTTGCTTCACTTAGGCGACGTCGTTGCGAATCTTACTGCTGGTATGGAGGGTTTAAGCGATACTCAAAAGGCTGGTTTGTTAGACCAACTTGGTTTGAACAGAGGTGTTGCTGACGCAGTTAAAATTCTTGCTGGTGCTGAAGACCAAATTAAAGAATATGATGAAGCGTTGAGGGAAGCTGGCGGGACTACGGCAGAAGTTGCTGAAAAACAATTAGAAAGTTTGAAAGCACAAACTGAAATTTTACAAAACACGGTAGGCAACTTAGCAATAATTATAGGTAAAGATTTAGCACCAGTTATTGAAAAGATGATTCCGTTCTTTCAAACTCTTACTGAAAGGATAATTAAATTTCAAGAGGGTCAAAAGGCGGCGGAAGACGGAGGAAAGAAATTCAAATTAGCAATGATTGCGGTAGTTGCAGTTCTGGGACCTCTTGCTCCAGTTGCAACTGCGGTTGGAATTGCTATTGCTGGTATCGTAAAAATCGTTGGTAAAGGTAATGAAGAATTTAGGAAACAACAAGAAATTCAACATCGTACTGTTGATATTTATAGACAAATGCGTAATCAATATCATCAAACAACTGAAGAGGCTGGTTCTTTTGTTGATGAAACGGTAAAGCTTGAAGATGTTCTTGACGGAACTAATTTTACTGTTGATGAACTTACTGCTTTACTTGACGAAAATGGAATTGCACTTGACGAAAACGCAAAAGAAGCTTTGAAAACTGCTGAAGCTTATGAAGACACTTTGCTCTCTGGTATTGAATCTGTTGTCAATGCTCTGGACGCACTTGAAAGCAAACAAGAAAGAATTAACAAACAAGAAGAACGTCGTAATAAAGCTCTTACAAAAAGAACTCAAGCTGAGGAAAAAGAAGCTCAGGCAATTGCTGATTTAGAAAAAGCAAAAGAACGTGCTAATGAAGTGTCTGGTCTTGGTGCAAAAGTTACTGCTGAGGAAGAACTTGCGATTATTAGACAAAAGCAAGCTTTACAAGAGTTGGCTGACCAGCAAGACGGTTCTAGAGAAAAAGAACTTGAATTGCAACTTGCTAAAAAAGAATTAATTAAATTACAAGACGAATCTGTTGCGTTAAGCGCAGAAGAAATTGATTCGCTTAGGGAAGTTGAACGGGCTGAAGAAAGACTTATTAGCGCGGAAGAAAAACGTAAAGAAGCCGTTGAAAGACTTCGTGAAGAACAAGAGAAGCTTAATAAATTAACTGAAGCTTCTTTGCAAAACACTTTAGAATATGCAATCTTACAAAATGATTTGAACGAAGCTCTTGAGGGTTTTGGTAAAGGCACTAAAGGTTATACAGACGCATTAAAAATGATGGCTGAACTTACTGGTGTTGAAGTAGGGAAAATGATGTCTATGTATGATGAACTCTTCGCAAAAGCTACTTCTGTTGGTTTAGATACTGGGGCTGGCTCTACTTCATCTACTACTACTGGTTCTGGTGCTGGTGCTGGTGGCGGTGGCGGTGGTGGAACTAAGTTTCCAACACCAGTTGCTTCTGTTGGTGGTAACGTTCCTCCTAGTCAAAGGGCTGATTTGTTAGCAAGACTTGGGGAACCAATGATTGTAATTAACAATAACGCTGGAACTATTATTGGCTCTGATGAAGAATTTGTTGAACAAACTGCTAAAGCTTTTGAAAAAGCCACTATAAGAGGCGTGGTGCTTGGGTAATGTCTATTGCTTTTGATAGTAATGTAAATTTAACTGTTGAAGTAGGTTTTGATTCTAACCCATTTGACGATTCGCAATCTTTTACTGATATAAGTTCTTATGTTAGAAGCTTTGCTACTAAACGTGGTCGTACAAATGAGCTTGGACAGTTCGTTGCTGGTACTTGTTCTCTTCTATTATCTAACGCTGACAATAGGTTTAACCCAACAAATACTTCAAGTCCCTATTATGATTCGTCAAATTCAATAACAAAAATTCAGCCGTTTAAGGTTGTAAGAATATCTGCTACTTATGATTCAACTACTTATCGTTTGTATCAAGGTTTTCTTGATACTGTCCCTGTAAGCTTTCCAGCTTTGGGTAGCGATTCCGTTGTTCAATTTAATTGTGTTGATGCTTTCAAAATATTTAATGGACAAACACTTGAATCTTCTGGCTGGATATTGGGTACTGCTGGTTTTTCTGAACTGGGCGTATCTACTACTTTTGCTTATGAAGATGAAACCGAATTGAGTTCGGCTCGTGTATCTCGTATTTTAGACACAATACAATTTCCTAGTTCTTTGCGCGATATTAATACTGGTGTTCATCAAGTAGTTTCTCAAGATGTTAATAACAATGTGTTGTCCTCACTGCGTCAATGTGAGGTGGCTGAGAACGCACAATTTTTTATTGCTAAAGACGGTAAAGCTACCTTTAGAAATAGGGAATATAAATTGTCTAATGTAAAAGCTACAACGGTTCAAGCAACGTTTTCAAATGACGGTTCTAATCTTCCTTATACTGATGTTAAAACATCTTTTGATGTCAATGAAGTGCGCAACGTTTATAAATGGACTAGGTCAGGTGGTTCTGAGCAAAGTGTTAGCGACGCTACTTCTGTTCTGCGTTATCGTCCTCGTACAAGCACTCAATCAACTATTAACACTTCTGATAGTGATGTTAAATCAATTATTGAACAAAAGCTAAATGAAACTGCTTTACCTATTGTTCGTATTGATTCTCTTGTAGTTAATCCTCGTCAAAATGTAAATATATGGGAAAAAGCTTTAGGCTTAGAATTTGGGGATAGAATATCAGTTAAGATAGTAAATCCCGACACTTCTAGCTATACTGATGAATTATGGATTGAAAGTATTAGCCACTCGGTTAATGCTAGCTCGCAAAGTTGGTCTTGGAACTTGACCCTTAGTCCTGCTGGTTCTTCTGGCTGGGTTCTTGGTCAGGCTAAACTGGGCGAGGGAACAAGATTGGTTTATACATAAGGAGCTAATATGGGAGCAGGATTTAAAGTTTGGGCAACTGGCGATTTGGTCAATGCCAGCGATTTTAATAATTATATTCAAGAACAAGTTGTTATGGTATTTGCTGACGCTTCTGCTCGTAACTCTGCTATTACTTCTGCTGAAGAGGGAATGTTCGCATTCCTTAAGGACACAAATACTTTAACATTTTACGACGGTAGTAGCTGGGCTAACTTTATTGGCGAGGGCGATATTACGGGCATTACTGCTGGAAATGGTTTGAGCGGTGGTGGTGCTTCTGGTGCAGTTTCACTTGCTCTTGATTTAGATGAATTGACAGGCGCTACAATTAATGTTGCTAATGATAGTATTCCAATTATTGACGCTGATGATTCTAACGCAAGTAAGAAAGAATCGGTTGCAGATTTGGTTAGCGGTATAACTGGTGCAAATTTAACTGCTACGTCTGGTGTAATAGCGTTAGATATTGACGCAGAAGTTGATTTTAATGACCAAGTAGCAAAAGAAATAATATTAAAAGATTATTCTGAAACTGACCAAGCCGTAACAAGCTCGTCAAACGTTCTTGCGATTAACTTAGCAAATGGAAATACAGGAAGTATTACACTAACGGAAAATATTACAGATATTGATTTTACAAACGTTCCAACAAATGGTGTTGCTACTTTTACTTTACAAATTACACAACACGCCTCAAGTTCTAAGACAGTTGCAATTAACGCCGTTACGGTTAATGGTGGTGGTAATGTAACTGCAAAAACTGCTGGTGGAACTGGCTATACCGTTTCA
>MDTG01175814.1_pt1 | contig 34611 bp, 29 predicted proteins | sample 811421 | NCBI WGS metagenome assembly MDTG01 (sample SAMN05326645, study PRJNA326480) | marine metagenome | isolation source: seawater | place: Pacific Ocean: South East | collected 2011
AATCGAGATTGGCAATAACCACCAAATGGGTTGGGCCCAAACCATAAGTGCAGACTCCATAGGTATGGCCCTTCGTTACAGAAGGAACTTTGAACAAACCTTACGCGGCCAATACCTTTTTGGTCCAAACTCCTACCTGTCCTTAGATCTGCGACACAGTTGGAACCGAATAGAAGATGAAGCCATGTATCATCTGAACACGGACGGCAGCCTATCCCCTTCTGATGCTTACAGCGATCCTACGCTTCGAATTAACTTCTTTAATATCGACCTGAAGTATGTATTGTGGTTTGCGCCTGGGCGAGAACTCAACCTATTGTACAGAGCCTCCTTGGCCAATTCTGATGATGCTGCCAATCTCGGCTACATACAAAATATTCAGAGCCTTACCAGTCTTCCTGCAGACAATATCTTCTCGGTGCGTTTGGTGTATTTCCTCGATTATGCACAAATAAAGAAATCAGCTACCTTGCGCTAGATGATAAAGGTCGAGGAAATCCATAAATCGTACGGCACAACGGAAGTACTTAAAGGTGTCAATGGTAGCATTTCAAAAGGCGATTTTATCACTATTGTGGGTGCCTCTGGTGCTGGTAAAAGCACCCTCTTACATCTAATTGCGGGACTGGATAGCTACAACAGCGGTTCCATATCCTTTGATGGTATGTCCTTGGGGAACCTTTCGAAGAAGGAACTGAACGATTACCGCAACAACCATGTTGGACTCGTTTTTCAATTCCACAATCTTCTGCCTGAGTTGACCGCCCTAGAAAACATCACCTTACCGAGATGGATTAGAGGTAAGATGGACGACTGCGGGGAACGCAAAGCAAACGAATTACTTCGATTATTAGGTATTGAGCATCGGGCGCACCACTTGCCAAATGAAATGAGTGGTGGTGAACAGCAGCGCGTTGCCCTCGCGCGAGCTTTAATAAATGAACCAGCATTGCTATTGGCAGATGAGCCTACAGGAAATTTAGACAGTGCCAATGCCGCAGCTGTGCATGAATTGCTTCTAAAGCTGAATAAAGAGCTCGGACAAACCATCGTGGTGGTAACTCACAACAAAGAACTGGCAGCTCTAGGCGCTACGAAATGGTCTATGACAGACGGTAAACTCAGTGAGTAAATGAAACTTAAAAAGAGTGAACTACGTGATTTCCTTCTGGAAAAAGCTGACCTCTATGCTCGAAAAAGCTTCATTCATGAAGATCCCATTCTTATCCCCCATCGATTCAATCAAAACGACGATATAGAAATCAGCGGTCTGCTCGCGGCCACATTGGCTTGGGGACAACGCAAGACCATCATTGCCAAAAGTGAAGATCTCATCGAACGCATGGATAATGCACCGGCAGATTTCGTCAAAAATGCCAGCAGGAAAGATCTTGAAACCTTCAACGGTTTCGTACACCGCACCTTTCAAGCAGAGGATATAAAGGGTCTTATAAGCGCACTGAAAGTGTTGTATTCAAAGTACCATAATATTGGGGATTTCTTCGGGCAACACCTCGATAGTCAAGAGCATTTAGGAGCCGCGTTCACCGCTTTTAAGGGATATTTACTCGAAAACGGCTTGCCTAATCGGGCATCCAAACACTTTGGTGACCCTACAAAAGGGAGCGCTTGTAAACGCATCACCATGTATTCACGTTGGATGACCCGTACCTCCAAGGAAGGAATTGATTTCGGTATTTGGGACATAAACTCTTCCCTATTATCGCTTCCGCTTGATGTGCATAGTGGCCGAGTGGCACGCAGCCTTGGGCTACTGAAGCGAAAGCAAAGCGACTGGAAAGCAGTACGAGAGCTTGATCATGCAGTTCGTAAAATCGAACCCAATGACCCTGCGAGATTAGATTACGCCCTCTTCGGACTAGGCGTATATGAGGGATGGAAATAGCTTAAAGCGCTATTAAACCCGGGATTTTAACTGCTTCTTCATAGCGCTGTATGACAGAATCTGCGTCCATCATCATCTCTTTAGCACTGATAGAAATAAACTTCCCAGTTTTACTCTTGCGCAACTCTACCTGAGCCGTAGAATTATCAAACAATGCTTCTGTCTGCGCTACTCTTTGATTGTCTGCAGGCACAATGAATTTAAAAAGATATACTGCTGGCCAGTTGCGCTCCTTTAGTTTCTCGCGCAGGCCCTTCCAGGGATCTTGACTCATAAGGATTAAATTCTATTACAAAAGTAAAGCAAGCTCTTTAAGCTCACGATTCTTTAGAAAGTTTTTGGCCAATTCCATCCGCTCATGCAGGTAAATATCCTCTTCAATGGCCGGACTTTCGGTTATGAACGCTTGGTAGAGTTGACCAAGAGGTCCTTGAATTTCCTCGCCTCTGAGCCACAAGGCCTGAACCGCATTCAATAATTCAACCCCAAGTATCCCATAGACGTTATCTACCACTTTCAGCAATTTTGTTGCGGCATTTGCCCCCATACTTACATGGTCTTCTTGCCCGTTGGAACTTTCAATACTATCCGCAGAAGCAGGATTACATAACTGCTTGTTTTGACTAACCATACTTGCAGCTGTATATTGGGCAATCATTAGACCTGAGTTTATGCCAGGGTTTTTCACCAGGAATGGCGGCAATCCTCTGCGTCCAGATATGAGTTGATAGGTTCTTCGCTCGGATATGCTTCCATACTCGTGTATGGCAAGAGCCCCATAGTCCAATGCTAAAGCCAATGGCTGTCCATGAAAATTACCCGCACTGATAATGCGTCCTTCCTCGATGAGAACAACCGGGTTATCGGTTGCTGCATTCACCTCTACCTCAAAAACATCCATCATATGTTTCAATGCTCCTTTAGAAGCACCATGAACTTGAGGTACACAACGGAACGAATACGGATCTTGCACATGCTCCTTTTCTCTATGCATTGCCTTGCAAGGTTCTAGCCATTGCAATATTCGCTCGGCAGTGAGCAATTGCCCTCGATGCGGCCTAGTTAAATGCACTCCTGGGGTAAAAGGCTCTATTCTTCCGTCGTACGCCAAAGTCGACAAGGCAGCCAATTGATCCGCTAAAAAATCAATTCTACGTGCCTGTATGAGCGCGTAAATGCCGTGTGCCGACATAAACTGTGTACCGTTCAAAAGAGCTAATCCTTCTTTTGAAGCTAGTTCAAGCGGTCGCCAAGCGCTATTTCCAAGTACCTGTAAGGCTTTTAAGGTAGGTATTCTTTCATCATTCAAATACACTTCTCCTTCACCCAATAACGGCAAGGACATGTGTGCAAGTGGCGCTAAATCACCGGAAGCACCCAAAGAGCCTAACTCATAAATTACGGGTACGGCACCGCTATTATACATGGCGATGATCTGCTCAACAACTTCTAGGCGAATACCACTTACTCCAACTGCAAAACTCTGAACCTTCAAGGCCATCATCAATCGAACAATATGCTGTCCTATGGCAGCACCAGCGCCGCAAGCGTGAGAACGAACCAAATTTGCCTGTAATCTGCCCAGATCGTCATTATCCACTACTACGTTGCACAATGCCCCAAATCCAGTATTCACACCGTATATCGGCGTTTTGCGTGTTTTAGTGCGTTCCTCTAAGAAGGAACGTGAGTTCCGAATACGGTCTGCAGCCGCAGCATCCAATGTAATTGTAGCATCGCCTTTCGCTATAGATTCATAGACTGAATAGGATAAAGGAGATGCCCCTAGAATGATATTTTGTGTCATAGCAAGAAGTTGTGCTGTCAAATTACGCACAAGTGGCCAATTTTAGTAGAATAACTGAACCGCACTGCTGAAAATGCGTTTAGAATCTTAGAACATTAGACTAAAAATGAAGAAATACGTAATCATTGGCGGAAGCAAAGGCATTGGAAAAGAAACCGCTGAACTACTTACCGCAGAGGGTCACCAAGTCACTGTATTCAGCAGAACACCTTACGAAGGGCCAGCCCACAGCATAGAATGGGAAGAATTTAATGTCCTTGAGGATTCTTGGGAAAATCAAATGCCAGAAGACATTGACGGTCTTGTGTACAGCGTAGGCTCCATCAACCTCAAACCCTTCCGCGGCCTAAAACCCGAGGTATTTGAAGACGATTTCCAATTGCAAGTTATGGGTGCTGTAAAAGCACTACAAGCTGCGTATAAAAACTTCAATGCAAACAGTATCCCCTCAGTAGTACTCTATTCTACGGTTGCTGTACAACGTGGAATGCCTTTTCACGCCACAGTAAGTGCTTCAAAAGGTGCCATCGAAGGCTTAACGAGGGCTATTGCAAGTGAGTGGGCACCGAAGGCGCGAATCAATTGTATTGCTCCTTCACTAACGGACACCCCATTGGCCGGTAAATTTTTGAGTACCCCGGAAAAGAAAGAGGCAATGGGCAATAACAATCCAATGAAACGTGTTGGAGAGGCCAATGATATTGCGGAAATGACCGCCTTTTTGTTGAGCGATAAGAGCTCTTGGATGACCGGGCAAATCATACATATCGACGGCGGCCAAAGCGTACTTTAAAATGCCAACCCTCTTAGACAGTACTTCCTTAGATAGTATGGAGCGCCAAGTACGCACCACCCTAATAAACAGTCTGTCTGGAGTCCGAACGGCCTTTATCGGAATTACCGCAGACAGCAATGGACGTTTAAATGCTTCTACGCTATCCAACGTAACACATGTAAGTGCCCATCCAGCGCAGATAAGCGTTTTGTTTCGGCCAGATAACGGCAAACGTCATACGCTTAATAATTTCATCAACGGCAGCCCACTCACACTAATCTGTATGCCCTTCAATCAGGTAAGCGTGGTTCATGAAGTGAGTATGAATGCACCTGAAGGTACTTTTGAGCTCGATGTGCTCGAAGTCGCTACTTACCATGTTGAAGGTTGTCCTCATCCCCTTCCCAAGGACTACCTATATGCTATATCACTTGAATTTGTAGAGCGTTTTAACCTCAATAACGGTTGTATTTATACCATCGGACAAATCAAGAGTATTGCGATAGGAGCGGCATTGAAAGTCGATGAAGAAGGACAGATTTCGTTTAGCACGCCACCAACACTCGCAATAGGTTTACGACAATATACTACCACAGAAACAGACATCAAGCTCCCCTACCCGAATACCGCTAAATACGGATTCTGATGCGTCAAAAAATTCAACTTGTTTGGTTTAAGCGCGATCTGCGTTGGTTTGATAATAAGCCCGTTTATGACAGTATTCAAGGTAATCTTCCAACGCTTTATTTTGCCTTGTACGAACCTTCGCTGTTTGAACTCCAACAATATGACGAAAGGCACCTGAGATTTATTGCAGACTCCATTGAAGATCTCAATCAGCAAGTTGGCAATGGCTCTGTTCATTTCATCCGTACTGAAGCTCTAGATTTTTTCAAGAAGCTCATAGCAAACTATGAGGTCGTTCGTGTCTTTAGCCACAAGGAAACCGGCATTAAACATACTTTTGATCGTGATATTGCCGTCCAAAAACTTCTGAAATCAAATGGGATTCTATGGCTAGAATCTGATGCCAATGGCGTTCGACGCGGCCTAAGAAACCGGAGGGATTGGGTCAAAAAGTGGCACTATGATGCCGTGCAATCCCTTATTACTATTGATTTAAAACAGGTTGGCGAGCGTGCATTACCCGCACCCAACTTTGCCGAGTTAATGCCTGCGGTCTTCGGGGAACACCCGTTTTTCCAGCGCGGAGGTGAACGTCGCGCACACAGCATTATAAGAAGCTTTTTAACCAATCGGATTTCTCGATACTCATATAGTATTTCCAAACCCCAAGAATCTCGAAAAGGGTGCAGCCGAATATCACCACATCTTGCTTGGGGAAACGTCAGTGTGCGACAATTGGTCCAAATCATGGAAGTAACAGATATCCCTGGTTCCCAGCGCAATATCCGTGCATTTGCAGATCGATTGAGATGGCAAGCACACTTCATTCAAAAGTTTGAAAGCGAATGGGAATACGAATTCCTACCCATTAACAGAGCCTACACAGCCATCGATGAGAGTAAGGTGTTTGATCCAAAACTATTTACCGCTTGGAAAGAAGGGAAAACAGGAGTGCCGCTGATAGACGCATGTATGCGATGTCTTACCGCCACAGGATATTTGAATTTTAGAATGCGTGCAATGGTAGTGAGTTTTTACAGCCAATACCTATGGCAACCTTGGAAGCCAGGTGCGGATTATCTCGCATCTTTATTCACTGATTTTGAGCCCGGTATTCATTATGCCCAATTCCAGATGCAAAGCGGTTATACTGGTGTAAATACCATTCGAATCTATAACCCTGTTAAACAAAGTCAGGACCACGACCCCAAGGGAGCCTTCATCAAACAATGGGTACCCGAGCTATTTCAAATACCTGCACCATACATCCATGAACCTTGGAAGATTCCACCGATGGAACTAACCATGCAAGGGTACAATACGGGTTCATATCCCTTAGAACCAGTGATAGATTTAGTAAAAGCTCGAAAAAGAGCGAGCGATACGCTCTATGCGAAGAGAAAAGAAAAAAGCACTAAAAAGGAAGCACGCCGAATCCTGAACAAACATGTAAATCCTGGACCGCGGAAATCTTAATCTTGTACCAATCGGAATCCTTCGCCGTGTACATTTTCAATACGAAGGCTCTCATCCGCCTTCAAGTATTTGCGAAGCTTCGCGACATAAACATCCATCGAGCGCCCTGTGAAGTAGTTGTCTTCCTTCCAAATCTTGAGTAAGGCCTTCGATCTTGGTAGCAATTGATTTTTATGAGCAGCTAAGAGTTTTAGCAAATCGCACTCTTTTGGACTAAGTTTCGTGATTGAATCTCCAACTATTAGCTGACGAATCTTCGGTTTGAATATCAACTTTCCTATTTGGATTTCATCCGGCTCCTCCTCTACATCTGCAATATTTCGACCAATAATAGCTTGAATCTTATAAAGCAATACATCTGTATCAAAAGGCTTGACTAAATAATCATCAGCTCCGGCACTGTAGCCCGCAATGATATCCTCCTTTTGACCTTTTGCAGTTAAAAAGATAAGCGGCTGACCATTATCGATTGCCTTCACTTCGGTAGCAAGGGTCAAACCGTCTTTTTTAGGCATCATGATATCAAAAATACACAAGTCGTACTCTCCTTGTTTGTAGGCTCTTAACCCCTGTACTCCGTCTCGTTCTAGGTCAACCTCAAAATCGTTAAACATCAATGTATCACGAAGTAGGTTTCCAAAATTCGTGTCGTCTTCAACAAGTAAAATACGTTGCTTAGTCATTGTGTGGGTTCTTTTCTAATACTACTTTGAACGTGGTGCCCTCTCCTTCATCGCTTTGAACAGAAATGGTTCCTCGATGCTTTTCTATAATTTCTTTAACGAACGAAAGGCCTAATCCGTGCCCCTTTACATCGTGAATATTGCCTTTAGTCGCACGGTAGAATCGATCGAAGACCTGATTCAACGTGTCCTCATCCATACCGATACCTCGGTCCCGTACCAAAATATAAAACGCTGAAGAACTTTGCGTCATTTGTATACTAATCTTAGGCGTTCCATTGCTGTACTTCACCGCATTATCAATGAGGTTGGTCAATGCACTTTTGAACTGGGTATGGTCACCGAAGTAGGAATAGTTGCCTTCAGTAATGTTTAAATCAATCCACCCCTGCTTGTCTTGAACGGCAAGTTTGAAGTGTTGAACGGCCTCAGTCAATACTTGAGAAATATCCATCACCGCCTTATCTAAAGTGAGTTCCTCTTTATCCATCATGGACATCTGAAGAACGCTTTCCATCTGAGCATTCATACGCTTGTTTTCTTTTTTCACGATACTTAGATAGCTTTGCATCTTTGAGGGGGCCATCTTTTCGCCATTTCTGATGAGTGCATCTACAGCCAAGTTGATAGTCGCAAGTGGCGTCTTGAATTCGTGTGACATATTATTAATAAAGTCACTCTTTACTTCTGCTAACCTCTTCTGCTTTCGACCCTGACGTTGCACACCGAAGAATGCCACGAGTATAACTACTGAAAACAGCAGAGAGGCAATCAATGACATGTACACACGTCTGGCTAAATAAAATTTCTCTGATGGAAAATACAAGAGAAGCTGTCTTGTTGGTCCAAAAAAACTTTCAGCCAAGACATAATTAAATGTGGTCAGATTCGGATCAAATTCGGCCGAAGCTAGATTACTGAGGTAGCCATTTTCAACAATTGCCCATTTCGGTGAAGTTCGCACGCCGTTTTGAAGTAGTTGTGCATTGATGATGCTATCAAGTTCAACCTGGGTGACTTGCGCAGACCAGGGTAAGGAATTTTGAAAATTATCAATCAATCCTTCGAATAGAGAGGAATCTCCAAAGCCCATAGCGTTAGGAACCTGTCCCGTAGACCAACGCAACTTGGTCTGCCCCATTGGGGTATTGATGGTAACCGTGCTATCTGCAGAAGCTCCATTATTAAAAGCGCCCATACTTTTTCGACGAACAAACATTCGCACCCGTTCATTCAGGCTTGTTGAAGTGGTACCAACCTGTTGTTCGAACTGTTGACGCTGTAATTCAAGTTGACCCGACAATAGATTCAACTGCAGAAAAAGCGCACCAATAACTGCAGCTGTTAATACAGCAGTGATTGAATTTGCCTTCAATTGACCTAAGATATTTTGGAACATAGGGCGAATGTACTACTCGAACTATTTCAATGTAAGAGTTTTAACGCCGTTTAACACCTACAACAAAGTTTCAATGATGTGGTCTGCAGTTAATCCCTCAGCCTTGGCCTTGTAATTCACTACGATACGATGCCTTAAAATAGGTTTCGACACTGCTTTTACATGATCTATAGTTGGAGAACCCACTCCTTGCATAATTGATACCGCCTTGGCAGCAAGAATCAAGTTTTGACTTGCACGTGGTCCAGCACCCCATTTTAAGTATTCATCAGCTTTTGAATGCGCGCCGTCTGCACCTGGTCGAGTTTTACGCACGAGAGATACTGCGTAATCAATCGTGTCGTCAGTCACTGGCAATCGTTTTAATGCAGTTTGAACATCTGTAATTTCTTGGGCGGTGAATATCTGATCTATCCCAGTATTGTGGCCTATGGTCGTTTGTTTCACGACCTGTTCTTCTTCTTCTTTGGAAGGATATCCTACAGCAATATTAAATAAAAAGCGGTCGAGCTGTGCCTCAGGGAGCGGATATGTCCCTTCTTGCTCGATAGGGTTCTGCGTGGCCAACACAAAGAATGGCTGTGGTAAATCGTATGAAATACCGCCAATACTCACGCATTTTTCTTGCATTGCTTCGAGAAGCGCTGCTTGCGTTTTAGGGGGTGTTCTATTAATCTCATCCGCTAAAACGACATTAGCAAATACCGGCCCTCTGCGAAAATCAAACGTACGTTCTTTGTTAAGAACCTCAGTACCCGTGATATCGCTAGGCATCAAATCAGGAGTGAACTGTATGCGAGAAAAATCAAGACCTAGCGCTTTACTCACAGTAGTTACTAATAATGTTTTTGCTAATCCAGGAACACCTATTAATAGACTGTGACCACCAACTAGAATACTTTGTATGATTAAATCTACAGCTTCATTTTGTCCGACAATAACTTTAGCTACCTCATTTTTAAAGGCAACAAGTTTAGCCGGCGCTTGCTCTAGTGTTGTTATAACCTGCTGATCAGTCATCTCTGTTGCTGTTCCAATTAACGAGCTTTTCATCACATAAGAAATACCCCAAATTGATTTTCACGAAGGTTTCTACCAATTTTTCTTTCTTCCACTCTTCCACCATTCTGCTCTGCTTTTCTTGCAGTGCAAAACCCTTAATTCGTGTGAAGTCGATATCCAAATTTGCCTTGTGAGGCTCAAACTTTCTGTCTAAACGTATAATACGGAAAGCCTCTCGCTGATCCTGACTTTGGAAATAACCAGTCTCAGAAATTGAACCTTGCTCCATTTTATTAACAACGGCAAATAAACCTCTATCTAAGGCACTTACTTCAAAGCGGTTGTTACCACTTTGAAAATTGCTCATCTGTCCGCCGTTGAATTTCGTCTGCTCGTCTTCCGAATACTTATTGGCAGCTTCTTCAAACGTCATTTCGCCTTGGCTAATAGAAATGGTAATACTGTCCAAGAAGTTCTTAGCTTCTTGTAGGTTCTCCTGAGACATCTTCGGTTTTATCAGGATGTGACGTAGATCTAACTCTTCGCCACGTTTCTCGAGCAGCTGTACAATATGATAACCAAACTCTGTTTTAAATGGATTACTAATCTCACCACGCTTCAAATTGAAAGCGATGGCCTCAAATTCCTTTACGAAAACACCACGCTGGATAGCTTTGTATTCCCCACCTTTCTTATTGGATCCTGGATCCTCACTATACAAAATGGCCATTGAAGAAAATGAAGTACCGTTTTCAATACGCTCTTTCAAAGCCTTCAGTTTATCAATCACCTCTTGTTCAGCCTCTTTAGAAATCTCCGGATACTTAACAATTTGGCTGATTTCAACCTCTTCATTAATCAATGGAATACTGTCTTTCGGGAGGTTTTCGTAGTACTCACGCACCTCGGAAGGAGTGACCTCGATACCTTCCACTACAGTCATTTGCATACGCTGAGCAGTGAGCTGATCGCGAACAAGCGTTCGCATATCTTCTTTGATTTCTACTACTGACTTTTCGTAGAACTCCTCTAATTTATTCTGGTCGCCCATTTGTGCGATGAGCTGCTGAATACGGCGATCCATATTAGATTCTACTTCGTCTTCACCAACTGTAACAGAATCAATAGCAGCATGGTGGATTAGCAGTTTCTGAAACAATAAGTCTTCAAATACCAAACATTCACTCAGTTCTTCACCGAAATTTTGGCGACGCATAATATCGTATTGCTCGTCCACCTCACTCTTTAAAATAATATTACCTCCAACAATGGCTACAACACCATCTACGGTTTGCGATTGACCTTGAGCCATAAAAATGAACCCAAATAGATTAAGGAATAAGTAAGTCGCCTTTTTCAATTGCATTTGCTATTATATTTTCTCCGATGCTCTCGATAAGCTCCATCCGGCGCTTATTAAGAATCATCTTTCTAATGTTTTCACGCACATATTGCAGCGGAGAATAACTGTTCTCGATTCGTATGTCGTTTATACTGACAAAATACACCATAACTGTGTCCTCACAAGTAAACCTGGGTGTTCGTTTTAGATAGCTATAAGGGTTACTGGATTCCAAAGGGATATCATTGAGAAAATCATCCAAAGGTACCCATGAAGAATCTGTGTAAGCGCTCTGTTTGGTGGCAAAAACCTCGATCCAATCCAAGTACTTACCCTCCTGTCCAAGGGTTTTAAACCAGCGTTTAGCCTGTTTCATTTTTTGCGCCTCTATAGGAACAGCCGTATATTGCGCACGTACAATACTTTCCTTTAGCTCAAAATTACTTTGGTTCTCAACGTAATATGACGCAACTTCCTCGTCGCTGACATTCGTATCAAGGTTCTCACTAACGTAACGCTCGATGTAAGCATGTTTAAGCAGGTCATTTCTATACTGCCTCACAAGATCTTCGAAATCCCTTAAATCTGCCTTCAGATTGAACTCAGCCGCCTGAACTAATAATTCGTTCTTTGCCCAATTTCGAGCAATGGTTTGGATTAATGCAATACTATCTGCTTCAGCCAAGATACCGGGCTTTGGCAATTGGTCTTTAATATCCGCCAACAAGAGTTCTTTCCCCCCAAGTTGTGCGACCACGTCGTCCTTACGCGTCAAGTTTTGACCGCAAGAAATAAGGCCCAGCGCTACTATGAAGAGAAGGATACGCATTACTCAGCCAGCTCTGCAAAGATTTTCTCTTTCACACTTTCGTTAATAATAACCTCAAATTTTTCTTGGAGCGAAGCTACCCACTCCGCCTCTAACTCGTTCTGGTAACTCGCAATCACAAGACCTTTCACTTCGTTCAGTGCTTTCGGCCCTGCCGGTAAAAAGTCTATGGTTTGTAATACTGCAAATCCTTCGTTATATGCGGTCGGACCGTGTATGCCCGGTTTTGTGTACCATAAGGTCTGGAATACTTCATCATCTTTTTGTTGTGCTGTACCTTCGGACACAGCGACAGCTAGAGCGTCATTTGAAGTCAAGAATTCATTCAGCTTTTCCGATTTATCCTTAGCAACCCATCTTGCGATTTTCTTAGCATCTTTCTCGTTATAAGCTACCCATAACTTGTAGCTTATACGGTCGTCCCAGGTAAAGTTGTTCTTGATGGTTTGGTAATGATTGTAAATTCCGGCACTATCTTTGGCAGCTTTATCCCACACCTCTTCTTGGGTGAGGTCGAACAAAAGAATTCCTTCTCGGTACTCTCTAACTAAATTTTTAAAGTCTGGATATTTCGACTCTAATTGACTGTCTTCGTAAGCAATGATGTTATCATTACTCACTACATTAAACAATAATCGCAGGTATTCTTCTACACCTTCAGTAGGCTGAATCTTTTGATTCTCCGCCCAAAATGACAGTATTGTACTTTGAAGAAGCTCAATATCGGCATACGTTGCCACTACGCGATCATTCTTAACGCTTGGAGCTTCCCATTGGCCTGTGGCAAATTTATCTGCATCTACCACTGCCACTGTACGTCTATAGTTTCTTTCATTTACAGTGAAGTTATAGTTGCGCTTCAGCGTATTTACAAATTTCTTCGCACCAACTTGACTCCTAGAATCGCGTTTCACTTTAGATTTAATTTCCTTTTCCAAAGCTTCAAAAGCTGGCATTGGCTTCTTTTCAATCAATTGAATAACGTGCCATCCTATGTTCGTTTGAATTGGTGCAGAAAAATCGCCTGGTATTTCCAAGGCAAAAGCTGCATTCTCAAAAGAAGGCATCATCTTATTCAGACCAAACTCTGGCATCTCGCCACCGCGATCTTTTGTTTTTATATCCTCACTAAAAGAAACCAAAGCATCGAAGTCTTCGCCGTTTTGCAAGCGATTATATATTTCCTGTGCACTGCGCTCTGCACGCTGCTTTTCGGTTAATTTAGTCTTTTCACCTGCTGCGAAAAAGATTTGACGAACACGAACAGTTCCACTAGCCGGTCGCTTATCAATAGTTTTAATCAAGTGGTAGCCGAATTGAGAACGGATTGGCTTGCTAATTGAACCAACTTCTTGTTCGTAAGCACCGGTTTCAAATGGATAGACCATGTTGAAGGCAGTAAAGTAACCTAAATCTCCTCCCTGCTTTGCACTCCAAGTATCTGCGCTCTTGGATCGTGCAGCGTCTTCGAAAGACAGTTTGCCCTTAATGATTTCGTCGCGCAATTCCATCATCGCTTTGTACACTCGTAAGGTATCGGATGCTAAAGCACTCGAAGTTAATTCGAACATGATGTGTGCTGCACGCACCTCTTGCGACATTCGAGCGTAGGCTTCCTTGATTAAAGCATCTTCAGAACCCATATCACTTAAATATGGCTTGGCTAACTGAGCTCTGTACCCACCAAACTCTTTCACGAATTTCGATGCGGTATCTCTGCGCTGGTCGAAGGCCTCAGCAATTTTTAGTTTAAAGCGTATGTATAAATCCAAGTACTCTTCGGAAGTTTTAGGATCAATAGAATTACCTACGTCCTTATTTTTTTCGTAGACCGCCTTGAATTCTTCTGATGTGATGGTCTGATTACCGACCGTAAATAAGACCTCTTGGGCCTGTAGTTGTGCGCCAAAGAAATAAATGGCAATTAGAATGATTTTCTTCATTATTTATCTTCTACTATAATTAGGAGCTTCTCGAGTAATACTAACGTTGTGCGGATGACTTTCCTGCATACCTGCAGCGGTTATTTGAATAAATCGGGCCGATTTTTTCAACATAGGCATATCTTTCGCGCCACAGTATCCCATACCAGCGCGAAGTCCACCAATGAACTGGTACATCACTTCACCTACTTCACCTTTATACGGAACGCGACCAACAATACCTTCAGGAACTAGTTTTTTGACATCGTCCTCAACATCTTGGAAGTATCTGTCTTTGGAACCGTCTGACATCGCCTCAACGGAACCCATTCCACGGTAGGTCTTATATTTTCTGCCCTCGTAGATAACTGTTTCGCCCGGGCTTTCCTTGGTCCCAGCGAACATAGAACCGAGCATCACGCAGTCCGCACCCGCTGCAAGCGCTTTAACAATGTCACCAGTAAATCGGATTCCACCGTCAGCGATGACTGGGATGCGTCCGTCTATAGTCTTAGCAACTTCCATAACAGCGCTCAGCTGAGGAAAACCTACACCAGCAACAATTCTTGTAGTACAGATCGAACCAGGTCCAATTCCTACTTTCACTGCATCTGCACCGGCCTCCATAAGGTATAATGCAGCTTCTGGAGTCGCTATATTACCGACAACTACGTCAAGTTCAGGAAATTTGGACTTAACACCCTTTAAAGCAGTTACTACACCCTTCGTATGACCGTGCGCTGTATCGATGATTACGGCATCCACACCGCTCTCATATAAAGCACCTACGCGCTCTACAACATCACCCGTAACGCCTACAGCCGCTGCAACGCGTAAACGTCCGTACTTATCCTTATTAGCATTTGGTTTTACTCTGTTTTTAGTGATGTCACGATAGGTAATCAAACCGACAAGCTGATTGTTGGTATTGAGTACGGGCAATTTCTCAATCTTGTGCTCCTGAAGGATTGCTTCTGCCTCCTCCATAGTTGTTTCAGGAGTGGCGGTAATCAAGTTTTCCTTTGTCATTACTTCAACGATCAAGCGTTCATCTTCCTTCTCAAAACGTAAATCACGATTGGTTATAATACCTATGAGCTTTTTGGATGCATTGACAACAGGTACACCACCAATCTTGAATTCGGCCATCATCGCCTTTGCATCCGCGACTGTGGCATCTTTCAAAAGCGTAACTGGATCTAGGATCATACCACTCTCCGCACGCTTTACCTTACGAACTTCAATTGCTTGTTGTTCTATGGTCATATTTTTATGAATTACACCAATGCCCCCTTCCTGTGCGATTGCAATAGCCATAGCGCTTTCGGTCACAGTATCCATAGCAGCAGAAATAATAGGAGTTTTCAACTCGATGTTACGAGTTACTTTCGATGATAAATCCACATCGCGCGGAAGAACTTCTGAATAGTTAGGAACGAGTAGTACGTCGTCGTAAGTTAGGCCTAAGCCTATTACTTTGTTCATTGAATCTGACATTGCAATTCCGATTTGAATTGCGCCCAAAATTAAGTAATTTCTACGAAACATACGGAGGGCGGCTACAAGCCGCCCGTAATGCTTTAAGAAATCTTAAAGATTAATAGAGCAATGTAAAGTTTCCACGCTCTTCGATTGGTACATCTTCAATAGAACGGTACTTCACGGAATAGGTGTACACACCGATTCCAGCATCTTTACCGCCTATCTTTCCGTCCCATCCTTCTGCGATGGTAGTCGTACGGAACACTTCTTGTCCCCACCGGTCCATAATGAATAGAGTGTAGCTATCTGTGCGGGCGAAGACGCCTTGCGGTTTCCACACTCTGTTCTCTACGAAATCTGAATATGGGTTAAATGCAGTTGGGAACCAAAGACGCGCTTTGTGAACTGCACATGTTACGTTTGATCTTGCATTAAACTTCATACCGAATTCATCGCGCCAAGGAATAATAGCATCAGCCGCAATCGCTTTGATGTAGTAACAGAATTTGCCCTTGGAGTTTGAATAAGGCTTAATATCGTCTATGAATCCAGTATCGGAAGTTGATGTCACGTAGTTAAACGAACTTCCTCCGTCCGAAGAACGATAGATTTCATATTCCTCAACACCCCCGTCAAAATCGCGATATGGCGTCCAGTTCAATGCACAAGTCAAGTTTCCGACAGCTTCCACATTTAAAAGAATGTTGGTTGCCAAATTCGAGATGGTATCTAACGCACCACACGAATCGCGAGAAGTAATTCGGTAGTAGTATCTGCGTGACATCGGATCAGCCGTGTAATCGATGAACTTCACCTCCCACGGTCCTAATGCCGGTTTAGCGACAGTACCAATGGTCAAATAAGGTCCTATTTCATCATCTGCACGTTGAATTTGATAATCGATAACATCTGCATCCTTGTCAATGTAAGCGTGCATATCCACACCATTCTGGCTATTCACAGAAGCTCTACCCAAGTAAAGCACCCGAGAACCCTGAACTACAGCAGAACTATTACATACACGATTGGAGGTTGAAGTGACCGTTCTAGTAGTATCCACGGCTTTCACATAATAACAGTACGTATATCCATTAAGGATACCATAGTGGTTGAATGATGTGTCTAATGTACCTCCCTTGAGCAATACTCCAGAAATAGTACCACCAACAGGGTCCGTGATATCAGCATAAAGATTGTACTCTAGCGGCTGAGTTTGTGTCCAAGTCTTGTACGTACCCCAACGCAATCGAGCGTATCCATCACAAGGATCAATACCAATCTGTAAATGAACAGAGCTAGATGGTATGGTAATACCTACGGAACTTTGATTACCACAACTATCTACAGCAGTCACCACAAAGTTTTCGCTCTGGTTTGCTGCATTACTCAAGTTGTATACCCAAGGCATTGAAGTCGCCCAATTCGAAGCGAGAATAGAATCAATAGGCACAAAGAACCCACTATTATCTTCCCTGTAAATAACGTAGTAAATGACATCACTATCACTTGAAGATTTCCACGCAAGTGCGCTTAGATTGCCACCAGCTACTGTCACAGAATCAAATACAACTGCGGAAGGAGCAGTCTTATCTGAGAAGAATCCAGAGTCGAGAGAACTCTCACACGTCGAGTTGTAACGTACTTGGTAGTTCAACCAAGAACCGCAGAATGCAACGGTATCAATCCAAGAAGTATCTGTAGTTGTTCCTAATTGAGTCCATTGTCCAGAATTTGTAGGTGCCTCTACCCAAACGTCGTAAGATATTGTAGTATCACTTACTTTCCAGCGATTCCAGTCCAAGCGTGCAATACTGCTATTTGGTGGAGGTGGGAAAGCTTGAAGGCCTAGGCGAATATTTTGAATGGTATCTGTAGGAACAGTCAAAAGACCACAACCACCTGCTGTCTGAATCGTGTAGGAATTCTTTGCATTCGGATCAGCCGAAGTGTGCGTGTAAGTTTGTGTCGCCCAATCATAAATTGTATCTACCACTGTGTTATTCCCCATAGTGTCTATGTGGTTGATAATGTAATAATCGAAGTTAAATCCGGTATCGGCGTCATTTACCCAATCGAAAGAAACCGCGCCGGTAACTGGGTCTTGTGAAATACAAGTATTGTCAACGTTTACATTTCTTGGCATATAGTTGAGAACTTCTACCACTACTTTCTTGTAGGTAAATCGATTCAAAGGGCACTGGTCATCCTGCATTCTCAAATAGAACGAGTATTCTGATTTTAAAGCTCCACATTGGTATTCTTGATAGAACAAGTGGTTGCAGTCAATGTGCCATTCAAACTCAACATCGTTAATACCAGGATAAGTGTATACGCCTCCGGTATTCAGCGAAGTAATGGTCGCACAAGGAGGGTTGAATAAACAGCTGCTCGCATTCCCATAATTTGATGCTGAACTCAAATTACCACCTGATGCGCTGAACTCGATGTTTTGCGAAGAACAATTCGGATTTGGATATGGATCTGACGACGAGATTTTGAATTTAATGGTGTCGCCTGGGTAGGCATCAGTGTAGTAGTATATCGTATCTCCTGCGGTGTTTGTTACTGGATTCAATACCGTTGGGTTCTGTTGGCCTGGATCTGGCGTCAAATCCATTGTTGGCTCTACATCAACAAATGCTGATGAACAGAGTCCTGAAGGTGGCGTGCACGAAAGAGTGACGATTGGGATGTCACGGAAGATTTCCCCAACCTTTTGTCCACAACGCCATTCCTCAATTATCACACAAGTGGCCCACGAGCCTGCCAGGGCTGAGTTGAAATTAATCTCACCTGTCTGACCGTTAATCGACCCAGGGGTACTACCTGTTCCACTTGGCAGTGGCGAAGAAGCGCTGTAACCCGAAGAGAAAGTAACTGAACTTCCTGGCCAAACTGAACCTTGCAAAGGTGATGCCCAGTCGTAATACAATGAATCGAGATCCGGATCGTAACCAAGATTATTATAAATTACATCAACGTTGGTACAAGAAATTACTTGAGGATCTTCCAAGAAATTCGGTGAATTATCAAAACACGTAGGATTAGCTGTAGTTCCGGCGGACAAAGGTGTAGTGGAGCCAGGAGGAGTGTAAGGAAACATTACTGCGCGAAGTAAGTATCCTTGGTTAGACGGTCCGTTCGATATTGAACCCGGACGGCAACAGCTGTTCCAAGTGAAGTACCATCCACCAGCCGGCGGTGTGCCTGTTAACGTTATATCGCCGGAACGAAAGACGTACTTCTGCATTCTTCCTTGTCCCGATGTAGCACCTGAACATGAGGTAGTTCCTGTGTAACATGCCGGTACTACATCTGTAGTACTAACATAGGCGCAAGAAATCGAAACACCCGCATTATTTGCTAAAGTCTGGGGGTTGGTACTAATCGTAATACCACCACAATCACGATAAATCACAAGAGTAAACTGATATTTTCCGTTGGGTTTACACTTCCAGATAATCTCACCACCCAGAAGGTGGGAAGCATTCATTTGAACTGCGAAAAGCCCGAGAGCCAGAGTGAGCAATAATTTCTTCATAGTTTTTAAGCGAACATAGAATTTCGAAAATAACGGATTTATTCCACTTTTCGCACCACAATTGTCATTGGTTTTCACCGAATGAGGGAACGACTTGAATTACTGATTAACAAGCAGTTGAATGCAATTCTCAACGCTTCGATATTTTGTTGTGTGAAATATGACGCTGACGGGAACACTTGTGTCGACCTACTTCAAAGCCTCTGCGAGAGCGATGCTTGTTACTTCTTCCCTGAACTCGGGCGCGCCACATGCGCCACGAACTAGGCTTCATTTGGTGACGCATTAGTATTATCGTATCGGCTTCCGATATACCAAATTGGTCTTTAATAGCATCGAAAGGTGTGCGGTCTTCCCAAGCCATTTCAACGATTCGATTAATCTCTCGCTCAGTAAAATTCTTTACTATTTTGGAACCTTTCATTTGCCTAGTTGTTCTCAACATCTATGTACAAAAAACCTCATTTACCTAAAAAAGTTTGCGCTACGTGCGGAAGACACTTTACATGGCGCAAAAAATGGGAAAAAAATTGGGATAATGTAAAATATTGTAGCAAGCGTTGTAACGCCAACCGACCAAAATATTAACGATATAAGTTTCTAGAAATCACAACCTTCTGTATTTCCGAGGTACCTTCACCGATGGTACAAAGTTTACAATCACGGTAGAATTTCTCCACCGGGTAATCTTTAGTATACCCGTAGCCTCCAAAGACTTGAACAGCCTCGTTAGCAACTTCAGTGGAAATTTCTGAAGCATAAAGTTTACACATGGCACTTTCTTGGGTCATTGGTTTACCCTCTTCCTTAAGAGCACCTGCATGACGAGTCATCAACTCTGCACCATATACCTTGGTAGACATTTCTGCAAGCTTAAAACTGATCCCCTGAAATGAGCGAATTTTTCTGCCGAACTGCTGGCGCTCATCGGCATAGTTAATAGCCGCATTTAATGCTCCACGAGCTATACCAACCGAAAGTGCAGCAATCGAAATCCTACCACCATCTAAAATTTTCATAGACTGGATAAAGCCTTCACCAACTTTGCCAAGGACATTTTCTTTTGGTACCCGGCAATTGTCAAAGAAAAGACAAGCTGTTTCTGAGGCACGCATACCCAATTTATTTTCTTTCTGACCGGCTGTAAAACCAGGAGTATCTTTTTCAACGATAAAGGCCGTCATACCGTGAGAATCTCCCTTGTCTCCTGTTCTTGCTATAACCACTGCAATCCTCGAAGTAATAGCATGTGTAATCCAGTTTTTTGAACCGTTAAGTACATAGTGATTGCCATCGAGTACTGCCGTGGTATCCATACCGCCAGCATCAGAACCTGTTCCCATTTCCGTTAAACCCCAAGCGCCAATCCACTCTGCAGTAGCTAGTTTTGGCAACCATTTAGCCTTCTGCTCCTCGGTACCAAATTGTAAAATATGCCCGGTGCAAAGGCTATTGTGAGCCGCCACAGAAAGACCAATGGAACCGCATACTTGTGCAATTTCATCAATTACAGTGATGTATTCTTGGTAACCCATTCCAGCGCCTCCGTAGGCTTCCGGGACAAGTATTCCCATAAATCCAAGTTGTCCAAGTTCTTTGAAAATATCGACAGGGAAATGTTGACTTTCATCCCAATCCATAACGTGTGGACGGATTTTTGTCTCTGCAAACTCTTTGGCAGATTGGCGGATTAATTCGAGCGTTTCTTGACGCTCATCACTCATGGTGATTCTCATAGATAACTTCTGTTTGTTTTTAGGCAATGGAAAGATAACAAGAAAGCCCGCAAATTGGTTTGCCGGCTTCCTAAATTTTACTCAATTTCTAAGAGTCTGAACCTATTTAATCAGCTTCTTATACTTGAAACGAGTAGGTTCTGTCTTGCCTAATCGTTTCAATTTATTCTGCTCGTATTCTGAGAAGGTCCCTTCGAAAGGATATACCTCTGAATTTCCTTCGAATGCCAAGATATGCGTACATACACGGTCCAAGAACCAGCGGTCATGAGATATAATTACAGCACATCCTGCAAAATTTTCAAGGGCCTCTTCAAGAGCTCTCAAAGTATTGATATCTAAATCATTAGTAGGCTCATCTAAAAGCAATACATTACCACCTTCCTTAAGTGCCATGGCAAGGTGAAGTCGGTTTCTTTCCCCACCAGAAAGGACGCCTACCTTCTTGCTTTGATCGCTGCCAGCAAAGTTAAATCTGCTCAAATAAGCACGGGCATTAACACGCTGACCACCAAGCAAAACTTCTTCTGTACCGTCCCCAATTACTTCAAAAATGGACTTCTCAGAATCCATCTTTTCGTGACTCTGATCTACGTATGAAATTTTCACAGTTTCACCCACATCGAATTGACCAGCGTCGGGGGCCAATTGATCCATAATCATTTTGAAAATAGTTGTTTTACCGGCACCGTTTGGTCCAATAATCCCAACGATTCCTGCAGGGGGTAGTTTAAAGTTTAAATTATCGTAAAGCAACTTTTCCCCAAACCCTTTTCTCACGCCGTGTGCTTCAATAACATTGGTTCCAAGACGGGGACCTGCGGGTATAAAGATTTCAAGCTTGCTTTCCTTTTCCTTTTGTTCTTGCGAGAGCAAGTTTTCGTAGTTGCTCAGACGCGCTTTATTTTTACTATGGCGCCCTTTAGGGTTCATCCGCACCCACTCAAGCTCGCGTTCAAGGGTTTTCCTGCGCTTAGAAGCTTGTTTCTCTTCTTGCGCTAAACGCTCGGTTTTTTGATCCAACCAAGAAGAGTAATTACCCTTCCAAGGTATGCCTTCACCACGATCGAGTTCAAGGATCCATCCAGCGACATTATCTAAAAAGTATCGGTCATGAGTTACTGCGATTACTGTCCCTTTATACTGCTGCAAGTGTTGTTCAAGCCATAAGATACTTTCAGCATCCAGGTGGTTGGTTGGCTCATCAAGCAGCAATACGTCCGGTTGTTGAATCAGCAGTCGGCAAAGAGCCACACGGCGAGCCTCACCACCACTAAGATTATCGACAAGCTGAGAAGATGGCGGACAGTTCAATGCATCCATCGCCCTGTTCAACATCGTATCAAGCTCCCAAGCGTTTGTTGCATCAATCTTATCTTGAAGTTCTGCTTGCTTAGCCATTAGTTCTTCCATCTTGTCAGGATTCTCATAGACCTCCGGCAGACCAAACAGATCGTTAATTTTATTGTATTCATCAAGCACCGCTACAGTTTCTGCAGCACCTTCTTTAACGATATCCATAACTGTTTTACCTGCTTCAAGCTGAGGCTCTTGCTCAAGGTAACCCACTGTATATCCTGGTGCAAAGACCACATCTCCTTGGTAGCTTTTATCCACCCCAGCGATGATTTTTAAAAGAGTGGATTTACCCGAACCATTTAAACCTAAGATGCCTATTTTGGCTCCATAGAAGAAAGAGAGATAGATATCTTTGATGATGGCCTTATTGTTGTGTGGCAATACCTTGCTCACCTTGGACATCGAAAAAATGACTTTTTTACCGTCGTCAGACATGATTTATTGCGTTAAGCGTTTATTTAAAGTTGTATTAATCTCAGGGTTGCTGCTTTTGAACAGCATAAGCACCTTTGCTCAAAGTTACATATTGAAAGGGACTGTTGTGGATAGAGATTCATCTTTTGCGCTACCAAATTCCTACGCAGTCAACAAGAAGACCTTCGCTGGCACTGTGACGAATGGGCTTGGCTACTTTGAAATATCAGTACATCAAGGAGATACAATAATCTTCTCGAATGTAGGGTACCAATTCAAGTACCTCGCAATTGATTCTGCAGTGCTCTCTAAAATCAAAGAAGATAAGCTGATAAAATTGGTCCAAAAAAATTTCCTATTGGATGAAGTTAGTATCTACGCCATTACCTCTAACAACCCTCGGACTATGCCCCAAGCGAAACCGCGTGTTCCAAGCAATGCTGATATTAGAATTCCTGAAGCTGTTGCACCTACCCTGGCCAATCCACTGGATTTGTTGTATTACCGCTTTGGCAAACGACCGCGACAATTGGCTGCACTTCAAAAGCTACGACAAGAGGATTACTACCGTCGTAAACTTGAAGAAGGCAATAATCGCGAAATTTTGGAAGAATTGACTGGTATTCCAAAGGCTGAGATGGAAGCTTTCATGTTCTATTGCAAGTATTCGGATGCTGAGATACGCACCTTTAATGATTACCAATTCTTGGTCTCACTTCTCGATTGTTATGCGTCGTACGAGCGAGAAAAAGAACATCAAGAAGCAACTAAAAACTACAAATAAAGGGGGAATTTTAAGAGATTAATAATGCAAAAAGGCCTTGTGAAAACGTAAGGCATACATTAATCCTTCTATTGCATCTTGTGACAATATGCCTCGTTCAAGAATTATCAGATGGAACTTAATGAATCTGATAGAACTGGATTCACTTTATGACATCAAGCCGGAAAAGGTTTGATATATAAAAAGCCCAACCCTGTGCGGCTTTTTAATTCTTAGGTATCGATTCGATCGGTAGTATAAATTTTGAACTTAGCCAGAATCGCCTCTATGGTAAACCAAAAGTGAATACGATCTAAACAAGGATTTAACCAAGGTGTATAGGTGCAGTAAGCCCTGGTCTCCGGCTTTGTATGGTGTCGAGCGTGATTGTGAGGGCGCTGAATGACGCCTACTTTCTGCAACCAATTCACCACTACAGGTTTTTCATTGGGAAACATGTGTGCCCATTGATGGACAATATTTGCATTCACTCCAAGAACTGATACAAACCACCATCTCCAACTCACAGACCCCGTGATAAAATAAACAGCGAGTAGCAAAAACGCTACTCCAACCCAACTACTTTTACATAGGTACCAGTAGCTTCGAGTGGTCATTTTACGAGGGTTTTCATGATGCCAAGTATTAATCTCAATAACTGCTTTACCCACAATGGGCATATCCTCTCTTCCGTATCGATCCATCCAAAAATGTACGACTCCAGTTAAAAAATCGAGAAGGAAATAAAGCCCTACCACTTGAATGGCGACTGTCAATATAGATTCTAACATACCTAATAGTGTTTCACTAATTAGATTAAAGATCCCATTCGGGATAAATGAAATCATTTAAAAACCTCTCAAATCGAGTAAATAACTGATTGCTAAACGATGTCATAGTAATAACTTTTTTACATCTGTCTCAAATATGATTCTATTTGACCCCAATAATCAATTATGATTAAAACAATAAACATTAACCTAGCAGGGATTATTTTTCACCTTGACGAGTAAGCCTACGAATATTTAAAAGCTATTTAATCCAAGTAAAGAGTGCATTATAGTCTCAAGACGGAGGTGGATAAATCATCGCCGACATTGAAAACGCTTACCACATATGGTAAGATGAAATGATCGGACATATTTAGAAAATGGAGCGTCACGGTCTCGTGTGTATGGACTGTTAGGAAATCGACTACTTCGAATACGAAGCGGTCTAAGAGTAAACATAAGTGCTCGAGCTTGAGATGGAAAAATAAAAAAACCAGACCCTTAACCTAGTTCTGTAACTGGAATATAGCTTCGGTTTTTTAAAACCGCAGACAAAGAATTGCAAAGAACAGATTCAAAACCATAAGTACCCAGATACTCATAGGGTTTTTAGCATGACCAGACGCAGTAATTCTAGTGAACAATGTGGATAGAACGAACCAAGCGATATAATTCGACATAGGAACAGAAATGCCTTCCCAACTCCAGAAATTTAATTCGATGGCTACTGGCTCTATAAAAAAATCCATTGCCGTCATACCAACTCCTACTAAAAAAGATTTAGACCATACCGAGGAAATCTTCACAGACAATACATCATACATTGAACGAATCAAAAGCCACCACAAAACACCGATCATCAAAGGTGTGTTTGCAATAGACAATCCCAAGGCGCTTCCGTAGGTGTATTCACCAAAAGGCCAACCAGTATTTGTTCCTACTACTTCTATGGCAAAACCAAGTGCAATAGGGAGTATATAAGTGAATTTGTTCTTGGGGGCTTCAGTACTCACCAAGTACACTGCCATCAGTAATAAAAGATTGTAGGAAGTGAGAAAGACAAAATCCTGACTCCAATGTCCACCTAATAAAAACAGGCCAATGGTGTGAAAGAAAATAATCACGTATCCGCCGTAGCGGCGAAAAAATGAGCGGATTGTCGAAAAGTCCAATTGCATCAGTAATAAGTCGGTCAAGACATTTGCAAGTTAAACACTCTTTAGTGATTCATCCACACCCTGAGATTTAGTTTCTTTCACCAAATCTTCTATACACCATTCTGCCGCTATTTTCGCACTATGAAGACATAATGGAATACCTCCTCCTGGATGTGCACTACCTCCACAGAAATAAAGTCCTTTGTATCCACCAAGTTTTTTATTGGGGTGTCTAAGAAATGCTGAAAGCTGACTATCGGAACTTGTTCCGTAAAGCGCTCCGCCTGCACTAGAAGTGTATTTCTCAATCAAAATTGGATCTAAGACTCGCTCAGTCACTATCAAATCCTCTAGATTAATCTTTAATTCATTGGAGAGACGATTAATTATCGCTTCCTTAGTTTTTTCTATTATCTCGGACCAGTTTTGACCATTATTGGGAGGAACATTTACCATCACAAACCAATTTTCACAACCTTTGGGAGCATCATTTTCCTCAAGTTTACTGGATATATTAACATAAATAGTCGGGTCAACCCAAAATTCCTTATTCGACTCAATGTTATCGAATTCTTGTTTGTAGTCCTTCGAAAAAAAGATGTTGTGTAAATCTAATTGCTCAAAATTTTTCTGAATACCCCAATAAAAAATGAGCGCGCTCGTACTCGGTTTCTGAGCTAAGGTTCTGTTCGGTCTAGCGACTTTGTCATCTATCAAATGTGCATAGGTATGGTGCACATCGCTATTTAATACGACAGCATCGAACTCTTTGTATTCGTTGTTAATCAACAATGAATGAAAACACTTATCCTTTGTGCATACCTTTGTGACTGGCGTGTTCAAATGTATGTTTACACCAACTTCTTTGGCCAGGAGGGTTAAACTCTTGGCAATCTCATGCATACCTCCCTTTGGCAAATAGGCGCCTATACCGTGTTCTAAGTGATTAATCATTTGCATGATACCAGGAGTCCGGTAGGGATTAGAACCATTGTAAGTAGCGTATCTATTAAACAACTGTATCAATTCTGGCGACTCAAAATATCTTCTATTTAGAGAATTCATCGACCTGAAGATTCCTAAAGATGGAATTTTCCTAATCACCTTCAATACTGCACGATTTGAAAAAGTCGATCTTCGGTGAAGGCTCTTTTCGAGAAAATACGGTGCTGTTAGTTCATATTTTTCTTTGGAATGAATTAAATATTCCTTCACCGAGAGCGCCTCCTTCTCACCAAAAACAGCTTTAATGTTTTCGATATTCTCCAGCTGATCAGAGGTAATGGTCACCGACTTTTGGTTTGACCAAAAGTAACGGCAAACCGTATGGTGCTGAGAATAATTGAAGTAATCACGGGGGTTTTTACCACATAATTTGAAGAGCTCATCTACCAATTCAGGTAAGGTGAATAAAGAAGGTCCAGCATCGAATCGAAAACCGTCCTGCTCATATACTGTCATTTTACCGCCAGTGTAGTTATTTTTTTCAAACAGATGTACGTCGAAGCCTTGATTGGCCAAACGAATAGATGAAGCGAGTCCTGCAATTCCTGCACCGACGATAGCTACTGATTTATTAGACATAATTAAGGGTATTATTCGGGAACATCTGAATTGGATTTTTGTTGTAGAAATGATGGAAAATCGTGTCTACAAACTGGCTTTAGGCTTTATCACCGCCGCACTATTGCTTAGTGTGCTCTGGCCCTATGAGGAAAAATTAATTGATTGGAAAAAGCCTGCGGATTATAAGGTACTGGAAAGCGACGAGTTGTACTTCAACAACACGCGAATAGTACAATACCGCACAGAAGAAAGCGATGCGCTGAACCAACAGGGATTTAAAGTACACAGAAGCACTAAGGCGCTCAATGACACAGCCTATCCGGTTCTGAACTTTGCCATTATTAATTATTGGCGAAATGATCTTGCCTACATTGTGTGTGAACCAAACCTTAAAAGATTGTTTCAAGACACTGCGACAATCACTGTAGGCGATACCACGCTAAAATTAGTCCTTGATTATATGGACTACAACGACCATTACGCCTTTGCAGCTCTGATGTTTCAGAACATCGTTGATTACCAAAAGCCGTATATAATCCAAGGACAGGATTCGCTGCTGCTATTCGGTACACAACCCAATCTTAAAAATAATATGGTAGTACTGAAGGATTACTTCAGATTAATCGGCCGATTTCAATAAGGCCAACAACTACGGCTTGCGCTTATAGTCCGCAGCGGCAACCCTCGAGCAAAACCTGAACTGTAATAAATGTATTGCTTTTGGAATTCCAATCTAAGCGCTTTATGCAACCAGCACATACTTATTAGTATGAGAGAGGCAATGGTTATCTAGAATTTTAGCATACTTTTAATAAGGCGACCCTAACGGATTGCCTCAAATTTTTCGTAAAAGTGTACTGTTGCCATAACTAGGAGCAGACCATAGAATATGTCTTCGAATGGAATAGTGCCCAATCGTAAGCCGATATTTTCAGCATTGTTGTACCATACTACCTGGGTGACTAAGAATGAACCCGTTAATACGCCATTTTTTATAAAAAAGGGAACTAAGCACGGTAGATAACTTTCGTAAAGCCTGGGTAACCAACTCACTTTTGCAACATATTGTACATAGGCTGTAAACGATCCTAATAAAACAAAGGTCGAGCCCGTATACCAAAGTCCTTTGATAACCGCATAGATGCTTAAAGTGACACAAAGAAGCAATAGCAACTGCGATACATACTTCGCTCCCCTTGGTTTTAGCAAGCCTTCTGGGAAAAAATAGCGCATACATTCATAGATAAAGACGCAAGCGAAGGGAACCGTAATGAAAAAGAGATATTCACCAAGAGGTAAGCCAAAAAAATTGATTCCAGAAAGATATTCTGGGTTAAAGCCCCAAACTCCCATTTCTGTGAACCAAATGTCCCATACCAAAAAGAAACCACTAACGATGGCCATTGATTTGAACAGCGAAGGAAAAGCTTTATAATAGGCAATCCTAGATTCGAAACTTCTAATCAGTGGAAAACTTATTGTAAAGGCGTTTAGGACGAGATATAACCACTTGGTTTCTAGCATATGCTATGAATTGACGGATTTCATTGCCCGGACTTGACGAATGTATCTAGGCTTTACCCATAACATACCAAAATTTTTGCTTCCCTCCTTCCCTAGTGTTTTATGGTGCATTTTATGTTGGAGTCTTACAGCTTCCCAGAAAATACTCTTACTTTTTCTAAAGAATGGTAAACGCTGGTGTATGAATATTTCATGAACTAAGGCGTAAGCTAAACCATAAAGGGCAATTCCGAGCCCAATAGCCACAGATATACCATTGTGATTGAACAAACCTAACATAATACACAACCACGATGGAATAGCAAAGATTAGAAAAAAGGAGTCGTTCTTTTCGAGGGCACCAGGAGTTTTGATGTGATGATCCTCGTGCAAAAACCATAAGAAACCGTGCATCAAATAACGATGCGCTAACCATGCAGTACCTTCCATTGCGAAAAAGGTGAATAGCACCAGGCTGATTTCCAACGAACTCATACTGCTTGTAGTTTTTTTAGAAAGTTAAGGCTTTCATCAATGTGATGGGTAGCCTTGGTCATACTCTTAAAAACAAATGCCACTTTGTGTTGCTCATCGGTAACAAAAGTGATGCGATCAGCCACCATATTGAATAATAAACCTTCTGTGCCAAAGGATTTTCTGACCTTGTGTCCTGGATCGCTGAGAACTGGGAAATTAAGTTTGTATTTCTCTGCAAAACCTTTGTGTTCCTTCACACTCCCGCTATTCACTCCGACAACCTGCGCACCCACCGCAGTAAATTCACTCTCATGATCACGAAAGCTACAAACTTGAGCGGTACATCCCGGTGTATGATCTTTTGGATAGAAAAAAATCACTAAAGGTTTCCCTGTGTAGGCTTCGGATGAGAAAACTTGACCGTCTTGGTCAATCATTTCGAATGGTGGTATAGACTCACCGACGGTTAATGGAATATCTCGAGGCATAATTTTTGGATTCAAACGTGAAATCGTGAAAATTTTTTCAAATTAACAACATTGTCCCCGCTGGTAATGTTTAAAGTGCATGCGTGGAATTCTTTTTTCAGCCCTTTCCGACTCTCAGAGCAGTCCCTTCGAAACACTTCTTGGACAGTTTAAAGAGCTTATCGTTCACACCGCCGGCGAGGTCGACGAAGCCTTGGATTGGCTGAGACAACTCGACCAACACTACAAAATTACCACTAAGGACTACACCTTTGACGACTTTATACAAGAATTAAAAGACAAAGGATATCTACGAGATAATTCCGACAGTCAGGGTGGTATGGGCTTGACCTCAAAAGCAGAGGGCGCTGTTCGCAAGGCCGCCATGGAACAACTCTTTGGAACACTGAAGAAAGGTGATTCAGGCGAACATAAAAGCGACAGTCCAATGGGAGAAGGTGATACTACTGGTGACTTCAGAAGCTTTCAGTTTGGCGATACACTTGATAATATCGTAATGAATGAAAGTTTAAAAAACGCTTTAGTCTCCGGGGGTATTGACGAACTGCGCCTTACTCAAGAAGACTTGGTCGTAGAAGAAGCCTACCAAAACACTAGTCTTAGTACGGTACTGATGATAGATATCAGCCACAGTATGATTTTATACGGTGAAGATCGGATTACCCCAGCGAAAATGGTGGCTATGGCTTTGGCTGAATGGATCATCACCAAATATCCAAAAGACACATTGGATATAATCGTTTACGGAAATGAAAGCTGGCCGATCCAAATCAAAGATCTGCCTTACCTGCAAGTAGGTCCATACCATACCAACTTTGTGGCCGGTCTTGAGTTGGCGATGGGCCTGCTCAAACGTAGAAAAAGTACCAATAAACAGATATTTAACATTACAGATGGTAAGCCGAGCTGTCTGGTAGAACCCGACGGGAGTTTCTACAAGAACAGTTTCGGCTTAGACCCATACATCACTGGCAAATGCCTTGAAATGGCGGCTAAGACCAAGAAAGCCAAAATACCGGTAAATACATTCATGATTGCTAAAGATGCATATTTGCAACACTTCATTCGCTCGTTCAGTGAAATCAACGGAGGCAGTGCGTATTACACAGGGCTAAATAAGTTGGGTAAACTCATCTTCAGTGATTACCAACAACAGAAAAAAAGAAATTCAAAATGACAAAACCAAGTATTCACAATTTAGGTGAGTTGAAAGACTCTGGTTACAACAGCCGCTCTATAAAGCAAGAAATGCGCCAGAACCTCATTCTAATGTTGAAGGCCGGCAAGCATCCGTTTAAAGGCATCTTTGGATATGAGGACAGTGTTTTACCCGCAGTTGAGCGCGGTGTACTTGCTGCGCACGATATCCTACTTTTGGGTCTTCGCGGTCAAGCGAAAACGAGGATTGCTCGTCAAATGGTCGAGTTGCTCGACCCATGGATTCCAACTATCAAAGGAAGCGAACTCAACGAAGACCCTATGGCCCCTATCACCAAGGAATGCCAAGAACAGGTCAATCAGCAAGGTGATGCACTAGAAGTAGATTGGATACACAGAAACAACCGATTCTTTGAGAAACTGGCTACTCCAGACACAACCGTGGCCGACCTCATCGGTGATATAGATCCCATAAAGGCCGCAAATGAAAAGCTCAGCTTCTCCGATGACAGGGTAATTCATTATGGCATGATTCCGAGGGCGCATCGTTCCATTTTCGTGATTAACGAGCTACCAGACCTTCAACCTAGGCTGCAAGTGAGTTTATTCAACATCTTACAGGAAGGAGATATACAGATCCGAGGCTTCCAAAAGCGCCTCCCATTGGATCTACAGTTCATTTTTACGGCGAATCCCGAAGACTACACAAATCGAGGAAGTATTGTTACACCGTTAAAAGATAGAATTGGCTCACAGATACACACACATTATCCGAAGGATTTAGAAACTGCGCTTAAAATCACTGCTCAAGAGAGTTCATCTATTGCATTGCTATATCCCAATATCGAGGTGAGTGATATGGCTAAAGAGATTATTGAACAGCTTGCCTTCAGCGCTCGAGAGAGTTCGTTTGTAGATTCAGGAAGCGGCGTGAGCGCCAGAATGACCATCAGTGCATATGAGGCTTTATTAACAACCGCAGAACGACGTAGGTTAATTGAAGGGGCAAAGAAAAGTAGCATTCGACTTACTGACTTTTACGGTACCATTAGTGCCATCGTTGGAAAAGTAGAACTCGTGTATGAGGGCGAGCAAGAAGGCGCTAAAAGTGTCGCGGAAAACTTGCTGGGTCAGGCGGTTAAAGCAGCGTATGAGTGCTATTTTCCTAAGTTCCGTAACTTGAAAAGAACCAATGACGATAACCCGTTTTTGAATATTCAAAATTGGTTTAGTGCTGGAGGTAAGATTGAATTAATGGATGATTTTTCTTCAAGAGAATATGCAGATGCACTTGATGTAGATACCTTGAATACGTTCATTGCAAAACATTGGAAGAACAAGATCGAAGCCCCACAGGAATTTTTGAAAGAGATGGTGCTATGGTCGCTCGCAGAATACAGTCAGGTAAATAAAGAACGAACGAACGTTAGAACAAATTTCAACGACCTATTTGGTAATATGATTAGCGGTCTTTCTGAAGGGTAAATTGCTGCAATTCCCAGCCAAAATTTTTAAAGCTGCGCAATTCAACATATGAGTTTTCTTTCGATGAATTTTCGAAATAAAAACCCTTACGTATTCCTCTCCACCTAGTTATACCTTCTTTTAATCTAAGTAAGTGAAACTTAGTATTGTCGTAGCCTTCAATCGCCATTCTATCAGGGTTACGCTCAAAACGTTTTCTAAATTCCCTGATGAATTGTGCCGATTCCTCTCGATCGTAATCCGTAAAATTTGCAGTAAACATATGTACCGTCTCACGCGAGAATACCGTACTTACCAAGCTATTATCTAAAGCCTGGTATTCGTGTGTATACCACTCGTAATCAATATTGACCGATCGTAGGTTTCTTAATACATCTAAGATATAGGCGGGGTCATTTTCAGTGATGACCAAATCATAGCCGATGGTTGAATCCAATGTAGTGAGCTGTTCGTTATGAATCCAAGAGTTATCCCCTTCAATAAGAATGTAATCTTTTGGATGTACTCCATCAAATAGTGCCCTAGAGGCATTTGCGCTCTTGCTAGAACTGAGTCCTACTACCAACAGTTTTCTAGGTAAAATGGAATCAACAGTAGTGTCTTGCTTTGCTAATCCGTGAAACGTTTTAATTGCACTCCAAAAGACTTCTTCTGAAACTACATCATTCCAAAACCCTGAATTGCGAATCGATTCTTGCTTCGAAATCAGATTTACTGCTACATCCTCTAACGATGTTCCCCCAAGCTGCAAGAGTCGAGAACTGTACATTGGTCCTAAAATAAGATCAGGCTTAGTTATAATGAGCTTTTCTACAATACTTTTAACTGTATCTCTCTGATTCATTGAATCAAAAAACTTTGCATCAATAACCATTGAGGAATCTTTCATAAATTCCTCTAAAGCCAATTCCACTCCTTGACGATAACTAAACGCCAATTCCGAGCGCTTTCTACCTGGTCCTTCATTAACGTATTGAGACACAAAGAAAGGCAGTATACAAGCAATGTTGATTTCATCATTCAAAAGAGCTGAAGTATGGCTAGATATTATCTCTTCGGGTTGTGACGTGAATGCTATAGCGGCGGCATTTGCGGGCATCACCAAAGCCATATCCTTGAACCATTGGTTTCGAGCATCAGGATTTAGTTTGTAAAAAGCTTCCACATTTGGCAATCCCCAAGATTCGGTCAAAGCTTTCGGTGTATCCTTTCTCTTTACTAAATAGACCTGGTATTCAGGTGCCTCTGAAAAGGGTTGAGAAAATGACGGAATAATCATATTTTCAACTACTAAAGTATCCCTAGGTATAGGTATAATAAGGGTTTCACCTATTACTAAACTTCGAATTCCAATATTTGGGTTAGCCTCATAAATCGCCTGCACAGTAATCCCGTATTCCTTAGCGAGACTGTAAACAGTATTGCCTTTAACGATTTCGTGCGCAACAGGAGTCTGCGCCGAAAGCGGAAACGCCGCAATAGCAAGAAGTAGTGTAAAAAAATGCTTTCGCTTTATTCCCATTCAATTGTGGCAGGTGGTTTAGAACTGATATCGTAAACAACTCTATTTACGCCTTTTACTTTATTAATTATCTGGTTACTGACCTTAGCAAGGAACTCGTGTGGTAGATGCACCCAATCTGCAGTCATACCATCTGTGCTTTCTACAGCGCGAAGAGCTACAACTTTTTCATAAGTTCGTTCATCACCCATTACTCCGACAGAGTTAACCGGCAATAAAATACTTCCAGCTTGCCAGACTTTATCATACAACCCTGCATTTTTCAAGCCATTAATAAAAATATCATCAACCTCTTGCAAAATTTCAACCTTCTTACGAGTGATATCTCCGAGGATTCTAATTGCAAGACCAGGACCTGGGAAAGGATGTCTTCCCAAAAGTTCTTTAGGCATATCCATTGACGCACCTACCCTACGAACCTCATCTTTAAACAACGTCTTGAGCGGCTCTACAACCTTGAGTTTTATGAAATCAGGTAAGCCGCCCACATTATGATGCGACTTAATAGTTGCCGATGGACCTTTGACACTGACACTTTCGATAATATCTGGGTAAATAGTACCTTGCGCAAGCCATTTAACATCTTCGATTAGTACTGCCTCTTGATCGAATACATCAATAAATACGCGTCCAATGGTCTTTCGTTTCGCCTCAGGTTCAACTATACCTGCAAGTGCATCCATAAACTGGTCTGAAGCATCTACCCCCCTGACATTGAGACCCATACCTTCGTATTGCTTTAATACTTGTGTAAATTCATTTTTACGCAACAAGCCATTGTTTACGAAAACACAGTACAAATTTGCGCCTATGGCCTTGTGAAGCAGCATTGCGGCTACAGAGCTGTCGACGCCACCTGATAAACCAAGAACTACCTTATCATCCCCTAGCTCAAATTTAAGATTAGCCACGGTTTCGTCAACAAAGTGGGCAGGTGTCCAATCGCCTTGAACTTCAACTATCTTATTTAAAAAGTTTTCTAGCAACTGCTTGCCGTCAGAACTGTGGTATACTTCTGGGTGGAATTGGATGCCATAAGTCTTTTCGCCTGTGACTTCATAACCGGCAACATAAACGTCTTCTGTCGATGCAATAACTTGAAAACCTTCTGGTAACTCAGTTATAGTATCCCCGTGGCTCATCCACACCTGTGAACCCACAGGGACTCCTTCAAATAAGGAATGTGCGACTACCTCACTTAGATTGGCACGACCGTATTCACGAATTTTACTTGGTGCTACTTTGCCTCCTCCCGTCAATGCCATATACTGTGCACCATAACAAACGCCTAGAATTGGCAAGTTACCTTTAATCTTGCTCAAATCGAACTGAGGTGCATCCTCTTGTAAGGTACTGTATGGTGAACCTGAAAGAATTACACCCTTGATATCGTCAGTTATTTCTGGTGGGTTATTAAAAGGA
>MDTG01377572.1_pt1 | contig 34596 bp, 36 predicted proteins | sample 811421 | NCBI WGS metagenome assembly MDTG01 (sample SAMN05326645, study PRJNA326480) | marine metagenome | isolation source: seawater | place: Pacific Ocean: South East | collected 2011
TCTCACAGAATGCACGCTAGGCTATTGCTTAGCTTATAATCAAAAATATATAAATTTAACAAAAATTAAGATAAATATAAAAGGGATGCAGCAGTAGCTCAGTTGGTTAGAGCACTAGTTTGTGGAACTAGGGGTCGGTGGTTCGAATCCACCCTGCTGTACCAAAAAAATGAAGAAAGATAAAAAAAACAAACCTTCAAAAGAAATTCCGTTAGGGTTTGTAGATAGACAAGAAAAAGAATTACTAGTACGTGATTTTATAATTTCAAATATTAAAGAAGTTATGGTCAAGTATGGTTTTCAGTATCTCGAAACTCCAAGTTTCGAGTATTCGGATAGTATTGGAAAATTTCTACCAGACAAGGACAGACCGGATGAAGGAGTTTTTTCATTTCAAGACGAAAAAAAATGGTTATCATTAAGATATGATTTAACAGCACCGTTAGCTCGGTATGTCGCAAAAAATTATTTGGAAATTCCAAAACCATTTAAGAGATATCAGCTTGGTACAGTATGGAGAAATGAGAAACCAGGACCAGGTCGTTTTAGGGAATTTTTGCAATTTGATGCAGATTTTGTTGGCACCAAAAGTCCCCAGGCTGATGCAGAGTTATGTGTTCTAATTTCTGAAATACTGGAGAAGTGCGGATTAAGTAAAGAAGAGTATCTTGTTAAAATTTCATCTAGAAAAATAACAGAAGAACTTTTTAAACAAATCAATTTAGAAGACAAAGAACAAAAACTTACTGTTTTAAGAGCATTAGATAAAATTGATCGATTGGGATGGAACAATGTCAAGCAACTACTCGGAACAGGTAGAAAAGATAAATCAGGTGATTTTACTAAAGGTGCTAATTTAAGTTCATCTAAAATAGAAACTATAGAAAAAGAACTAAAAAAAAAATCCCCTAACACTGATGACCTTTTAGAAATTTTTAAAATATTTAAAGATTATGATTTCACTAATTTTCAATTTGACTCATCAATTATAAGAGGCCTTGAATATTATACAGGCCCGATATTTGAAGTAAGTTTAAATTTTGATGTTAAAAATAATAAAGGTCAAGTTATTCAGTTTGGTTCCATAGGTGGCGGAGGAAGATACGATAACTTGGTAAATAATTTTGGCAATTATGACTGTCCTGCAACAGGGATTTCAATAGGTTTAGATCGATTAGTTTATGCTTTGATGCAAAAAAAAGAATTTAAAATTAAACAATCAAAGCCAGTTGTTATATGTGTTTTTGATAAAAACTCGATGAAAGATTACATCGGATTACAAAAAATTCTTAGAGAGTCTGGGATTAGCACCGAAATTTATCCTGGAGAAAGCAAACTAAAAAAACAAATGGAATATGCAGATAAAATAAATGCTCCAGCAGTTATTCTTTATGGAGAGAACGAGATAAAATCAGGAAAACCAACTTTAAGAAATTTAATCTCTGGAAATGAAAAATCAGTAGCAATAAAAGAATTAGTAAATGAAATCAAAAAAATTATCTGAACAGATCATTAAAACTTTTAAAAACAACGGTTTTGTTTCGTCAGAACCAGATATATTGTTAGACTCAGAATACATTATTCAAAGATCTGGTGAAAATTTCAGAAGGTCAATGCTCACATTTGAAAATGAAGATGGAAAAATAATGTGTCTTAGACCAGATCTTACCGTTGCTTCTTGTCTTAAGTATTTAGAAAAAAAAACAAAATCTAAAATTTATTACTCTGGTCAAGCTTATAGAAGAACAAATAAAAAAAAATCTGATTTAATTAACGATCAATTAGGTATTGAAATTTTAGGCTCAAAGAACCAATCAAAAGATGACTACAAAGTCATCAAGACAATTTTAGATTCTGCTAAAAAAATAAAAAGTAAAAAAATTCAAATTAAAGTTGGAGATATAAGTTTATTTAATAGATTAATTAATTCTTTGGACATGCCCGAAAGGTGGAAGTTTAGATTAATAAGACATTTTTGGCGTCCAGAGTATTTTGAAGAATTGCTAAAAAGATTAGAAAAAAACTCAGAAATAGACTCGATAAAATTTGATACAGATAAAAAAAGGTTTTATGAGATGAAAAAAATGGAACAAGATAAAATTGTATCAGGACGTTCTATTTCAGAAATTTTAAAACGATTTGAAAAAAAAATAAAAGACCCGAGATCATTTAATGAAGGAAAACAAATTGTTAAAATAATAAGATCATTTTTAAGAATTAATTGCAAATTATCCAAGTTAGATGAAACTTTATCGAATTTTGCTAAAAAAAATAATTTGAGAAAGAATACTTTTAAAGAATATAAATCAATTCAAAATTTGCAAAAATTAGATCAAGAAGTGAATTTTATAACAAACTTTGGAAGGGATATCGAATACTACACTGGAATTGTTTTTGAAGTTTTTGCTGGCAACAAAGAGATTGCGAGAGGGGGAAGATATGACGATCTACTTAAAAGTTTAGGAGCTAAAAAAAATATTCCGGCTGTGGGAGCGGCGATTAATTTAAATAATATATGAAAAATTTAATTACAATAGGATTGCCAAGTAAAGGAAGATTGAAGGATAAATCTATAGCCTTTTTTAATGAAAGAGGTTTAAAAATTTTACAAAATGAGAAAGAAAGAAATTATTTTGCTACTATAGAAAACAAACCTAATATAAAAATAATATATTTACACGCTAAAGAAATTATACAAAGATTGGGAGACGGAACATTAGACGCTGGTATATCTGGTTTAGATCTTTTAAATGAGTCTGAAAAAAATTTAAAAGATAAAATTGGCATTAAACAGAAACTTGACTTTGGCGGCGCTAATTTAGTAGTAGCTGTTCCAGATGACTGGATAGATGTCCAAACTATTGCTGATTTAGAAGAAGTAGCTTTTGATATAAGATATAAAAGAAACACGAGGTTAAGAGTTGCCACTAAATATCCAAACTTAACGAATGACTTTTTAATCTCTAAAGGCGTTACTCAATATAAATTAATACCAAGTTTAGGGGCTACCGAAACCTATCCTTTTATAGGTTCCTCTGAAATAATAACGGATATTACTTCCTCGGGCAAAACATTAAATGATAACAATCTTAGAATTTTAAAAGATGGTTTAATTTTAGAGTCTCAAGCTTGTTTTTTAATTTCAAAAAAAAGTAGAAACAAGATTCATTTAATAGATTTAAAATAAATTTATTTAAATTTTATTCAAACAAAAACATGTAACCGTAAGCAAAAATAAAAGCGGGGATAGCGCTATATAGCGTTGCAAAAATTGCTGCTTTCGGAGCTAGGGCAATAGCAGGAAATAAGGCATCCCCATCATTTGAAATAGCATTACCGATTTCTGCTGATAAGGGAATAGTGCCATTTAGATAAAATGACGTAACAATAATTTGTGGACCGCATCCTGGTAAAAAACCTAAAAGAATTGCTATAAACGGGACTAAAGGTAACCACACGTTAAAAATTTCTTTTAAATCTAATGAAGTAAAATAATTAAAAATTTCAAATACTAAAAATGCGCATATTACCCAAGTGGTAACAAAATTAGTTGTATCTACAACTCTTGGCAAAAGAGAACGTGTTCTGTCAGTTGAACACTGAAAATCACTTAGAGGGTTTAATGACCACATAAAAATTGACAAGACTGCTCCAGCTAAACCTACTGAGGCAGTCAAACTATATCCCTCAGGTATATTTAAAATCTGATCTATATCTTGCTGGAAAGCCCCGAAAAGACCTATTATAAAACCTGGTAAAAAAACAAGTGTCCAAAAAATATTAAATTTTGATACGAAAGTTTTTTGCAATTTTTCAAACTCTACTTTTATTTTTGAATTACTTTGAAGGTAATCACTTCCATGAAATTTATCGATAATAAACCCAGTTAAAGCTCCTACAACTGCGCTTAAACTAAAAATGAATAATCCTGTTAAAGGTTTTGACGATAATAATAAAAAGGCTGCATCTCCCATCGTAGCTGTTAGTACAGCTACTAAAGAACCAAAACTTATCCTACCTTGTATGTACTGAGTGACCACGACTATAGCACCCCCACATCCTGGAAGAGCTCCAAGAAGAGAAGCCATAATTACATGAAATTTTTTTGTTCTGTCAAGAATATATGAGATGTTGAATTTTGTTAGCGCATCCATCCCGATAAATATAAATAATGTGAAACCTACAAAAACCGAAACTTGCAAGTATGCATCAACTAGGGTTTGACGGACCAAATCTCCAAACGCATTAGTTTGAAATGCCATCATTAAAATAGCGAAACCTAGAAATGATTTCTTTAAAAGCCTTCCTTCGTTGGCTATTAAAATAGTTTTTTTCTCTATAACTGCTGCAATAAATGCGTTCATAATTTAGTTTATAATTATTATAAACTATAAAGTACTGATTTTGCAAGGTGGGCAAAAAAAACCCCAGAAAATCTAGTCTGGGGTTAAATTTTTTGAAATAGTATGAGTTTTTACATTCCCATTCCGCCCATACCACCCATTCCGCCCATTCCGCCCATTCCTCCGCCCATAGGAGGCATCGCAGGAGCATTATCTTTTTCTTCAGGCTTATCTGAAACCATCGCTTCGGTTGTAATCAATAAACCTGCAATTGAAGCAGCATCTTGTAAAGCAGATCTAACAACTTTTGCAGGATCAATAATTCCTTTTGAGAACATATCTACATACTCTTCATTTTGAGCATCGTATCCTTGAGTAGATTTTTTTCCTTCAATAAGTTTTCCAACTATTACTGATCCGTCAACTCCGGCATTAGCAGTAATTTGTCTAATAGGAGCTTGAAGAGCTTTTTTAACGATATCTACACCTGCCTTTTGATCATCACCTTTAACTTTTAATCCATCTAGTTCAAGCGAAGCATAAAGCAAGGCACATCCACCTCCAATTACAACGCCTTCCTCTACAGCCGCTCTTGTTGCATTGAGTGCGTCTTCGACTCTATCTTTTCTTTCTTTAACTTCCACTTCTGTTGCACCACCAACTTTTATAACTGCAACTCCACCAGCAAGTTTAGCCAATCTCTCTTGAAGCTTTTCTTTGTCATAGTCTGATGTTGTTTCATTTATTTCTGATCTTATTTGATTACATCTAGCTTCAATATCTGATTTTTTTCCTTCACCAGCAACTATTGTACTATTCTCTTTATCTATTTTTACTTTTTTACATGACCCTAGGTCACCAATTTTAACATTTTCCAATTTAATACCAAGATCTTCAGATATAACCTGACCTCCTGTCAAAATCGCTATATCTTCTAACATTGATTTTCTTCTATCACCAAATCCTGGCGCTTTAACTGCAACTACTTTTAAACCACCTCTTAGTTTGTTTACCACTAACGTAGCAAGAGCTTCTCCCTCAACATCTTCAGAGATAATCATTAGAGGTCTATTTGCCTGAACAACTGATTCTAGTAAAGGAACCATTGGCTGAAGATTGGCAAGTTTTTTTTCCACCAAAAGCACTAAAGGATTATCTAATTCTGTTGTCATTTTTTCTGTATTTGTTACAAAATATGGAGACAAGTAACCCCTATCAAATTGCATACCTTCAACTACATCTAACTCAGTTTCTACTCCTTTGGCCTCCTCTACAGTAATAACTCCTTCATTACCAACTTTTTGCATAGCCTTAGAAATCATGTCTCCGATAGATTTTTCACCATTGGCAGATATAGTTCCTACTTGCGCGACTTCTTCATTAGCTTTAACTTTTTTTGCAGATGATTTTAACTTTTGAATTACATGTTCGACAGCTTTCTCAATTCCTCTTTTAATATCCATAGGATTCATTCCAGCTGTTACATACTTTAATCCTTCAGAAACAATAGCTTGGGTAAGTATGGTTGCAGTCGTAGTGCCATCACCAGCGTTATCATTAGTTTTGCTGGCTACTTCTTTTACCATCTGTGCTCCCATGTTTTCGAATTTGTCTTCGAGCTCTATTTCTTTTGCAACGGAAACACCATCTTTAGTAGTTCTAGGTGCTCCATAAGATTTATCCATTACAACATTACGACCCTTTGGTCCTAATGTAACTTTTACCGCATTAGCTAATATGTTTACTCCATTAAGCATTTTTGTTCTAGCTTCGGTGCTGAACTTAATTATTTTTGCCATTTTTATCTCCTTTTAATTAATTCGATTATTTTTTTCTTTTAGATATTCCCATAATGTCTGACTCTTTCATGATGCTATATTCTTTTCCGTCAATTTTTACTTCTGTGCCAGACCATTTTCCAAAAAGTACAATGTCTCCAATTTTTACATCCATAGGGGAAACTTTTCCATTTTCTGATTTTGACCCTGACCCAACCGCTACTACTTCGCCTTCTTGAGGTTTTTCCTTAGCAGTGTCTGGGATAATAATACCGCCCGCTGTTTTCTCTTCGCTATCAAGTACTTTAATTAGCACACGGTCGTGTAGAGGTTTAAATTTCATATTTACTCCTGTAATTTATATGTGGGCTAGATATGGTGAGTTTTGATAAAATTTCAAGGCCAAATTTAATCTTTTATAGTAAAAAATTGGCCTTATATTGCTATATTTTGCTATCTTTTCTATAAGGGTTTAATAAGGAGCCTAATAATTTGAAAAAACTCGAACATTTATCTGAAATTTGCGATCTTTATGATACGTATATCATTGATCTTTGGGGCGTAATTCATAATGGTATTAATATTAATACAAAAGCCTTAGAAGCTGTTGAAAACTTAAACTCTAAGAATAAAAGAATAGTATTTTTATCAAATGCACCTAGACCAAGCAAAAATGTAATAAAATTTTTAAGAGAAATGGGATTAGAAGAAAAATTTCTTAAGAATGTTATAACATCTGGAGAGGCAGCTATAAACTCAATAAAAAATAATAAATTTGGTAAAAAATTTTATCACCTTGGACCTCAAAGAGACTCACATATATTTGAGGGTCTCGAAAAAAATAAAACAAGTTTTGACAACTGTGACTATATTCTTTGTACTGGTCTTTTTGATGAACATGAAGATCTAGATTTTTATAAAAACCTTTTCACAAACAATTTGTCGAAAAAATTAATTTGTACTAATCCTGACTTAATAGTGCATAGAGGCAAAGAAGTAGAGCATTGCGCAGGGGCAATAGCTGAAATTTATAGGTCTTTGGGTGGGAAAGTTATTTATTTTGGGAAACCTCACAAAGAAGTTTATGATCTTATTTTAAAAAATGGAGAAAAGAATCTGATAATAGGAGATAATTTAAATACAGATATTAAAGGTGCAAATAATTTGAAAATAGATTCCTTATTCATTTATAACGGGGTACATAGATCAGAGATAACAAAAGTTGAAGATTTAGATAAATTACTAAATATTTATGGTGTTAAAACCCAATTTTTTCAAAAGGAGTTTTGTTGGTAAATGCTTATATACAAAAACTTATCTAAAATTAACAGATTAGGCAAATCAGTATTAGCCATTGGAAATTTTGATGGGCTTCACTTGGGCCATCAGAAAGTTTTAAAAGAAGCTTATACAAAAGCGAAAAAAAGTAGATTAAAATTTGGAGTAATCACTTTTGAACCTTTGCCTGTAATGTTTTTTAATAAAAAGATTAAAAATCACAGAATAAATAATTTAAATCAAAAAATAAAAGATTTAAAAAAAATGAAAATTGATTTTTTAATTATAATAAAATTTAATAAAAAATTTTCAAAAACCACTTATAAAAAATTTATAAAAAATATTATTTTTAAAAAAACGAACTGCAAATTTTTATTTATAAGTAAAAACTTTAGATTTGGTAAGAATCGAGAAGGAGATGTTAAAAAACTTAGATCTTATGAGAATCAATATTTTTATAAAACTTGTGTTGCTAAACCTTTTAAAAAGAAAAGACGTATATTATCCTCTACAATAATAAGATCAGAGATTTCAAAAGGAAATATAATAAAAGTTAATGAATTATTAGGTAGAAAGTGGTGCATAGAAGGAAGGGTAATAAAAGGAGAGAAAAGAGGAAGAAAAATTGGATTTCCTACCTGCAATATTAAAATTAATGAATATGTATTGCCAAAATTAGGAGTTTACTCTGTAAATGTGCATATAAATAAATTAAAACGAAAAGGAATTGCTAATATTGGTTTTAGACCTACTTTTAGAGGAAAAACAATATTATTAGAGGTTCATATATTTGGTTTAAAAGCTAATTTATACAACAAGAAGATAAAGATTAATTTTGTTAAATTTATAAGGCCTGAGATAAAATTTAGGAATATAAACCAACTTAAGAAACAAATTAAAAAAGATATTAATAGAGTAAAAAAATAAAAATGGCCAAAGAAGATATACTATTACCAAAAACCGCTTTTTCTATGAAAGCCAACTTGCCGAATAAAGAACCATCTATTCTGGAAAAGTGGGAAAAAAATCAAATATTTAAAAAAATTAGAAAAAATTCTAAAGGAAAAGAAAAGTTTATTCTTCACGATGGACCACCTTATGCTAATGGGCATATTCATATGGGGACGGCACTTAACAAAATTTTAAAAGACATGATCGTTAGATTCCAACAAATGAGTGGAAAAGACTCAGTTTATGTCCCAGGATGGGATTGTCACGGACTCCCAATAGAATGGAAAATAGAAGAAAGATATAAAAAACAAAAAAAAAATAAAGAAGAAGTTCCAATAAAAGACTTTAGAGGCGAATGTCGAGAATTTGCAAAAGAGTGGATTAAAGTACATATCAATGAATTTAAGAGACTCGGTGTCGTGGGGGACTTTGAAAATTATTACTCTACAATGAGCTTTGATGCTGAAGCTCAGATAGTAAGAGAATTAGGAAAATTTATTTTAGACAAAAGTTTATACCAAGGGTTTAAACCTGTTCTATGGTCTACGGTTGAAAAAACAGCCTTAGCTGATGCTGAGGTTGAATATAAGGATCACACTTCTAGTACAATTTATGTAGCTTTTGATGTAAAAAAATCAAAGAATAACTTTCTAGATGGAGCAAGTATAATTATATGGACCACTACTCCATGGACTATACCTGCTAACAGAGCTTTGGCATTTAACTCTGGAATAGAATATTCCTTAGTAGAAATAAACAGCTTAGAAAATTTTAAAGATAAAAAAATTGTAGTTGCCAGCAAGTTAATCGAGTCAATAAAAAAATCTTGTGAAATAAAAGATTGTAAAATTTTAAAAAAATTTGATGGCTCAGATTTAAAAGGAGCTATTTGCAGTCATCCATTTTTAAAAATGGGTTACAAATATGACGTTCCGCTTTTAGATGCAAGATTCGTTACGTTAGAGCAGGGAACTGGTATAGTTCATTGTGCACCAAGTCATGGCCCTGATGATTTTAATTTGTGCTTAAAAAATAATATTTCTTCTAAATATACCGTAGATAATTCTGGACTGTACACCACAGAGGTACTAGGATTTACAGGGACTCACATTTTTAAAGCCGATCCATTAGTTATAGAAAAATTAAAAAAAGAAAATAAACTTTTAAATGATGACAAACTTACACATAGTTACCCTCACTCTTGGAGATCAAAAGCTCCACTAATATATCGAGCTACTCCACAGTGGTTTATTTCCATGGAAGAAAAATCTTTAAGAAAAAAAGCTATTAAAGCTATAAATGAAACTAATTTTTATCCTAAAAAAGGAAAGGAAAGACTTTTGTCTATGATTGAGACTAGGCCAGACTGGTGTATCTCTAGACAAAGAGTTTGGGGAGTACCACTTCCAATATTTATAAACAAAAAAACAAAAGAGCCTTTGAGAGATCAAAAAGTCATAGATAGAATTGCAAGTATCTATGAAAAAGAAGGGTCAGATTGTTGGTTTACCGATGATCCTAAAAGATTTTTAGGAGAAGAATACAATATAGAAGAATTTGAAAAACTTAATGATATTGTAGAAGTATGGTTTGATAGTGGTTCTACTCACAGTTTTGTTTTAGAAAAGAGAAAAGATCTTCAATGGCCAGCCGACATGTATTTAGAAGGCTCTGATCAACACCGAGGTTGGTTCCACTCTTCATTGCTTGAATCTTGTGGAACAAGGGGAAGAGCGCCATTTAAAAGTATTCTATCTCATGGATTTGTAGTGGATGGCAAAGGATTAAAAATGTCAAAATCTACAGGAAATGTTATTTCACCAGATGATATTTTGAAAAATTTTGGTGCTGATATTTTAAGAGGATGGGTTGCTGCCTCTGATTATTCTGAAGATTTAAGAATTGATAAGACAATTTTGTCACAACATGCTGAGTCTTATAGAAAAATAAGAAATACTTTTAGGTTTATACTTGGAAATATTCAAGATCAATTTACAAAACAAGATTTTGATCAATTTGAAATCGATAAATTGGAGGAATTAGAAAGATATATTCTACATAAGTTATATTCTATTGACCAGTCAGTTAAAGAAAATATAGACAATAATAGTTACCACAAACTTTATAAAGAACTATTAAATTTTTGTGCTTTAGATTTATCCTCGTTTTATTTTGATATAAGAAAAGATGTTCTTTACTGCGATTCTCTAAATTCAAAAAAAAGAAAAGAGTGTGTAATTGTATTAAATTTAATATTGGAATGTTTACTTAAGTGGTTTTCTCCAATATTTGTTTTTACTACTGAGGAAATTTATAGTTTGTTAAGAAAGGGTGATGAAAGTATACACGAGTCGTTGTTTCCGAAAATACCAAAAAAGTGGAAAAATGAAAAACTTAATGAAAAATGGAAGTCTCTCTTCAAAATCAAACAAGAAGCAAATATCGCTATTGAAGAAAAAAGGGCTAACAAAGAAATTGGTTCTAGTCTTGAAGCAGATATAGAAATTACAATAAATAGTAAAGAATTTAATTTATTAGAAGGATTAGATTTACCAGAATATTTTATTACTTCTAATGCAATAAAAATTAAAAGCAAAAATGATCAAGATAAAATTAATATAGTTGTAAAAAAATCCATTGGAAAAAAATGCCCAAGATGTTGGAAAATTTTAAAAAATAAATGTTCTCGATGCGAGTCGATTATGCAAAATAAACAGAGTTAAGGTTATGAGGCTAAATATTTTTTCTTTAAAAAATGCAATTTGTTTACTAACAATTATTTCAGTTTTTTTTTTAGACAGAATTTCAAAAATTAAAATTGTTCAACATCATTTACTAAATGAGAATGGCAGAATATACTTAAATGATTATCTAAATTTAGAATTAATTTGGAATACAGGTATTGGATTTGGCCTTTTGAACCTAGAAGCAGGAATAATTTATAATTCTATTTCAATATTTATATTTTTAATTGTACTAGTAATTGTTTTTTTTCTTATTAAATCAGATTTTAAAGAGGGTTTTTTATATGCTCTTATAATTGGTGGTGCTATAGGGAATTTATATGACAGAGCTATTTATTTTGCTGTTCCAGATTTTATTGACTTTCATATCGGTAATTATCACTGGTTTACGTTTAACATTGCAGATATATTTATCTCTGTGGGAATAATTTTATTAGTTATAAAAGAGCTTAAATATAAAAAATGAAGAGAATAAAATTTATTATTATTTTAGGGTGCTTGAACTTTGTTTTTTATGGATGTGGTACTTTAAATGAAGCCGGAAAAGTATTAAGAAACGAAAAAATTAAAACTACAGATGAATTTTTAGTCAAAAAAAAAGAACCTTTATCCCAACCACCAGATTTTAACACAATACCAGAGCCAGGTTCTTTAGATAAAAAAGAAAACAAGGAAAGCATAGAAAAAATTTTAAGTCTGCCGAAATCAAATAGCAACAAAACTAGAAACAAAAGTTCTGGAGTAGAAGATTCAATCTTAGAAATATTGAGATGACAAAGAGTCTTGAAATTAAAAACAGTTTTCTTGAAAATAATAAAGTAAAAAATACACATAAAATTAACTTTATTTTAGATAATATAAAAAACAATTTAGATAATAAAAATGCATTTCATTTTTTATCAAAAAAATTCAAATTAAATTTTAAAACCTCTAATTTAAAAAAATTTAAAAAATATAATTCAATTGTGGTATTAGGTATGGGCGGTTCAATCTTAGGAGCAAAAGCCATTCATACTTTTTTAAGAGATAAAATAAAAAAAGATTTTATTTTTATAGATGATTTGGATGCGTCCTTATTAAAAAATCTTTATAAAAAAAAGAAAAAAGATTTATTATTTATAATTATTTCAAAATCTGGAAACACTTTGGAAACTTTAGTTAACATAAATTTATTAGCTTCTTTAAATATCAATAAAACTAACACTATTATAATTACTGAAAAAAAAAACAATACTTTGGTTAAATTTGCAAAAGATAAAAATATTTTTTGTATTGAACATAAAAATTATATTGGAGGAAGGTATTCTGTTCTTTCTGAGGTTGGAATGGTTCCCGCCTACTTTATGGGTTTAAATATTAAAAGTTTTAGAAAGAATATTTTAAAATATTTTACAAAAAATAATAGAAGGATTATTTTAGAATCTGCAAATCAACTGTCCAAATGCTATTTATCTAAAAATATTTCTTCAATGATCTTTTTTAATTATTCATCAAAATTAAATAATCTTGCTTCATGGTGTCAGCAATTGATTGCAGAAAGCTTAGGAAAAAAAAACAAAGGTATTCTTCCGATATTATCTAAAGCACCAAAAGACCATCACAGTTTACTCCAACTTTATTTGGACGGTCCAAAGGATAAAATTTTTTATGTATTTAGTGAAAAGAATAAAAAAAGTATGAAAATTAGAAATAGTTTCAATAATTCGTTAAGTTATTTGTCCAACAAAAATTTAAATCAAGTAATAGAGTCTCAAAAAAATGCATTTTTAAAAGTTTTAAAAAGAAAAAAAATCTCTTACAAAGAAATTACAGTCCATAAATGTAACGAAGAAACAATTGGAGAGTTCTTTTCTTATTTTATACTCGAAACAGGAATAATTGGAAAATTAATCAATGTAAACCCTTTTAATCAACCAGCTGTTGAAGAAGTAAAAGTATTAACGAAAAAAAATCTTAGTTAAAATGCCCAAAAACAATTTTTGACCGCCCATAATTTTTAATTATGGTTGCATTAAAAATTTTCTTAAAATTTTCCTCTTTTTTCACTTCTCTATGCAAAATAATTAAATTATTTTTATTATAAAGCTTTAATTCTTTAATTTTTATTAAATTATCTAAGTAGTCATCACTTGCAAAAGGCGGATCTAAAAAAAAAATATCAAATTTATTTTCTATCTTATTACTAAAAAAACTTTTTATGTCTCGTTTAAATATTAAAGATTTTTTTTCTATTCCAAGGCTTTTTAAATTTCTCGTTAATATATTTTGTGCCATAGGGTCTTTCTCTACAAATGTTACTTTTTTTGCTTCATGAGAGATACATTCAATACCGAATGACCCAACACCCGAGTACATATCTAAAATCCTAGAATTATTTATTTTTACTTTAATTAAACTTGAGTGGAGAATTATGTTGAAGATACTTTCTTTAACAAAGTCTCTAAGCGGTCTTGTTACAGATGACCTTAAATGCTGAATTTTTTTTCCTTTTAATTCTCCGCCTATTATTCTCATTCTAAATCAAGTTACTCTCCAACCTATGTCAGATCTGCAAAATCCCTTTTTCCAATTTATTTTTTTTATTTTTTTATAAATTGATTTTTTTATTGATGTAAAACTTTTTCCACTACAAGTTATGTTTAAAACTCTACCTCCATTTGAAAAGAGTTTTCTATTTTTAATTATAGTGCCTGCGTGAAAAATTTTCATATTTTTAGAAAGTTTTAAATTTTTAATATTTTTTAAAGGTAGGTTCTTTTTATATTTACCGGGATAACCTTTTGAACAAAGTACCACAGTCATACATTTATTTTTATTCCATTTAATTTTTATTTTATCAAGATTATTTTTTAAAGTTGCAGTTATAATATCAAGAAAATTAGTTTTTAATCTTGGCATAATTACCTGACATTCTGGATCTCCCATTCTTATATTATATTCGATTAAATAAGGATCTCCGTTTTTAATCATAAGACCTGCATACAAAAAACCTGTAAATGGATGTCCTCTTTTTTTCAAAGTAGATAGAGTTGGTCTAATTATTCTATTAATAATTTTTTTTTTCTAAATTATTATCAATTATTGGCGCAGGTGAGTATGCTCCCATACCACCTGTATTTAGTCCGGTTTCATTTTCACCAACCTTTTTATGATCTTGAGCAGATCCAAAAAAGACAAATTTTTTTTTATCTGCAATAATAAAATAGCTTACTTCTTCTCCATCTAGAAATTCTTCTAAAACTAATTGTTTAGAGCTTTTAAATTTACCTGAAAAAATCTCATTTGAAATTTTTTTTACTTCATTAATAGAGTAACAAATAGTTACCCCTTTACCTGCAGCCAATCCATCTGCCTTAACCACAATAGGCATTCTAGAAGATTTTAAGAAATTTTTTACTTGTTGTTTATGTTTGCAAATTTTAAAGTTTGCAGTAGGTATGTTGCTTTGTTTACAAAGATTTTTCATAAACCCTTTTGAACCCTCTAATTGCGCAGCATATTTCTCAGGTCCAAAAACCTTGACTTTTCTTTTTTTTAAAAAATCCACCAAACCCATTACTAAAGGTTCTTCAGGTCCTACTATAACTAAATCAATTTTAAATTTTTTTATTGTTTTAAGAAGAAGACTAAAATTTAAGAAATCTACATCTAAATTCCTAGAAATATTTGATGTACCCGCATTACCTGGAATACAATAAATTTTGTTGTTTTTGTTGGATTCTACTAATTTTTGACATAGAGCATGTTCTCTTCCACCACTTCCTATTAATGCGATATTCATATAAATTTATATTGTATACACTATTTTATATATGAATAAAAAAAAGGCCAAACTCAAGTATAAACCAAATACTTATGAAATAATTGAAGAAGGAGATTTCGTGCTTTGCGCGATATCAAAAAAAAAATACCTCTACAAGAGTTAAACTATTGGAATGTAGATCTTCAAGAGGCCTATTTTTCTCCTAAAGAAGCAAAAATAAGATTTGAAGAAATAAAAAAAAATTAATTTTCTTATTTCCACCTATTATGAGTCCATATCCATTGTGAAGGATCTCTAAGTATCATTTTTTCAATTATTTTATTTATTCTCAAAGATATATCTATTTTATTTTTTTCGGTATCGCTAATCTCTGTAGTTTTAATCGGATTAAGAATTTCAATTTCAAAATTATTATTCTTTTTTCTTGATATGTATATAGGAACAATATCAAATTTATATTTTAAAGCTACTTGGGCAGGCAAAGTAGTTGTTAGAGCATTTTTTTCAAAAAATGGTAAACTTTTTCCTTCACTAACCCTTTGATCCACCATCAGTGCGATGCTGTAGTCTTTTTTTAAGTATTCAACAACATCTCTTATTCCAGCAAGACCTTTTTTTATTTGATTTTTACAAACATGATTTCTTCTTAAGAATTCCATGAGTGGATTTAAAAAAAAATTATTTAAAGGTCTATATATAGTAGCTAATTTTATATCATTTTGAACTAAGTACATTGACATCAATTCAAAATTAGCAAAATGACCCGAAATAAATATTACAGGTTTTTTTTCAATTTTTATTTGATCAATAATATTTTTTCCCTTTATAGTAATTTTGCTATTGTTAAGAATATTCTTCTTAAATCTTTTTAAATATAAATACTCAACAAATGTCATCGCATAATTAGACCACATTTTTAAAATTATTTCTTTTTTAGTGGAATTACTGTTGTCGATTAATGCTCTATCTAAATTTTCATTGATTATATTTTTTGACTTAAAAAAAGGTCCAATATTTTTGAATATTAAAGTTGCAAGCTTTCTTCCATTGTTTAAACCAATTACCTTAATAATAAAAAAAAAGGTGTAGATAAATAAAGCCTCGAATAAATATTTTATTACTTTCATAAAATTTTTTTAATTTCTTGCGTAAATTCTTTTTCATTACTAATTTTTAATTTTAAAGAAAGATAATTTATAGATGATCGATCATTTTCTCTAAGCCTTAAATAATCTTTTTCCGTAGTAATAATTTCTAAATTTTTTTCTTTTGCCATGTAATTTATTTTATTTATATCATCTTTAGAGTAATTGTAGTGATCTGGGAAAGCTAATTTTTTTTCCACAAAAACATTGTTTTTACTTAGAATTTGAAAAAAATTTTCTGGATTTCCTATTCCAGCAAATGCTAATACTTTTTTATTTTTAAAATTATCTATATTAGTTGGAATATAATTTGTATAAAAAAATTTTATTGTTTTTGAATTATTTTTTATTAGATTCTCGAAATTTTTATTTTTATTCCCATTTATAACTACTATATCAAAGTTGTGAATTGATTTTATAGGTTCTCTTAGAGGACCGGATGGAATTGTGAAACCATTACCAATTAATTGATTTGAATTAAAGCACACAATGCTTAATTTTTTTTTAATAGACCTATCTTGAAGGCCATCGTCTAAAACTGCCACATCAAAACCCTTTTCAAGGGATTTATTAATTGCTTTTATCCTAGATTTATCTACAGATAAATCTACAACTTTAGAAAGTAGGTTGGTTTCATCAAATTGATTTTTATAATATTTTTTTATTACTATAGGATTTTTTTGCATCTTTTTTACTAATTCAAATATTTTTATTGTTAAAGGTGTTTTTCCAGTTCCACCAATATAAATATTACCGACACATATAACAGGAATAGAAAATTCTATTTTTTTAACAACAGAACTTTTAACTAAAAATAATAATCTTAAAATCAATGAAATTGGGTAAAGTAATATAGATATTATACTAACATTACTTTCATCCCAAAAATTAGGTTTATATAATTTCATCAAACAAATTTTTCTATTTCTTTAATAGTATTATTAAAGACCTTTTCCCCAAACTTATTAAGTTCCACTATATTATCACGATCAATTTTTTTTGGTTGCTTTAAATCCTCTACTAAATTATTTGCTAGTTCATCATAACTAGTTACTTTTTTTGCAATCCTATTCTTTTCCAAATAGTCGTATACTTCATTAAAATTATTTACGTAAGGACCGTAATAGATTTTACAGCCAGATTTTGCTGCCTCAATTGGATTTTGTCCGCCACTAAAACTAAATTTTTTTAATAGAGATTTTCCCAAAAAAATACTTTTACAATAATTATAGTATTTTGGAAGAATACCGTAAGAATTTATAATAATTATTTCAGTATCTTTCTTAATCTCATCGTCTTTATTTATTACTTGAGTTTTTAAATTCTGAGAAGTGTATTGTAGAAAAATATCTTCAACACGGTCGATGTGTCTAGGAATTATTATCGTTAAAGTATTACTGTAGTGTTTTTTTAAATTTTTATGGACATTAATACAGTATGAATCTTCTCCCTCATGAGTATTTGAAGCACACCAAACTTTATAATTATTTAAATTATTTTCTATGCTAGGCGACAGTCGATTATGATTGTCTGTTTTTGACATAAATTTTAAATTTCCGAAATATTTTATTTCTTTTGATCCAAGTTTTTCTAGGTAATTTAAAGATTCACGACTTGATACAATAGTTGAATCAAAAGAAGAAAAAATTTCTTTCGCAAAATTTTTAAGAAATTTCCACCTTCTATAACTTTTTTTAGTGATTCTTCCGTTAAGTAATAGTAAAGGTTTTTTTCTTTTTTTAATTTCATAAATAAAATTTGGCCAAATTTCTGAGTCTATAAATGCAACAATATTTGGATTCCATTTATCTAAAAATTTTTTTGTAATATGGGGCACATCTAGTGGAAAAAATTGATGTAAAATATTCTTATTATCTTTAAATTTTTCACTTACAATTTTTCCTGAACTTAAAGTAACAGTTGTAATTAATATAAATAAATTTTTATTTTTTTCATTAAGATATTCTACAATTGGCAATATGCTAGTTATTTCTCCAATGCTGGCTCCATGAAACCAAATAAGTGTTTTCTTTTCATTTGTAGAATTTATAATTTTAGTTTGTAATAATTTTTCTTTAAATCTAATAGGATCTTCTTTACCAATAATTTTTCTAATATGAATTATTAATATAAACAAAGGATATAATACAAACGTAAAAAATTTATATAATAAAAACATTAAATTTATTTTAATTGTTTTTTGTACAATGATTTATATTCACTACAACTATTTATTAACTCTGAGTGATTTCCAGAGTCAACAATCAAACCATTTTTTAAAACATATATTTTGTCAGCTTTATGAATAGTAGACAATCTGTGAGCTATCACGAGAGTTGTTTTATTTTTAGTTAAATTCATTATGGCATTTTGAACTATTTCCTCGGACTCTGTATCTAGAGAGGATGTAGCTTCATCTAAAAGGATTATTTTAGATTTTTTCAATATTGCTCTTGCTATAGATATTCTTTGCTTTTGTCCGCCAGATAATCTGACACCATTTTCACCGATTAAAGTATCGTAGGATTTTGGAAGATTTTTAATAAAATTGTCAGCCGCAGCAAACTTACAAGCATTTACAATTTCTTCATCGGTAGCATCATTGTTAGCATACGCTATATTAGCTTTTACAGTGTCATCAAAAAGAATTACATCTTGACTTACAAGAGATAAATTTTTTCTTAATGAGTGTAAATTCACTTCTTTAATGTCTTGATTATCTATTGAAATTTTACCATTTTGAGGATCGTAAAACCTAGGTAGTAAATTAATAATAGTACTTTTTCCAGCTCCACTATGTCCAACAAAAGCTGTCATTGAACCACCTTCAATATCTATATTTATATTTTTTACAGCTTTATCCTTTGAAACTTTATACTGAAAACCAACATTTTCAAATTTTATATTAGATTTATTAATTATAATATCAGGTAAATTAATTTCATTTTTAATCTCTATAGATCCATCTATTACGTTAAAAATTCTTTTAGCAGCAGCAGAGCCTTGATATGCAACCATGTTTATAGTAGCTAAAGATCGTATTGGTTGGTAAGCTAACATCATTGCAGCTAAAAAAGAAAAAAAATTATTTACCTCTAATTCACCCGCAGTTATTAACTTTCCTGAAAAATAAATGAATCCTGCTATCATTATTCCAGTTAATATTTCCATTATTGGAGTCGCTCTTATTATGACACTCGCAATTTTTATATTTTTATTTACTAATTCATCAATAACATTTTTTGCATTTTCATTCTCAACATTTTCTTTTTGATAAATTCTTATCATCTTTGAACCTTTTAATATTTCTGAGAGGAATGATGTTAGTTTACCTGAAATTTCCGATGCTTGTATTGTTGCCTTACCTATCCTTTTACCTAAGGTTCTCGCTAAAGTAGCTGACAATGGCATCATAATTAATGCAAAAAGAGATAGCTTCCAGTTTTGATAAAACATTACTGTTAAAAGAGCTATTAAAGAAAAAGTATCTTTCATCAAGTTAAGTACTCCCGTGCTTACCAAATGTTGAACTTGTCCAGCATCATACATGACATTGGAAATATATTTTCCTGAATGTCTCCCTTCAAGAGTTTGTATGTCTGAAATTAAAACATTGTTTGCTATTTGTTTTTGAAGTTCCCCAGAAATATTCTGACCAACATGAATAATATTTATTCTTGCCAAATATAAAGAAATACCTTTAGCAGAAAATGCAACTACTATTGCAATGGGTATTAACCAGGCTAAAGTTTTATCTTTATCAATAAATATTTTTTTTACAGCTGGATCTAGCAACCAAGCTATTGCCGCGGTGCTACCTGCTACAATTAAAGATAAAACAAGAGCTAATAGAATTCTTTTTAAGTATTTCTTTACATACTGTCTATATAGTCTTTTTAAAATCTGGAACAATTCATCAATTTTCATAATTATTTTAATTTAGCTATAGAACCATAATTGCAGTGAATAGAGTTAAACCTGATAGGTTATTAATTTTAAAAGCTTTAAGACATGTTTTTGGATTATTTTTATCAAAAATTCTAATTTGATAAATGAGTGTTAAAACAAAAAATATAAGTAGAATTAATGAATAAATTGAATTCATTTTAGAATAGATAGATATAATTAAAAAAGTAGAACTTATTAAATAGCATACACTTACAAATAATTTTATATTACTCTTAAATTTTATAGACGTCGATTTTACACCTATAACTTCATCGTCAACTATATCTTGTGCACCATAAATTGTGTCATAGCCCAATGTCCAAAATATGGCTGAAACATAAAGTAATGTAATTTCATAAGAAATTAAACCAGTAATTGCTGTCCACCCCATAATAATTCCCCAATTAAAAGTTAAACCAAGAAAAAGTTGTGGCCAGTAGGTAATTCTTTTCATAAACGGATAAGAAAATGCTAAAACCATAGAAGCTAAACCTAAAAAAATAGTAAAAAAATTAAATTGAAGTAAAATTATTAAAGATAAAAAACAAAGAATTAAAACATAAACAAAAGCTTGTTTTATATTTATTTTACCTGACGCTATAGGTCTTAATTTAGTTCTCTTAACTTTTTTATCTATATCTTTGTCAACTATATCATTAAATATACAACCAGCACTTCTCATTAAAACTGAGCCTAAGAAAAAAAGCAGAAGGTAGTAAAAAAAAAGAGATTTATTTTCTTCGTAATTGTAGGCTAAGGCCAAACCCCAACTACAAGGCCAAAAAAGCAGCATATAACCGATTGGCCTATTCAGTCTAGTTAGTGAAATAAATGTTTTAATTTGACTCATAGAGAATTATGACTTGTAATTATCAAACACTAACATCATAATCAATTTGATTCGATATGGATATTGATTACACAGTTACAGCTTTAATGTTCCCAGCTATACCTTTAATGATGACTATGTATAGTAATAGATTTCATACTTTAAGTGCTCTTATAAGACAGATTCATGATCAATATACTTTTGAAAAAAAGGTACCTCCAGAATGGGAAAACCAACTACATGTTTTAAACAAAAGAACAAACTGTTTAAAATATACAATGGGTTTTGCTGCTTTTGGATTTCTTTTTAATATGTCAACTGTATTAATGCTTTACGTTAATACCCTACAAGTAGCTCGTTTGAATTTTGCCGCCTGTTGTATTTGTATGATAATTTCAATTTTTTTATTTTTACAGGAAATCAGGTTATCAAATCAAGCACTTAAATTTCATTTGAGCGACATGGACTCAATGAAAAAAGATTTATAATATTGTTTACGGAATTAAAATAGCTGGGCCAGTAAGCTTTCTTGACTCTAGATCTTCATGGGCTTTTTTTGCGTCACTTAACTTATATTTTTTAAATATATTTGGTTTTATTTTTCCAAATTTTACTTTTTCAAAAATTGCATCAGCACCTTCTTGAAATTCATTCCTGTTAGTAAAGTAATGACCGATAGTTGGTCTAGTTAAGAAAAGACTTTTGGTTTGGATATCTTTTGCAACATTTAAAGGATCTAGAGGTCCTGAAGCGTTACCAAAACTAACCATTATTCCTCTTGGCTTTAAGCATGATATTGATCCTTTAAAAGTGTTTTTTCCTACTCCATCAAACACAGCTGGCACGCCAACGTTATTAGTAATTTTTAATACTTCCTTAGCAAAGTCATTTTTAGAGTAATTAATTACATGTTCATATCCATTTTTTTTTGCTATTGGAATTTTTTCATCTGAACCAACAGTTCCTATCACCTTTGCTCCAATACTATTTACCCATTGAGCAAATATTTGACCAACTCCTCCCGCTGCTGCATGAAATAAAACTGTCTCTCCTGCTTTTACTTTGTAAGTTTTGCAAGTCAAATAATATGTAGTTAAACCTTTTGTCATTAGTGTAGCTGCCACCTCGTGAGAAATTCCCTCTGGCACTTTTACCGCTATTTTTGATGGAATTATTCTTTGATTAGAATAAGCTCCTATTGGTGCAGCAGCGTATGCAATGCTGTCTCCAACATTTAAATCAGAAACATTTGATCCTATTTCTTCTATCTTTCCCGCAGCTTCTAACCCTATACCGCTAGGTAATTTTAAGGGGTATAAACCAGATCTGTGATAAGTATCAATAAAATTTAAACCTATAGCATGATTTGTTACTTTTATTTCATCTGGTCCTGGAGAACCAATCTCAGTGTCTTTTAATTCTAAAACTTCTGGGCCACCATGTTTATTTATAATAATTGATTTTGGCATTAATATTTTGCAAATGTTCCATTGTTATAATCTTGAATAGCCTGAAGTATTTCTTTTTTTGTATTCATCACAAAAGGTCCTCCCCTGGCTATAGGTTCTCTAATTGGTTTTCCAGCGATAAATAAAAATTTACTTTTTTTGTTAGCCAATACATTAAGTTTGGATCCCTTTTCTAAAAGTATCAATGTTGAATCTTCAATTTTTTTATGCTCTTTTTGTCCTACACTTAAATCTCCTTTAAGCAAATATATAAATGAGTTATGAGTTTCAGGAACATCAAAACTTACGTCTTTATTCTCGTCTAATTCAACATCAAAATAAATTGGTTCAACATTATGTCCTTTTACAGGCCCTTCAACATTATTAAATTTACCTGAAATTATATTTATCCTTTTACTTTCATCTTTATATTCATTTATTTGATCAGCTTTTATATAATCATATTTAGGTTTATTCATCTTCATCTTAGCAGGCATGTTTATCCATAGTTGAAAACCTAAAAGTTTACCATCTGTAATCGCTGGCATTTCTGAATGGATTATTCCTCGACCAGTTTTCATCCATTGAACATCTCCAGGTTTCATTCTCCCTTTTGATCCTATGCTATCTTCGTGTTCAAACTCTCCATTAATCATGTAAGTTACTGTTTCAATTCCTCTATGAGGATGAGGAGGAAATCCAGCAAGATAATCTTCTTTATTTTCTGAGCCAAACTCATCTAACATTAAAAAAGGATCGATGTAATCTGCCTCTGGAGTTCCGATACTTCTTTTTAGTTTGACACCTGCGCCATCAGAAGCATTTAAAGGCTTAATTATTTTTTTTATTTCAATCAATTTCATTTAAAAATATTATCTTTTAAATTATACCAAGTAACTGCGTTAAATTGTTAATCTCATTTTTTGGCTTATAATCAAGGCTATCAAAAATACTATTATTTCTATTTACCCAAACAGCATTGTAACCATAATTGCCCCCACCCGATACATCCCACGTATTTGCACTTAAAAAAACTATTTCATTACTTTGAATTTTATATTTTTCAAGAGGCATATCATAAACTTTTGCATTTGGTTTATAAATTCCAACTTCTTCAATTGAAAATATATCATTAAAAATATTATCCAGACCGTTGCTTATAACTAATTCATTTAGAAGCTTAGGAGTTCCATTTGATAGGATTGAAAGCTTAAAATTTTTTTCTTTTAATTTTTTTAAAACTTCTTTTACTTCTGGATAAGTTGACAATACTTTATACAAATTTAATAACTCTTTTTTCATTGAGCTTTCGATTTGAAAAACTTTCATAGATTTGTCCAAACTATCCTCCGTAATTTGCCAAAAATCTTTGTGTCTATTCATTAAACTTCTAAGCCAAGTATATTCTAATTGAGTAGTTCTCCAATAATTTGCAAAACCCTCCCATTTATTACCTATTTTTCCTTTACATTTTTCTGCTGCAGAATTTACATCAAATAATGTTCCGTACGCATCAAAAACTATAAGTTTAATATTTTTCATCGAGAAGAATGTATCCGATTAGTTTTTTATTATCTATTGTGTGATCCATCACACATAGGTGGATCATCTGTTTGTTTGCATGTGCAAAAAAAAACTTTTTTTGACTGTTCGGCTTTATAAGTTATAGGACCGAATTCCGATCCCTTGTGCGACCCGTCACAGAAAGGTTGTTTTTTACTTTCACCACATGAACACCAGTAATAAGATTTGCCCTGAACTACATCTACACCAATAGGTGTATCACCAGCTCTTTTACCTTTTTCAAATTTGCTCATTTAAAACTCCTAATATTGATTAATCTAGTTTTATTTTCTATTGTGATATCTATGAAGAATATTAGATTATATTATCCAAATAGTATAGCTGAAAATTCTACAGTATTAATATCCAAGGAACACACTCACTACATAGTAAATGTAATGAGACTAAAGAGAGGTTCAAATATTAATTTTTTTAACAGTAACGGCGAGTGGTTGAGTGAAATAGTTTTTCTTGAAAGAGATAGAGTGGAAGTAAAATTTTTAAATAAAGTTAAAAATAATTTTGAAAAATCAAAAATAGAATTAGCTATATGTTTAATAAAAAAAAATCCTATGGAGTTAATATTAGAAAAAGCTACTGAATTAGGAGTCAGCAAAATAACGCCAATAATCTCGGAACGTACAGAGGTAAAAGAATTAAATTTTGAGAGAGCACACAAAATAGTAATTGAAGCTACTGAGCAATCTAATCAATTAAATCCACCTAAAATTTCAGAATTAGTTACGTTAAAAAATTTTTTAAATAACATAGACAACACTGCCCAATTATTATTTGCTGATGTTAATTCTAAAAATAAATTAGAAGAAAAAAATTTAAAAAGCGGTAGTGTAAAAATAATATTAATTGGTCCAGAGGGAGACTTTTCTCCATCTGAAAGAGAGCTAATACTATCGCACGCTAACTCAACCTCTTTTTCAATATCAAAAAATATACTACGATCAGAAACTGCCGTTATAAGCGCTATTTCCTTAGTAAATTTTATCAATAAAGAACATTAATTGTCGCATTCAATGAAATTGTTAATTTATTAGAATAATATATACAAAACCCATGAATAGAGTAGTCACATATATATTTATTTTTGCGCCTTTAAATTTGTTTGCCGAACAACCAAAAGATTGGCAACTTGGATTTCAAAAATCAGCCTCAAAAAGTATGAACGACATTGTCTGGTTCCATGACTATATGCTTTTACCTATTATAACAGCTATAACCGCATTCGTTTTATTTTTACTTTTGTATACTTGTGTAAGATATCGAGCTTCTAAAAATAAGGTAGCTTCTACTACTAGCCACAATACAATGGTAGAGGTGCTTTGGACACTGATACCATGCTTAATCTTAATTGTTATGGCAGTTCCGTCCTTTAAAGTATTATATTCTCAAGACAAAATTCCGAAAGCAGATATTACAATTAAAGCAATAGGCTACCAATGGTACTGGGGCTATGAATATCCTGATGAAAATATTATTTTTGACTCTTATATGGTAGAAGATTCTGATTTAAAAGAAAATCAACCTAGATTGCTTACAGTAGATAACGAAGTTTTTGTACCAGTAAACAAAGTCGTTAAAGTTATGATTACAGCTAATGATGTTTTACATGCTTGGGCATTGCCATCATTCGGTGTAAAGAGAGATGCTATACCTGGCAAGATTAACGAAACATGGTTTAAAGCAGAAAGAACCGGAACTTTTTATGGTCAGTGTTCAGAGCTTTGTGGTATAAAACATGCTTTTATGCCAATAACAGTTAATGTAGTAACACAAGAAGAATATGATTTATGGTTAGAAGAAGCGAAAATAAAATTTGCAAAAAAAGATTTTAAAAATAACATAAAGATAGTTAAAAAATTTATAAATTAAAAGATGTACGGACAAACAACCACTGCAGACAGTCACCACAAAAATCCAACAGGCTGGAAAAGATGGGCTTATTCAACAAACCATAAAGACATTGGAACAATGTATCTTATCTTTGCTATTATAGCTGGGATCATTGGTTCAGCCTTTTCAGTTTTAATGCGAATGGAATTAATGCATCCTGGCGATGGAATTCTTGGAGGAAACTATCATTTATACAACGTTTTAGTCACTGGCCATGGATTGATAATGATATTTTTTATGGTAATGCCAGCAATGATAGGAGGATTTGGAAATTGGTTTGTTCCAATAATGATCGGAGCTCCTGATATGGCTTTTCCAAGAATGAACAATATTTCTTTTTGGTTACTTCCAGTTGCGTTTATTTTGCTATTATCGTCAATTTTCGTTGATGGTCCTCCAGGTTCTCAAGGAGTTGGAGGAGGTTGGACAATTTATCCTCCTTTATCTTCTAAAACTGGTCAACCAGGTCCAGCTATGGATTTAGCAATTTTAAGTCTGCATATTGCTGGGGCTTCTTCAATTTTAGGAGCAATTAATTTTATAACAACAATTTTAAATATGAGAACACCAGGTATGACATTACATAAAATGCCTTTGTTTTCATGGTCAATACTTGTGACTGCATTTTTACTTTTACTATCTTTACCAGTTTTAGCAGGGGCTATTACAATGTTATTAACTGACAGAAATTTTGGAACATCTTTTTTTGAAGCTCAAACAGGTGGAGACCCAGTTTTATTCCAACACTTATTTTGGTTCTTTGGCCATCCAGAGGTATACATTTTAATTCTTCCAGGATTTGGAATGATAAGTCATATAGTTTCTACTTTTTCAAAAAAACCTGTCTTTGGTTATCTAGGAATGGCTTACGCAATGGTGGCAATAGGTGTAGTTGGCTTTGTTGTTTGGGCCCATCATATGTATACAGTAGGATTAGATACTGATACAAAGGCATATTTTTTAGCAGCTACAATGATTATCGCTGTACCTACCGGAATAAAAATTTTCTCTTGGATAGCTACAATGTGGGGAGGGTCAATCAGCTTTAAAACTCCAATGCTTTGGGCTATCGGTTTCATTTTTTTATTTACTCTAGGCGGAGTTACTGGTGTTGTGTTAGCTAATGCAGGAGTGGATACTGCACTACACGATACTTATTATGTAGTAGCTCATTTTCATTACGTTTTATCTCTGGGTGCTGTTTTTGCAATTTTTGCTGGTTGGTATTATTGGTTTAGTAAAATGAGCGGATATGAATATTCTGAATTTCTAGGTAAGTTACATTTTTGGTTAACTTTTATTGGAGTAAATTTAATTTTCTTTCCTCAACACTTTTTAGGTTTAGCTGGCATGCCAAGAAGGTATGTAGATTATCCAGATGCTTTTGCGGGATGGAATTATATATCATCTATAGGATCTTACATCTCAATATTAGGATTAGCTGTATTTTTATTAAACCTTCTATACTCATTCATAAAAAAAAGAAAAGCCAATCAAAATCCGTGGGGAGAAGGAGCTACAACTTTAGAATGGACTGTTACTTCACCACCACCTTTCCATACTTTTGAAGAGCTGCCTAAATTTAAATAAATTGAGTGAAATATTTTTAAAATCTAAAAATTCTAAAATAAGTATAGCTTATAATTTTCAATCTTTTTTTAATTTGATGAAACCTAGAGTAATGTCTCTTGTTCTGTTTACTTGCATGGTAGGAATGTTAATTGCTCCTACACATATTTCTCTTTTAAATTCAATTTTAGGATTGTGTGCAGTTGCAATTGGATCAGGCGCAGCTGGAGTCTTAAATATGTGGTATGAGTCAGATCTTGATGCTTTGATGAGTAGAACTTGTTTAAGACCAATACCAACCGGGAAAGTCAAGAGAGAACAAGCTTTACTTTTTGGCATTATACTTTCAATCATTTCGATTTTAATGCTTTATTATTTTGTTAATTTAATTTCTTCAGTTTTACTTGCTCTAACTATAGGTTTCTATTTTTTTGTATATACAATTTGGTTAAAAAGAAAAACGTCACAAAATATTGTTATCGGAGGGGCTGCTGGTGCGCTACCCCCTGTAATAGGCTGGACTATATCTACAGGTACAATTGCCATTGAACCAATTATACTTTTCTTAATTATTTTTTTCTGGACACCGTCTCATTTTTGGGCTTTGAGCCTATATAAATCAGGTGATTATAAAAAGGCAAAAATACCTATGTTGCCTGTAATTTCTGGAGTCGAAACAACCAAAATAAATATTTTAATTTATGCAGCTATAATGTTGCCAATAGTTTCCGCACCCTACTTTTTAAAATTTGGGAGTGTGTTTTATTTACTTATTTCTTCAATGATGACATTTTATTATGTCTACCTTTGCTACATGTTATATAAAACTAAAAATCTAAAAAAATCTAATATTTTGGCCAGAAAAGTTTTTATTTATTCTATTTTTTATTTATTTATTTTATTTGTTCTAATTTTATTCGACAATATAATCAAAGTAATATAATGAAAAATAAAAGAAAAAACATAATTACTGCTGTTGTTTTAATTTTATTTATGATTTTTTTATTTGTAATGACTTTCTACAATATAGGCATATATAATAGGGAGATTTAATGGTAATTAATAAAAAAAAACTTACACCTATAATACTAGTTTCTATATTTATTTTTATGCTTGGTTTATCATTTGCTGCGGTGCCACTTTACGATCTATTTTGTAGAGTGACAGGATTTGGAGGAACTACCCAAAATGCCTCTAAAAAAGAAATACCTAAAATCGTAATTAATCAAAATTTTAAAATGAGATTTGACACTAACTCCAATGGTGCTCTTGATTGGAAATTTTTTCCAGAGGTTAATACTATTGATTTAAAGCCTGGTGAAGTACATTCAGTAAATTTTTATGTTGAGAATCAAAGCCAAGAAGAAACGTCAGGATCTGCATCTTTTAATGTTTCACCATCAACTTTTGGAATATATCTTAACAAAATTGGTTGCTTTTGTTTTGAAAAACAAACCTTAAAACCAGGTGAAAAACAGAAATTTGTATTAACATTTTTCTTGGATCCAAAAGTTGTAGATGATAATAAAACAAGAGAAATAGCTGATGTGACATTATCGTTTACTTTCTTTTCATCAGACTATTATAAAAAGAGCGAAATTTAAATTATGTCATCAGGTGAAAAAAAACATGGATTTCATTTAGTAGACCCAAGTCCTTGGCCAATTTATAATTCAATTGCTTGCTTAGTTTTAGCTTTTGGAGCAGTTTACTATTTTCATACCAAAACTTTATGGCTTTTATTAATTGGGACAGCCTTGCTTATTTATGGTGCTTTCATGTGGTGGAGGGACGTAATTCAAGAAGCCGAACATGACGGCCACCATACTGAAGTTGTTCAAATAGGTCATAGGTATGGAATGACTTTATTTATAGCATCAGAAGTTATGTTTTTTGTGGCTTGGTTTTGGGCTTATTTTAATGCGAGTTTATTTCCTACGGAGTCTATAGGTGGCATTTGGCCTCCAGCAGACATAAAAACTTTTGATCCATGGGACATACCTCTTATAAACACTTTAATACTTTTGTTATCAGGAACAACAGTTACTTGGGCACATCATGCGATGTTAGAAAATGACAGAAAAAGTTTGGTAAACGGTTTGGTGGCGACAGTATTTTTAGGATTTATATTTACTTGCTTCCAAGCATACGAATATCATCATGCTACCTTTACTATTGATGGAAATATTTACGGCTCAACTTTTTTCATGGCTACAGGCTTTCATGGATTTCACGTTATAGTTGGAACAATTTTTCTTGCAGTGTGTCTGTTTAGATCAATGAAAGGTCATTCAAATTCAAAACACCATTTTGGATTTGAAGCAGCAGCCTGGTACTGGCACTTTGTTGATGTAGTATGGCTATTCTTATTTGCTGCGATCTATATTTGGGGAAGTTAATCTCAAATTGAAAAAAGCATTTTTATTTCAACTATTTGTTATTTTTTTCGTAACAATATTTTGTGCATTAGGCACTTGGCAACTCTATAGATTGCAATGGAAATTAGAACTTATAAGCGAAATAACCTTTGGATTAGACTCTAGTCCTATTGAATATTCAAACTCAATCAAAAAAAATTATCAAAGAGTAAATGCTAAGGGAAAATTTATCTTTGATAAACAAATCTATCTTTATAGCCTGAATGATAATGGCAAACCTGGATATGACGTGGTAACCCCTTTTAGAACAAACAAAAATGAAAATGTTCTCATCAACAGAGGATGGATAAATAAAGAACTCAAAGACAATCCCAGTATAAACTCTGAATTAGACTCTGAAAAAAAAATTGTTGGACTTTTAAGAGAAATTTATAAACCGAATGTATTTAAACCAGATAACGATCTTAAAAATAATATTTGGTTTTCAATAAATTTAGAAGATCTAAAAGAAGCTACAGGCGAACATTTTAATAAATTTGTAATTTTTTTAGAAGATAATCAAGTCAATACACCACTTCCTAAAAAGATTAGCATTGATGTGCCAAATAATCACCTCAAATATGCTATAACGTGGTATGCAATATCAATTTCGATAATTTTTTATTATTTGTATTTTAGAAGAAAAAAATGAATTATTTTAGTACTAGGGATAAATCTTTAAAATGTAGTTTTAAAGACATTTTCTTAAGAGGCCTTGCGCCTGGCGGAGGATTATTTTTACCTAGCGAAATAAAGAAATATACTAAAGAGGATCTAAAAAGATTAAGTCAGCTAAGTTACAATGATCTTGCAACAGAGATAATCTTTAATTTTATCTCAAAAGAAATTAACAAAGATGAATTAAGCACATTAATAGAAAAATCCTATAGCAGTTTTAAAGAAAATGAAGTAGTTAAATTAAAAAAAATTGGAAATATTAATCTTCTCGAACTTTATCATGGACCTACTTTAGCTTTTAAAGATATTGCAATGCAATTAATTGGAAATTTGTATGATTATTTGCAAGTTGCTAAAACTAAAACTGTAAATATTGTTGTAGCGACATCTGGAGATACTGGTTCTGCAGCGATAGCCGCCCTGAGCAATAGAAAAAATATAAATCTTTTTGTTTTACATCCACATAATAAAATTTCTAATATTCAGAGAAAAATTATGACAACAATTGGTGGGGCCAATATTCACAATATAGCTATAGAAGGATCATTCGACGATTGTCAAAAAATTGTAAAAGAGCTTTTCAATGAGGATGATTTTAGAGCAAAAATAAATATGTCAGGCGTAAATTCTATAAATTGGGCGAGAATTGTTTGTCAGATTGTTTATTATTTTTACTCTTACTTAAAATTACAAAAAAACAATATTAGTTTTTCTGTCCCAACTGGAAATTTTGGAGATATTTATGCAGGGTATGTTGCAAAAAAAATGGGTTTACCAATAAATAAGTTAATAGTTGCTACAAATAAAAATGATATTTTACAGAGAGTAATTAATACTGGTGAATATAAACCTGACAAGGTAAAACCGTCTATTACTCCAAGCATGGACATCCAAGTGGCAAGTAACTTTGAAAGGCTTCTTTTTTATATTTTGGATGAAAATGATGGCAATGTACGTTCTTTAATGAATGACCTCTCTTCTAAAGGTTCATTTAATTTAAAGAAAAATGAAATTGAAAAAATAAAGAAAGATTTTGAAGGCATAAAAATTACTGATCAAGAGACAGAAACAATTATCGAAGAAGTGTATAAGAAACATAATTTTATCATTGATCCCCATACTGCTACTGGATTTGGAGCAGCAAACAGACTTAAAAATCTAGGTGATATAATTGTTTTAGGAACAGCTCATCCTTACAAATTTAACGATACTATAAAAAAAGCCATTGGGAAAATTTTAAAATCTCCGGAACATTTAAAATTGAATATAGATAAAAAAGAAATATTTGATATTATTGGAAATTCAAATTCAGACGTTAAAAATTATATTTTAAGTAAAATACAATGAAATTAAAAAATGGAGATAAATTACCAAGTTCAGAATTATTTTATCTAGATCAGAATAATGATGTTAAAAAAATTGATATTTTAGATCTATGTAAAAATAAAACTATTATTTTAGGTATGCCAGGTGCATTTACCAAAACATGTTCCGCGCTCCATTTACCTGGATACATAAAAAACTACGAACAAGCGTTAAATAAAGGAATTTCAAAAATTGTATGTATTGCAGTAAATGATCCTAATGTCATGAAGGCTTGGGGCGACAATCAAAATGCTGGAAAAAAAATATTCATGGCTGGCGATCCTTTCCTTAAATTTACAAAAGCTATTGGTGCTGAAGTAGATAAATCTGAAAAGGGACTTGGAATAAGATCAAATCGCTACACAATGCTGGTAGAAAATGGTGAAGTAAAAAAAATAGAGGAAGAAAAAGAAACTGCTACCTGTGAATTATCTGCCGCTAAAAATTTTTTAAAGGCTATTTAGTTTCTGAAACTGCTAGCTCATCAGCGAGATTATTATATTTATTTTCTGCGTGTGCTTTAACCCATTTCCAACTAACTTTATGTTTAAGACACGCATTATCTAATTTAATCCAAAGATCTTTATTTTTCACAGGTTTTTTAGTTGAACTTTTCCAATTATTTAATTTCCATTTTTTAATCCAATCAGTAATCCCATCTTTTACATATTTTGAGTCTGTGTAGATTACTATTTCAGATTTCTTTTTTATTTTTTTTAAAGCCATAATTGTAGCTATTAACTCCATTCTATTATTAGTAGTATTATTTACGCTGCCAGAAATACTAGACTGATTAGAATTATCGTCTAAAATTATAGCTGCCCACCCACCTTTGCCTGGGTTACCTGAGCATGCGCCATCAGTATAAACTATATACTTCATTAAAAAAAATAATCCTCAAAATCTTTAGATTTTTTATGAAACTCTAACCTTTTAAGATATTCCATAGGATCTTTAACTTTTACAATTGCACCTTCGACTTTGTTTAACGCATCAAAAACTCTAGTTAATAAGAATCTTAACGCTGAGCCTTGAGAAAGCACTTTGATACTTCTTTTTTCTTCATCAGTAAGTTTTCTTATTTCCTTATACCCATCTATTAAGTTTTTTGCCTTGGTAACATTAAAACTTAAATTATTTTTAGGCCCGTCAAAACACAAGGCATTAAAACAAATTGCTATTTCAAACGCATAAAAATCATTACAAGAAAAATAAAAATCAATTATCCCACTAAAATTATCTTGTTTAAAAAAGATATTATCGTTAAATAAATCTGCATGAATAATTCCTTGAGGCAAACTTTTTGGCCAATTTTTTTCAACATCAATTAAGTTAGCTTCAATTAATTTTGGTAGATCTTTATGAATTTTAATACTTCGGTCTTTAATTGACTCAAATAATTTTCTCCAAGATATGATAGATAAATCATTGTTTCTTTTAATTGTGAAATTTTTTGTTATTTCATGCATTTTAGCAGTTTCTCTGCCTACTGATCTGCAATTTTCTGGACTAAGTATGTCTTTAGCTTTACCTTCAATGAAACTTACAATCATAAGCTTTTTATCATTAAATTTAGTTATAGCATTGCTTTTCTTATTAATGATTGGCACAGGGCATTTGAATCCTGATTTATTTAAACCTATCATAAGTTCAGAAAAAAACGGCAAGTCTTCTTCTTTAACTCTTTTTTCATAAATAGTTAAAATATATTTTTCTTTGTTTGCCAATAAAAGATAATTAGTATTTTCTATACCTTCTTCTATTCCCTTAAAACTATCTAAATTACCAATATTGTAGTTAGATAAAATTAATTTTATATCCTCTTCACTAAATTTTGTATAAACAGCCATTTAGTTTAATTCTTTTGGTAATTTAAAAACTACTTTCTCCTCTGCCACAACAACTTCTTCTATGGACACCACGCAATTTTTTTTAATTTCTTCAATTAAATTCTGAACTAACTGCTCTGGAGCCGAAGCCCCCGAAGATATTCCTATTTTTTTACATTTTTTTATTTCATCTATAGGAAGTTCTTTACCGTAATACATTAAAGTTGATTTTTTACATCCCGCTTTTTTTGCAACTTCTACCAATCTTACAGAATTGGACGAATTTCTACTGCCTATTACAAAAAACATTTCACAATTTGATGCAATTTTTTTTACAGCCTTTTGTCTATTAGTTGTAGCATAACATATGTCCTCTTTTATAGGACCGGTAATTTGTGGAAATTTATTTTTTAAAAATTTTATAATCTCTGCAGTATCGTCTACAGATAAAGTAGTTTGTGTAATATACGCTAAAGGTTTTGTAAAATTTTTAATATTCAGAGACTTAACATCTTCAACTGTTTCAACAAGTTTAATACTTCCTTCAGGTAATTGACCCATAGTGCCTATAACCTCTGGGTGATTTTTATGACCGATTAAAATAATATCATATCCATTTTTAAAACGTTGTTCAGACTCTCTGTGAACTTTTGATACTAAAGGACAAGTAGCATCAACATAAGATAGGTTTTTAAGTTTAGCCTCTTCAGGAACTTTTTTGGGCACTCCGTGAGCAGAAAATATAACTGGTCGAGAAACATCTTTGATTTCAGATAGCTCTTCAACAAATATTGCTCCTCTTTTTTTTAAATCTTCTACTACTTGTTTATTATGAACTATTTCATGTCTTACATAAACTGGTTCACCATATTTCTCTAATGCTTTATTGACTATTTCAATAGCTCTATCTACCCCAGCACAAAATCCTCTGGGAGATGCTAAAAGTATTTTAAGTTCATTTTTCATTTTTTTCTAAAAGATATTCAAGCAATATATGCGGAAAAGTAAGTGACGCCAAACCAATAAATATGACCTTGTAA
>MDTG01337653.1_pt1 | contig 34590 bp, 33 predicted proteins | sample 811421 | NCBI WGS metagenome assembly MDTG01 (sample SAMN05326645, study PRJNA326480) | marine metagenome | isolation source: seawater | place: Pacific Ocean: South East | collected 2011
GTAACCTATAGCCATAAATGGAACAGTTATCTGAGTAAAATATGCTATTCGTTTGACACCTCCAAAAATAATAAAAACAAATACCATCGCAATAATAATGGCCGTTATTAATTTAGTAGAAGATATAGTGCTGCCTATAAATGATATTAATGTTCCCGTTCCAAACGCAATTTCTGAAGCATTACCTATACTGTTAGACTGTACGCCTGGTAACAATATTCCTACTGCTAAGATTGTTGAAATTGCAAATATCCATGAATACCATTTTTGGCCCATAGCTTTTTCTATATAAAAAGCTGGTCCTCCACGAAGCTGCCCATCAATTTCTTCTTTATAAATCTGTCCAAGAGTTGATTCAATATATGCTGTTGAGGCACCAAGGAATGCTACAAGCCACATCCAAAATATTGCTCCTGGCCCTCCAAAACCAATAGCAGTTGCTACACCTGCGATATTTCCAACGCCAACACGACCAGATATAGAAACCGCTAAAGCTTGAAAAGAAGAAATTCCTCGGCCAGATTCTTTACCACTAAGGGTTATTCGAATCATTTCTCTAAAGTGACGAACCTGAACAAACCTCGTAAGGATTGAGTATATTAGTCCAGCAGCAAGGCATAAATAAATCAGAGCATCACTCCAAATATATTTATTTAATATTGTGATAATTTCATGCATCTTTAATTTTCATACCAATTTTTATTATTCAATTGAGATATTAACCCATATTAGATATTTTGATGCCGCTTTAGTGTATTTCACGATATAGTGAATAAATTGTAATAATGGAGTAAACGTATGATTTGGTGGGGATGGATGATACTTGGCTTTATGTTGCTGGGCGCAGAGCTTTTTGCGATTGATGTTCAGTTTTATTTTGTTTTTTTAGGTATTTCAGCAGCACTTTTAGGGATTGCAGACCTTACTGGAATTGTTTTACCTCAATGGGCCCAATGGATTGCGTTTGCGGTTATCTCTTTAATATTTTTTTTCACCTTTAGAAAAGGTTTATATGAAAAGATTCGCGGTGGTGCAATTGGTTTTAAAGAGGGACCATACGGGGATATAATTAATATTAATGAAGATATTGAAGTAGGAAGTGAGGTACGAATTGAATATCGAGGTTCAAAATGGACTGCGCGAAACATAGGCAATTTAAAAATAGTTGCTGGTTCTCGCGCTAAAGTTGTTAAAGTTGATAGCTTAACTTTATATTTAGATGCAGATGAATTTTAATTAAAGAGGATTTTATGGATATGTCGACAATTGTTGCCTTAGGGCTTGTATTCCTTGTAATTGTTGTCTTGGTAAAGACAGCAATAGTTGTTCCTCAACAAAGTGGTTTTGTTGTTGAGAGGCTAGGTAAATACAGTAAAACTCTAAGTGCTGGCTTCCATATTCTTTTTCCCTTTATTGAGCGCGTCGCTTACAAGCACTCTTTAAAAGAACAAGCAGTAGATATTGATGAGCAAATTTGTATAACTAAAGATAATGTTCAAGTAGGCATAGATGGCGTTTTGTACCTTCAAGTTTTAGATCCCAGTCGAGCTTCCTATGGTATTGGTAATTATATGTTTGCTATCTCGCAACTTGCACAAACCACACTTCGGTCCGAAATTGGAAAGATTGAATTAGATCGTACTTTTGAAGAGCGTGGCACCATAAATCAAAACGTTGTTGCCGAGTTGGATAAAGCTTCAGACCCATGGGGCGTTAAGGTTCTTCGCTATGAAATAAAAAATATTAACCCACCTCAGGATGTTTTGAGTGCAATGGAAAAACAAATGCGTGCAGAGCGAGAAAAACGAGCGGTAATTTTGAACTCTGAAGGTGTGCGTGATGCACAAATTAATGAGGCTGAGGGTGAAAAACAGCGTGTTATCAAAGAATCTGAAGCTACAAAAATGCAACAAATAAACGAAGCACAAGGTGAAGCTGAGGCCATTTTAGCTGTTGCAACAGCAACTGCTCAAGGCTTGAGGGAGGTAGCATCCTCAGTTACTGATAAAGGTGGATCAGATGCAATGAAGCTTAGAATTGCTGAGCAATATATAACTGAGTTTGGAAATCTTGCAAAGGTTGGAAACACCTTTGTTGTTCCATCAAATCTTGCAGATTTAACATCAATGATGGCGCTTGCAACTGATATAGCTACACGTAAACAAGATGATTAAGAATATTTAAATTTTTCGTCTGACTGAAACAATATTTGGAAGCTGCTCTAATTTTTTTATTACTACACTGAGAGTAGGTAAATCACATATTTCAATGCTTAAATCCATCTTTACTTGCATTGTTTTTTTATCGGCATACGCTTTTAAATCAAGCACATTAGCTTTTTCATCTGCCAATACGCTTGTTATGTCCCGAATCAAGCCTGCTCTATCAAACGCACGCAAAATCAGATCTACTGGATATGATTCGAATTGAGATTCACCCCAACTAATCTCTAAAACACGTTCAGGACTTCTTTGATTTAGTCCTAGGAAATTTCCGCAATCTTGCTTGTGAATGCTAACACCTCGTCCTTGTGTGATGTAACCAACAATAGCTTCAGGCGGCACTGGATAACAACAGCGTGCGAAATTACACAGTAAGTTTCCTACACCTGTTAATGAAACTGATTGTGATTTATTAATTTTCCGCTTTGTTTGTTTTCTACTTTTAAAGCGTGGAATTTCTTCACTTTGCAGCTTTTGTAATGCAGTAGCAATAGCACCAGAAGTCAAATCTCCTGCGCCAAGAGAGACAAAAAGTGATTCAGCATCTTTTTGCTTTAATTTTGATGCTATTTTGTCTACGGAAATTTTTTTTTCAGATAAGCGAGTTAACTCCCTATCTAAAATATCTCGTCCCTGCCGCAAATGTTGACTTCTATCTTGCTGACGAAACCAGTTTCGTACTTTTGCTCTTGATTTTGGGCTAGCTAAATACCCAAGCTTTGGACTCAACCAATCACGACTAGGCTGAGGAGTGCCTCCTGTAATGATTTCGATTTGATCACCATTAGAAATGTTTCGGGTGAGGGGGACAATACGACCATTAATTTTTGCACCACGACAACGATGACCAACCTGCGTATGCACATGATAAGCAAAATCTAATGGTGTTGCGTTTGCTGATAATTCAACAACATCACCCTTTGGACTCATAGCATAAACATGATCTTCAAAAAAATTACCTCTAATTTGATCAAGTAGATCTTCATCGTTGCTTGTAGGCTCCAATAGTTGCCTAAGAAAACTAATTTTTTGATCAAGTTTAGTAGAAGTTTGAGCACCTTCCTTGTAAAGCCAATGAGCAGCTACGCCTATCTCGGCATGTTTATGCATATCATGTGTACGAATTTGGATTTCAATAGTTTTACCTACTGGACCAATTACTGCTGTGTGTAAAGATTGGTAATTATTTTCCTTAGGGTTAGCAATATAATCATCAAATTCTCCGGGAATACATGGCCAAACATTATGAACTATTCCTAACGCCGCATAACAATCGTCCACATTTTCAACTAAAATTCTAATAGCTCTAATATCATAAAGTGAGTTTAGCCCTCTATTTTTAATCTGCATTTTTCGCCAAATACTATAAATATGTTTTGGTCGACCAGAGACCTTTGCAATTATTTCACTGGATTTAAGTGCATCTAGTAATATATTTTTTACATTTTTTATAAAATCTTCTCGCTCAATACGTTTTTCTTTTAGGGCTCTTGCAATCTCGAGATAAGCGCTTGGGTTGCTATATCGAAAAGCATAGTCTTCTAGCTCCCATTTTAACTGCCATACTCCTAACCTGTTTGCTAAAGCTGCATAAATCTCTCGGGTCTCAATAGATAACGCTTGTTTTACGTAGTCCGGTGCTTTTTTTGCTTCACGTAAACGAAATAGCTGTTCAGCAATTCTAATTAGAACTAACCTTACGTCTGAAACAACCGCTAAAAGCATTTTTCGCAGGGCTTCAGATTGCTGCACTGCTAAAGATTCACCTGGTTTCCAGTTAGGAGGCAAGGAAAACTGGTTTAGCTGGTCTAAACCTATAATATATTTAGATAAATCTTTTAAGTATATGTTTTTTATGTCTTTTAAATTAATAAACTTTTCACGAAATAAAGGATAAATTTTAGCAGAAACCAAAATCTCATCTGGCAAAACTAATGGCTTTATTAAATTCGCAACAGCCTCGCCTTCATAAATTGCGCGATCAAGCTCAATTTGGTTTGGAAGATCCTTTAAATTCTGGCGTACATTTTGAATTATATTTTTACTGTTACAATCACAAAATGAATAATTTTTTTTAATAGATGACATTTTATGTATTTCTTGAGTGCCTGGATTCTCAATTCCCGTTATTATACGCTTAATTTGGGGAAAATTATTTTTGAAAGCTTACATTAATTTAAAAGTAGAAAATTATGGCAGGTCATAGTAAATGGGCAAATATCCAGCATCGTAAGGGTAGGCAGGATAAAAAACGCGCAAAGCTTTTTACAAAATTGATTCGTGAAATCAATATAGCAGCAAAGATGGGCGGCAGTGATTTAGATGCAAATCCAAGATTACGTTTAGCAATTGATAAAGCTAAAGCGCAAAGTATGCCTAAGGATAATATTGATCGAGCCATAAAACGTGGTGCAGGGGAATCAGATGGAGCTGATTATTTTGAATGTCGCTATGAGGGCTATGGCCCTGGAGGAGTAGCTGTAATGGTAGATTGTCTTACTGACAATAAAAACCGTACGGTTGCGGAAATTAGGCATGCATTTACTAAGTATGGGGGTAATTTAGGAGCCGATGGATCTGTAAATTATCTATTCAGCCATGTTGGCCAATTATTTTTTACCATCGAAAATGATGAAGATAAGTTAATGGATGTTGCCATTGAGTCAGGCGCTGTAGACATTATCTCAGATGATTTTGGAGCCATTGAGATTTTAACTTCACCAAATGACTTTGAGAAAGTGCGTGATGTTATGATAAAAGCTGGGTTTAAAGCTGAAAATTCAACTTTAACAATGCGGGCTTCGACTGTTGCTCAATTAGACATTAAAGATGCCAGCTCCATGATAAAGATGCTTGAAGCACTAGAAGACCTGGATGATGTTCAGGAAGTTTATAGTAACGCTGATATTAGTGAAGAAATATTGTCACAAATTTGAGGATGCTTTGATAAAAAAACAGCGAATACTAGGAATTGATCCGGGTTCACGTCTGACTGGTTTTGGTGTAATTGATTTTTATGGCGACAAAGCTAAATATGTGAGCAGTGGAACTATTAAAAGCACTGATGGTGCATTTGCTAATAGACTTAAACAGATATTTGAATCAATAAATGAAATTTCCAGTAAGTATCGTCCTGATATTGTAGTTATTGAAAGTGTTTTTATGCATAAGAATGCCGGAAGTGCCCTAAAGCTAGGTCATGCACGTTCCGCAGCCATGTGCGCGACTTTTAGCCACGGTGTTGAAATTTATGAATACGCACCAAAAGAAATAAAAAGAGCTGTTGTTGGAACAGGCGCAGCTACCAAGGAGCAAGTGCAACATATGATTACGCATATTCTGAAACTTGATGGTACCCCGGCTGAAGACGCGGCCGATGCTCTTGCAGTAGCTATATGTCATGGGCATCAGTCTCGTATCCAAGACTATCTCGGGACCAGTAAACCTCTAGCAGGCTCAGCATGATTAGTTCACTAAGGGGTAAACTTGTAACCAAGATGACTCAAAACATTGTTATTGAATGCAATGGAATTGGGTATGAAGTTGAAACACCAATGTCAACTTTCCTTGAGTTACCTATAATAGATACAGACTTATTTTTATATACTCATCTCTTAATTCGTGAGGATGCTCAAATTCTTTATGGTTTTTCTACTCAAGATGAACGTCATATGTTTAGAAAATTATTGAAAGTTAATCGAGTTGGCGCCAAATTAGCTCTTGGTATACTTTCTGCCATGTCAATTAGTGACTTTAAGCGATTGGTTGAGCTTGAAGACGCTATATCAATTGCAAAAATACCTGGTGTAGGTAAGAAAACATCTGAACGCTTAATAATTGAGATGCGTGACCAAATTAATACAAACTCAACAGAAGGATTTAAATCAACTTCATTTGGATTTGAAGTTAACCCACGCGCTGAAGCATTAGATGCGTTGATTGGTTTAGGGTATAAAACTAAAGAAATAAATAATTTGATAGCAAAGTTGGATATAGAAAATAAGACGACCGAGGACATTATTAGATTAGCATTAAAACAGGCAGCAAAGTGAATGAGTAATATTGAGCATGATCGTTTGACGAGTGCGGATGCGGCTGGCGAAGATAAAGCCTTTGACAGAGCTATTCGTCCAAAAAAATTAGATGATTATCAAGGTCAGCTTAATGTTAAGGAGCAGATGTCAGTATTCATTGAAGCAGCTCGTCGGCGAAAGGAAGCACTTGATCACGTACTTATTTTTGGGCCACCAGGTCTCGGCAAGACAACTTTGGCCCATATTATAGCTAATGAATTAGAAGTAAATTTACGTCAAACATCAGGGCCTGTACTTGAACGACCTGGCGATCTTGCTGCTATTCTGACAAATCTAGAGCCTAATGATGTTCTATTTATTGATGAAATTCACCGCTTGAGTCCCGTTGTCGAGGAAGTGCTTTATCCAGCATTAGAAGATTTTCAGTTAGATATCATTATTGGAGAAGGACCTGCTGCACGATCTATAAAGCTTGATTTACCTCCTTTTACATTGGTGGGTGCCACAACTCGTGCTGGCCTTTTAACATCTCCGTTACATGATCGTTTTGGTATTGTCCAAAGATTAGAATTTTATTCAGCAAATGATCTTGAGGGAATCACTCACCGCTCAGCAAGGATTTTAAATTTACAGATTGAAGATGAGGGCGCTAAATCTATTGCTACTAGATCTCGTGGAACACCTAGAATTGCGAATAGACTTTTACGCCGAGTAAGAGATTTTGCTGAAGTTAAAGGTGATGGCGTCATAACCAAAAAGATTGCTGCAGATGCAATGGATATATTGCAAGTCGATCCACATGGTTTTGATTCAATGGATAGACGATTGTTAGAAGCTATTATAGATAAATTTGATGGAGGGCCAGTTGGTGTTGATAGTCTTGCAGCCGCAATTGGTGAAGAACGTGGAACAATTGAAGATGTATTGGAACCATACTTAATACAACAGGGCTTTATGGTTAGAACTGCCAGAGGTCGTATGGCTACTAAAACAACTTACCTTCATTTTGGTTTAGAGCCACTCAATTCACCACTTGATGGTGAGTTATAAATTTGAATTGATTATTTTTATATAAAAATTTAATAGGTATAAGAAATAGATGCCTTACTAACGCTTTTAAGGGAAATTTATTATGAATGCAGATATGTCAGTTATTAACCTTATTTGGGAAGCTAGCATACCTGTGCAGATAGTAATGCTATTGCTTATAGCAGCATCACTTTTTTCATGGAGTTTAATTTTTTCAAAACGTCAATTAATTAAGCGTACAAAATATAATTCAGATAAATTTGAAGCTGCATTTTGGTCAGGCGCAGATTTAAATGCTCTATACTCAAGCATCGCACACAATAAGAATGATTGCATTGGAATAGCCGCTATTTTTGAATCCGGGTTTCGTGAATTTAATCAGGCTATTCAATCAGGAAAAAGAAGCACTGATGAAATTATTGAAGAGTGTCGTCGTGCTATGCGTGTTACCCAAATGCGCGAGGTAGATCATTTGGAGAATGGCTTAGCAACTCTAGCTACAATAGGGTCTACAAGCCCTTACGTGGGATTATTTGGAACTGTTTGGGGAATTATGGGTGCTTTCTTAGGCCTATCAAATGTTCAGTCTGCAACGTTGGCAGTTGTTGCCCCACCAATAGCTGAAGCCTTAATTGCTACAGCTATGGGATTATTTGCTGCAATCCCAGCAGTCATTGCTTACAATCGATATGCCGATAAAGTAGTCCGTATAGAATACCGCTATGATGGATTTGCTGAAGAGTTCACTAGTATTCTTATGCGTCATGCATCTACAAAGCAAGGAGGCTGATTTGGTTTCACCATTACAAAAACGAAAATTAATGGGGGAAATTAACGTTGTTCCATACATAGATGTAATGTTGGTTTTACTAGTGATATTTATGGTTACAGCACCTCTTTTGACTCAAGGTGTAGAAGTAAATTTACCAAAAGCTAATTCTGAACCAATTAAGGATGTCCCTAATCATTTGCCGCTTGTTTTAAGTGTTGATGCTGCAGGTAAGCTTTATTTAAATGTTGGCGAAAAAAAAGAAGAGCCAACAACTGGTAAGCAAGTCGTAGCCAAGGTTGATTCTATTCTTAGAAATCGACCTAATACCTCAGTTCTTGTTAAGGCTGATAAAGACGTTCCTTATGGAAATGTAGTTGCTGCTATGGTTTTGCTTCAACAAGGAGGTGCTTTAAATATTGGGTTTGTAACTGATCCACTTGACAGTTACTCAATACCGGATTAACCCTTAAATTGGCTCGAAAAAGTCAAAATTTATTTCCAATAATTCAAGCAATAATTTTGCATATTGCATTGTTTGTAATTGCATTTTTTGCATTTGATTGGCCACACCAGCAGCCACAATCAATAACCCCAATGGCAATAAAGGCAAAATTAGTTGTTGAAAATATCGATAAGCCTGAGTTAATTGTAAAAAAAGAAATTAAAAGCAAAAAACAAATACAAGAAAATAAAGAATTACAAATTCAGGCCGAAGAAAAAAAACGTATTAACGATGCATTAGTTGAAAAAAAGCGACTTGAAAAGATACATCAAAAAGCAAAGGCAGATAGAATTAAAAAAGACCAAGAGCGAAAAAAACGATTAAAGCAAGAAGAACAGCGGAGAGAACGTGAGCTTAAAGAGGCTGAGCTCAAACGAATAAATGAAATAGAACGGCAACGAGCAGAGAATAAAAGAATTAGAAAAGAATTGGAGGCAGATGTGCGGCAAGCTGAAATTGATGCTGAATCAAAACGTTTTGGTGCGTTAAAGTCAGGAGATCTATCGATTTATAAAAATAAAATTTTACAAAAAATTGAAAGAAACTGGAAACTACCTGTCGGCGCTCCTGCTGAGCTTGATTGCTCGGTTCGAGTTCAGCAAATCCCAGGAGGAGTTGTTGCTGGAGTTACAATTTTAAAATGTAATGGAGATGAAGCAGTTAAGCGTTCAATTGTAGCCGCGATTAAGACATCTAGCCCATTGCCAGAGCCTTCAAATCCCATTCTCTTTGACAGGAGTATTTTGATAAACTTAAGCAAGAAGCAATGATGCAAGACAATATGAGGATCAAACACTGTTTATATTCGTAAAATATATAATTATTTTTATTTTTACCGCAAAAACAGCTTTTGCCGAGCTTGTTATTGATGTTCAAGGTATTTCTCAACCAACTCCAATAGCCATTGTCCCTTTTGGCTTTGAATCGGAACCATCTGTAGAGCAATTCGATATAGGTAAAGTTATAAAAGATGACTTAATAGGGAGTGGACGCTTTACCCCAATATCTGAGATGGATATGCTGCAAAAACCTACCGAAGGGGAGAATGTTTATTTTGATGATTGGAGTATTCTTGGTGTTGAGGCTGTCTTAATTGGAAAGCTTACTCAAAGCCAGAAACCAAATACATTTATTTTTCAATTTCAATTATTTGATACCTTCAAAAGAAAACAATTAATTGGCTTTCGAATGACAGTAAACTCCAAAAATTATCGTGCTGCAGGCCATCGTGCTGCAGATATAATTTATGAGGAGTTAACAGGTATTAAGGGCATTTTTAGCACTAAAATTGCTTATATAACTGCCCATAAAGAAAATGACAATCTTATTTATTCATTAATTGTATCCGATCAAGATGGTGAGAATGATTTCAAGATAGTGGAAAGCAAGCATCCAATAATGTCTCCAGCTTGGTATCCTGATAGTCGCCAATTGGCTTATGTTTCTTTTGAGGATTCCAAATCTTCAATATTCATTCAGCCACTACGATCAGGTAATAGATTTAAGATTTCAGATGAAATGGGCATCAATGGAGCACCTTCCTTTTCTCCTGATGGCAGTAAATTAGTAATTACACTGGGTGGAGTTCGTGGAAATCTTGATATTTATACATTGAATGTTGCGTCCAAGCAGCTCAACAGGTTAACAACTCATAGGGGCATTGATACCGAAGGGGCTTGGTCGCAAGATGGAAAATATATTTATTTTACCTCAGACAGAAGTGGTAGCCCACAGATTTATAGGATACCTTCAGTTGGCGGGTCTCCAGAACGTATAACCTATGAAGGTAAATATAATGCAAGACCGCGACTTTCGCCTGATAGCTCAAAATTAGCAATGGTTCATAATGATCGTGGTAACTATCGTATTGCAGTGATGAATTTAAAGAAAAAAGATTTACTAATCTTATCCTCAGGATCTCAAGATGAGTCGCCTAGTTTTTCGCCTAATAGCGATATTTTAATATATGCAACAAGGCATAAAAATTTGGGAGTACTGGAAACCGTCTCTGCTGATGGTTCAATAAGACAAAAGATTGCTTCTGGGCATGGAGGTGATGTTAGAGAACCTGTTTGGTCTCCGTTTCCAAATTTTTAATGATATAATTTGCCTTAAAAATTTTCATTATTATATGATATTTTAAGTTTATGTAAAAAAGGATTAGTTATGATTAATTATAAAATACTCATGATTTCATTGTTCGTTACATTCTTATTTGGCTGCTCGTCAACACCAATACCTGATCCTGAGCCAGAAGATACTGTATTTAATGGTTCAAATATTGAAGCTAACAGCTCAAATGAGGCAGACACATACGGCACTCCTGCCAATGGATTTATTGGCGGAGAGTATATTGATAATAACGCTGAGAAATTAAGCGAAATCATATTTTTTGACTTTGATTCTTCCGCTATTAGCACGGAGGATCATGATTTAATTTTAAAGCACGCGAAAAAGATTAATGAAAATCCATTAAACAATGTACGTCTGGAAGGCCATACAGATGAGCTTGGATCACGTGAATATAACATTGGTCTTGGTGAGCGCAGAGCGCAGGCAGTCAGGCAAATGTTAATGATACATGGCGTAAATTCATCTCAAATTATTACTGTAAGTTTTGGAGAAGAAAGGCCGGACATGATTGGCAGATCAGAGGATGATTATGCTAAAAATCGTCGAACAGAGATTAAATACATAAATTAGTTAACTTGAGTAGATATGATTTTTTTAAAAAACAGAGGGCTTTCTTTAATATTAATTATACTTTTTTCTAGTGGATGCTCTTCAGCGTCACCGGTTAATAATTCAACTTCTAATAAAGCTTCTAAAACCTCTGAGCTTGAACAAAGATTACAAGCCTTGGAAAGAGCAACTCAGAGTCAAAATATAGTTAACCTCGTTCGTCAAGTTAACGCTGCAGAAAAAAACAGCGATCAAATGCAAGGGCGCATAGAAGAAATTGAAAACAATGTGATAGGAATTTCAGATCGTCAAAGGCAATTATATTTAGATATTGATATGCGTATTCAGGAGTTAGAATCTACAATTAGGATGTTGAATTCTTCAAACATTGCGGATGATAATGATCTGGTTTCCAGTCAGCCTCTAATATTAGATGGATCTGATCAAGATAATTATCAACTAGCTTTTAAGTTACTAAAGGAACGACAATATGAAACTGCAGCTTCCGCATTTATGCAGTTTCTAAGTGTATTTCCTGATAGCGAGTTAGCTAATAATGCTCAATACTGGTTAGCCGAAACATATTTTGTAACTCAAAAATTTACTAAAGCCTTAAATGAGTTTGAAATAGTTACATCAAAGTACTTAAATTCTCGCAAAGTTCCAGATGCTTTATTGAAGGTTGGGTATTGTTATTATGAACTCAAAAATTGGGATGCTGCACGCGAATCATTAATGCGCGTTCAAATGGAATTCCCCAATACAACTGCGGCCCGACTTGCTGGCCAAAGATTGCTTCTTATAGAGGAGGAAAATACTAAATAAAGGTTATGGCAATTAAGGCTAAAAGACGCTTGTTATTTAGAATTTATATAGTATTATGCCGGCCATAAATTTAATGGGCTTTAAAATTGTTTTTAGTTGGGGCGTTAGCTCAGAGGTAGAGCATTCGGCTTTTAACCGACCGGTCGTAGGTTCGATCCCTACACGCCCCACCATTTTAAATAATATTTTTTTAAAATCTTTGATTTATCAGCAGTTATTCCTTTTAAAGCACTACTATACTCCACCAGTTATGCAAGCCTTACAATTTTGAGAACGTGGCTGTGAGTATAAAGTTGTTTCATATTTGATATTTAAATAAAAAAATTTGTATTCAATATTATATTTATCATTGCATTGACATCAGGTGAAATCTTGTTGTCGTTAAAATTTAATTTAGCGCATTTTTTGTTAACTTTAACTTGTCTCTCTAAAACATGAAATTTACTTAAAACCATAATTGTTTTGTATATTTCTTACGATGTAGTTCATATTGACGGGTATTCTAGCCCGTAATGAGAATCGTTCTCAAAAAACAATAAAAATCAATCACATATAATATTTTACTGACTGATGTTATTCCCTGATAAAATGAAATATTATTTATTTTTTTAAAAAAAACGCAACCAAGTTAAAAGGTTTTTTTATTTAATTCTTTGGAGAAATAATGGGTCACAAAACACAAGCTAAATGCCCAGTTGTTCATGGGTCAGCGGTTACCAATAATAGTGAGAAAAGTACTTCTGTTAAAGATTGGTGGCCAAATAGTTTAAATTTAAATATTTTGCACCAACATGATAATAAATCTGATCCCATGGAAGAAGGCTTTAACTATAAAGAGGAATTTTCAAAGATTGATTATGATGCTTTAAAAAAAGACTTAAATTACTTGATGACTGATTCTCAGGATTGGTGGCCTGCGGATTATGGCCACTATGGACCTTTTTTTATAAGAATGACTTGGCATGCAGCTGGCACTTATAGAAGCACAGATGGCCGTGGCGGGGGTGGTACTGGAGCACAGAGATTTGCCCCTCTAAATAGTTGGCCAGATAATGGAAATCTTGATAAAGCTAGAAGATTACTCTGGCCAATCAAACAAAAATATGGCCAACAAATTAGTTGGGCTGATTTATTGATACTTGCCGGTAACGTTGCCATAGAATCAATGGGTGGAAAAACATTTGGTTTTAGCGGAGGACGTCCAGATATTTGGGCCCCTGAAGATGATATTAATTGGGGCCTAGAAAAAGTTTGGCTTGAAAACAATCGATATGAAAATAATGATGTTCGGGAATCCTTGGATATGCCGCTTGGTGCAGTTCAAATGGGTTTGATTTATGTTAATCCACAAGGGCCAGATGGTAATCATGATCCAATATCGAGTGCACATGATATTCGCACTACATTTGGAAGAATGGCAATGAATGATTATGAAACTGTAGCTTTAATAGCAGGTGGGCATACTTTTGGCAAATCTCATGGAGCTGGTCCAGATAGTAATGTTGGTGCTGAACCTGAGGGCGCTGACTTAGAAGAAATGGGTTTAGGTTGGATGAACTCATACGGCTCTGGTAAAGGAAGAGATACCATTACCAGCGGTCTTGAGGGCGCATGGACCGTCAATCCTACTCAATGGGATAATGGATATTTTGATTTACTATTTGGATATGAATGGAAGCTTGTTGATACACCAGCAGGAGCAAAAGTTTGGCATGCAATAAATCCTAATGAAAAAGATTTGGCACCAGATGTAGAAGACTCATCTATCAAAGTCCCAACAATAATGATGACTACTGATATAGCTCTTCGTGAAGATCCAGAATATAGAAAGATTTCAAAACATTTTCATGAAAATCCTGATGAATTTTCTGATGCTTTTGCCGAGGCATGGTTTAAGTTACTTCATAGGGATATGGGTCCTAAAACAAGATACATAGGTCCTGAGGTACCAAGCGAAGAGAGAATTTGGATGGATCCAGTGCCATTAGGTAATTCTGGATATGATATTGACTCTATATCAGAAAAAATTAAAAGCAGCGGTCTTTCAATTCAGGAAATGGTAGAAACCGCATGGGCGAGCGCTTCAACATATAGACATTCAGATATGAGGGGTGGTGCCAATGGAGCAAGGATTAGGTTAGCTCCTCAAAAAGACTGGGAAGCTAATAAACCAGAGCAACTAAAAGCAATCTTAAATGTTTATGAATCTATTTCAAAAGAGACAGGCGCATCAATCGCTGATGTTATAGTTTTGGCTGGTAATGTTGGTATAGAAATGGCCACTGATCAAAAGGTTCCTTTTACTCCAGGCAGAGGGGATGCATTAGAAGATCAGACTGATGTATTGTCTTTTGCTGTTTTAGAGCCACACTCAGATGGATTCAGGAATTTCCATAAATCAGGTATTAATGTAACCCCCGAAGAAATGCTGCTCGATAAAGCTCAGTTGTTAAATTTAACAGCTCCAGAAATGACGGTGTTGCTTGGAGGTATGAGGTCTTTGGGAATAAGTTCGAGTGGTCATGGCATTTTTACAAATAATACAAATAAAATGACGAATGACTATTTTGATACACTATTGGACATGTCAGTTCAGTGGAAACCAAACGGGACTGGAAATTCATATGAAGCATTCGATAGAGCATCAGGCGACAAAGTTAGAACAGCCACAAGAACCGACTTAGTTTTTGGGTCAAACTCTCAACTGAGAGCTTTAATAGAGGTGTATGCTTCAAGCGATGCCGAGGCTAAATTTGTTCGTGACTTCATTTCTGCGTGGAACAAAGTCATGAATGCGGACCGTTTTGATGTCTAATAAATAATTACTCAGGTGCTGCGATAGCGCCTGAGTCTTAATTTAATTAAAAAGATATATCTTTTGTATTAACCTTCGTCAGCTGAAGCATCTATTGAAGTTTCTTTACTAACAGTTGATTGTTTTGAAACTCCTTTCCTTATGGAAGGATCTTCCGATACCTTCAGAAATTCACGGGCAGTCAATGCTAACCCTGTTAAAAGTAATGCAAACACTACAAATGCAAAGCCTAATAAAACCGAGGTATCCATTATCGACTCCCGATTATTCCCATTAACTTAAAGTAAATACCAAAACATAATATTGAAGGTACCCATAAAGCTGTAAACACACCTTCCTCTCGATTGCCTGTAAACCATAAAAAACCAGAAAGCGCGAATGATATTGCTACTGCTAATAAAATAAATTTATCTGAATTTCTAATCACTTATTTGACTCCTTTTCTAACATAAAACAAGCAATTGCAGCAACAATGCAGCTTGCTACAGCAACACTTGCAAGTGTTCTTTCTCCAGAGCTACCCCCAATAGAAAGGTGGCTTGTTGGAAGTAAACCTAGCATTCCAGCTATTAACCATAATAATGAAGGAATAAGAAATATTACACAAAGTACAACAATCTTTTGGGCTAATTGCATTATAAATAAATCACTCTTAAGTTAACCATGGTTACTCTAATATTCAACAATATCCTTCTGATTTCTTGTTATTGGATAGAAACATCAAAGCATAAAACCAAAAGCCATTTAGTAAAGGTTCTAATATTGCATCAAGAGCAGCAAGCTGAAATTCAAAGCCGAGTATTGTAAAGCTCCATAAGGTTGCAATAAAAAAATGACCAATTGTATACACTATAGCAAGTGTTGCCGGCCTAAGTTTAGTATTTGCATATTTATGGAGTAAATAAAACCAAAATCCATTGATAATAGGCTCTACCGTGGCATCAGCAGAAGCCATTAAGAAGCTAGCATCAAAAATCAAAGTAGCACACAGCCAAGCTATAAATATATGACCTATTGTATAGACTACAGATAGACCAAAACTACTCAAAGAGTGTATCAATGAGTTTATCCTGCTGACTTCAATTATAAATTTTTTCAATTAATATCTTTATCATTTAGGGTGAAATTGAATAGTTAATGCTACCTTATCATGTAGCTAATGCTACATTATTTAATAGCTAATGCCACCTTATTAGGGAATTTATTTTTAATTATTTTATGAAATTTTTAATCTTCATTATTATGGCTTTAATTTAAGATTTAAAGATCAAAATGCAATATAAATCGGTTTTTAAATGAGCTAATTTTCAATCTCATTCCAAAAATCATATGAATAAAAAAAAATTTATACGATAAAATTACTGTTATTAATTGTATAATTAGTATCTTAACAAGAAAAAAAAATTCAAATAGACGAACAGATTTTAATAAAATAGGCGACGGGGCATTAAAGTGCCGTTATTATTCAATTTTTTTATAGAGTAATTTATAATAGTGACAGAAAATCGTTGGAAAATTCATAAATTTGGTGGGAGCAGCCTAGCAAGTGCTGATTGCTTTAAGCGCGTTGCAAAGATTTTGCATGGATATGATGATTTACGAATAGGCGTTGTCGTATCAGCTATGGGTGGTATGACTGATGCTTTGATTAATTTAACATTACTTGCAGAGCAGAATAATGATGATTTTGTTACAGCATTGGATTCTATAGGTAAGCGTTATTCTGAAACAGCAAGCTCTCTTTTGGATGACGGTATTTGTAGCTCTATTCTAGATGAGTGGAGTAATGATGCCAGCGATATAATTGATTTGTTAAATTCAATTGCTCTTGTAAAGTCTGCCCATCAAAGAAATCGCGATATGGTTGCAGGCTACGGTGAAATTTGGTCGGCTCGATTGCTTTCTGCATATCTTGGTCAAGTAAAACCATCAAGAGCAACTATTTGGGTTGATGCAAGAAATATTATTGTGGTTAAAGATAATGAATTAGGTCCAACTGTCTTGTGGCCAGAATCACAACATAACTTAAATGCTGAAATTGTTAACAATTTCAATGGTATTGCTGTAATTACAGGATTTATCGCTGCAGATGAGGGTGGTTTACAGACAACACTTGGTAGAAATGGGAGTGATCATTCCGCTTCAATCTTTGCTGCTCTATTTAAGGCTTCTCTTCTAACTATTTGGACCGATGTGGATGGGGTAATGAGCGCCGATCCAAGGCTTGTTCCTGAAGCTCAAGTAATAAATTGTTTAACTTATAATGAGGCCATGGAGCTTGCATATTTTGGGGCCAAAGTCATTCATCCTCAAACTCTTGGTCCGGCAGTTGAGAATAATATTCCAGTTATCATTCGAAACACTTTCAATATAGCGCATCCAGGTAGCAGGATTGAACAAGAATTAACTGCATCAGGAAAGATTAAAGGCATAACAGCAATTGGAGAGATGTCTTTAATCAATCTAGAAGGCTCAGGTATGATTGGTGTACCTGGTACTGCTGACCGATTATTTACATCGTTAAAGGTTGCAGGTGTATCAGTCACTTTAATATCTCAAGCAAGCTCTGAACACTCAATTTGTATTGCTGTTCCTGAAAAAGTATCTACCAAGGCACATAATGTAATTTCAAGTACATTTTCTGACGAACTTAAAAGCGGTCAAATACAAAGTGTAGATATAACAAGTGGGCAGAGCATTGTCGCTGTTGTAGGCGATGGCATGGCTGGTTCCCCTGGCCTTGCAGCAAAGTTTTTCGGTACTTTAGCTCGAGCAGGTGTAAATATAAATGCTATAGCTCAAGGATCTTCAGAAAGAAATATTTCGGTAGTAGTTGATTCAAATGATGCTACCAAAGCCCTGAGATCATCACATTCAGGTTTTTATCTATCAGCCAAAACAATTTCTATAGGTCTAATTGGGCCAGGGACTGTTGGCGATACGCTTTTAAGGCAGATTGAAAAACAAAGCGATAAGCTTGCGAAAGAATTTAATTTAGATTTACGTGTACGTGCAATATCAAGATCAAAAAATATGCTCTTATCTGATAAACGTATAAATTTAGCATCTTGGAAAGAAGAATTTGAAAGATCAGCAATTGACACCAATTTTGATGATTTTGAGAAGCATCTCAAGCCTGACCATTTACCACATGCAGTAATAATAGACTGTACTGCAAGTGATGAAATTTCATCATTTTACAGAGATTGGTTATCACGTGGAATACATGTAATTACGCCTAACAAAAAAGCCTTTAGCGATTCTTTCGAAATATATAAAGAACTTCAAAAAGCTGCAAAAGAGGGGGGCTCGCATTATTTTTATGAGACAACGGTAGGTGCAGCACTTCCAGTTATTTCAACTTTATGTGATTTGATTAAAACTGGAGATGAAGTCCGATCTATACAGGGCATCTTTTCTGGAACACTTGCGTATCTATTTAATGTTTATGATGGAAAAACTCCATTTTCAGAAATTGTTAAGTCTGCAAAAATCAGTGGGTATACTGAACCCGATCCAAGAGAAGATTTATCAGGAATGGATGTAGCTCGTAAGCTAACAATCTTAGCCCGTGAGATTGGTCAAAAAATTGAAATTGGAGAATTCCCAGTTAAGAATCTTGTTCCAGAGGCTTTAAGAGATTGTTCGGTGGAGGAGTTCCTAGAAAGATTTTCGGATTATGATTTAGAGATAGACTCTTTGTTTAAGAAAGCGATCAAAGATGGCAAGAAACTTAGATACGTAGCAAAATTAGATGCAGAAGGAAACGCCTCGGTTGATTTGGTACCTATTGCGGATGCTCATGCATTCTGCAATATAAATCTTACTGATAATATTGTGCAATTTGAAACTGAAAGATATTCAGCTAATCCGCTTGTCATTCAAGGGCCAGGAGCTGGCCCTGAGGTAACAGCTGCAGGCGTTTTTGCAGATTTATTGCGATTAGCTAATTTCCTTGATAAGGGCGAAAATTATGTCTGATTATGTGACAGCTTATGCGCCCGCATCCATAGGAAATGTCGCCGTTGGATTTGATATGCTTGGTATTGCACTATCTGGTGCTGGAGATCGAGTCCAGGCTCGCAAAATAAATAATAATTCCATAATAGTCAAAGAAGTAATTGATCCAAATGGAAATTTGCACCCTCATTTATCCACTAAAGCTGACGAAAACACCGCTTCCATTGCCGCAAAATCCCTCTGGGATTCTCAAGGTGAGGGTGGTGGAATAGAATTAAGAGTACTAAAAGGGCTACCATTGCAATCAGGAATGGGTAGTTCTGCTGCTTCTGCTGTTGCAGCAACAGTTGCAGTTAATAGCTTATTATCAAAGCCACTTCCTTTGGGTAAATTATTACCATTTGCTCTAGAAGGTGAAAAATATGCCAGTGGTGGGATGCATGCAGATAATGTAGCTCCCAGTCTTTTTGGAGGGTTAGTTCTTTGCCCAGATATCTTGTTGCCTGAGGTTTTTTGTCTACCTTCCCCATCCGATATTAGTGTTGTATTAGTAAATCCAGATTTGCAGGTGAATACAGCCAGTGCACGTAGAATTTTACCGAAAACAGTATCGATGGAGCTATGGCTTGAGCAACAGGGCTTAATGTCTGGATTCATTCATGCTTGTTATTCAAGTGATGTAAATTTGCTTGGAAGAACCTTGCGTGACGTTATAATTGAGCCACATCGAAAAAAAGCTATTCCTTGTTTTGATGATATTGTTTCTGCTGCAATAAAAACTGGCGCTTTGGGTTGTACTTTATCCGGAAGCGGGCCAAGTATGTTTGCATTATGTAAAGATGATGATGCTAAAGATGTTGCAAATGCAATGCAGCAAGAGTTTTCTAAAATTGGTATTTCTAGCAATCTTTGGATTAGTGCAATGAATGCACCCGGTGCTTTTATAGAGGCATAATAATGGATTACTTTAGTACGCGTGGAGCAGGACCTATTAATCTTGATGATGCATTGAAAAGAGGCATTGCAAACGATGGAGGTCTCTATCTACCAAAAAATCTACCAAAATTTAATATCTCCGATTTTGATGGTGCGGACTCAATTATTGATACTGCAAATATATTATTAAAACCTTTTTTTCTAGGCTCTTCCTTGGAACTAGAAATGAAAGATATTTTAAGAGAAACATTTCACTTTCCAATACCCACAAATAACCTATCAATACCAGAAAAGAATGCATCAGTTTTAGAGCTATACCATGGACCTACAGCAGCATTTAAAGATATTGGCGCAAGTTTTTTGGCAGCTTGTTTAACAAGATTAGAAGGCAAGATTGAATCACCGTTAACGATCTTAGTTGCCACTTCTGGAGATACTGGCGGTGCAGTTGCTGCAGCGTTTGATAGTCGTCCTGGAATGCGAGTAGTGGTTCTATTTCCAGATGGCCGTGTATCAGCTCGTCAAGAGCATCAATTGTGCTGTTGGAGTGAAAATGTTTTATCTTTAAGAGTTAAAGGCTCTTTTGATGATTGTCAATCTTTAGTTAAAGCAGCAATGGCCGACAAAGAGCTTTCAATTACACATAGATTTAGCTCAGCCAATAGCATTAACATTGGTAGGTTGCTTCCTCAAAGTACTTATTATGCAGATTCTAGTTTGCAACATTTTCATCGAACCGGAAAAAAACCAGGCTTTATTATTCCAACAGGCAACTTAGGAAATGCACTTGCATGTATTATAGCTCGTGAAATGGGTTTACCAATCGGCCCAATTATTTTGTCAACAAATGCTAATAAAACTATTCCAAATTATTTAAAATCCTTAAAGTGGGCACCAAGTGAAAGTTTACAAACACTTGCAACTGCGATGGATGTTGGTAATCCAAGTAATATGGAACGTTTACGTCATTTAGTTGGTGATGCAAAGGTTCTGCGTAATAAAATAGGCGTCTCTTCTGTTGAAGACAATGAAATTGAAGAAGCTATTAAAAAAGATCATGAAACATTCGGTTTTACGACTTGCCCTCACACAGCAACAGCGACTCATGTTTGGCGCAATTTAGATACAGCGCTTCAAAAACATCATTGGATCATTGTCGCTACAGCACATCCTGCTAAATTTGAGACAATAGTTGAACCTCTTATTGAAGAAAAGATCCCTATGCCACCTGACCTTGCAAATATATTATCAAAAACAACAAGCGCGGTTGATATCGAGCCAACATTAGGCGGTTTATCTGATGCGCTGAAAGGTTAAATTATTTACAATTTATGATGATGGAATTTCTTAAAGTTTCGCACTACACAACGCTGATAGTACTATCATTAGTTAGTATCTTTTTTTTATGTTTTTTTTATTATTTATTTAAATTGTTTTCTTTTAAAAGAGATAATCTTGAAAGAGCGATAAATTCAATTTGTTACGAAAAGATTGATGGATTAATTCTCGAAAGTATTGATGGTGGGGAGATCCTTATTGACCACCTTTTATTGACAGCAAAAGGACTCTTAATTGTCGACATCAAAGATGTTGAAGGTAATGTATTTGCTGGAGATAAATTACTTGACTGGTCCGTAATTACTGACAATCGCCGTTATACTTTCCCTAATCCACAACCGGCACTTCGCGATCGTATCATTGCTGTTCAACGGGTAGTAAAGCAAGTTCCCGTTTTTGGCAGAGTTTTATTTTTAAAGGACTCACAATTTAAAAAAGAAACACCCGATTTAGTCACAAATCTTGATAATTTAATTGATGATTTCCAAGAAAAAGATAAGAATACTACTCATTTTAAAGTTAAGGCATTTATGCCTTATTGGGATCTAGTAATAAAAAAAGCTATCCCAAATACTTAAAAATTTCAAATATAAACTCTTAGAGTTGAAAAAATCTAATCGCATTCTCAGTAGTGACTTCTATAATCTTTCTTATAGATTGACCTCTTGCTTCTGCTACAGCTTTAGCAACTTCTAGTAAATACATAGGTTCGTTTCTTCGGTTTTTTGGTTTTGAGTCCATTGTTCTTGGCAAAAGATATGGAGAGTCTGTTTCAATAAAAAGTTTATTATCAGGTATGACAGATATAATTTTTTTTAAATGGTTACCCCGTCTTTCATCACAGATCCAACCAGTTATACCTATGTAAAGACCCATATTAATATAATCATGAAGCTCTTTAGCAGAGCCTGTAAAGCAATGGACTACTGCTTTTTTTAATTTAGGTAATGAAGGTCTTAAAATATTTATAAAATCGTAATGTGCCTCTCTTTGATGTAAAAAAATAGGTGAATCATAATCTTTAGCTATATCAATTTGCTGCGTAAAAGTTTTAATTTGATCTTCTCGCGAAGATAGGTTTCGATAGTAATCAAGACCACATTCACCAACTGCAACTACATGTTTTTTTGTAATCAGGTTTCTTATTATTTTATCGCTGGCGCTACTATAGTCAGATGCATGATGCGGATGCACACCAGCAGTTGAGTACAAAATACCTGAATTACCTTCTGACAGCATTGAAGCTCTAATGTTACTTTCATCACAACTTCCTGTGATAATTATCTTTTTAACACCAGCTAGGCTTGCTCGTTCAATAACTTTGAATCGATCTTTATCAAAGCTCTTATCAGTAAGATTTGCACCAATGTCAATCATAGTATTTTTTGTTTAAAATTTAATTTTATCTTATATTCTTTTTCAAAGTAATAATTTTTATCTTTAAGTACAATATTTTTTATGAAAATCAAATCCAATCAAATTTATTATTATGATATTGATGATACTGATTCAGTATCATGTATTTTTATAAGAGCAAGCTCAAGAGCAAAGCATTTATCAATTAAAGTTTTTCCAAGAGGGCTGGTAGAAATAGTTGCACCAAAAAATATAAATATTTCTTTGATTAATAAATTTATTGAATCTCATAAAGAATGGATAAAAAAAACCAAACGTCATTTTGCAGAAATCTATGTCCCAGAGCCTCTCAAATTACCTAATTATGTAGATCTAGTTAGTTTAGGTGAGCAATTTAAAGTCGACTACATTTATAAAGAAAATATAAACTCTGTAAGATATCAAAGTATAAATAATAATCTTATTTTGACTGGTCAAATTTATGATGATGCATTGTGTATTAGGGCTTTGAAGCGTTGGTTGGCAAATGTAGCTCGTCTTAAATTTACCAATACTCTATCTGAATTATCTGATCAAATAGGCAATTCTTTTCTAAAATTACAGATTCGATGTCAACGTACTTGTTGGGGTAGTTATTCTAGCTCTGGTAATTTAAGTTTAAATTACTGTTTATTGTTTCTTAGTCCAGCACACCTCAGGTACGTTATGATTCATGAGCTTTGCCACATAAGTCACATGAATCACTCAAAAAGATTTTGGAAGCTTGTAGAAAAGTATGAGCCAAATTATAAGAAGCTAGATAATGAGTTGAATCACTGTTGGAATAAGATTCCAGTTTGGATGGGAGTTCATTGATAGAAACGCGAATTTTTCAAAAACCAATTCAGCCTTAAAATTATTCTTAATCTCAGGCAGCTAGCTGGCGTAAAACATAATGTAAAATGCCACCATTTTCATAGTAATCACGCTCTTTGGGAGTGTCTATACGAATAGTTGCTTCAAAGCTTTTCTCATGACCGCTCTTAGAAGTAGCAATAATTTTTACAGTTTTAGCTTCAGGATTTGTTTGACCGCTTATACTAAATTTTTCTGTCCCATTTAAATTTAAAGATTCAGCATCTTGACCGTCTATAAATTGTAATGGTAGAACGCCCATGCCGATTAAATTAGATCTGTGAATCCTTTCAAAGCTTTTTGCAATGACAGCTTTTACGCCCAAGAGTGCAGTACCTTTAGCAGCCCAATCACGTGATGAACCTGTGCCATATTCACTTCCAGCAATAATTACTAGGGGCGTTTCATTGATGCGGTATTCTAAAGATGCATTAAATATTGACATCTTCTTCCCACTTGGTTGATGGCAGGTCCAACCACCCTGAGTTCCAGGAACCAGCAGATTACGTAATCTTATATTAGCAAAAGTTCCACGCATCATTACTTCATGATTGCCACGTCTTGAGCCATATGAATTAAAGTTATGCGGTTCAACACCTTCTGTTTTTAAATATTCTGCTGCCGGGCTATCTATAGCAATAGCGCCAGCTGGAGATATATGATCAGTTGTAACTGAATCACCTAAAAGAGCGAGAACCCGAGCGCCCTCAATATCACTTACCGCAGAAGGTTGCTTGGTCATGCCCTCGAAATAAGGAGGATTTTTTACATATGTTGAATCTTTATCCCAGGTATATATTTCACCTTGAGGTGATTCGATGGCTTTCCAATTAGCGTCACCCTCAAAAACGTTGCTGTAGCTTGACCTGAACATATCTGCATCAACATTAGAAGCAACTGTATCTTGAATTTCTTTTTGTGTTGGCCAAATATCCCTCATGAAAACTGGCTTACCATTTTTATCATTACCAAGCGGTTCATTTAATAAATCAAAGTGCATGTTTCCAGCAATTGCATAAGCAACGACAAGGGGCGGAGATGCCAGAAAATTATGCTGAACTAAGGCATGAATACGACCTTCAAAATTACGATTTCCGGAAAGAACGCTTGTTCCTACAATATCATTTTTCTTAATAGCATCTGCAATCTCTGGTGTAAGTGGACCTGAATTTCCAATGCAAGTTGTACATCCATAGCCAACATTAAAGAAACCTATAGCACCTAATTCATCTAACAAGCCCGATTTTTTTAAATAATTAGTAACAACTCTTGATCCAGGGGCAAGACTAGTTTTAACCCAAGGTTTAGCTTTTAAGCCTTTCGCAGCAGCCTTCTTTGCAACAAGTCCAGCAGCTAGCATCACAGCCGGATTTGAGGTGTTAGTGCAACTAGTTATTGCAGCTATTAAAATTGAGCCATCTTTAATTTCTACATCAGTACCATTTATGTTGGCAATACCAGTACCACCTTTTGTACGAACCGCAGTTGCGCTTTTAAGAATATTTTCATAAGATTTTGATGCATCAGTCAGAGCGATTCTATCTTGTGGTCTTTTAGGTCCAGCGATGCTAGAAACAACCTCACCCATGTCAAGTTCAATTATGTCAGTATAAAGTGCATCTTCTTGGCCGTCATAGCGCCACATACCTTGTTTTTTTGCATAAGCTTCAATGAGCGCACATTGATTATTGTCACGCCCAGAAAGCTTAAGATAACGAATGGTTTCACCATCGATTGGAAAAATTGCACATGTGGAACCAAATTCAGGGGACATGTTTCCAAGTGTCGCACGATCAGCTAATGGCATGTGTGACAATCCATCACCGTAGAATTCGACAAATTTACCAACAACTCCTTTTTTACGAAGCATCTCCGTAACTGTTAACACTAAGTCAGTTGCTGTAGTTCCTTCGCGGAGTTTGCCAGTTAGTTTAAAGCCAATAACATTTGGGATTAGCATGGTAATCGGTTGTCCTAACATTGCAGCTTCTGCCTCAATACCTCCCACTCCCCATCCAAGAACGCCTAAACCATTAATCATAGTGGTATGAGAATCTGTTCCAACAACTGTATCTGGGTATACTGAACGCCTACCATTTTTTTCAAGATTGAAAATGACACGACTGAGGTATTCAAGGTTTACTTGATGAACAATGCCAGTGCTTGGCGGAACAACACGAAAGTTTTCAAATGCAGATTGACCCCATCGAAGAAATGAATATCGTTCTTTATTGCGTTGAGATTCAATTTTGTTATTGAGCTCTAAAGAATTTGCTGTTCCATAATTATCAACTTGAACGGAGTGATCTATAACTAGTTCTGCAGGTGATAGTGGATTAATATCTCTAGCTGAACCACCTAGTTTTATTACTGCATCTCGCATAGCAGCTAGATCGACAACAGCTGGTACACCTGTAAAATCTTGTAGAATAACTCGAGCAGGCGTAAATGAAATTTCAGTGCTTGGAGTAGCATTTGGGTCCCAATTTGCAAGCGCGAGAATATCGTCTCGAGTAACATCGCGACCATTTTCGTAACGTAAGAGATTCTCAAGTAAGACTTTAAGAGAATAGGGTAGCCGATTTACGTGTCCGTCTTTAACAGCATCAAGGCGATAAATTTCGAAATCGCTTCCATCTACTCTAAGCGATCCATGTGCTCCAAAGCTGTTCGTCATATTGTCGCTCCAGGATTAATTTTATGAACGGTCATTAGAGGACCGTCTTTAAATATATTATAACTAATGGTTTAGAAATCTGCTTACTCTATTTTATCTATTACCGCTCCACCAAGACAGCGATTTTTATTGTAAAACACAACAAATTGTCCTGGAGCCATAGCTTTCTGTGGCTTTGAAAAACAAACTCTCGCTTTAGCATCGTCTAAAATATAAACAATGCACTCTTGATCTGTCTGTCTATAACGTATTTTAGCATGACATTTAAGACCTTTATCAAGTCCAGCAGGTTTTTCACCAATCCAATTTAAATCCGTGGCCAATAAGGAATTACTAAAAAGCATTTCATGCTCACCTTGAGCAACGATTAATTCATTGTTTTCCATATTTTTACTAACCACATACCAAGGTTCTTCACAACTATCAGCACGACCTCCAATCTGAAGACCGCGACGTTGCCCCAGTGTGTAATACATAAGCCCTTGATGACTTCCAATCTTTTTTTGTTTAGTTGTTACTATATGCCCTGGCTTTGCAGGTAGGTAGGTTGCTAGAAATTCTTTAAATGGTCTTTCGCCGATGAAGCAAATGCCAGTACTGTCTTTTTTGTTATGTATTTTAAGCCCGTAATCATGGGCGATCTCTCTAACATCAATTTTTTTTAAATCACCCAATGGAAAAACAGTTTCAGCTAAAGCTTCTGCAGTTACAGCATGTAGAAAATAACTTTGATCTTTATTTTCATCTGCGCCTTTGAAAAGAGATCCAACTCCATTAATGATTTTTGAATTAGCATAATGACCCGTTGCCAATAAATCCCCACCGAGACGTTTCATATAATCTCTAAATACCCCAAACTTAATTTCTCGATTACATAATACATCTGGGTTTGGTGTACGACCTACCTCATACTCTTTTAAGAAATGGCTAAATACTTGCTCTCGATATTGCTTTGAAAAATTTGCGTGATGAAGAGTAATTTCGAGTTGCTCACAGATATTTCTAGCATCCTGTAGATCTTCTGCGGCTTTGCAATAGCCTTCGTCATCCTCCCAGTTAGTCATATGCAATGCTTGCACGTCTGCACCAGCTTCTTTAAGTAAAATGGCAGCAACAGCAGAGTCAACACCACCAGAGAGACCTAGGATTATTTTTTTATTTTTGATACTTTCTTTTACGTGCATTATCTTAATTTTATATTTGTATTAGAGATTAGATTATTTAACTATTTAAGATTAATTAAAATTAATAAACACCAGTAAACCTAAATATAAATTTAAATAAAAGCATTAGATCCAGGAATATAAAATGGACGATGAGGCGGTGCAGGAGGAAGAATACCTCCAGCATGGGCAAATGGAAAACGTCTGAAAATTCTAAATGCCTCTGCATAATGATTGTCAGGGGCGTTGCATTGACCTGCTCGAAATCTATTTTGAAGCTTTGCGCATGCAGCAAAACGTTTTGGATCTTGACTGTTATGAGTCATAATTGCATCAGTTTTTTCAGCGAAAAATTCAGTGATATCTACATAAAATTCGGGTACAAATTCAATTCCCATTAATGTATCCGCAAAAAATAAAGGGCATTTAAAACCAGCGGCATCCTGAACAAGAAATGATAGAGCGCGATGATCTGGGTGATAGTCTTCAGGTGCATGAGTGATTATAGCATCTGGTTGAAACTCATTTACCAAGCTAGTTATTACCTCACTAGCTTTAACTTCACTTGATAACTTACCATCAGAAAAATTAAGTAGATATGGCCGAACTATCTTTGAAAGACCTTTTATAGTTTCATCAGCACGTTGTTGGATTAGCGATGTTTTAGAGCCGCTTCCACCCGCACCTCCATCTGTGGCCACTGCTAATCTTACTTCATCACCACGGGCCACGCAGGCAGCTAATGTGCCATAAAAAAAGATTTCAATATCATCAGGATGCGCACCAATTGCAAGAATTTTCATCATTACCTCAAATTGATATTACAACTACTTTTTAAAATACATCTTCAAATGTCACGAGCTAATTTTTCTGCAAGCCCGATATAGGAATCCGGAGTTAAATCAAGCAGCCTTTTGATCTCAGTTTCTGGTATTTCAAGAGTTTTAATAAAATTAGTAAGATTATCTCTATTGATTGTCTTTCCACGAGTCAAATCCTTTAATTTCTCATATGGCTCTGAGATGCTATAACGACGCATAACTGTTTGTATTGCTTCAGCAAGGACTTCATAAGAATCTTCGATCTCATTTTTAATCACTAGTGGGTTAACTTCTAATTTACTAATTCCTTTTTTAAGTGATTTGAGCGCTATAAGTACATGTGCCATAGCAGAACCTAAATTTCTTTGCACAGTAGAATCTGTTAAATCTCTCTGCCAACGAGATATAGGTAGTTTTTCAGAAAAATGAGCTAACATTGCATTTGCAATTCCAAAGTTGCCCTCTGCATTTTCAAAATCAATAGGATTTACTTTATGCGGCATTGTGGATGAACCTACTTCATTCTTCAAAACCTTTTGATTAAAATAACCAAGTGAGATGTATCCCCATACATCGCGACTTAAATCTATTAAAATAGTGTTATAGCGCATTAGCGCATGACAATATTCAGCTATCCAATCATGTGGTTCAATCTGAGTTGTATATAAATTCGGCTTTAATGCAAGTGACTCAATGAACTCACGCGTTATGGTAAGCCAGTCGTTATCAGGGTAAGCAGCAATGTGTGCATTATAATTGCCAACTGCACCATTAAATTTTCCAAGAATATCAATGGCTAAAAATTGTTTTTGAGCACGATCAATCCTGACTATAATATTTGTAATTTCTTTTCCGAGAGTTGTGGGGCTGGCAATTTGACCGTGCGTGCGGGATATCATGGCAAGATTTGCATTGGTGGTAGCTAAATTTTTAAGCTTATCTCGTAAATCATTCATTATTGGGATTAAAATATCAGAACGTGCAGCGCGCATCATTAAAGCATAGGAAAGATTATTAATGTCTTCAGAAGTACACGCAAAATGCAAAAAGTCTTTTATAGTTCTGGTATCTGGTTTATTACCGAGTTTTTTGCGAATAAAATACTCGATCGCTTTAACATCATGATTAGTGGTTAATTCAATATCTTTAACAGTTTGGGCATCTTCTATCGAAAAATCATCGATAATTTGGTTAAGTTTGTCCATAAGTGCTGGTGTGATTGCGCTAAGTTCCGGTACAGTAGTCACATTATGAAGGCATTGAAGCCAACGCACCTCAATCAGCACGCGATAACGGATCAATCCATATTCGCTGAAGATCTCTCGAAGATCGTTAACTTTTTCAGCATATCGACCATCTATTGGAGATATGGCCATAAGAGTAGGTTTATTCATACCAGCGTAGACTTTAGTGTTTAAAGTACGAATTATACACGAACTAATTAACATCAGCGGATAGAAAGCATTCAAAGAGTGAGTTAGATAATGATAGACAGCAAATATCGTATTGAAAAAGATAGCATGGGTGAATTGAAAGTTCCAAAAGAGTCACTTTGGGGCGCACAAACACAACGCGCGATTGAGAATTTTCCAATTTCTGGCATTACAGTCCCAGATAGATTTATTTCAGCTCTTGGACTGGTGAAGTGGGCTGCTGCCGGTGCAAATGCGCAACTCGGTCTAATAGAAGAAGAAATTGCAGCTTCGATTCAGATGTCAGCTACTTCTGTGGCAGAGGGGCACTATAATCAGCATTTTCCTATCGATATTTTCCAGACTGGATCAGGCACTAGCTCTAACATGAATGCTAATGAGGTTATTTCGCGTCTTGCATCAAATCACCTGGGCTCTCGAGTGCATCCCAATGATCATGTAAATATGAGTCAAAGCAGTAATGATGTTATTCCAACTTGCATTCATGTCAGTTCGGCTATCAGCATTCAGAAAGAATTATTACCTTCAATCAGTCACTTATGTGATATTCTTAAGAAAAAGTCTATTGAGAATAAAGATTTAATCAAAACTGGTAGAACTCATTTGATGGATGCGATGCCTATAACGTTTAAGCAAGAGCTTGATGGATGGCATGCACAAATTAATAGTTCTTCTATGAGATTAAAGGATTCAATGAAGCGCTTATTGAATCTAGCTCAGGGAGGAACAGCTGTAGGTACAGGAATAAATGCACCTCAAGAGTTTGGCAATATATTTTCAACTTTGTTAGAGCAGAAAACGGGCATACCATTTAAGTCTGCCAGCTCTAAATTTGAAAGCATTAGTACGATGGATACAGCAGTAGAGGTATCCGGCCAGCTTAAAGTGTTAGCTGTAAGTTTGATCAAGATTTCCAATGACTTACGTTGGATGAACTCAGGACCTTTAGCGGGAATTGGTGAAATTGAGTTGCCACCTCTTCAGCCCGGTTCAAGCATAATGCCTGGCAAAGTTAATCCTGTAATTCCAGAAGCAGTGGCTATGGCTTGTACGCAGGTAATTGGAAATGACACTGCAATTACTCTAGCTGGCCAATCTGGTAACTTTCAACTCAATGTAATGCTTCCAATTATTGCTCATAATCTATTGCAAAGTATCGAGTTACTATCTAATAGCATCATGTGCCTCGCAGATAAGGCCATAGCAGGCTTTTCAGTTAATAAGAAGGGCATACAGGAAGCCCTTTATCGAAACCCAATCTTAGTAACTGCTTTAAATCCTGTAATAGGCTATGAAAAAAGTACCATTATTGCAAAAACTGCATATACAGAAGGCCGTCCAATTAAGGAGGTTGCTCGAGAAATGACAGATTTAACCGATGAAGACTTAGATCGCTTATTAAATCCCGAAGAACTTACTAAGGGTGGAATAAAGTAAAGCAGTTAGGTCAAATGCTAGTAATGGAATGTGGGAAAAGTGCGTCCCATAGAGTTCAAATGGAAGGAAGAAAGAATTTGGGGAGCAACAGTAATGATGATTAATATATTAATAAAAAACATTATTAAACAATAAGATATGAAAGGAATATATAATTTACTTGAGGTAATACGTAAGCTGCGCGATCCCAAAGATGGTTGCCCATGGGATATCAAACAAACCTCCAAAAGCATAGCTAAGTGCACCATCGAAGAAGCTTATGAAGTAGTTGATGCAATAGAGCATGGCGATATGAATGATTTATGTGATGAGCTAGGAGATCTCTTATTGCAAGTAGTTTTCCATTCTTCCATAGCAGAAGAGGCTGGAGACTTTAATTTTAATGATGTTGCTCAAAAAAACGCTGAAAAAATGATTAGGCGACATCCACATATATTTAGTGAAAATTTAAAAAATTTAAAGATTGATATTGATACCGTCAAAAGTAACTGGGAATCTATAAAAGAGATCGAGAGGGAAAAAAATACAGATAAAAGCGCTTTAGCCGCAGTCGCCAAAGCATTACCATCATTGAAACGTGCCGAAAAGCTTGGTAAACGAGCAAGTAAGGTTGGATTTGATTGGCCAAATCAAGAAGGTGTGCGCAATAAGATTCAAGAGGAATTAAGCGAATTAGAGGAAGCAATTGGAAAAAGAAACCATAAGCAAATGGAAGAAGAGTTTGGTGATTTGGTTTTTTCTGTTGTAAATCTTGCTAGACATAATGGTATAGATCCAGAAAGGGCTCTTACTGTATCAAACAAAAAGTTTGAAAAGCGATTTCGTCACATGGAAAATGCTATAAATAGAAATGGCAAAAATATAAATGAATGTGATTTAACTGATCTCGAGAAGTACTGGCGTGACTCAAAAGAACTTGTTGGTTAGATATTAAAATTTTTTTCAGATGCTGTATTCTCGTAATTTAATTGAGACAATTATTAAGATATAAATAATTTAACAATATTTTAACTTTCTTATGCCTAATTTAAGTTTTTTTGATCTTATATTGTTTATTTGAGTTAATATGACTTTTAAATTGGTCTTTTTTTTATGATATAAATTTACATAATTAATAAAGATCAAAGTCAGTTTATATTTTATAAATATCTTTGTAATTTTTTTTATTAATCCACACATGAAGAATTGTTAGAGTGACTAGAAAAATACCTAAAAGTAAATGGCATCCAGCGAGCTGGCAAACTAAAGAAGCTTCTCAGCAAGCTTCTTATCCTGATGTAGAGGAATTAAATCGTGTTGTTGGTGAGCTTAGTTGTTTGCCACCACTTACGACATCATGGGAGATTGATGATCTTAAGGCTAATTTAGCAAAAGCACAGCGCGGTGAAGCATTTGTTTTACAAGGTGGAGATTGTGCAGAGACATTCAACGAATGCACTTCTGAGAATATTGTTGCAAAATTAAAAATTTTGCTACAGATGAGTCTTGTAATGATCTACGGCATGAAAAAGCCAGTTGTACGTATCGGTAGAATGGCAGGCCAGTATGCTAAACCTCGTTCTGCAGATACAGAAACCCGTGATGGCATTACTTTACCTAGTTTTCGTGGGGATAATATCAATCGCAGTGGTTTTACAGCAGAGGACAGAATACCGGATCCACAGCTTATCTTACGCGGCTATGAAAGAGCATCATTAACATTAAATTTTGTAAGATCTCTAATTGATGGAGGATTTGCTGATCTACATCATCCTGAATATTGGGATCTTGATTGGGTAGGTCATTCCTCTGCAGCGAGTGAGTATCAAAATATTACTTCTTCAATTTCTGATTCACTTGATTTTCTTGAGACTGCCTCTGGTCGACACTTTCATCAAACACAAAGAGCCGATATATTCGCATCTCATGAGGGCTTGCATTTGCATTACGAACAAGCCCAAACACGATATCTTGATCGAAGAGAGCGCTGGTATAATTTAACAACACATTTTCCTTGGATCGGAATGAGGACGGCTCAGCTTGATGCGGCCCATCTAGAATACTTTCGTGGCATAGCAAATCCTGTAGGAGTTAAAATTGGACCGGGAATGACACGAGAATGGCTGCAAGGCATTGTTAAAATCTTAAATCCAAACAATGAACCTGGTCGACTTACATTAATACACCGATTTGGAGCTAAATCAGTAGAAGATCATCTTCCAAGCATGATTGAAGCAGTAAAAGAAATGGATTCTCAAGTTCTTTGGATTTGTGACCCTATGCACGGCAATACTGAAACTACTTCTGACGGAACAAAAACTCGTCGTTTTAATAATGTTATTAAAGAAATAGAATCTTCATTTAAAGTTCACAAATCAATGGGAAGTAATTTGGGCGGCGTTCACCTTGAGTTAACAGGCGAAAATGTTACAGAATGCACAGGTGGGGCTCGCGGTCTTACAGATGCTGATTTAGCTAAAGCTTATAAATCTACGGTCGACCCTAGATTAAACTATGAGCAAGCAATGGAAATTGCTATGCGCATTGCAGGCATAAATAAAATTTAAAAATTTTATAGCAATTAAAGATATAGTCTTATTAGATTAAAGACTTTGTGATGTATAAATAGTTTAATGAGTAATTTAAGCAGTTGACAAAAAATAAACTATTCAATAAAGCTTGTCTTGAATGCACGATTTTTTTGTTTTTTTAAGATGAATAAAATATGTGATTTCATATAATAGTGAGGGATTTACATTGCTTATTTCATACCGCTCTACTCGTTAGATTTTAAGCACAAAAAGATTGACTAAAAAAAATATGCATAACAGATTTTTTGTTCAAGCAAAAAAATTATTGGATTCTTAGTGCAGTGAATGACGAAGTATTATTTGAAGTTAAACCATTCTTAAGAAACTTGACTCATCGTCCAGGAATTTATCGTTTCATAGATGGTAAACAAAAAATAATTTACGTTGGTAAAGCGCGTGATTTAAAAAAACGGGTTTCAAGTTACTATAATAGAACTCATAGTTCATCGAAAACCGCCGCAATGATGAAGATGGTTTTGCGAGTTGAAGTAACCATCACCAACACTGAAGCAGAAGCGCTAATACTTGAATATAATTTAATAAAAAAACACAAACCACGTTTTAACATTTTATTAAGAGATGATAAAAGCTACCCCTATATTTACGCATCGACTGAGCATGATTTTCCTCGCCTTCGATTCCATAGAGGTGCAAGAAACGGCAAAGGTAAATATTTTGGTCCTTATCCAAGTACTTCAGCTGTCAGGCAAACTTTAAATGAATTAGAAAAATTATTCTTAATTCGAAATTGTTCAGAAAGTTTTTTTCAAAACCGATCACGACCTTGTTTGCAATATCAAATCAAGCGTTGCACTGCACCTTGCGTAAATCTAATAAGTAAAGATCAATATGCTAGCGATATAAATGCAGCAATCTTATTTCTTGAAGGAAAAAATAAAAGTGTAGTGAACACTTTTGTAAACCGAATGGAACGAGCTGCATCAGTTCAAGACTATGAACATGCAGCTCGTTTTCGTGATCAAATCTCGAAGTTTAAAGAGATCGAGGCACGTCAAATCATTAAGCGAAACGGAACATCTGATATTGATGTTATTGGATTCTCATCAAATAAAGCTATTCATTGTCTTACCATTATGTTTATACGAAATGGTACAGTTATTGGA
>MDTG01116758.1_pt1 | contig 34589 bp, 25 predicted proteins | sample 811421 | NCBI WGS metagenome assembly MDTG01 (sample SAMN05326645, study PRJNA326480) | marine metagenome | isolation source: seawater | place: Pacific Ocean: South East | collected 2011
CCCTCGCCTGGCGCCTCGACCGGCCTCAGCGCGCCTGCCAGGCGTGGCCCGGGGCCCCCGCCGACTTCGTCGCGGGCCAGGTCCTGCGCGGGGTCGAGGCGCTGCTCGCGCGCGACGACCCAGCCGCCGCGGCCGCGCTGGCCTTCCGCCCCGGCCCCAGCGGCGTCGCCCGCCCCCTGCGCGGGCTGCCCGCTCGGCGCGCGCGCCTGACCGAGCGCCTGGACCGAGCGCTCGCCGAGGCGCTGGCCATGCCCGCAGCGGAGGGCCAGGAGCGCACCGAGAGGATCTCCCGTGAGGCCGCGCTCCTGCGGCTGCGCGCCCGCCTCGGCGGGTCCCTGCGCGTCGACCCTGGCACCTGGTTGCTCCGCGTCGGCAGCGCCCTGATCCACGACCGTCCGGCGGGGCTCGACCTCCAGCTCGCCCTCCTCGAGGCCCAGCTCGACGACCCCGCGCAGCTGGTCGGGGTCCTGCGCCTGACCCAGGGCGACGCCCTCGCCAACGAGGCCCGCCTCGAGCTGATCGAGCACGCCCTGGCGCGGGCCAACCCCGAGACGGCCCTCGCCCTGCGCGAGCGACGCGTCGCCTTCCTGCTCCGCCAGCTCCGCTACGACGAAGTGGAGCGACGCACGGCCAGCCTCCTGCCGCGCGTCGTCGGCGAGCCCGTCCTCGAGCCCGAGGTCCGCCGTCACCGCGCGGCGGCCTTGCTCGCCCTCGGGCGCGCGCGGGAAGCCCTGGCGGTCGTCGAGCCGGTCACCAGCGCCGGCCACCTGCGGGCCTACGCTCGCCTCCTGCTGGGGGAGCCCCAGGCCGCCCTGGACGAGGCCTTCCGCCACCTCCGCTCGGGCCGGCGGACCTCCCTGGCCACGACCGCCTGCCTGACCTCGACCCTCGTCGCCTGGGAGGCCTACCTCGCAGACCCCGCCTGCGCCGAGCGCGCCCGCGCCGTGCTCGAGCTCTACGAGAAGATCCCGGGGCGCGTCCCCGTCTCCCTGGCGTGGCTGGCCTGCTTGCGCTGGGAGTGCGGCGCGCGCGCCGAGGCGCTCGCGGCGCTGCGCGCCCTCGAGGCCGCCGGCGCCGCGCCGCCCCCGGTCCTGCTGAGCAGCCTCGACCAGCAGCGCCCTGACGCGCAGGCGCAGCTCCAGCGCTGGGCCCGCAGCATGGTGGCGCTCAACAGCGAGCACGCGCTCCCCGGCCGCCCACCCCGCTAGCGCAGCCGGAGACCCGGCTGGACTCCGGGAACACAGGACTCCGGAAACACAGCGAGCGCACCGGCAGGCTGCCAGGCGCGCTCGAGCTGCGTTTCCCTGCGTGGATCTATGGCTACTGGCGCACGACCCGGAGCGCGTCCGCGGCGCCCTCGTTGTCCTCGACCGGGGCCTCGTCGGCCGCCTCGACGGCGACGGGGCTCCAGTTCGGATCCGGGCGGACCAGGAGGCCCCGCTCGTGGGCCCAGACCTGCGTGCCGTCGGCGCGCTCGAGCTGATACCAGGCGCCCTGCTTGGTCAGGACCTTGAAGGTCTCGTGGCGGTTCTGCTGGGCCAGCTCGACGGGGCGGTTGCCCTGGGTCGTCGGCCGAGTGCGCAGGTTCCAGCGCGGCACCCGCAAGGTCGCGATCTCGGGCCGCTCGGGCTGCGGGGCGGGGTTGGTCGGGATCAGCGGGTAGAGCTTGGCGTCGGAGCGGAACTTGATCTTCAGGCTGGCCAGCTTGCTCCGCCACCAGCTGCTCGTCAGGCGCTCGATCTCGCCGTCGAGGGCCTCCTTGGTGGCGTAGAGCTTCCAGCCGCCCTTGGTCGACCACTGATCCGACCAATAGACCTTGGGGTCGCGGGGGTCGGTGTTGTCGAGGGTCAGCACCACGCTGTGGTTGCCGTCGAGCGGGCTGAAGCCATACATGGCGTAGCCGATCACGCCCTCGGAGCGGGCCACCATGGTGTCCCACACGCTCTCGCGCAGGGTCTTGGGCTCGGTCACCCCGAAGGTCTTGCGCCCCTCCTCGTCGTAGAAGCCGAACACGATCGGATCCTGAGCGCGACCCAGGGCCTTGAGGCGGGCCATGCTCTTGTCGACCGTGGAGGAGAGCTGCATGTCCGGGTCGTCGTAGAGCAGCTTGAGCGCCTTGTTGAGCGTCAGGAGACAGTCGATCGGGTTGCCGCCCGTGGCGTTGTCCACCCAGAAGGTCTTGGCGCGCTCGACGTCCTCGACGCGGAAGTCCTGGTTTTGGTCCTGAGCGTATGCGGCCGAGCCTGCGAACAGAATCAAGGCGGCCAGCGTGCTGAGCATGCGGGTCATGGGAGAGCTCCCCTTCGTGTTTGCTGTGTGTCACGCAGGGGTATTGCAAGGCCGGGGCCAGCGGCAGAAACGCCCTAAATCGCGTGAGAACGCGGATTGGACGTCGTCATCGGACGCCGAACCCGCCAGCTCACTCTCCTGAGACGCTTTTGGCTCGGTTTCTTTCCCGTTTCTTGGATGGTCCCGGTTCTGTCCCGGGAGTGTCCTCAGCGGTCGAAGAGGCCCATCTTCCAGGACACATAGGCCGCGAAGCCGAGGTTCCACAGGATGCTGCCGATGGAGAGCCCGAAGCCGATCTTGCCCTTCTCGCGCCCCGTCGAGCCGAGGGGCAGGCGGTCCATGCACCACCAGGCCGAGTAGAGCGAGAAGAGCGCGAGGAACACGCCGGCGACGGGGATCAGGAAGCTGCCCAGGGCGATGAACACGACCTTGTTGGCGGCCTCGGCGACCTTGCGCGGATCCTGCTTGGAGGGGCCGGAGCTGACCTGCGGCCGATAGCGGTCCTGCCCGCCCTCGGGCGCGTTGGCGAGCTCGTCGGAGCCGACCGGGCTCCCCACGCCGGCTCCTCCGGCGCCAGCGTCGCCCTCCTCGTCGGGCAGGGGCGGCAGGTCGATGACCTCGGGCGGGAACACCTCGTCGATCACCTTGCCTGCGGCCTTGAAGTGCATGGCGGGCACCCGAATCGGCAGGCTGTCGCGCCCCGCCGCGAAGAGCGCCTCGACGGCGGCCTCGGGGAGGTCCACCGGGATCTCGGCCGCGAGCAGCGCCTCGCGCGCCTTGTCGACCTCCTCCTTGTTCTTGGCCACGTAGACCACGATTCCGTCGTCGCCGTAGTCGACCGGTCGATCCTGCTTGAGTGCCACGGGCGCCTCCCGGCGGTTAGGTTACCCCGCTCGAGGAGGAGCCGTGTCGGAGCTGGAGCGGGCCTACGCCCACTGCCACGAGGTCGTCGCCGCGCGCGCCAAGAACTTCATCTACGCGTTCAAGCTCTTGCCCCCGGCCCGTCGACGCGGGCTCGAGGCGATCTACGCCTACTGCCGGGTCGCGGACGACTTCGCCGACGACGACGGGATCCCCTCCGCCGAGCGCGCGCGCAAGCTGAGCGACCTCCGCCAGCGCGTCCGCTGCGCGCTCCTCGGCGGAGAAGGCCCGCGCGAGCCCGAGCCCGAGCTCGACCTGATGTGCCTCGCGCTCCAGGACACGGCGCGCCGCTTCGGCGTCAGCCACGAGGACCTCGACGCGGTCGCGGTCGGCTGCGAACAGGACCTGGTCAAGGCCCGCTACGCCACCTGGCAGGAGCTGCGCGACTACTGCTACCTCGTCGCCTCCTGCGTCGGGCTCGCCTGCCTGGACGTGTTCGGCTACCGCGGCCCTCGCGAGCGGGCCCGCGAGCTCGCCACCGACCTCGGGCTCGCCATGCAGCTCACCAACGTGATCCGCGACGTGCGCGAGGACGTCGAGCGCGATCGGATCTACCTCCCCCAGGACGAGCTCGAGCGCTTCGGGATCGACGAGGAGCAGCTCCGCGCGGGCCGGGTCGACGACGCCTGGCGACGCTTCGCGAGCTTCCAGGTCGCGCGCGCCCGCGAGCTCTACGCGCGGGCCGAGCCTCTGTTCTCGGTCGTCCGCCGCCGCTCGCGGATCTGCCCGATCGCCCTGGCCACGATCTACGGCGCCGTCCTCGAGCGCGTAGAGGCGGTCGACTACGACGTGTTCAGCGAGCGAGCCTCGCTGAGCGGCAACGAGAAGCTCGCCCTGCTCGGGCTCTCGGTCGGCAAGACCGCCCTCAGCGCGCCCTTCTCGGTCAGCGACTGAGCTCGGATTCGCCGGCTACCCGTCCAGCTCCTGCAGCGCCTTGTCGAAGCAGTTGCCGCGCTGGAAGTCGTAGCCGTGGTAGTAGCGCTTGGTCCCGTTGTCGTCGAGGACCGTCAGCCCGCCCGAGACGCCCCCCGCGCTGTCCGCCACGAAGGGCTTGCCGCAGTAGTCGCAGGCCATCTTCGTGAACTCGTCCGGAGAGAGGCCCCAGCTCGGCCGGTTCTCGTTGGGCTCGAACATCGAGCGGTTGGCGTTGGCTTCGTAGCTGCTCATGAGCCCTCCACGACTCGCGCCTCCAGCTTAGCAGCGCGGCGCTCGGCGCCCATCGACTCGCCCGCCTCGGGCGGATAGGCTCCCCTCCCGAGAGGTTTCCATGAGCGAGCGCCCCGCCGAGGTCCACCCCACCGCCGTGATCGGAGAGGGCGTCGTGCTCGGCCCCGGAACGCGGGTCGGGGCCTACGCCGTGATCGAAGACGGGGTCGTGCTCGGGCGCGACAACGTGGTGTGGCCCCACGCCTTCATCGGCCGCTTCACCACGATCGGCGACGAGAACAAGATCCACCCCGGCGCGATCATCGGGCACCTCCCTCAGGACGTGTCCTTCGACCCGGCGACCGAGACCTACACCCGGATCGGCGACCGCAACACCTTCCGCGAGCACAGCCAGGTCCACCGCGCGACTCAGCCCGGCGAGGCGACCGTGCTGGGGAACGACAACCTGCTCATGGCCTGCAGCCACGTCGCCCACGACTGCCTGATCGGCGACGGCGTGATCCTGGTCAACCAGGCGAGCATTCCGGGCCACTGCGAGGTCGGCGACAAGGTGATCATGTCGGGCTTCACCGGGATCCACCAGTTCTGCCGGATCGGCCGCTTCGCCATGGTCTCGGCCCTCTCGGTCAGCAACAAGGACCTGCCCCCCTTCTTCATCTACGGCGGGCGCCCCGCCCTGGCCGAGGCCGTCAACCGGATCGGGCTGCGCCGCAACGGGATCGGCGCCGAGGAGCGCGGCAAGATCAAGACCGCCTATCGGCTGCTCTACCGCTCCGGACTCACGACCAACGAGGCCCTCGAGCGGATCGGCCAGGAGGCCGACTGCGCCGAGACCCGCGAGCTGGTCGAGTTCGTGCGCAGCAGCAAGCGCGGGATCGCCCCCGGCTCGCTCGAGGGCGAGGACTCGCTCAGCGCCAAGCCCCACCGCCGCGGCGCTCGCAAAGCCCGCGAGGAGCGCGACGCGGAGGAGTAGAGGGGCGGCTGTTATCCTCTTGGCGTGGCCAACGAGCAGCAATTCGGGCTCGAGATCAAGCTGCTGCGCGAGCAGCAGCAGCTGAGCGCTAAAGAGCTCGCCGAGCGGGTCGGGCTCAGCCCCTCGCAGATGTCCCGCCTCGAGAGCGGGCAGCGGCGCGTGGACGCCGTGCTCCTGTCCAAGATCGCGCGGGCGCTCGACGTCCACCCCAGCCACTTCTTCAGCGGCTTCGAGGACCAGGAGGCGGGGAGCGAGAGCAAGCGGGCGCTGGCGCTCAGCGAGCCGCCGGTCATGGTCTCGAGCGCGCCCAGCCAGCTGGGCAAGCTGATCCGCACGGAGCGCCGCCGCCGCCACCTGACCGCCGACGAGCTGGCCCGCAAGATCGGCAAGGGCAAGAGCTACGTCCAGGACCTCGAGAGCGCCCGCACCGACATGGTCAGCGCCGAGACCCTGACCAGGATCGCCAAGATCCTCAAGCTGGACGCCGAGCTCCTGCTCGAGGCCCAGCGGAGCGAGATCCGCGAGCTGCGCCGCAGCCTGCGCCGCCTCGAGCGGGCGCACACCGAGCGGACCTTGGGCGACCTCGAGCGGGAGGGCCCCGGCGTGCGCAAGCAGGGGATCCCGCTGGTCGAGGCGGAGAACGGCGGCCTGCCGCACCGCTTCGACAAGGGCGAGGTCCCCGAAGGCCGCGTCCTCGACTACCTCTTCCTCCCCAACCTGCGCGTGACCAACGCCTTCGCCTGCACCTGGCAAGGCGACGAAATGCGCGCCCCCGCGCCGCCCAGCTTCGAGAGCGGCGACGTGCTCGTGTTCAGCGCCGACCGAGACGCGCGACACCGCGAGCTGGTCCTGGCCGTCCTGGAGGGGCAGAGCCTGTTTCGACGGCTCTACCTGGACGCGAAGGGACGAGTCAGGCTGCAACCCTTGAACCTTGATTTCCCTCCGGTCATTCTCGCCAGAGAGGACGTCTTGGAGCTCTTCCCGCTCTGCGCGCGGGTTCAGCAGCTCTAGTTCAGCAGCTCGACTCAACCCGGGGGGCGCGAGAGGAGCGATTCATGGAGGGCCCAGCGTTGGTCCTGAATCGGGGCTGGACCGCGATCGGCACGACCACGGTCCGCCAGAGCCTGGTGTTGCTCGTGCGGGGCTCGGCCCGCGCGATCGACCCGCTGACCTACGAGGTGTTCGACCTCGAGGAGTGGCTGCTCCGCAGCGAGCTCCGCAGCGAGGAGCTGCCGCGCCAGCGCCTGGTGCGCGCGCCCAATCAGCTGGTCGAGAAGCCCGAGGTGATCGTGCTCACGCACTACAACAAGGTCCCCCGGATCGAGGTCGCCTTCAGCCGCCGCAACCTCTACCGCCGCGACGAGCACCGCTGCCAATACTGCGGCAAGCGCGGCTCGGGCGCCGAAATGTCGATCGACCACGTCAAGCCGCGCTGCCGTGGCGGGCTGACGACCTGGGAGAACTGCGTGCTGGCCTGTATCCGCTGCAACTCGCGCAAGGCCGACCGCAGCCCGCAAGAGGTCGGCCTCCGCCTGCAGCGCCCACCCCGCCGCCCCACCTGGTCCCCGCTCCAGGAGGCGCTCCCCAGCGCCCGCCCGACCAGCTGGAGCCGCTTCCTCAAGGACGTCGGCTGAACATCCTAGGGGGCTGCGCGACTCGAGAGCGCCTCGAGCTGGCGTCGCTCGCACCTTGGGCGGCAAGTGCCCGCTCTGGCGCCTCAGTCGCTTTCGGCAGCCGCCGACAGCTCCGCGAAGCGGCGCCCGCGGGCCTTGAAGTTGGCGAACATGTCGTAGCTGGCCGCGGCCGGCGAGAGGAGCAGGGTCCCCTCCGCCCCGCAGCGGGCGAGGGCCGCCGCGAAGGCCTCCTCGAAGCCGCCGCTCACGCGCACCACCTCGGCTGAGCCCGGGGCCGCCGCGACCGCGGCGGCGATCCGCTCGCCGACCTCGCCCAGGCACACCACGACCGCCGCCTCTTCGGCCGCGACCTGACCCAGCTCGGCGTAGTCCGCCCCCTTGTCCGACCCGCCCGCGAGCAGGACCACCGGCTTGGGCACGGCCCGCAGGGCCGCGATCGCGGCCTCGGGCGTCGTCGCCGTCGAGTCGTCCACGAAGCGCAGCTCGCCGCGGCGCGCGACCGTCTGGAGCCGGTGCTCCATGGCCTGGAAGCTGGCCGCGCCCGCGCGCAGCGCCTCGAGGTCCTGACTGAGCGCGTAGGCGCCGGCCGCGGCCACCAGCGCGTTGGCGCGGTTGTGCTCGCCGAAGAGCTGCAGGGTGTCGAGCTCGAAGAGCTGCACGCGCTCGCCCGCGGCCTGAAGGCAGGCAGCTCCCGCGACGACGCCGACCTCTCCCTCGCCCGGCTCGCCCAGGCGGACCCCGACGCGCTGGACCTCCGCCGCGGCCGCGGCCGGCACCCGCGCCGCGAGCTCTTCGTCGAAGAGGGGGTAGATCACCTGGCGCGGCTCGAGCTCGAGCAGCGAGAGCTTGGCCCCGTAGTAGTGGTCCAGGCTGGGGTGCCAGTTGAGGTGCTCCGGACAGAGGCTGGTGAAGAGCACCGCCTCCGGCGCGCGGAAGTGGACACCCGACGCGCGCTCGTGGGCGAGGGCGTCGGCCATGAAGGACGAGATCTCGAGCACGAGCAGCTCGGGCTCCTGGCGCAGCGCCTCCAGCAGCGGCCGCTCGTTGTTGCCCGCCACCAGGACCCGCCGCTCACCCGCAGCGAGCATCGCCCCGCACAGGCTGGCCGTCGTCGTCTTGCCCTTGGAGCCGGTCACGGCCACGTAGGGCACGTCCACCAGGGCCAAGCCCAGCCCGATCTCGGTCGTCCAGGGCACCTCGGCCTGCGCCAGGCGGGTGAGCCACTCGTTGCGAGGTGGGATCGCGGGGCTCTTGATCACGAGCTCCGCCCCGAGCAGGTCCTCCTCGCGGTGCGGCGCCCCGAAGTGGTAGCGCAGGTCCAGGTCCGCCAGCGCCTCGAGAGAGGGCGCCAGCTTCTCCTTGGACTTGGCGTCGATCACGGTCACCTCGGCGCCGGCCTCGGCCAGGAAACGCGCGACCGCGACCCCGCCGCCAAACAGGCCCAGACCCCACACCGTGACCCGCTTGCCGGCCAGCTCCCGCACACTCATTGAGTGCCCTCGCGTCGCTCGAAGTCCTGCGCCTGCTCGGCGACCTCCGCCGCCGGAGGCGCCTCCCCGCGCCGCTCGAGGCGCAGGGTCACGTGGTGCTCGTCCCGGATCGTGCCCGGCCAGAGCAGGTCGGTGACCAGCCCCAGGGGGATCACCTGATACCAGGGCACGCAGAGCTCGACGTCGCGCCGCACGGGCCGATAGCCCGCGCAGCGCCCCGTGACCTGGCGCGTCCCGTAGAAGTCGAAGGGCACCCGCACGGGCTGGCCCTTGGCCGTCGTCCCCGCCAGGACCCCGTCCACGAAGACCTCGGTCCCCTCGGGCTCGCTCGCCACGACCAGCTCGCGCTCGACGCAGCCCGAGGCCAGCAAGAGGAGGGTGATCAGGACGCAACGCCACATGGGGCGCGAGGATACGCCCAAGGCGCGACAAGGCTGTCAAGGAGTGTCCGCCGGACCCAGACAGGCTCCAGCGCCTCAGAGGTCCTATACTCCAGCCCACCGGTGGGTTGGCAGAGCGGTCGAATGCACCGGTTTTGAAAACCGGCGTCCCTCACGGGACCGGGGGTTCAAATCCCTCACCCACCGTCAACGCGAGACGCCCGCTTCCTCCTGGGAAGCGGGCGTCTGCGTTCGGCCGGCCGGCGGCTACTTCTTGGCCGGAGCCGCCTCGGGGTCGAGGGCCATCACGCTCGCGCCCTTGAGCAAGTCGCCCTTGCGCTCGCCGTTGGAGACCATGCCGCCCAGGACGCGCAGGGAGCCGAGCAGCTCGGCCAGCTTGGCCTCGTTCTGCTTGGCGTTCTGCTCGCGCCACTCCTTCTGCTTCTGCCGGGCCGCCATGGCCTTCTCCTGGTAGGCCTCCGACTCCTTGCGGTAGGCGTCCATGGCCGCTTGCTGGCGCTTCATCGCCGCCTCGGGGTCCTCGCCCTCCTCCTGCTCCACGTTGGGGAAGCGGGGCCGGGGCGGGGCCTTCAGCTCGGGCGGGGTCGGCGCGGCCTGGGTCGCCAGGAGCTCGCCGTTGGCCAGGATCTGATCGATCAGGCCGCCCCAGTGGAAGTAGGCCAGGGCCGAGCCGCTGCTCTGGAGGTGCTTGCGCAGCCGCTGGAAGCGGGGCGACTCGGTCAGCTTGCTCTCGCCCTTCATCGCCAGGCTGAGGGCGTGCTCCGAGCTGGCGACGCGGAACACCCCGTCCGCGAAGCTGAAGCAGGGGCTGATCCCCTCGCCCATGGGGCCGCGCTGGCGCTCGAGCTCCGGGGCCAGCTGGAGCCGGTAGGCCGGCTTGCCGCCGATCTCCGCCTTGACCAGGCTGAAGGGAGCGCTCGCCTTGGGGGCGCCCTCGGGCGCCTCGCCCAGCTCGACCTCGAGGGGCTTGGCCTCGGCCGGCAGCTCGCACTTGGGGTTGAGCGCGATCGGCTCGTAGCTGTGCACGATCTGACCCGCCTGGGTGGTGGCGTAGTGCACGCCGACCCCGTTGGGCGGGGACGCGATCGCCATCCACTTGGCGGTCGGCTCGTCCTCCGAGCGCTGCATTTCGAGGCGATAGCCGCCCTCGAGCCGCCCGCTCGCGACGCTCCAGTCGAGCAGGTCGAACTGCGCCATGTCCATCATGGAGCGCGCGTAGTCCTGCTTGCCGTTCTCGTCGCTGTCGTTGCTGCGGAACAAGTCCTGCGCGCTGTGGAGCGTCAGCAGCGAGTCCTTGACCCGCTCGCTCGCGCGCATCGCCTCGAGCTCGACCGAGCGCCCGATCATGAACTTCACGAAGCTGACCAGCTTGGGCTCGAGCTCCTCGCTCTCGTAGGTCATGAAGGCCAGCGCCGCCGGGACCGCGATCATCTGCGCCGCTTGCTCCTTGGGCGCCCCCTTGGGCACGAGCTTGGGCTGAGTCACGAGGCCCAGCCCGAAGGTCTTGCCGAGGTGGGGCAAGAGGTGCTTCTCGGGGTCCTGCGCCGCGAGATTGGCCTCGCCGAGCATGAACTCCTTGGCCTCGTCGGCCATCTCGTTGAGCTGCTTGCCCGCGGCCCCGCGCAGGCCCTCGACCGAGGCCTGCAGGTCCGCCTCGAAGGCCCCGCCCATGATCGTCTCCTTGGGCAAGAGGGCCAGGGTCTGGTCCTCGAGCTTGGCGCCCTCGGGATAGAGGCCCTTCATGTAGGCCTCGATCATGTCGCTCATGCCGCCCTGGACGGTGTGGGCGCTGACCGAGGTCCAGTCGTCGGCCACGTCGAAGGTCAACAGCGCCTCGGACTTCTGCAGCTCCTGCAGCTGCTTCGTCAGCTCCGCCTCCTTGCCCTCGGAGTCCTGGCCCTCGGGCAGGGGGCCCGCCATGCGCTGCATGCCCTCCTGCATGGCGCCCATGTCGTAGTAGATCGCCACGTCCTGCTCGGCGGGGACCTCCTTCATGAGGCGCTGGAGCTTGCCCTCGCCAGGGCCGGCGCGGCCCGCCTTCAGGGCCGCCGCCAGGCGCTCCTTGCTCAGGCTCGCTACGAGATCGGCGCCCACCAGCGCCACGCACACCTCGGGCCCGCCCGGGGTCTTGAAGCCGTAGCCCTTGGTGCCCTCGAGCTCGAAGAGGGTCACCTCGACCTTCTCGGAGTGCGCCTCGCAAACGCCGAGGGCCACGTTGGCCAGGGCGCGCAGGGCCGGACGCAGGGTGATCAGGGCCGCGCCCTCCACGGGGGACTCACCCCGCTTCAGCTCGCCCTCGCGCATCTGCATGCCGAGGCTCCAGCGCTCGCCGAGCAGCTCGGGGGCCGCCAGGTCCAGCAGGGCCAGGGTCGTGCGGATCTCGAAGCGGGGGTCCTTGGCGAGGGCCTCTTGCATCGCCGGATCGGGAGGCAGCATGCCGTCCATACCCAGCTCGTTCGGCTTCTCGAGCTTCTTGCTCAGCCACTGCATGGCCTCGGTCGCGGCCAGCGTCTGCCAGCCCTTGCTCTGCAGGAAGCTCGAGAGCGACACGTGCGGGGTCTTGCACGAGGCGAAGAAGTGCGGGTTGGGCCCGGCGATCGCCTCGCCGTGGAGGGGCTCGCCCGGGACCTTGAACACCTCGTCGGCGCTGTGGCTCGCGCTGAGGGTCCACTCGTAGGTCCCGGCCTGGCCGAGGTGCAGGCCCGCCGCGAAGCCCGGCAGGTCCTGGGTCTCGGTGGCGAGGCGCGCCAGCTCCTTGCCCGTGAGGGTCTCCTCGAGCTTCTCGGCGCCGCGCTGACCGTCGGGGTCGTTCTTGGCGGCCGCCACGATCGCGGCGCGCACGCGCTCGCCGTCGCGCCAGAAGCCCGGATCGGCCCAGGCGTAGCCCACGAGCCCCTTCTGCTCCAGCTCGCTCGTCGCGCCCCAGCCCGGGTGGTCGCTCAGGCTCTCGCCCTTGCCCACCGCCACGTCGATGAAGTTCGCCACCGGCTCGCGCGAGGTGGCCGCGATCAGGAGGTCGTCGACCTGGCTGTAGAAGGCGTGGCGGGGGTTCCCCGGCTCGATCGGGCGCGCCACGATCTGATAGCCCTGGTAGTCCTCGACCTTGCCGTCCTCGCCCTTGAGCTGGGCGCTGAGCTTGGTCCACACCTCGCGCCACTTGCCGCCGGTGGCCAGGTCCTTGGCCAGGCCGACCACGTCCATGCGAGTCACGAAGTAGCCAGCCGGAACGCCTTCCTTGGGCGCGGTCAAGCCGAGCGCGACGCCCTGCCCGAACACGCGCATGAAGGTCTGCTCGTTCAGCTCCAGCCCCAGCTCGTGGACGTGGCGCAGAGGGCCCTTGCCCTCCTTGGCCAGCGCGCGCAGCTCCTCGATCCGCTTGGCGATCTCCTCCTTGCTGCGGCTGCGCTCGAAGTCAGCGTGGCTCTCGGACGTGCGGAAGCGCTCCAGGGCCCCGGCCAGATCCGGCGCCTCGACGTAGAGCACCGTCGAGCGGGGCGCTTGCAGGGCCAGCGGGCGTGAGCCGCTCCCCACGTTGAGCAGCAGCGCCGCGCCGAGCGCGAAGGTAGACATGACGACGATTAGGCCGGCGAGTGCCGCACGGACCTTCATACACAACTCCAAATGCACACAGTGAGGGGCTCAGGGCGATCTGCCCGCGGAGCCAAAGTCCGCTCCCGATCCGAAGCGACGTGCGCACTCTATGAGTCGAGTGCACTCGAACCACTACAAAGCCCTGACTTCCCTGCAAGCCCTTGCGAGGGGTCGTAGGCTGGCCGCATGCCCGACCCCTACCAGGCGCCCGACCAGCTCGATCCCCAGGTCCTCGACGCGATCGTCCAGCGCCTGGAGGAGCGCGGGGAGAACGCGCGCTTCCAGGCCATGATCGCGGCCTATCTGGCCGAGATCCCCCCAGACCGTCCCCTGAGCGTGCTCGACCTCGGCTGCGGCACCGGGGTCGTCACGCGCCGACTCAGCGAGCACCTCCACCCCGAGGCCGAGGTCCACGGGCTCGACGTCAGCGAGCGCTTCCTCGCCGAGGCCCGCCGGCTCGCGCCGGAGTCGCGTATCCAGTGGCGCCTGAGCTCGGGGACCGAGCTGCCCTATCCAGACGCCAGCTTCGACTGGGTCGTGCTCCACACGGTCCTCAGCCACCTGCCTGACCCCCTCGCCACCCTGCGCGAGGTGCGGCGAACCCTCCGAGCGGGGGGGCGCGCGGTGCTCTTCGACGCCGACTACGCCTCGACGACCTTCGCCTACCCCGACCTGGCGCTGATGCGCGAGACCGACTTCCGCCTCCTCGCCGCCGTCGCCGCCAACCTCGACGTGTGCCGCCAGCTCCCCCGCTATCTGGCCGAGGCCGGCCTCTCCCTCGACCGCCACGTCGGCGACGTCCTCTCGGAAGCCGGCCGGGGGGACTACTACCTCTCGAGCGTCCAGGGCTTCGCCAAGCTGATCCCCGCGCTGGGGATCCTCTCCGCCGAAGAAGGGCGCGCCTGGGTCGAGCACATGCTCGCGGCCCACGAAGCGGGGACCTTCTTCGCCTCCTGCACCTATTACACCTTCTACGCCTCGCGGCCCTCGACCTAAGCGCTGACAGGAGAAGGCCCTTCCGACCGCAGCCGGAAGGCGCAAGGACCTTCACACCTTGCTTGCGCGCCTCCACCCCCTGGGTAGAATGCGCGCACAGGAGAGATGGCAGAGTGGTCGAATGCAACGGCTTGCTAAGCCGTCGAGTTGGTTTTAGCCGGCTCCGGGGGTTCGAATCCCCCTCTCTCCGTCCAAGACGCTGCTCTTCGGAGTAATCTTCGGGTCATCCGCAGGCAGCCTACTGGAACCCAATAGACGGACGCGGGCGCTAGCGATGGCGCCCGTTTTCGTTTGGTTTGCCCCTTTGGGCTTGGTTCTCTTGGCCACCTTTGGCCCAAGTCGCTAGCGACAGTCAGCGGTTACACCGCCTCTCCCCAACCTCTCCCTGAGCGTGGAGAACGAATCCACAGAGCCGGACTGAGTGTGGAAAGTTGCTGATCGGTTGTGTGGATAAAACTGGCTAGCCGCCACTCGCGAGGCGCAGCAAGCGCTCGGTCGCGTAGATCGGAACCTCTGCGCGCAGCGCGAGCGCTATGGCGTCCGAAGGGCGCGCGTCGACGCTCTCCTCAACCCCCTCGCGCGAGAGCACGAGCTTGCTGTAGTAGACGCCGTCGACCAGGTCGTCGAGCAGCACATAGCGCAGCCCCGCCCCGAGGGTCGTGAGCGTCGAGAGCAGCAGGTCGTGAGTCAGCGGCCGCGCCCGCGGACGCTCCTCGAAGGCTTCCTCGAGCGCGGCTGCCTCGAAGGCGCCGATCAGGAACGAGAGCTGGCCGGCGCCTTCGCTCGCGCGCAAGGTCAACGTCTGCTCGTCGGCGCGCTCGTTGACGACCAGCCGCGAGAACTCCATGCGCACCATTCCGACCTCAGTTTCGACCCGGCTGCCGCCGAGTGGTTCTCGCACCTCCACTCGCTGTCGAAGTGCGCAGACGAACTTCCGAACGCTCACCCTGCGGCGCAAGAGAGAGGGCGCAACCCCACTTCGGTCCCATCGCGGCGAGACGTAACGCCGAGATGGTTGTGCTTGCGTTCGTCTTGCGCCAGGGCACGAAACATGCGGGTTTCCGGGTGATGGGGGCTTGCGGAAAGGGGGTGGCACCTGCCCGGGCACCTTGATAACTTTACCGCCTTCGGAGATCGATTCCCCTTCCACCCCAGTCACCCCGCAGCGAGTCCATCCGACTCGCCGAGGCCACTTTCGTCCAATCCAACGAGAGCGACCTGGTCGGGAAGTCCCTCCCCACCCTTGGATAGAGGAGAGCTCGTGTCGGCGATCAACGACGTGCAGACGCAGAGCGAGGCCACCACGGAGCTCAGCGCAGGAATCGGCGCCGAGTCGGCCTTCCGCGACGCACTCGAGCGCATTCGCGCGGAGACCAAGAAGCCGATCTACGAGACCTGGTTCAAGAACCTGAGCCTCGTTGGGATCGACGACGACGTCATTCGGGTCGGCACGCCGAACCAGTTCGTAAAGGAGTGGATCGAGGGCAGCGACCTCATCCACACCCTGGCGCTCGCGCTCCGTCACACCTACGAGCAGGACCTGACCCCCGAGCTCGTGCTGACCGATCAGCCCGAGGACGAGTCCGAGGAGCGCGCCGTCGCGCCGCCCAGCCCGCCCCCGGCGCCTGAGCCCGCCCCCGCCCTCGGCGGTCCACTGCTCGAGCAAGATTCCAGTGTCCAGCTCAAGAATGACTACACGTTTGACAGCTACATCGTCGGCCCCAACAACCGCCTGGCGCACGCCGCCTCGCTGGCCGTAGCCGAGAGCCCGGGCCAGACCTACAACCCGCTCTTCATTCACTCCGCCGTCGGGCTGGGCAAGACTCACCTCCTGCAGGGCGTCTGCCACACGCTCCTCTCGCGGGACGTCGGCCGCCGGACCAAGATCCTCTACCTCTCCTGCGAGGACTTCGTCAACCGCTTCATCGAGGCGGTCAAGGACGGCGAGCTCGAGCAGTTCCGCTACAAGTACCGCAACGTCGACGTGCTCGTGATCGACGACATCCACTTCCTGGCGGACAAGGAGCGGATCCAGGAGGAGTTCTTCCACACCTTCAATACGCTCTACAACGCGCAGAAGCAGATCATCCTCAGCGCCGACTGCGCCCCCTCCGAGATCCCGACCCTCGAGGACCGCTTGGTCAGCCGTTTCAAGTGGGGCCTGGTCGCCCGGATCGATCCGCCCGAGTTCGAGACCCGCGCCGCGATCATCAAGCAGAAGGCCGAGGCCAAGAACTGCCGCCTCGACGACGACGTCGTCAACTTCATGGCGAGCCACATCGACAGCAACATTCGTGAGCTCGAGGGCGCGATCAACCGCCTGGTCGGCACCAGCTCGCTCATGAACCGCCCCGTCGACCTCGCCTTCGCCCAGCAGGTCCTCGCCGATATCGTCGGCAGCGACCTGGCTCGCGTCAGCATGAAGGACATCTGCGACGTCGTGGTCGACCGGCTCAAGGTCAAGCTCTCGGACATGCAGTCCAAGAAGCGGACCAAGCGGGTGACCTTCCCCCGCCAGCTCTGCATGTTCCTGGCGCGTGAGCTGACCGACCTGACCCTCGCCGACATCGGCGCCCACTTCGGCGGCCGGGACCACACCACGGTGATCTACGCGATCGAGCGGATCCAGGAGCGGACCCAGAAGGACCCAGAGGTGGCTCACCTCGTCGAAGAGCTCAAGCGCGACGCGCGCGCCCAGAGCAGCTCCTCTCGTTGAAGCCAGCCCCCGCTTCCCGCTCCCTGACGCCCCGGCCTCGCGGCTGGGGCGTCTTCGTGTACGCCAGCGCCGTGGTGTTCGCGCTGCTTGCTCTGGTCCTCAGCGAGAGCCTCGCCAGCGCCCAGGTCGCCACCCCAGGCGAGCTGGGAGGCCGCAGGAGACCCTCGAGGCGTGGACGTGGACCGGGGGAGGGGTCTCCTCCCTCAGGGTCTCGGCCTGGCGCCCTCCGCGCTCATCGCGCGCCGTCCTGGTCAGGCGAGCGAGTCCTCCCTGACTCTGCAGCTGGTGAGCGGTCGTGCGCCCGCTCGTACACTTCGATGACGAGGCACTTTTCGGGTCAACGTGAGTACACCGTTCATCACGCGTCGATTCCATTTCACTTCGAACGGGAGAAACCAGCCATCTCCTTCAGCAGAACCATCGCGGCCTTTTCGGCGAGCGGGGGAGATTCGCCGGGATGGTTCGCGGCTCTCCTCCTGCGATGGGGAGGCGCATGGAGAACTGGGGCAGTCTTCGACTCGCCCCTCGCGGGCTCTACAGCCAGCCGCCGCTGGCGCCAGACGCCCCAAGCCCTGACGGCGACGGAGGCTAGCCCAGGACCTCCCGCGTCTCTCCCCGAAACCGAAGACACCAAGACGATGAATAGAGATGGATATATCTCTTCGAAGGGGAAGGAAAAGACTACGACGCTGACGCGTGTGGAAGCGGAGAACCATCGCCTCTTCCATGAAGAAAGCCTCGCGTGAGCGCCGCCTGCTTGGCTAGAATCCAAGCGTGCTAGCGGGCAAGCGCCCCGTCGCTCCTCGACCCGTCGAGGGGACCCCCACTACCTGAACGACTACCTAACCCGCCGACCTCTCTTTCGAGAGCCGCGAGGGCCTGATTCGTGTCGGTGCCGACACGTAGGATTTCGATCTTGCTCGCGTAGCGCGAGCGTCTGGAGAGCCATCTCATGAGTGAAAGCGCGACCGTCTCAGAGACCAGTTCTGAGAAGAGCGCCAAGTCGGGCGCTGAGAAGCGGGGAGGCAGCGCTTCGACCTGTCTGCGCTTCCGCGGCGACGCCAAGGAGCTCGCCGAGGCGATCGGGATCGCGGCCTCGGTGGCCCCCAGCAAGAGCCCGCGTCCGGTCCTGCAGAACCTCCTCCTGCACGCCCACGACGGGCTGCTCGAGGCGACCGGCACCGACCTCGAGGTCGCGGTGCGGATCCGCGTCGAGCAAGTCGAGGTGCTCCAGGACGGCCAGGTCCTCGTTAACGCGAGCCGCTTCCAGGGGATCTTGCGCGAGCTGATCGGGGAACAGGTCGAGGTCAGCACGGACGAGCGCGCCGGCTGCACGATCACGACCGGAGACGCCCGCTTCCAGGTCATGGGCGAGGACCCCGAGGACTTCCCCGAGCTCCCCCCCTGGCCCAGCGAGGGCGCCTTCGAGCTGCCCGCCAACCAGCTGCTCGAGATGGTCCGCCGGACCCACTTCGCGACGCACGCCGAGAAGACCCGCTACGCCATGAACGGGATCCTGCTCGACATCAAGGACACGCGCGTCCACCTGGTCGCGACCGACGGCAAGCGGCTGGCTCTCTGCGAGCGCCCGCTCGAGGAAAAGGCCGAGCAGGCGGTCCACGTGGTGGTCCCGACCAAGGGCATGACCCTCCTCGCGAGGATCCTCGGCAGCCACGAAGAGCAGGTCGAGATCTCGGTCGAGGGCTCCCAGATCTACATGAGGACCGCCAGCGCGCTCTTGTCCGCCCGGCTGGTCCAGGGCCACTTCCCTCCCTACGAGGAGGTGCTGCCCAAGGACCACGACAAGATCCTCACGGTCCCCCGCGAGTCCTTCCTCAGCGCCCTGCGTCGCGCGGCGCTGCTGGGCACCAAGGACAGCCAGGCCGTCCGCTTCTGCTTCGCGAAGGAGGGCCTCGAGCTCACCTCGCGCGTGCCCGAGGTCGGCGAGAGCCGGATTCAGTTTCCGATCGACTTCCCCTTCGAGGAGGCGCTCGAGATCGGCTTCAACCCCGGCTACTTCAGCGACGTGCTCAAGGTCCTCGAGACCACCGAGTTCCGGCTCGAGCTCAAGGACGCCCGCAGCGCCGCCGTGGTCCGCGAGGAGAGCGACGATCAGCGCTACGTCTACCTGGTCATGCCGCTGAACCTCGGCGGCTAAGGCTCGGTGCAGGGGCCAAGGAAGGGTAAAGGCCGTCGTCACAGCCTCTCCACAGGTCGTGGAGGGGCTGCTCGTCGCAGCCTAAGTGGTGGCCCACAAAAGGCTTTCGGCAAGGGGCGCGGGGCTGTCTACCCGAGTTTTCCACAGCCGGGCGCAGGCAGGCCGAGGCGGACGGCAGTTCCCGTCGGCGAGGTGATCGCGTCGGTCGTCCGGCCCAAGGGGGAGGGGCGGCACGACAAGCTCTCTCGCCTCGAGGCCGTGTGGAATGAGGCGGTCGGCAAGCGGATCGCCAAGGACACGCGCCTGGTCCAGCTCAAGAACCGCGTCCTCCTCGTCGAGGCCCGCTCTGCCGGGCTGGCGCAAGAGCTCTCGGTCTACATGAAGCAGCGGCTGTTGACCTGCCTGCGCGAGGGCAGCGGGCTAGCCCTCGAGGACCTCCGCTGTCGAGTCGGCGGCTGGAACGAGGGTTAGGGAAATTGGCGCTTCGAAAACACGAAGATCAGCGCTGCGCAGAGCGCAGAAATAGGCGATAATGCCGCTGTTCACAGGAACTTACGAGGGACCTGCATGGTGACGGCAACCACCGACTACACCTCCGAGAACATCGAGATCAAGCAGGGCATCGAGCACGTGCGTGCGCGCCCCGCGATGTACATCGGCGACATCTACGACAAGGGACTCCACCACCTCATCTCCGAGGTCGTGGACAACTCGGTCGACGAGGCCATGGCGGGTCACTGCACCCAGATCGACGTCACGATCTCCGACGACGGCGCGATCTCGATCATGGACAACGGGCGCGGGATTCCGGTCGGGATCCACCCCAAGATGGGCAAGCCGACCGTCGAGGTCTGCCTGACCGAGCTGGGCGCGGGCGGCAAGTTCAGCAAGGACTCCTACAAGGTGTCCGGCGGTCTGCACGGCGTGGGCGTGTCCTGCGTCAACGCGCTGGCGGAGTGGCTCGAGGCCGAGGTCTACCGCGAGGGCAAGACCCACCGGATCCGCTTCGAGCGGGGGGTGACCACCGAGCCCCTCGAGGTCGTGGGCAAGACCGAGCGGCGCGGGACCAAGATCACGTTCCTGCCGGACTCCCAGATCTTCAAGGCCTCGATCGAGTTCAAGTACGCCACGATCGCGGCGCGCCTCAAGGAGCTGGCCTACCTCAACGCCGGCCTCAAGATCGTCTTGACCGACGAGCGGGACGAGGACGAGGTCCGCAGCGAGACCTTCCACTTCCCCGAGGGCATTCGGGACTTCGTCAACGAGCTGGGCGGGAGCGACGAGCTGCTCCTGAGCAAGCCGATCTACCTCAAGGGCACCGAGGACAGCGTCGACTCGGGCGGCCAGGTCGAGGTCGAGATCGCGATCCAGTACAACGACACCTACAGCCCGACGATCGTCAGCTACACCAACAACATCAACACGATCGAAGGCGGGACCCACCTCACCGGCTTCCGCACGGCGCTGACGAGCACGCTCAACACCTGGATCAAGGACAACCCGGACCAGGCCCGCATGAAGGAGAGCGAGCGGCCCAGCGGTGACGACTACCGCGAGGGCCTCGTGGCGGTCGTCTCGGTCAAGGTCCCCGAGCCCCAGTTCGAGGGCCAGACCAAGACCAAGCTCGGCAACTCCGACGTGGCGGGCATCGTGCAGGCCGTCCTCGGCTCCTACCTCAAGAACTGGTGCGAGCAGAACCCCGGCCTGACGAAGAAGATCGTCAGGAAGGCCGCGGAGGCGCGCAAGGTCCGCCTGGCCGCCAAGAAGGCCAAGGACATGGCCCGCAAGCGCAAGGACGTGCTGACGGGCGGCGGAATCCCCAAGCTCAAGGACTGCGAGTCGCGCAACCCCGAGGAGTGCGAGATCTACCTGGTCGAGGGTGACTCTGCAGGCGGGACCGCGGGTGAGGCCCGGGACACCATGACGCAGGCCATCTTGCCGCTGCGCGGCAAGATCCTGAACGTGTGGAAGGCCACCCATGACCGGATGCTGAATCACAACGAGATCAGCACGATCATTCAGGCCCTCGGCACCTCGATCCTGGACGACTTCAACATCGAGCGGCTGAAGTACCACAAGGTCGTGATCATGTGCGACGCGGATGTCGACGGCAGTCACATCCGGACCCTGATCCTGACCTTCTTCTTCCGCCAAATGCCCGAGCTGATCGAGCAGGGCAAGATCTACGTCGCTCAGCCGCCGCTCTTCAAGATCACCTACAAGGGGGTCAAGGAGGAGTACGTCGACGACAAGGGCAAGACGCGCAAGAAGGACAAGGAGGAGTACTTCCTCAACGACTCCACCTTCCAGACCGCCATGCTCCGCCTCGGCCTCGACGGCACCGAGCTCAAGCGCCTCGTCGGCCAGGACAACCTGCTCGAGGGCGAGGGCCTGGCGAGCTTCGCGGAGGTCATGGAGGCCGTGGTCAAGGCGCGCGACGAGGTCGCCAAGAAGCTGCGCTCGTCCAAGGGCACCAACGCCCGCCTGAGCCGCAACGACCTGCTCCGCCGCTACCTGAGCCGCAGCAAGGAGGGCAAGCTCCCCTACGCGCGGATCCAGGCCAGCGGCAAGAAGGCGCCCGCGGTCTACAGCGAGCAGCAGCTCGAGGACTGGCTGCGCGCGGCCCTCGAGGCCGAGCCCGAGCTGAAGGTGTGGCGTCAGGGCGAGCCCCTCTCCGAGCGGGCCACCTCCGACGTCCAGATCACCCTGTTCCGCAAGCCGAAGAAGGCCCTCGAGAAGGCCCTCGAGACGCTGACCAGCATGGGGCTGACCTTCGAGGACCTGCTGCCGCCGATCGTCGAGCAGGGCGGCGAGAAGCCCGACCCGGCCTTCCGCCTCGTGCGCGGCAAGGACGAGCTCGGCGTCGACGGCTTGATCGAGCTGACCAAGCGCCTGCGCGACATGGCCGCCAAGAGCGTCGACGTGCAGCGCTACAAGGGCCTGGGCGAAATGGACGCCGACGAGCTCGAGGAGACCACCATGGACCCCGCCAAGCGGATCCTGAAGCTGGTCACCATGGAGAGCACCGCCCAGGCGAACGAGATCTTCAGCAAGCTCATGGGCAGCAAGGTCGAGCCCCGCCGCGAGTTCATCGAGCGCCACGCCCTCGACGTCCGCGACCTCGACGCGTGATTCTGGGGGGGCTGCGCCCCCCCAGACCCCCCATCTTTGGGCCCGCGAAAGCACCAGGGGCTGGTGCTGCGGGAGGTGTGAGCTTCCACGCCTTGAGACTGGTTGCACACCAGCCCCTTACGCTTTCGCTCTGAGGTGTGTATGGGGAGCCCCCTGCGCGAGGGGCTGGAGCCCTCGCTCAACCTGGGCGCGGTCGCCGGACTGCTCCTGCTGCGCCAGCCGCGATAGCCCTTTCGCTTTGCGACAGCCTCCCCCCCCATCTTGGGCTCGGAAATCGATGGCGGGTTCGCGCTGCAAGAGGTGTGACCTTCCACGCCTTGAAACTCTGAGCGCACGAACGCGCTCACCATTCCCTCTGATGCATGAGCCTCGAGCGCCCGAACCGGGCGGTTGCATGTTGGCTGCCCTTTGCGACCCCCACTCTGGGTTCAGGAATCGGTGGCGCGTTCGCGCTGCGAAAGACCGCCCCGACCGGCGTGGTTGCCCCTTCGTCCGCGCTCCGGCCGGAAGACCGGGGCGTCTCCATGTACGGGCGATTCCATCGATCTCGCCTCGGGATCGCCGCTGTGCTTTCTCCTGCCGACTTCCTGTTTTCTTAGCTTCCTGTTTTCCCCGTTTATCCGCCCCGCGTTGGCGCCCTCGCCGCAGCGACAGCTCCCTTCTCGCCTCGTTTCTTCGCCACGCGTTGGCGCCCTCGCGGCAGCGACAGCTCCCCTTCTCGCCTCGTTTCTTCGCCACGCGTTGGCGCCCTCGCGGCAGCGACAGCTCCCCTTCTCGCCCCGTTCATCCGCCCCGCGCTGGCGCCCTCGCGGCAGCGACAGCTCCCCTTCTCGCTTCGTTCCTTCGCCCCGCGTTGGCGCCCTCGCGGCAGCGACAGCTCCCCTTCTCGCTTCCAAGGGTGAGCCAAGCCAGCTTGAGGCGTCTATGCTCCTATGGTGGCTGGGACGGACTCTTCGCAGCGCTTCTTGAGCCTCGTAGCCGAGCTGGGCGTCGTGCCCGCGGACGAGCTAGCGCGGGTGCAGGAGGCTCAGGCCGAGCGGCCGCGGGACGTCGCTTGGCTCTCGCAGCAGCTGCTCAAGCGGACGGAGCTGACGCCCAAGCAGGTCGCGCAGATCCAGCAGGCGCTGCGGGAGTCGCGCGAGGGGCCGGCGCTGCCCAAGGAGGAGCGGCGCGCCGAGGCGGAGACGCTCGTCATGGCCGAGCGGGCCGAGGCTGGGTCGGGCTCGGGCGGGGGGATCGAGACGCAGCTCGTGGCGGCGGCGGCGGCCGCTGCTGCCGAAGAGAGTGCGGACGAGCCCCTCGGGACGGAGCGAGCGGAGACCCGCGAGGCCAAGGCCAAGACGGACCGGCGCGAGGCGGTGACCCAGGAGCTGCGCCGGACGCGGCCCGAGCCTGGGCAGGTGATCCGCGGGCGCTTCGAGCTCCAGGCCGAGCTGGGGCGCGGTGCGCAGGGGCTGGTGTATCGGGCCTGGGACCGGCGGCTGGAGCGGGACGTCGCGATCAAGCTCTTGCGAGCCGACGCGCCGGGGCAGGCGCAGGCGCGCTTCGAGCGGGAGGCGCGCCTGGTCGGGCAGCTGGGGCACCCCGGGATCGTGAAGGTCTACGACGCCGGCGACGAAGGCGGGCTGCTCTACTTCGCCATGGAGCTGGTCGAGGGCTGCTCGCTCGAGGACCTGCTCGAGGCGGAGGGGGCGCTCGGGATCGAGCGCGCGACGCGGATCGTGGAGCAGGTCGCGCGAGGCATGCACCACGCGCACGAGGCTGGGCTCGTGCACCGCGACCTCAAGCCGGGCAACGTGCTCCTCGATCGGGAGGAGACGGCCAAGGTCGCTGACTTCGGCTTGGTGACCCTGGCGGAGGGGACGCGGCTGACCGTGACCCGCGGGGTCGTGGGGACGCCGGTCTACATGGCACCCGAGCAGGCCGAGGGGCAGCAGATCGACCGGCGCGCGGACGTCTACTCGCTCGGGGCCGTGCTCTACGAGTGCCTGGTGGGGCAGCCGCCCTTCAGCGGGGCGACTCCGCTGGAGATCTTCCGCCGGATCGTGCGGGAGGACCCGCGGCCGCTGCGGCGGATCCGGCCCGAGGTCCCCGAGCTGGTCGAGGCGGTGTGCCTGCGGGCGCTCGAGAAGGACCCGCGCGCGCGCTATCCGACGGCGCTCGCCTTCTCGCTCGATCTGCGCCGCGCGCTGGGGGGACAGCGCCTCGCCCCCCAGCACGTGCCTCGTCTGCGCGGAAAGGCCGAGCGGGCGGCGCGAACGCACCCGCTCGCGCTGGGCCTGCTCCTGGGAGGAGGGCTGGGGCTGCTGGCGGGCCTGGGCGTGGCCCGGGCGACTCGCGTCGAGCCGCAGGCCCTGGCGCTCCCCGCGCCGACGATCCCTCAGCCCAGCCGGGAGGAGCTCGAGGCCGCCGCCGCCGGGCGTCGCTCTCGCCTGGCCCTGGCCCGCGCCGAGCTGGCGCGCGGCATGGAAGGCGCGGCCGTCGACTGGCTGCGGACCCTGGAGGGGAGCGCGGGCCTCGACGCCGCCGGGCGCGCCGAGCTGGCTCGGGCTCGCGGGCTCGAGGCCCTGGCCGAGCTGGGGCGGAACCGACTCGGCGCAGCGCGGCGCTGCCTGTCGGAGGGCATGTCCCTGGCCTACGGCGGAGATCCGCTGATCCAGGTCGCGACCGCGACGCTGCGCGGCAGGACGGGCGACCTGAGCGGGGCGCTCGAGGACCTGGACTACGTGCTCAGCTTCCACCCGCGCCTCCCCATGGCCCACCTGCAGCGGGCCTACGTGCTGGCGCAGCTCGAGCAGGGGGGAGAGGCGCTCCTGGCCGCGGAGCGAGCGGTGGAGCTGAGCGAACCGAAGCCCTGGCCGGTGGCGCAGCTCGCGCTGGCGTGTTTCCTCGAGCGCGAGGGCAAGCTCCAGGACGCGGTGTGGGCGCTCGAGCTGCTGATTCAGCGCCTCAAGCGTCAGGACCACCTGGCGCGGATCGACCCCAGCCTGCAGGGCCGCGCGCGGCTGGAGGCCCTGGCTGGGTGCTTGCCCGCGAGCCTGCGGGCCAGCGTGCAGCGGGCCCTGGACCCAGCGACCTGGGAGGCGCCGGCTGAGGTGATCCCGCCGGACGTGGCGCCAGTCGTGAGCGGCGGCGTGGCGCCGCAGGGCAGCTAGCAGGCGGCCGCGAGGCGCTCCTCCAGCTGGATCACGGCGGCTCTCCAGGCCGTGTCGATCAAGCGCTTGCTGCGGACGTGCTCGCGCTGCTCGCTCCAGGGCTCCTCGAGGCCCACCAACAGCACCCCCTGACCCGCGACGGAGAGGCTGGCCGTGTGGAGGCTCAGGCCCGCGGGGGTGTCCCAGCGCTGGGTCAGGGGCAGGTCCCCTTGCGCGGGAGCCTGCTCGGGGCGATCTGCGCTGCCGAAGAGGGGTCGCGCTCGCTCGGGCGAGCAGCTGGCGGCGCGGAGCGCGCCGCCCGGCTCGCCGCAGGCCAGCATGGACCAGCCGTCCCGGCTGGCGCGCGTCCGCAGCAAGTGACTGAGCGAGCGAGCGGGGTTGGTGCGCGGGTCGCGCCGCCGCTCTCTAAAGGGTTGGGGCATGGGTTCTTCTCTCTCTTTGGGCGCTTCCTCCACGAAAGGCGTGCCACAGAGGCGCGCTGTCCCAAGTCCCGCTTCGTGGTCCGAGCCCCTCGCGGCACCCTTCAGAAGTGACCGCCAGCCGTCAGCTGGCGCTATCGGGACAGGCGTGAATCCCGGGAGGGGCGACAGACCGGGGTGTTAGGCTCTGGGCCGCTTTGGAGGCGGCATGCGGCAGTACCTCGACCTCTTGCAGGAGCTGCTCGACCACGGAGTCGAGAAGCAGGATCGGACCGGGACGGGGACCTTGAGCCTGTTCGGGCGTCAGGTCCGCTACGACCTGCGCCAGGGCTTCCCCCTCGTGACCACCAAGAAGGTCCACCTCAAGTCGGTGATCGCGGAGCTGCTGTGGTTCGTGGCGGGTGACACCAACGCAAACACCCTCCAGGAGCAGGGGGTGCGGATCTGGAACGAATGGGCGGACGAGCAAGGCGAGCTCGGCCCGGTCTACGGCCACCAGTGGCGGTCCTGGCCCGACGGCGAGGGCGGCACGATCGATCAGCTCGCGCAGGTGATCGAGCAGATCAAGACCAACCCCGACTCGCGCCGCCTGATCGTGAGCGCCTGGAACGTGGCGGACCTGCCGCGCATGGCGCTCCCGCCCTGCCACCTCCTGTTCCAGTTCTACGTCGCCGAGGGGCGCCTCAGCTGCCAGCTCTACCAGCGCAGCGCGGACGTGTTCCTCGGCGTGCCCTTCAACATCGCCAGCTACGCGCTCCTGACCCACATGGTCGCGCAGGTGTGCGGGCTGGAGGTCGGCGACTTCGTCCACACCTTCGGCGACGTCCACCTCTACACCAACCACGTCGAGCAGGCGCAGCTCCAGCTCAGCCGGGAGCCGCGCGCGCTGCCAACCCTCTGGCTCGACCCCGCGATCGACGACCTCTTCGCCTTCCGCCCCGAGCACGTGCGCGTCGAGGGCTACCAGCCCCACCCGCGGATCCGCGCGCAGGTCGCTGTCTGAGCGCGCTCCGGCGGGTCCCGTTGCTGGGGGCGCTCCTGCTCCTGGCGGGCTGCAGCTCGGTCTCGATCAAGGAGCACGAGCTCGCGCCGGGAGAGGCGCCGCACCTGGCGCTCAAGGCCTTCTGGCGGCCGACCCCCGGCGAGCCCCTCCTCGTGGGTGGTCTGCGCTGCCGCCTCAGCCACCTCGACCCCAAGGCCGGCGAGCCGCGCGAGGCGGTGACCAAGGCGGGCCAGCCGCTGCGCTTCCTCGACCTCGCGCCTGGGGTCTACTCGCTCGAGATCGAGACGCTCGCGCGCTGGAAGAAGGGCTTCGTGCTCGACGCCGGGCGCCGGGTCACGATCCGCCTCGACCTCGAGGCGCTCGCGCGCGAAGAGCGCGGGGAGGTGGGGCCCGTCCACGTGCTGCGGGAGGGCGCGCGCTACACGCTGCTGGGGCTCGCGCTGGGGACCTTTCTGGTGATCGACTCCTCGCTCGACGACGACGAGGACGAAGAGGACTACCGCCAGGACCCCGAGCGCTGGTCCGAGCGCCCCGGCGACCCCCGCAGGAGCCCCCGGTGAGCGAGGAGCGCGAGGAGGTCGTGCTGGTCGCGGCGGCCGCCGAGAACGGCACGATCGGCCGCGAGGGCGGGCTGCCCTGGCACCTGCCGAGCGACCTCGCGCACTTCAAGCGCCTGACCAAGGGCCACCCCATGCTCATGGGTCGCAAGACCTGGGAGTCGATCGGGAAGCGCCCGCTGCCCAAGCGCCCGACCGTGGTCGTGACCCGCGACGCGAGCTACGAGGTGCCCGCGGGGGTCGGGCGCGCGGGCGGCGTCCCCGAGGCGATCGCCCTCGCGCGCGGCATGGGCGTGGGGCCCGTGTTCGTGGCCGGCGGCGAGGGGATCTACCGCGCGGCGCTGCCCCTCGCGACGCGGGTCGAGCTGACGCGCGTCCACGCCGAGGTCGAGGGGGACGCGCGCTTCCCGCTCGAGGCCCTGGCCGAGGGCTGGGAGCGCGTCTCCTGCGAGCGCCACGAGCCCGACGAGCGACACGCCTACGCGTACAGCTTCGAGCGCTACACTCCGCGGCGGTGAACCAGCCCCAGCGCGAACCAGACGAGCGGGCGCCAGCTCCCGAGGAACCCGAGGCCCGGGATCCCGTCGAGCTGAGCGGCGAGCTGAACGCCCCCCCGGGCGACGACCTGCGCGACTGGCTGCTGGACCTCGAGCGCTGGGGTGACGAGGCCTGCGTGGTCGCGGCCCTCGGCGCCGGGCGCCTCCTGGGCGAGCGCGGCGTGCGCGGGCCGGAGGTCCCGACGCCCGAGGCCCTGGCCGCCGCCGAGTTCCTGCTGCGCTTCCCCTCGCGGGACGCCGAGCGGGAGGCGCACAAGGTGTGGCTGGGTGAGGTCGGCTCGGGGGCCCAGGTCGAGTGGGCCGAGGTCGCCGCCGAGGTCGGCTGGCGCGCCCAGCACGAGCTCGGGCTCGAGGCGACCTGGGAGCGACTGCGCGCGGTCCTGCGCGCCTGGATCGAGCGAAGGAGTGAGTCATGAGCGACGCCGCCCCCAACAGCACCCCGCCGGCCCCGCCCGCGGGCGCCAAGGCCCAACCCTCGCAGCGCAAGCTCTTCTGGCTGAAGGTCGCGCTCTTGCTCGGGCTGCTCGGGCTGCTGGTGTTCGGGATCGCCTCGATCGAGCTCGAGCCCAACCTGAGCCACCTCGACGTGACCCTCCTGACCGGCAGCGAGCGCGGGCACTACCGCGCGATCGGTGACCGGCTCTCGGGGGTCGCCAAGGAGCAGAAGGGCACCCTGCGGGTGACCTCGACCCAGGGCACGATCGAGAACGTCGAGCGCCTGGTGACCCACGCCAAGTCGCCGACCGTGCAGTTCGCCCTGGCGCAGGACGGCTTGGCCTGGAGCGAAGAGCAGCGCAAGACCCTGCGCCTGATCGCGCGCCTGCCTTCGCGCGAGACGGTGTTCTTCATTGCCCACAAGGAGCGCGCGCCGCAGCTGCGCCGCCTGGCGGACCTCGAGGGCAAGACGATCGGGATCGGGCCCGCGGGGAGCGGCACGGCCCAGCTGGCGGGGCAGGTCTACTCGGGCGCGGGGCTCGAGTCGCTGAAGCCCAAGCTGGTGCGGCTGCCCCTCGATCAGCAGCTGGCCCAGCTCAAGGAGCAGAAGCTCGACCTCGGCGTGTTCGTGATGTTCGAGGACGCGCCCCTGGTCCGCGACGCGCTGCGGGGCGAGGACCTGGTCATGATCAGCTTCCCCGAGCTGGCGGCCCTGGCCGGGCGCGAGTCCTTCCTCCGCCTGGGCGAGATCCCCCTCGGCCACTACGACCCGGTCGCGGACAAGCCCGCTCAGGCGACGCCGGTGCTGCAGGTCGACACCCTCGTGCTCGGCGACGGGAGCGCCAGCCACTCGGACACGGTCGCGCTCCTGCGCCTGCTCGAGGAGACCTACCCCGGCTTCGTGCGGCACAACCTCGACAAGCTGCGCGCCAGCGGGCTCAAGCCGGCGCCGGCCGCCGAGACCTTCTTCGAGAACGGCGGCCCCGACCTGCTCCAGGAATACTTCCCGGCGCTGGCCAACCTGATCCCGCTGAGCAACCTGGTCCACCTCGTGATGGCGATCAGCATTCTGTTCAACCTGATGGGTGCGGGCCACCGCTTCGCGCTCTGGCGGATCGACGCCGGCCGCGTCGCGCTCGAGGAGCGCTGGCAGGAGCTCTTCGGGCCCTTGACCGCGGTCGGGCTCAGCCGCACCGACCCCAGCGCCTTCGCCGGGCGCGGGGGCGAGCTCGACGCGTTGATCGCCGACTTCGAGCAGCTCGAGCAGCGCTGCCGCAAGCTCTCGGTCTCGATGCTCGTGCCCATGGGGCAGGAGCTGACCTACCGCTACCAGGAGAGCCTGATCCAGGAGCGACTGGCGGCCCTGCGGCCCTTCACGGCCGCGGCCAAGGGCGCCGCGTGAGCGAGGAGACGGGCGACTTCGCGGGCCGGGTCGTTCTGGTCACGGGCGGCGGGAGCGGGATCGGGCGCGCGATCGCCGAGGCCTTCCTGGCCGAGGGGGCGCGGGTGGCGGTGTGCGGCCGCCGCGAGGAGCCCCTGCACGCCCTGGTCGAGCCCCACGGCGAGCGCGCCCTGGCGCTGCGCTGCGACGTGTCCGCTCCCGGCGAGCCGGCGGCGGCGGTGGCGGCGACCCTCGCGCGCTTCGGGGCCCTGGACGTGCTGGTCAACAACGCGGGGACCTTCGCCCTCGGGCCGCTCGAGGAGACCGACGACGAGACCCTGACGCGGATCTTCGCAGTCAACGTGCTCGGCCTGCTCGCGGCCTGCCGCGCCGCGACCCCGCACCTCGCCGCGCGCCAGGGCGCGATCGTCAACGTGGGCTCGGTCGTCAGCCAGCAGGTGATCGGCGGCTCGGTCGCCTACGCGGGCTCCAAGGCGGCCGTGGACCAGATCACGCGCTGCCTGGCCGCCGAGCTCGGCCCGCGCGGGGTGCGGGTCAACTGCGTGGCGCCCGGCAACACCGAGACGCCGATGGCGGAGCCCCTCCTGGCGGACCCCCAGGCCCGGGCCGCGACCGAGGCCCGCACGGCGCTGGGTCGAATCGGTCAGCCGGCGGATATCGCCCCCGCCGTGCTCTACCTGGCCCGCGACCCCTGGGTCACGGGCCAGGTCCTCCAGTCCTCGGGTGGCCTGATCCTCTAAAGCGCGCGACCCGCTGCGGCTAAGCTGCCGGAGGTGAACGGGGAGCGAGACGGGATCGGGGCAGCGCTGGCGGCCTATCGCGCGGCCGCCGCGCGCGAGCCCTTGCTGGCGGTCCACGCCGACGACGCCTTCGAGCGGCGCGCCGTGCTCGGCGAGGGCGGCATGGGCCTCGTCGAGCGGGTCTGGGACCGCCGGCTCGGGCGCGAGGCGGCCCTCAAGCGGATCCGCGGCGAGCTGCTCGACGACGAGGCGCGCGAGCGTTTTCGCCGCGAGGCGCGGATCAGCGCGCGCCTGCAGCACCCCGCGATCCCGGCGATCTACGAGTGCGGCGTGACCCCCGGCGGGGACCCCTACCTGCTCATGCGCGTGATCGAGGGCCAGGAGCTGAAGGAGCGCTCGCGGGCCTGGCACGCCGAGGAGCGCGGCCCCGCGGAGGTCTCGCGGCCGCTGCTGGAGGCCCTGGCTCGCGTGGCGGAGGCGATCGCCTACGCCCACAGCGAGGGGGTGATCCACCGCGACCTCAAGCCGAGCAACGTCATGCTCGGCCCCGCGGGCGAGGTGCTCGTCATGGACTGGGGCCTGGCCAAGGCCGCCGGCGAGGCGGACCCGCGTCGCCGCGCCCCCTCGCCCGAGGCTGGGTCGCCGGGCGCGGGGGAGGAGCTGACTCAGTACGGGACGGTGCTCGGGACCCCGGGCTACATGGCCCCCGAGCAAGCCGCCGGGGAGGGCGAGGTCGGGGCGCCGGCCGACGTGTTCGCCCTGGGCGCGATCCTGGTGGAGCTCTTGACGGGCGCGCCTCCGATCGAGGGGGCGACCCTGCTCAACAAGCTCAACGCCACCCTCTCCGGCCAGGCGGTGCGCCCGCGGCAGCGGCGGCCCGAGCTGCCCGCCGAGCTGGACTCCCTCGCCGACGCGGCCTTGCAGACCGCGCCCGAGGATCGGCCTGGAGCCGCGGCCTTTGGCGCCGATCTGCGCGCGTGGCTCGAGGGGCGCGAGCTCGGCGCCCACCGCTACTCGCGACTCGAGCGCCTGCGCCGCTGGAGCCGAGCGCACTCGCTCCTCCTGACCGGGCTGAGCGCGTTGACGCTCCTGAGCGCGCTGGCGGCCGGTCTCTTGACCTGGGAGACGGTCTCGGCGGCCCGGGCCGAGGCCGCGCTGGCCCGGGCCTCGCTGCAGGAGGAGCAGGCCTCGCGCGAGGCGTCGGCCGCGGCCGCGCGGCGGCGCGCCGCCGAGGAGAGCGCGCGGGCGGCGCTGGCGGTCGTGGACGCCTTCCGCGAGGTCGAAGCGCGCGCCTCGGCCGGGGGCGCGAAGCCGGCCGACGCCGAGCGGCTCGAGGCCTTGCTCGGGGAGCAGGGGCACGACCCGGCCTTGGCGACCTGGGCCGCGCGGATCTTGTCCCTGCCGCGCAGCGAGGTCCCGCCCGAGCGGGTGGAGGCGATCCTGGAGCGCTCGATCGCGCTGCACCCGCTGGAGCTCGAGCCCTACTGGGAGCTCCACCGGCGCGAGGTGCCGGCCGACGCGCTCGAGCCGCGCTCGCCCGCCCTGGAGCGCTACCTCGCCGCTCAGCGCGCGGCCGGCGGCGAACCTGCGGACGAGGTCGCCCGCGCGGCCCAGGCGCGGGCAGCCCTGCGAGCGGGGCGCTTCCCCGCCGCGCTCGAGGCCAGCGAGCAGGGGCTGGAGCTCGCGCCCAGCTACCCCCTCTTGCACGTCCTGCGGGGGGAGGCCCTCTTGAAGCTCGCGCGGGAGGAGGAGGCCGCCGAGGCGCTGGGGCGGGCGATCGAGCTCGACCCGGGCTTCGCCGCGGCCTACTGCGTGCGGGGGAGGCTGCGGCACCACCTGGGTGACGACTCGCGGGCCGTCGACGACTTGACCGAAGCCGTGCAGTTGACGCGACAGGATTGGCGGGCGCTGTTGCTGAGGGGCGAGGCACTCGTCAGCGCCGGTCACGGCTATTGGGGCCTCCGAGACGCGGCCCGCGTGCTCCAGATCGAGTCGCTCTCCAGCGAGTTTCGCCTGCGCGCTGAGCTCGTGCGGGCCCGGGGCGCCTTCCTGGCCAACGACCTGCGCCGCGCCGCGGAGCTCTTGCAGGCCGAGCTGAGCCGCTCGAGCGACGCGCGGGCCAGCGCCTGGCTGGCGCGCGTGCGGGCCCGCCAGGCGCTGGAGGGCGCCGCGCAGGCGCGGCGGACCAACGCCCCCGCCGAGGAAGCCGCCTCCCTCGCCGGGCAGGCGGCCCGCCTCCTGAGGGGGCTGCTCGAGGCCAAGCAGGGAGAGCTGGGGCGCGAGCTCGAGGCGGTCGGGGTCCTGACCCAGGTCGAGCTCTTGGGGTGCCAGGCCCTGCTGGACGGGATCGACTCGGCGCAGGGCCAGGCGCACATGGCAGACGCGGAGCGCCTCCTGCTGCGATTGATCGCCAAGGCGCCCCACCGGGTGGAGCCATGGCTGACGCGGGCGCGGCTCTGCTTCTTGCGCGGGCGACGCGAGGAGGCGCTCGACACGCAGCGCGAGGCTGCGCGGCGCTTCCCTTGGGACCCGCGTCCCCGCGAGCGCGCGGGCTTCTTGCTCTTCCTCCTCGGCCGGCGCGCCGAAGGGCTGGCCGCGTGGCGGGAGGCGCTCGCGCGCAACCCGACCCTGGTCTCGGTGCGCCTGCTCCTCGTCGAGGAGCTGCTGCGAGAGGGGCGGCGCGAGGAGGCCCTCGACCAGCTCCGCCAGCTGGTGTTCTATGCCCCAGACCTGTGGCAGGGTCACGTGCGCCTGGGGCGGCTGCTCGCGACGCTGGGGGAGCGGGAGGCCGCTCGTCGGGCCTACGAGCGGGCGCTGGCCCTCGAGCCCCCCGCGCCCGTGCGGGCTCGAGTCGAGCAGGCGCTGCGAGGGCTTCGCTGAGAGGCGCCGAGGCGGAGGCCTGGCTGCGGGCGCAGCTGAGCGCGGGGCGACTCACGCCGGAGGCCGCTGGGCGAGTGTGGGCGCGAGTCCAGGAGGGGGCGGGGCTGCGTGAGGCCTTGGGCGCGCTGGGCTTCGCGGACCTCGCCAGGGAGTCAGCGGGGGCGGCGAGTCTGGCGCCGTCCCCGGGAGCGGCCGAGGCGCCCCTGCAGCCGCTCGCCGTCGCGGGCGAGCGCTGGCGCGCGCTCGGCGAGCCCCGCTTGCTCCTGCACGCCGAGCGCTGGGTGAGCGAGGGCGGAGCGCTGGCCCGGGACCGGGCGCTGGGGCGCGCGGTCGAGCTCCGCCGCGAGCCCGCCCCGGCGGAGGCCTTGCGCCGCGAGGGCGAGCTGCGGGCGCGCCTCGATCACCCGGTGATTCCGCCCTTGCTGGAGCTGGGCCTGGCCCCCAGCGGGGAGCTGCTGCTGGTCTGCGCGCCGGCCCTGGGAGAGCCCCTGGCGGCCAGCCTGGGGCGCGCCGACCAGCGAGCCAGGCACCTGCGCGCCCTGGTCGACGTCGCCGAGGCGCTGGCCCACGCCCACGGACGCGGCGTGCTCCACGGGGGCCTGAGCGCGGAGGTCGTGATCCTGGGCGAGCACGGCGAGACGCGGCTCGTGGGCTGGGGCGCGGCGCGCGCGGGTCAGGACGCAGCGGGGGACCAGCGCGCCCTGGCGCGCTTGCTCGGCGGCGTCCTCGGCGAGCGCGCCCCTCGTGAGCTGTGGTCGCTGGCGGCGAGCGAGGGCGGCCTCTCGGCAGCGGGCTTCGCTGGAGAGCTGCGGCGCTACCTGGCCGGGGAGCCGCTGGACTCCCACGCCTATGGGGCGGGCGAGCGCCTGGCGCGCGCTCTGCGCCGCCGGCCGCGGGCGGTGCTCGTGTTCGCCCTGGGCGTCCTGGCGAGCCTGGGGGCGGGGCTGCCGGCTGGGGCCTTGGCGGCCGCGCGAGCGCAGAGCCTGGCGGAGGCCGAGCTGGCGGGGGCCCGGCTCGAGCGGGCCGAGGCCGCGCGCGCGGCCGAGGAGGAGGCGCGCCGCCGGAGCGAGTCGCTCCAGCGCGAGACCCGGGAGCTGCTCGCGGCCGTGGCGCGCAGCCGCAGCGCGATCGAGCGCGGCCTCTCGCGGCAGGCCCTCGCGCAGCGCGTTGAGCCGCTGCTGAGGGCCTCGGACCCGGCCCTGCGCCTCGAGGGGGCGCGCCTCCTCCTGCGCGCGGGCTGGCGCGAGCGCGCGCGCCCGCTGCTGGCCGCGCTCGCCGCCGAGGAGGGCCTGGTCGCGGCGGAGGCCGCCTTGACCCTGCACGTGCTCAGCCTGGAGGCGGCCGCGCCCGGGGCGTGGCCAGAGGACTTCGCGCCTCGCGGGGCGGCAGGACCGGCCCTGAGCGGCTACGCGGCGGCCCTGGCGGCTCGGCGGCAGGGCGAGGAGGAGCGCGCGCTGCGGGAGCTCGAGCGCCTCGCGCCGCGGGCTCGCTGGCACTTCCCCCTGCTCCAACTGCGCGCGCGCCTCCGGCGGGCGCGAGGAGACCTGACGCGGGCGGCGAGCGACGCTCGCACGGCGGCTGAGCTGGCGCCGGGGAGCTTCGCGGTCGGCCCGTGGCTGGAGGTGGTCGAGGTCGCGGCGTCTCGAGGGGACCTGCGCGCGGCCGAGGACGCTCGCGAGCGGGCGCTGCTCGCCTCGCCCGTGGCGGGGCGCTTGGCTCGCCTCGGGCGCGCGCGCTTCTCGGCCACCAGCTTCTCCGAGGCGGCGGGGCTCTTCCGACGTGCCTTGGAGCTGGACCCGCGGCTCCGCTTCCTGGAGATCGACCTGGCCCAGACCCTGGGCCGGGCCGAGGAAGAGGGCGAGGCGCGCGCGCTGCTCAGGCGACAGGTGGAGCGCCCCGCCCCGGCGCGTGCGCTCTGCGCGCTGGCCGAGCTCGAGCTCTATGGCGACCGGCTCGAGGCCGCCGCGGCGGCC
>MDTG01066015.1_pt1 | contig 34572 bp, 27 predicted proteins | sample 811421 | NCBI WGS metagenome assembly MDTG01 (sample SAMN05326645, study PRJNA326480) | marine metagenome | isolation source: seawater | place: Pacific Ocean: South East | collected 2011
AAGCTTAGATCTATAACAAATTATCTACAGCAACTTGAAATGGAGTCTCTTGGTAAGCCAAAGAATCCTGAATCAATATTCGGGTATACAGGCCAAACTGTTTACGGTGGGTTTGGTCCCACAGCTCAACATTCTTATTTTCAACTCTTACATCAAGGTACTTCTAAAACCTCAGCTGATTTTATTGCGAGCCTATCTAATCACTCAGCACTGCTAAATTCTCAAGCTGAGGGTCAATTCAAGCTACTATCAGGAAAAATTAAATTTAAAAAAGGAATGGATGCTGCAAACAGTAATATTGCTGGGAATTTTTTCTCATTAGATAAGTTAGATCTTTTTTCATTAGGTGCTCTTCTAGCTTTTTGGGAACATAGAGTTTTTATTACTGCTGCTATGCTTCAAATTAATCCTTTTGATCAATTTGGTGTAAATGCAGGTAAAAGAGTTGCTAATAAAATTCTAAATAAATAATTTTATATAATTATTTAATGATCAAAGATTTATCACATGTCCCTAATAAACCTGGGGTATATCAATTTTTTGATAGCTCAAAAATAATTTATATTGGCAAGGCAAAAGACCTGAATAAAAGGGTAAGATCTTATTTCACCCAGGCAATTAAAGACAGAAAAACTGAGCAAATTAAAAAGCAAGCCATCAAAGTAGAGACATTTGCAACGCACTCAGAGACAGAGGCCTTAATATTAGAACAACAACTTATAAAAGAATATAAACCCAAGTTTAATATTCTTTTAAGAGATGATAAGACCTATCCATTTATCTTTTTTTCAGGTAAGCATGATTTTCCTTCCATTCATTTGAAAAGAAGCAAGCAGGCAGTTGATAAAAACTTTTATGGACCATATACGAATGCAAGGTTAGTTCGAGATCAGATTAAAGAATTACAAAAAATTTTTAGACTACGTAATTGCTCAAATAGCACCTTCAGCAATAGATCTAGGCCTTGCATTGAGTATCAAATGAAGCGCTGTAGTGCTCCATGCGTTAATTTGATTAGCAAGTCTGATTACTCAGAAGACGTATCTGCCGCACAGCGATACTTAACAACTGAAAAAAGACATGTAAAAAAAATTTTAAAAGAAAAAATGCATCGTCACTCAGATTTACTTCAGTTTGAGGAGGCTGATAGATGCAAGAAAAGACTTGATGGCATTATTTCACTTGAAGATGAGACATCTATCAACATTCATCCGCTTGATATCGATATATGGCACGGTTCTTTTGAGCGCAAGATTGGTCTGGCTAAAATATCAGTGAGAGATGGCAAGGTGAGGTCTACTAAAACTTATCTAATTGATTCTGATGCGTTCTCAGATGTTGATAGTGTTTTTAGGCGCGCAGTTTTTCATAACTATTTACATAAAAATCATATTCCAAACAAGATTCTTATTGCAAATAAAATTTCAGAAAGAAAACTTCTTCAAAAAGCACTTGAAAAGACATTTGATAAGAAAATTAATATTTTTGTAAAAGCACCTAAAGGCAGTAAAAATTTTTTAGATTTAGCAAAGTTAAATTCGAAACAAACAATCATAAATTCAGAAAATAAAGAGCCTCCCATGAAGCAAGCTTTCGATGAATTAACTAAAAAATTTAAGCTTAGTACTATTAATCCATCATTAGACTGCATAGATATAAGTCATCACTCTGGCAGTTATCCAAAAGCTGGAATTATAAGATTTAATATAAATGGTCCAGATAAAAAACTTTATCGCGCTTATAATATTCCTAAAGAATTAGGCGGCAATGATCCAGGGTCACTATCATTTGCAATTGAAAAAAGATTTAAAAAAAAGGACGAAAAGCCAAGCATATTGCTAGTTGATGGTGGAAAAGCCCAATTAAATGCACTCGCCTCAAAGATTAAAAATAAAGATATTCTTCTAATAGCAATTGAAAAGGGATCTCAAAGAAAGGCACTCACTGAGAGCATCTACTCAATTCACGGTCAAGAGTCTATTGATAGTAACTCTAAATTATTTAATCTACTTGTCAGGGCACGAGATGAAGCTCACAGATTTTCATTAAATGCACAGAGGAAAAAAATCAATCAAACTATAAAAAAATCAATTCTTGATGATGTGCCTGGGATTGGTGAAAATAAGAAATTAAAATTATTGAATTATTTCAAGTCAATAGATAACTTAAGAGATTCTTCAGTTGATGAGATATCTTCTATTCCAGGCATCTCAAAAATACTTGCAAAAAAGATTTATAAAACTTTAATTGACTAACGCAAGAGATAATAACCTAATGCAAGTATAATACTCTTATGAAAAAAGCGTTAATAACTGGTATATCTGGGCAAGATGGAGCCTACCTAGCCAATGCACTGCTAAGTAAGGGTTATAAAGTTTACGGAGCCGATAGACGTTCAAGTGAAAGAAGTTCTTGGAGATTAGCATATCTTGATATTCTTGATAAAGTTGAATTGGTTGAATTTGAATTAAGTGAATATAGTCAGATAGCATCAACCATAAAGAGCATTCAACCTGATCACCTTTATAACCTAGCTGCAATGTCATTTGTTGGAACATCTTTTGATCAACCAATATATACTCATGAAGTAAATTCACTTGGTGTATGCAGAATTTTAGATGCTATCAATCATTTTTCTAGAGAAACAAAATTTTATCAAGCATCAACATCTGAAATGTTCGGGAAAGTGCAAGAAACACCCCAATCTGAGAAGACTCCTTTTTACCCAAGAAGTCCTTATGGAGTATCAAAGCTTGCAGCTTATTGGCAGACAGTTAATTACAAAGAAAGCCATGATATATTTGCATCAAATGGTATCTTGTTCAACCATGAAAGCCCACTAAGAGGCAATCAATTTGTTACAAAGAAAATTGTTAGAGAGGCGTTTGACATATCCAAAGGTAACTCAAAAACTTTAAAGTTAGGAAATCTCGATGCAAAAAGGGATTGGGGTTTTGCAGGAGATTATGCAGAGGCTATGAATTTAATACTTGAATCTGATGAACCAGATAATTTTGTTGTTGCAACTGGAGAAACTAAAACCGTTAGGGAGTTTTGTGAAAAAACTTTTGCATTTTTTGATATAGAAATAGTTTGGGAGGGTAGCAATGAGGCTGAGTATGGTATTGACAAAAGAAGTGGCAAGAAAGTAGTTGAAGTATCACAAGATTATTTTAGACCAGCTGAAGTTGATCTTCTCGTAGGCGATTATTCAAAAATTAATAATATAACTGGATGGAAACCATCCGTAAATTTTTCTCAGTTAATTGAAATGATGTGTTCTGAAGAAGAAAAAACAAGAAAATTCACTTTATAGTCTTAACTTGAAGAACTTTATTAACTTTCTTACTGTTAGCCGCTTACTTTCAGGCCCAATTATATTTGTTTCAATTACCTTTTTTAATTATTACCTATTTGGATTAATCTTATTTTTACTTTCAGCGATTACTGATTTTTTTGATGGCCTTTTAGCAAGAAAATATAATTTAGTGTCTTCATTTGGAGAGATGCTTGATCCTATAGCTGATAAAGTATTATTGTTGTTTTTATTGTTTTCGATTACTTTAATTACCAAAGATCTCTATATAGGATTGATGTCTTCTTTAATTATCTCCCGCGAGATTTTTGTTGGCGGCTTAAGAGAGTTTACTAGTAAAAATAATATTTCTTCAACAACGGAGGTTACTTTTTTAGCTAAAGTAAAAACCTCAATACAATTCATTGCAATAAGTTCATATTTAGTTTCCTTCTTTATTGGGAGCAGTATTCTTTTATTTATTTCAAGTTTCCTTCTCTTTATTAGTCTACTAGTGACTCTAAAAACAGGTTTGGATTATTTTTTTAATACAATCACTGAGTCAAAATGATTTTAATTATTAGCTTTTTTACTATAATAGCGATGAGTTTGGCTGGATGGCAGAGTGGTTATGCAGCGGCCTGCAAAGCCGTGTACGCCGGTTCGATTCCGGCTTCAGCCTCCATGATAAAATGTGTATTAAATAAGGTTATAATTCACACATGATTAATGACCCATCAGAAGTGAGTACTCTAGATAATAATTTAGACTCGATTATTGATTTTCTTAAGTCTAAATTTTATTTGATCTTATCTCTATTTGCTGTCGGGTTTATCTTAACTTTTTTAATTGCGCTCTTAGCTCCAAATATTTACAAGTCAACAGTGGTATTAGCACCAGCACAATCTAATTATTCGTCAGGTTTTAGCGGTGTTCAGTCATCTGCTTTTGGAGGCTTGGCATCTTTAGTTGGTATTGAATCTACTGCTGAGGTTGATAGTAATGCAATAGCCATTAAGACATTCGAATCTTATGACTTTTTCCAATTCCTTTTTTTGCAAAAAGATTTTCTTGAATGGCTGTATGCAGTAAAAACATCAGACTTAGATGGAAATAATATTAGATTTGATTCTAATCTTTTCGATGCTAAAAAAAATATGTGGAAAAGAAAACCTGATATTTCTAGCGCATTTAAATTATTTCATAAAAAGCATTTTTCACATTTTAAAGATCGAAAATCTGGTTTTATTTATCTTCATTTAGAACATGAAAATCCTTTTAGTGCTTATAAATTAGGAATCCTAACAAATAAGGCAATTAATGATTATATTAAAGAGCAAAATACATCTGAATCAGAGAAAGCTCTTTCATATATTGAAGATAAGATTAGCACCACAAATAGTTTAGAAGTCAGGGGTGTTTTATCGAGGCTTGCTGAAAGAGAACTTCAAATTCTCATACTTTCAGAAGCTACTGATCAGTTTGCTTTTAAAACTATTCAAGAAGCATTTATTCCTTTTGAAAAGGATAGACCAAGGAAATCAATAATGGTAATGAGTGGGCTTGTATTGAGCATGATATTTGCAATTTTTATTGCAATCATTGCCCACAACTTTTCCAATATAAAAAACAAAATATTAGAAAAATTTAATCCTAAGGATCAAAGTTGAAGATTTCTGTATTTGGGGCTGGTTATGTCGGCCTCGTCACTGCAACCTGTCTTTCAAAAATGGGCCATCATGTAAAGTGTTTTGATGTGAACTCACATAGAATCAATAATTTAAATAATGCAAAGATTGATATATACGAGCCTAATCTTGAAAAATTAATTTCGATATCGTCAAGGAAGAATTTAATTAGTTTTACAGATGATGAAAATCAAATATTGCATTTTTCAAGTATTAATTTTATTTGCGTAGGTACTCCTGAAAACGAAGATGGCTCTGCTAATTTAGATTATGTTAACAGTGTCTTAAATCTTCTTTCAAATTCATCTACAAAAAAACTTGCCATTATTAAATCAACTGTTCCACCATCTACTGCATATAATCTTCAAGAATTAATGATAAAAAAAGGAATCAATCATATTGAGATAGTATCAAATCCAGAGTTCTTAAGAGAAGGATCTGCAATAAATGATTTTATGAAACCAGATAGAGTTATTGTTGGGCATCAATCTGGATCTGCCCTTTCAAAATTAAGAAAAATCTATGGCGCTCTTTCCAAAAAAATTATACCTATGGACCTAACTTCTGCGGAATTGACCAAGTATACCTCTAATGCAATGCTCGCAAACAGAATCTCATTTATGAATGAAATCTCTAATATTTCTGAACTCCTTGGAGCAGACATTGAGAAAGTAAAATTAGGGGTAGGGTCAGATAAAAGAATAGGGAATCAATTTCTAAATCCTGGTCCAGGTTACGGAGGATCTTGCTTCCCAAAAGATGTAGCTGCATTGATTCATCTCTCTAAAAGTAAGAATTTAGAACCGAGAATGCTTTTAGCCACTGATAAAGTAAATGAAATTCAGAAAAACAAAGTTTTTAATTTATTGTCTAATGAATTATCAACCCTTACTTCAAAGAATATATGTATTTGGGGTGTTACATTCAAAGCTAATACTGATGATATTAGGGAATCAGCAACTATAAATTTAGTAGATTCTTTAAAAAAATCAAATGCAAATATATATATTTACGATCCTAAGGGAGTAAGAAATTTTCAGGAAATATATCCTGAGTCACCTAAACTTAAGTATGTTAAAAATAAATTCGATTTGCCAAAAAAAATAGATTCGCTATTAATAATGACTGACTGGGATGAGTTCAAAGTTAAAAATATAAAGCAACTTAAATCAATTATCGGTAAAGGTTTAATTATTGATTCAAGAAATCTTTTTGATTCTTCAAAATTAACTAAACAAGGCTTTAATTACCTATCATTTGGAAGAAGATAATGAGAACTAAAAAGTGGTCCTTAGTGGCAGGAGGTGCTGGTTTCTTGGGCTCCCATCTCTGTCGCAAACTTTTAAGTGAAGGAAAAAATGTTATATGTGTTGATAACCTATATACTGGGAACAAAGATAAAATAAATGACCTTATTGGTAAAAATAACTTTAGATATTTTGAAAAGAACATAATCGAAGAACTTTTTTTTGAAGAAAAAATTGATTCCATATACAACTTAGCTTGTCCAGCATCACCCATTCATTATCAGCATGATCCCTTTTTCACCATAGAAACAAACTATTTAGGAACAAAAAATTTATTAAACCTTGCCATAACAAATTCATGTAAATTTCTTCAAGCATCTACTAGCGAAGTTTATGGAGACCCTTTAGAACATCCACAAAATGAAATGTATTGGGGTAATGTTAATCCCATAGGCATTAGATCTTGCTATGATGAGGGAAAGCGTATTGCAGAAACATTATGCCTAACCTTTAAAGAATCTCATGATTTAGACGTAAGAATCTGCAGGATATTCAATACCTATGGTCCATACATGAACTCTGATGATGGAAGAGTTGTTTCAAACTTTATTGTTCAAGCACTTTCTAATAAACCAATAACTGTTTATGGCGATGGCAGTCAAACTAGATCATTTTGTTATTGTGATGATCTTATAAGTGGCTTTTTTTTACTAATGGACTCAGAGTCAAAATTATTTGGTCCCTACAATCTTGGCAATCCTTTAGAATTTACTGTACTAGAATTGGCAGAAATGATTATTGATATGACTAATTCAAAGTCTAAGATTGTTTTTAAAGATCTTCCTCAAGATGATCCTCTTAAGAGGAGACCAGATATTTCAAAAAGCTATAATGACTTTGGATGGAAGCCAGTTGTGAAACTTAATGACGGCCTTGCCTCTACAATTAATTATTTTGAGAGCGTCTTATGATTAAAGAGATAATTCAAAAGATCCAGAACAAAGAATCGAAAATTTGCATCGTTGGATTGGGATATGTTGGCTTGCCTCTCGCAATTAATTTTGCCAAAGAAGGATTTAAAGTTACTGGCCTTGACACAGACTCTAGGCATTGTGAGTTAATTAATAAATCAAAATCACCGTTTAATCACATTTTAAATAGCTCACTTCTCGAAATATCAAATAAGCTAAAAGCAACTACAAAGGTTTCAGAAATAAGTAAATGTGACGTTATAATTGTTTGCCTGCCTACACCGCTGGATAGGCACCGACAACCAGACCTGTCTATCGTAAAGAACTCTCTTGATTCATTTTCAAAATATCTTAAGAAAGGCCAAGCAATATCATTTGAAAGCACAACTTATCCTGGAACAACAGAGGAAGTTTTTCTACCTAAATTACTTGAAAGAGGATTAAAAGTTGGGAGTGATTTTTTCTTAATATACTCCCCTGAAAGAGAAGATCCAGGTAATGAACTTTTTGCTTTAGAAGATATACCTAAAGTATGTGCAGGCTATACTAAGAAATGTTTAGAAGTAGGACTTAAAATATACTCTAGTATATTTAATTCTGTTGTTGAGGTCTCATCACTTAAGGTTGCTGAAATGACAAAGCTCTTAGAAAACATTCATCGATCGGTAAACATTGGACTTGTTAACGAAATGAAGCTTATATGTGATCCAATGGATATAAACATAAATGAAGTAATAACCGCAGCTGCTACAAAACCATTCGGATTTGTTCCCTATAGGCCAGGCCCAGGACTTGGAGGACACTGTATTCCTATAGATCCATTTTATCTCAGTTGGAAAGCAAAAGAGTTCGGTTTAAGCGCTAGATTTATAGAGTTAGCTGGTGAGATAAACATTCAGATGCCTGATTTTGTCATCAAAAAAGTATTAGAACTTTTAAACGAAATAAAAATTCCATTTTCTAAAAGTAAGATTTTAATACTGGGAGTTGCCTATAAAAAAAATGTAGGTGATACAAGGGAATCTCCCTCAATATCAATAATTCAAAAACTCCTAATGCTTAATGCTCAAATTCAGTACTATGATCCATATGTTAATTCAATAAAAATAAATAATAAGCCCTTAAAATCAATTAAAAATCTAACATCAAAGAGAATCCAATCATTTGATCTAACTTTATTACTAACTGATCATGATGAAGTAAATTATAAAGATATCCTGCAAAACTCATCAAAGATTATTGATACAAGAAACGTCTTTGAACCTCACAGAAAAGTCAAACAAGCTTAGATTTGAAAATTATTTTTTTGCTTAGAGAGCAGACTGGCAAAAGGTTCAGCTTAGAGCTTGTTTATGGAAGAATTTGTAATTTTCTTCAAAAGCAAGGACACGATGCTGGATTGTATTTCCTTTCAGGAAATTTTTTAAATGATTTAAAGAATATTAGAAAATTAAATCCAGATATTATTCATATTACTGGTGATATTCATTACTTTGGAATTTTCTTGAATAAAAAGAAGGTCATTCTAACTATTCACGATATCGGGCATTACAGAAACTTAAAGTTTATAAAAAAAATTGTTTACAGGTTGATTTGGTTTGAGATTCCTCTTTTACTTTACAGTTATATCCTATTTGATTCAGAAATAACTAAAAAAAGAGTACTCTCAAATTTCTTTATCAAGCCAAAAAATTCTAAAATTGTACATCTTTGTAGAGGGATTGAATCTAAGAAAAAAAGTTTCAAACGTCATGATAAAGATTTAAGGATTCTTCAAATTGGTACGTTGCCTCATAAGAATTTAACTAATTTGATTGAGGCATGCAGCAAGCTAAATGGTGTAAAGTTATATATTGTTGGAAAAATCCTTGAAAGAGATATCCATCTATTGAGGAAGTATAATATCGTGTATCAAAACTTTACTAATACAACAAATGATGTAATTGAAGATTTGTATTTAAATTCAGATCTGCTTACTTTTTTGTCTTTTTATGAGGGATTTGGATTGCCTGTTATCGAAGCTCAATTTCATGGATTGCCTGTAATTTGCTCTAACATAGAGCCCTTGACTGAAATTGCAGGCAGTGGGGCAATATTCTTAGACCCAAATAAGCCTTCAGAATTACGATCAATGATTCTAAAAATTCTTAGCAACAAAGTGTCGCTAAAAAAAATATCTATGGATGGACTTGAGAATTCAAAAAGGTTTGATATCAGGGCGGTGTCAGACAATCACTTGAATGTATACAGGCAAGTTTTTTTTAAAGAGAATCAAAAATAGTCACAACATTACTAGGCTTTAATTAAAAAGATAAGTTTTCAAAAAAAATCTTTTTTTACATGATTCCGTACAGTAATAATCAGGTCATTCTTAAACTGATGATATATAATACACATTTTTATAGGATTTGATGTGAAGAATATTTTGGTCACAGGTGGTTTTGGTTTTATTGGTACTACTTTAATTGAACTTTTACTCAATGAGGAAGGAAATGTTCACGTAGTAGATGATCTATCTACATCTCCCGTCGTACTTGACTACTTTCTAGATAATCTAAAGAATAAAGATCGCTTAAGTTATTCTCTATGCACAATTAAAGATTATTTTAATAATGGTTTTGATATAAAGTTTGATGAAATATATCATCTAGCTTCTCCAGTCGGTCCAGCTGGCGTCCTAAAGCATTCTGGTAACATGGTTCGAGACGTGGTGGATGATGCCTATCTCTTGATTGACTATTCTATGAAAAATAGTGCAAGACTGGTCGATATATCGTCTTCAGAGATCTACGGCGGAGGTCAATCAGGCTATTGTCCTGAATCTACCCCTAAAATTGTTCCTCCCAAAACAACCGTAAGACTTGAATATGCAATAGCAAAATTGGCAGCAGAGACAGCAATCATAAATAATTGCCGAACAAATTCACTAAATGCATCTATTGTTCGACCATTTAATGTTGCAGGCCCCAGACAATCACCAAAAGGTGGATTCGTTCTACCAAGATTTATTCAGCAAGCAACCCAAAATCTGCCTTTAACAGTTTTTGGAGATGGGTCCGCAATTAGAGCTTTCACTCATGTTGAAGATATGGCAGAGGGCATTATTTACACAATGAAGTTTGGTGTTAATGGTGAAGCATACAATATTGGTAACCCAGATAACAAAACCTCAATCGGCGAGTTAGCAAAACTTGTTAGATCCCTACTAAACAGTAGCTCAGAAATAAAATTCATAGATGGGAAAGAGATTTATGGGCCAACTTACGAAGAGGCAAATGATAAGTTTCCAGATTCACAAAAAGCAAGCAAAGACTTGGGGTGGAATGCAAAACATGATATCGATAAGGTTATTCATGATGCAACTAATGATTATTTTAAAAGACTTGAAGATGGGGTCTTAAAAGACAAGATCTAAATTGGATCCGCTCGTAACTATTGGTATTCCAACATTTAACAGGGCAGACACTCTAAGTCGCTCAATAGAACAAGCGCTATCACAAACTTATACTAACATTGAAATTATAATATATGATGACGGCTCCAGCGATGATACTTATAAGGTTCTCTCTAAGTTTTCATCCCATAATAAAATAAAGATTTTTTCAAGAGAAAATAAGGGCCCACCATACCCACTTAATTTTATTATAAGTGAGTCAAAAGGCGAATTTATAGTATTTTTTCATGATCATGATATTTTTGAATTAAATTTAGTTGAGCAATGTATAAATGCCTTTAAGAAATTCGATACTGCATCATTTGTGCTTTTTAATGATTTTGATAGTTATAAAAATGACCTTACCAACCATAGTCCTCTAATTGAACTCTTTGACGGTAAGCAAGATTTACTAAAAGAGCTTAACAATAAAAAGAGTTTTGCAAGTAAGTTTCATGCATGCTCTATGGTAAAAAAAAATGTTTATAAAGAATTGGGATCTTTCAAAACTCATTTTGGATTCTATTCAGATGTAGACTTTTGGCACAGGGCTTTATTGAATGGTAATTATGCATTTGTATCCTTGCCTTTGATAACTTTTACAAAAAGAGAGGATGATCATTTTCTATCCAAGAGAGAGATTCAAGTTATCAATAGCTTATTTGAAATCTACTCAAGCACAGTTAATTTGATTTACCCTAATATAAATTATCTTAGAAAAATTAAACAAAAATATTTTCATGAGCTTTTAAAGATCGTAGTTTCAATAATTTCATCTAGACCAGAAAGGAATTATGTAAATTTAATTAATTACGATTATCTGCCTACTTTTTTCCATTATCTTTTTATAAGATTTTTAGTCAGCAAACCTATATCAACTATATTAAGACCAATATTGTTTGCCGTAAAAAATTTCCTCAAGAGAAATAATGTCTAGGTCTAGAAAATACATCATGGATACAATGTTGGTTTTGACTAAGGATATTGTTGTAAGAGGGTCAGGCTTCATAATTAATGTTTTACTAACAAAATTTTTAAACCCTTTTGGGTTTGGGGTATATAGTCTTTTTCAAACTTCTGGAAATGGAATTAATAATGTACTAAAGCTTGGTGGTTTTGAGACCTCAACCCAACTAATGGTCGCAAACCCAAAAAATCATAAAAATATTTTTAGATTAAGCTCCATAATATGCACACCTTTTATTGTAAGGATAAGTATAGCTATTATTGGATTCCTAATACTTACATTATTTCCTGATTGGGTTGCATATGACTTGTTAGGACAACCGGATATATTGAACTATGTTTTAGTTTTGGCAGTATTTGTTTTTTTTCTTATCCTAGAAATTCAAACAGAGTTTTTATTAAGAGGTTTGCAACAATTCAAGTTTTTATCAATCATTCAAATATCTTTTACATTAATTTCAATTATTTCAATATCCATATCAACATATCTCTTTAGCTTAGATGGTGCAATTATTTCATTAACCTTCACTGGATCTTTGCGCTCAATTTTTATGCTATTAGGGACAATCTATATATTACACTCACTTAAAGTAACGCTAGTTTTTAATGATTTTTGGAGAACCCTTGCTGATCATATAAAAGTCGGAACTCCACATTCTATTGAAGCTGCAATTTTGGGCCCTGTTAATTTGTATCTAATATATTTATTAACATCTAATTTCGGAGTAGATGAGCTAGCTTATCAAAGAATAATATATTCAATAGGATCAATTATTATGGTTGTTCCTTTTGCTATTCAAGCGACATTTCTTTCAGAGGGAGTTGTTAAAAGTAATGATGGATCTAATTTGGAAGCATTCTTTCTGAGAAACTTAAAGTTTGTTTTTTTTATTAGTTTATTAGTAGTAATAATTATATCTGGTGTTTTGCCGCTGTTTATAAAGCTCGCATTCGGATCAGATTACTCGGCTGCAGTTGATCTATCGCTTACGTATCTTAATTTATTTATATTAATTAATGTATTTAATCTTACCACCTCTTTTTTCTTAACTAATAACAAAATATCACTTGATTTTTACTCACGTATTCTTCAGGTTTTTTTATTTCTAGCCTTTGGGAGCATCCTAATTGAAAACATGGGCTTGAGGGGGTACTTAATAGCAGGTGTTTTAGGATACGCAATCAGCTTTTTAACAGCAATTTTTTTTCTAAGGTACATTCTAAAATTTAGATTAACCATCCAACATATAATTTTTAGATTTTCATTTATATATTTGTTTTTCTATCTAATATTAAATTTTATTCTAAGCATTGACCCAGTTATACAAAGATTCTTGGTTTCATGCTCAGGATCAATAATCTTAGTTACTTTAGCGTACTTGTTTATCTTAGATGAAATTGAGAAGGCTAAGGTAAAATCATATATTAAGAAAATTTTTAATTTTAATAGAGGTTAGCTTTTGCTCTTATATCTAAAAAGAAATATCAATACATTTATCTTGACTCTGTTTTGTGCGATAGCCATTACTTTTGCAGCCTATTTACTAACAGTGTTGATAGCTCCGTTTTATGGCAGCTCATATTTTATGAGCTTTTCTCTTTTATACGTCATTCTAAATGAGTTATGTTTCATTACCTTACTTATTGTGTATAAATACGATGAAGAAAACTTTTTTTTACATCCTCTTACCATTTGTATTGCACTTACATTCTTTGTGCAATGCTCATTTCCAATTCTTCAGGCTATATATAGTTCTCCAGTCGAAGTTTGGAATCTAAATTTTATTTTTTGGGATGATGATCCTTATAAATATCTTATAAAGCCAATGTGGATAGTAATTCTAAGCCTTTTATCAATTATCATGGGTTTCTATTCTCCGATCTCTAAAAAAATTGGCTTATATCTAAACAGTAAGTTTTTATATATTAGAGAGTTTGGTGGAAAAGATTCAACTATAAGTACATTTGTAATTTTAGTTATTATTTTTCTTGGGATCCTATCCTTAATTTATAGAATAAATGCGGGTATATATGGATACGGCATTTCAGACGAACTTTTAGCTCAATATGCTCATCTTGATCAAATATTTAGCCTTATAGCCGGATTGCAATTATTACTAATTCTCTATTTATCTTATAAAAGGCATTCTAGTCTAAAAAATAAATCTTTAATTCAAAATTATATATTGTGGCCTCTTACAATTTTTATTTCATTCCAGGGTATATTATTTGGCTCAAAGGGAGCAACAATTTTTCCATTTATTTGTGTGGTTATAGGATCTTATTTTGCTGAAAGAAGGCTTAGAATCAATTACGTAGCATTAACTGGAATAGTTTTATTTCTTTCATTTATTATCATTGAGCCTTATAGGGCTCTAAAAAATATATATCCTGACGCGACATTTGCAGAAAGTATATCTCTAATAAGAACAATACCAGATGAATTAGAAGAAGAATCAGTTGAAGAAGATATGACTACTTTTGAGAGACTGGTAGAACTTTCCTTATGGATGCTAGCAAGATCAGATAATTTTTCTTTTAGTGCAAATGTTATTACTTACAAGGATAAATTTGGTATCCCAGATAATGATAATCCAATGTTTTTACAATCAATTATTTTTTCCCCTGCATATGCGTTTATTCCAAGAGCTATTTGGAAATCAAAGCCAAGAGACCAGATAGGTGCATGGTATGAAAATACAATCTTACAATCACCTTTTTATAGTGCTGCAGCGATGGGCTCTTGGGGCTATGCTTATGTTGCAGGAGGGTATATTGGTACAGTTTTAATTTTCTTTTTCTTTGGATTTTTCCAAAGAATTATCTATGAATGGTTCGGCAGGACAAGGATGCTACCTTTTGCATTAGCTTACATAGCATTAATTCTTCCAATTACCTGGATTTTTTCAGAGTTAGGTGGGGTTATAACTGGATTTTTAAGATATTTGCCTATTGTAGTTTTGGGAATCTTTATTCTTTTTTTTAATAAGCAAAGGATTAGTTTCTAATGACAAAATTATTATATTTTGGAAGTGTCCCAGCCCCTTATCAAAATGAATTTTGGAAAGAATGTGAAAAAAGTATTAATGTTTTGAGCATTTATTTGTACTCAAAGCAATCTGGCCACGATTGGAAGATAAAAAAAATAAATAATCAGACGATACTTGAGCATAATATTCTTTATTTACCCGGATTACTTAGACTCTGCAAACAAATTTACCTTTTTAAACCAGATTCAATACTTATCGGCGGCTATAAACTGAAGTATGTTATCCCGATCATTGCCTTAAGTCATCTTATGAAAGTTGAGATTATCTTTTGGCTAGAAAAGCCCTTGCCCGGGTCTGCTATTAACTACTTTTTAAGGAGTCTTTATCAGAGATTAATTCTTAACTTAGGTAAAAGAATTTTTGCAATTGGTAAAGATGCCGCATCTTATTACTCACAACTTCATACAAATGTAATTGACTTACCGTACTCATTAGATTGTGAAAAATTTATAGAAAAAGATCTTACAAATAATATTGATAATCCATTAAAGTTTTTATTTATTGGACAATATATTCATCGAAAAGGCATTCAAGAGGCTATACAAGCTTTTAAAAGAGTAAATCATAAAGATATTACCTTTGATTTAATTGGAGGGGGACCGCTCAATAAAAATATTAATGAAATAATAGACGATGACTTAAGAATAAGAAATCTAGGATATATTGAAAATATAGAATTTCCAAAATTGATGAAGGATTATGATGTATTTATTTTTCCGTCCAGGCATGATGGATGGGCACTCACACTAGTTGAGTCAATGGCAGCTGGGCATTACATATTGGGAACAAAAAATACCTCATCATTTAATCAGTATATTAAAGATGAAATGCAGGGCAGAGCAATCACTCAATCAATAGAAAATATTAAAGACTCAATTTTATGGTGCATTGACAATGCTTCAATAGTCAGAAACGGAGGGTTGAGAAATCAAGAGTATATTAAAACTACCCTTTCAAACTCAAGAAATGCTGCAAAGTATTTGCAAGATTTAATATTAAAATAAGATGTGTGGGATAGCGGGAATAAGTTACTCAAAGGATTCAAGCCTCTCATCTGATGATTGTTTAAGGTATTTAGATAAATCTATTCGTTCTTTAAGAAGAAGAGGTCCAGATGATAATGGAATTTATGTTTCTGATAGCAGATCATTTTTTGCAGCTCATACTAGACTTTCGATTCAAGATTTAGATCCCAGATCAAAACAGCCATTTCACTCTGCTGATGGGCGATTTATTATTTCATTTAATGGGGAAATATATAATTTCAATAAGCTAAGAAAAAAATATCTTGGTGATCAGAAATTGAATACCGAATCAGATACAGAGGTATTATTACATTTGTTTATAAAGTATGGACCAAGCTGCCTTCACCTATTAAGAGGTATGTTCGTTTTTACAATTTGGGATAACCTCAAACAAGAGCTTTTTTTAGCAAGGGATCCATATGGGATAAAACCATTATATTTCTATAGCAAAGAAGGTTTATTTGTTTATAGTTCTCAGGCTAAGTTATTGGGTAAGTTTTTTTCAATTTCTCCATTCTCGAGTGAACCAGGATCAGTTGGCTTCATATTATCTGGGAGCATTCCAGAGCCATTCACAATTTTTAAAGATGTTTATGCTCTAAAAAAAGGCTCTTATATGATAGTAAGAGAAGGAGGCATCATAAATGAAACTGAGTGGTTTAACTTTAAAGAATGTTGGCAATCAGGTAATACTGATTCTTTAGAGGAAATACCTTCACATATAAATTCTAGTGTTAAAGATCATTTAATCTCTGATGTTCCTGTTTGCATTTTTTTGTCTGCTGGAATTGATTCACTTTCAATTTGTAATCATTTAAAAGATTCTGGTAAGAAATTAGAAGGCCTCAATATCGCTTTTAAGGAGTTCGAAAATACTTCTGATGATGAGTCAGTCCTTGCCAAAAAAGCAGCGAATGATTTAGGTTTTAAATTTCATAAAAGAATAATTAATAAACAAGAATTTTTTGATGATATTGATAAAATTTTTGATGCCATGGACTTGCCTAGTATAGATGGGCTCAATACCTGGTATGCATCAAAGTTTGCAAGAGAGTTGAATTATAAGGTTGCTTTATCAGGCCTTGGAGGCGACGAGCTTTTTTGTGGTTATGATTCGTTTAAAAGAATACCAAGAGTAATTGCTCTCAGAAAAATGCTTGTTTTTAGAAATCATTTCCATTCAATTTATAAGAAAAGTTTTAGTATGCTTGGGAAACTGTTTGATAATATGAAATTCAAATATTTGTTTGATCATATTGACTCAGTTCAAAGTCTTTACTTTTTAAGAAGATGCATATTCTTGCCTCATGAGCTTCCAATATTTTTTTCTGATGAATTTATTCACAAGGGCTTATCAAGCCTGAATGAGTATTATGTCTCTTCAAAAAATATTGATCATGGAATTGATGGGGATATTCAATCAAAAATTTCATATTTCGAGTCAAATTTTTATATGTCCAATCAATTGTTAAGAGACAGTGATTGGGCAAGTATGTACCACTCAGTTGAACTAAGAACTCCATTAGTTGATTCGCAGCTTTTACATAACATTGCTCCGTATACGAAATACTTTTCAAATTCTATGGGAAAGAAAATTCTTGCAAATTCATCCAAAACAAAGGTCCCTGATTACATAATAAATAAAGCAAAAACAGGATTTAGTTTTCCGCTAGATATTTGGCTTAATCAATTAATTACTGAAAAAGAAATAAGTATCAGCGATCATTTAACTGATAATTCCTGGAGCAGAAGGTGGGCAGCTTTTCAGCTTGCAAGACATAAGACTATTTCATGAGGATATTACATTCTGTTCCCAACATTGGTCGAATTTCTGCTGGACCAAGCTATTCAATTGTGGGATTGTGTCGGTCACTATCAAAGAGTATTGAGCTTGAATTAGTCTCACTCGATAAAAAAGAATTAGAGACCTCTCTTAATTTTTTAAAAGCCTTCCCTTCAAATAAAATTATGAAAAAGCTAGGCGTCTCAAATCAACTTAAGAAATATTTTTTTAGTCAAAGCACACTTGCTAACTTTGATTTATTTCATGCACATAGTCTTTGGATGTTTCCAAATATTTATCCAATCCAATCAGCTTTTAAAAATAATAAACCCAGCATTATTTCTCCAAGAGGGACTCTAGCACCTGAAGCCATGAGGGAGGGTTCTGTATTGAAGCCAATATTTTGGAAGCTTTTTCAAGAACCTTCTCTAAAGAAAGCAAGCTTTCTTCATGCAACATCATCAAAAGAGTTGAACGAAATAAGGAATCTTGGATTTATTCAACCGATTATAAAAATACCTAATGGAATTGAGGTGCCGTGCAAAAAAAAAATTAAGAAAAATATTCAAAGCAAACAAAAAAAATTACTATTTCTTGGCAGAATTCATCCAATTAAGGGTCTTGAAAATTTAATTAAGGCATGGAGGGAAGTTCAGTATCTTTTTCATGATTGGGATTTAAATGTAGTTGGACCAGATATATATGGCCATAAGAAAGCCTTGATAAATTTAATGGAAAGCATTGGGTGTGAGAGGATCTTTTTTTATCCAGAGGTTGCTGAGGCAGAAAAAGAAGACCTTTATTTGGATACTGATCTTCTCATTTTACCAAGTAAGTCTGAGAATTTTGGTATGGTAGTCGCTGAAGCACTCTCTTTTGAAATTCCCTGTATTGTATCTAATGGATGTCCATGGCCTTTAGAAAAAATATCATCAGGTTGGACTTTTGAATATGGTGTAGATAACTTGGCTTCTGTTCTTAAAATTGCGCTATCTCAGAGTGGCTCCGCTTACTCTAAAATGGGTAAAAACGGAAGGTCATATATAAATCAGAACTTCAATCAAGATGTAATTTCTGAAAAATGGCTAAAAGTTTATAATTGGATAATTAATAAGGACTCAGACCCACCTAAAGAAATATTTTTTTATGATGAATAATTCTATCGCAGTTATTTTGATAACATTAAATGAAGGTCACAATCTGGAAAGGACATTTGCAAATCTTTCAGGCTGGGCAGATGAGATATTTGTACTAGATAGTTTTAGTACCGACGATACGGTTGATATTTGTATCAAGCATAATGTAACAATTTTTCAACATCCATTTATTGGTTTTGGAGATCAGTGGAATAAAGCTCTCAATTGTTTTCCAATAGGTTCTTCTTGGACCATGAAGCTTGATCCTGATGAGGAAATATCTGATGAGCTTAAGTTATCTATAAAAGATTCAATTTCAAAAAAAGAAAAAGATGGCTTTTATGTTGATAGATACTTGTATTTCATGGAAAAACGCTTACCGATAAAACAAGAAATTCTCAGAGTTTGGAGAACGGGAGAGTGTGAATTCACAGATTCATTGGTTAATGAATATCCAGTTGTATCTGGCAATCTCGGCAAGGTTAGAGGTGAACTTAAGCATTTTGATAGCCCAAATTTAGAGCATTGGTATAACAAGCAGAACAAATACTCGACCGCAGAAGCTATTTCAAAAATAGAAGGCAACAGCTTAGCATTGAAGCCGTCTCTTTTTGGAAATGAAGCAAGCAGAAGAATGTTTTTTAAAAATATTTTCTACTTGATACCCTTTAGATACTTATTACTTTATATGTACCATTTGTTTTTTTTAAGAGCAATTATTGCTGGAAGAGTTGGGCTCATTTGGTCAAAATTAAGATGCGATGTCTATAGACAAATTGAATATAAGTATTTAGAAATGAAAAATTCTAATAAACCTTACCAAGCATTAAATGAATTAAAGGGTCCACCAGACAATCGCTGCAAACAAATAGACTGATATAAGAAGTAAAATGTTAAAATTTCACACATGAAGATTTTTGATAATACTACTTTATTAATTACTGGTGGCACAGGCTCTTTTGGAAATCAGGTATTGCAGTCACTCATTAAATATAACTTTAAAGAAATTCGTATTTTTAGTAGAGATGAAAAAAAGCAAGACGATATGAGGCGATCGTTAAATGATGCAAGGTGTAAGTTTTATCTTGGGGATGTTAGAGATCAGTCAGCTGTTGATTCGGCTACAGCAGGTGTAGACTTTATTTTCCATGCAGCTGCATTGAAGCAAGTACCTTCCTGTGAATTTTATCCAATGGAAGCCGTGAAAACTAATATTATAGGAACAGACAACGTATTATCTTCCGCAATTAGAAATAGAGTTCAAAAAGTAATATGTCTTAGTACAGATAAAGCAGTCTACCCAATTAATGCCATGGGAATGTCAAAATCATTAATGGAAAAAGTACTAGTTGCACGATCAAGAGAAAAAGATTCACAGACTATTATTTGTGGGACCAGGTATGGAAATGTTATGGGCTCAAGAGGCTCTGTAATACCATTATTCATCAAACAAATATTGAATAATCAAGATATTACTATCACTAATGAAAAAATGACTCGGTTCATTATGTCCTTAAATGATGCTGTAGATCTTGTCTTATATGCATTTGATAAAGGAAATCCTGATGACATATTTGTTCAAAAGTCTCCGGCATCCTCTATTTCAGATTTAGCAAGCGCACTTATTGAGATCTATAATGTTCCATCGATACCTATAAAAATAATAGGGAATAGGCATGGTGAAAAAATGTATGAAACCTTGGTAAGCAAAGAAGAAATGATTTCATCTGAAGATTTAGGGGATTATTTTAGGATTAAAGCTGACTCTAGAGACCTTAATTATGAAAAATACTTTGACTCTGGATCAAAAGTTACCAATTTTGAAGAATATAACTCAAATAACACAAAATTACTTACCAAAGAGGAGCTCATTAAACTATTAACCAAAGAAGGTTTTAGTAATTAAACATTAAAGTGAAAGTTCTTGTAACAGGCTCCAGGGGATTTATAGGTAAAAATCTAATTCATCATCTTAAAGAGCTCAGTTTAGAAAAAATCTATACATATGATAGGGGTGAAGATAGAAATGAGCTTAAGGATCTAATAAAAAAGAGTGACGTAATTTTTCATTTGGCTGGTGCAAATAGGGAGTCTTCAGACCAAAACTTCAATAATGATAATGTTCATCTTTCTTTCCTTATTTCTAATGAGTTAAGTAAAAGCAAATCAAAAAAAATACTCATTTTTACTTCCTCAATACAATCAGTTTTAAATAATGATTATGGAAAATCTAAGGCTAAAGCTGAGGAATATTTTATTAAAATTAAAAATAAAAATGTAAAGGTAAAAATTCTTAATTTAACTAACATATTTGGAAAGTGGTCAAAGCCAAACTATAACTCTGTGATCGCTACCTTTTGTTATAACATCAATCACAACAAAAAAATTAAAATTAATAATCCAGAAAAAGAACTAAAGCTTATTTATATTGATGACTTGATCTCATATTTTTTGGATGTAATCTCGAATTTCAAGAATAAAAATATACCTTCTTTTAAAATCAAGCCCTACACAATAAGTCTTCAAGACCTTGCAGATAAACTTATCTCATTTAAGCAAAATGTAAATATTGGTTCAACTGGAGTTGGAATTGATAGGGCCCTTTATGCTACGTTTATTTCATTCAAGCCCCCAACAAGTTTCAAGTATGCTCTTAAAAATAATTATGATTTGAGAGGTAATTTTATTGAAATTATTAAAACAGAGAAATCTGGCCAGTTTTCATTCTTTACTGCAAACCCTGGAATCACTAGAGGAGGCCATTATCATCATACAAAGAATGAGAAGTTTCTAGTTGTGAGGGGCAAAGCAAAATTTTGCTTTAAAAATATTTTGGATAATGAAATTTATAATTTTGAAGTATCTGATCAAAATCCTGAAGTTGTTGAAACAGTTCCAGGCTGGGCTCATGATATTACGAATATTGGAAATGATATTCTTATAGTTTTTTTATGGGCAAATGAAAAATTTGATAAGGAAAATCCTGATACTTATGCAATGGAGTTAAAAAAATGAAAAAGCTTAAAGTCATGGTTGTTCTTGGAACTAGGCCAGAAATAATAAGATTATCAAGCGTTATTAAAGAGTTAGAAAAAAATACTAACTTGATATTAGTTCACACTGGTCAAAATTATGATTACGAATTAAATAATGTTTTTTTTGAGGACTTAGGCATAAAAAAACCTAAGGTCTTTTTAAATGTAAGCACAAAATCTGCTTTAAACAGTATAGGTGAAATTATCTCTAAAACTGAGGCCTGTCTTGATAAGCATAAACCCGATGCATTTCTTATCTTGGGAGATACTAATAGCTGCTTATCTGCAATTTCTGCTAAGAAAAAGAAAGTTCCAATTTTTCATATGGAAGCTGGAAATCGATGCTTTGATCAAAGAGTTCCAGAGGAAACTAATCGAAAGATAGTAGATCATATCTCAGACATCAATTTACCCTATAGCGATATAGCAAGAGAATACCTCCTTAACGAGGGGATTCATGCAGATAGAATTGTTAAAACAGGGAGTCCAATGTATGAAGTGGTTAACCAAAATTTAGAAAAAATTATGGCTTCAAATGTATTATCAAAGCTTAAATTAACTAGAAGAAAGTATTTTTTAGTCAGTTCACATAGAGAAGAAAATGTTGATAATCAGGATAAACTAAGAAAGTTAGTCGCCGCTTTAAATGACCTCAATAAAATATATAATTTACCGATTTTATTTTCTACTCATCCAAGAACAAAGAAGATGCTCTCAAAGTTAAAAATTAAATTAAATAAGAACATAATTCTTCATAAACCCTTTGGATATTTTGATTATGTCAATCTCCAATTAAATGCAAGGGCAACACTTTCTGACTCAGGAACCATAAATGAAGAATCATCAATTCTAGATTTTCCAGCAATTAATATAAGAGATGCCCATGAAAGACCTGAGGGCATGGAAGAGGGGGCAGTAATAATGACTGGCTTTAACAGAGATAGAATAATACAAGCTTTAAATATAATTGAAAAACAAAGTTCTTCGGGTGAAAGAAATTCAATTTTAGTAGCTGATTATTCAAAGCCGAATGTATCTAAAAAAGTGCTCAGAATAATAGTTAGTTACATTGATTATGTAAACTCGAATGTTTGGAGCAAATCAGATAGCCTGTAATCTTTAGCCAATCCATATAAGTAATGCGTTTATTAGTTTTTACCCAGTATTTTTGGCCAGAAGATTTTAGAATCAATGAACTTGTCAATGATTTTTGCAAAAGAGGATACGAGGTTTCAATTATTACTGGGCAGCCAAATTATCCAGAAGGAAAGATACACGACGACTTTATTAAAAATAAAAGTAAATACAATAAATATTCAACTGCAGATGTGGTGAGAGCAAGAGTGCCAGCAAGAGGCAATTCAAAAATATCTTTAATATTTAATTATATTTCTTTTATCATCCTTGCATCTATAAAAGCTTTTTTTTACTGCAGAAGAAAAAAATTTGACCATATTTTTGTCTTTGAGCCTTCACCAATTACAGTATGCTTACCAGCAATTTTCATCAAGAAAATTTTTAAGATTCCGATTACATTTTGGGTCCTTGATTTGTGGCCAGATACATTAACAGCTGTAGGCGTCATTAAGAAGGATTCTATGCTTTTAAAGCCCTTATCTAAACTCACAAAGTATATTTATAAAAATTGTGATTTAATCTTGGGTCAATCTAAAAGCTTTGTTAAAGAGATAAGACATTACTGCAGTAATAATGAAAACATTAAATTTTTTCCAAATTGGGTAGAGGAGACCTATGTGAATGAATATCACGATAATGATATTATTCCGAATTCGAAAGAAGCTTTTAAAATTATTTTTGCTGGTAATATTGGAACAGCACAAGATTTTCCAAAAATTGTTCAATCAATGGTTTCACTTCCAGATAGTAGTAATGCTGTTTTGTATGTTTTGGGAGATGGCAGAAAGAAAGGATGGCTTGAAAAAGAAATAGATTCTAAAAATATTTCACATAGGATTAAATTGCTTGGAAGATATCCTCAATCCAAAATGCCTGGATGCTTTAAAAGAGCAGACGCCTTACTGGTTTCATTAAAGTCAGATTACATTTTTGATAAGACTATTCCTGGAAAATTACAATCATATATGATTTCTAAGAAACCAATACTGGGCTCAATTAATGGTGAAGGAGCCAAGCTAATAAGAGACACAAATTGCGGCTTAGTCAACAATGATTTTAATCAAGTGAGCTTAGAAGAAAATATTATTAAACTCGAAAATCTTAACAATCATGAAAGAGAGAAAATGGGAATCAATGGCTATGAATATGCTTTAGAAAATTTTAACAAAGAAAAACTAATAACTAATCTTCTTGCATGGATGCATAAAATTTAACTTCTATGAAAATACTAGTAACTGGAGCGGGAGGCTTTTTTGGGAAGAACTTAGTTTCATTGCTTGCCTCAAACTACAAGACTATACCAGCGTATAGCAGTTCGTTCAAAGAGAATAAGCAAGATTTAGCTTTTGAGATAAGGCCTGATACAGATTGGGAAGAGATTTTGCAGGATATCGATATAGTAATCCATCTTGCCGCTAGAGCCCATATTATGAATAAGAAAGAAAGAAACAGTTTTGACTATGACTCAATTAACAATCTTTCATCGATAAATTTAGCTAAATATGCAAGTGAATCATTTGTAAAAAAATTTATTTTTATTAGCACTGTCAAGGTTTCAGGGGAACATTCGCCACCACATACTAGTCTCAATACCTCTGATATAAACCGCAATCTAGATCCTTATTCGAAATCAAAATTTGATGCAGAGGAGGGCATTAAAAAAGTATTTTCCAATTCAAATACAGATCTCATTATTATTAGACCTCCTTTAATTTATGGACCAGGAGTTAAGGGGAATTTTAGACTTTTAATCAACCTAATCAAGAGTCAAATTCCAACGCCGCTTGGATCTATTAATAACAAGAGAAGCTTAGTATCTACATATAATTTCATAGATTTTATTGAGCACTGCATTAACTTTGATAAGAAAATAAATGATACCTTCTTTGTATCTGATGGAGATGATATTTCCACTCCAGAATTAATTAAACTAATTGCAAACTCACTTAATAAAAAACCTAGATTATTCAATTTTAATATTGGAGTCTTAAAAGTCTTTTCCAGAATAATCGGAAAAGAAGATCAAATTAATAGGCTGTCTGATAATTTAGTGATCGATATTGATAAGAACTATAGATTATTGGGTTGGAAACCAAAATTTGCTGTCTCTGATTCTCTAAACAAAATGTTTTTGGTTGAACAAGAATGAATATCCTTATTATTTGCTTATTATTTGGAATCATTACTTGCTTGCTAACAATTATTTCAAGAGTACTTCTTCTAAGATTTAATATTGTTGATATTCCTAAGTCAAGAGGGATGCATAAAATGCCTATTCCAAGGGGTGGCGGTATCTCTATTATTATATCTGTATCTTTGTATCTAATTTTTTTTGATAATAATAATTTGATTTCTCAAAGCAACCATATTTATGGACTATTGGTAGGAATAGGATTGCTAGGGTTTATTGATGACCTTAAAGACATTAATTTTAAATATAGATTAATTTTACAATTTTCTTTCTCGGTCATCATTATTTGCTTATTTTCAATAATTAATGTCTATTCGTATTTGGATATAAAGATATTGATTCTGCTAAACCTCATCTTAGTAATATATTTTGTTTGGCAAATAAATTTATTTAATTTTATGGATGGTATAAATGGCATAGCTTCGATTCAGGCAATATTATTTTTTTTATCAATGAGCGTTATAGCTTTTATCAATGGATATGATTATTTTGTACAAAAATATTTGATTTTTGCATTTATATTATTTGGCTTTCTCCCACAAAATTTCCCAAAAGCAAGAATTTTTCTTGGTGATGGAGGAAGTTATTTTCTTGGAGCTTTTATAGCTTTTAGTACTATTGAGTCTTTGTATATTGATGAAAAATTTTTTTGCATGTCTATTATCTTAATGGCATCTTTTTATCTTGACTCTACCATTACACTTTTATCTCGTATTATTCAAAAAAAGGAATTCTTTGAAGCACATAAAGAGCATTTATATCAATTAATGACTAGGTTAAATAAATCTCACTCTGTTACAGTTTTATTTCTTTTCATTTTTAATGTCGTAATTGCAACAATTGGTTATTTATTTATATATATATTAGATGTGAAAATTTTTATATTCCTTATAAGCTACTTATCTCTTTTAAGTATCTTATATTTATTATTTAAACGTAACTTGCATTATAAAGTTATTCAAAAAAACTTATAAGATAATGGCATAAGTGATAAAATTACGTAATGAAAAAGCTTCTTATCATTGCGTTTATATTTACTGGCTTTATCAAAGCTCAAGCCATAGATTTAAATGCTTTAAGTGATCTAGAATCTGTTCTCGAGGGTGTTACTGGCAGCGGATCAATTGGTAATCCACTTAATGATGAAACAGAAGACTTTCAGACTCAGACTCAACTCGCATATTCTAATGTCGTTAAGCAGCTTAATGACGTTGGTGAGCAAGCTGAAGAGGATATGATTTTTAGCTTACTTCAAAAAACCAGAATGGAGCTTGCTATAAACCTATGTCAGCAAGATCAGAGAGCATGTTTTTTAATTGAAGAATACAGAAATAGTTTTAAGGAACGAGATGATAACTCATTAGTAAACCAAGATACCTTGTTTGGAACAGATTTATTTTCAGGCTATTCAATTAGAGACTCTTTAGTCGAGGAATTGCCCGTAGGTAGTGACTACATAATTCAAATTGGTGATGTATTGGGTGTGATTATAACTGGACCCTTAACAATAGATGGTCTTTATAAAGTTAGCCCTTCTGGTGCTATAAATATCGAATCAGTAGGATCATTTCCAGTTGCTGGTCAAACTGTCTCTGAAGCTAATCAATCTTTTGGGAAATATGTCAAAGATAAAACTCTTGGGTCAGAGGCTTTCCTCTTTACTCAACGATTATCAGCTAACAGAATTTTTGCTCTAGGGGCTGTAAGAGAGTCAAATGCATTTACACTTAATGCTAGAGGCTCAATCATTAATCTAATAATTGCTGCTGGAGGTTTTAAAGAAAATGCGTCGCTTAGAACTATTAGTATTAACAGGCTAGATAATACTCAAATTGAAATTGATTTATATGATTTGTTAATTAATGGAAGGTCTCTAAAAGATATAAACTTATTATCTGGTGATAATGTATTCGTAAAAGCTGCTGAAAAGGTTGTAAAGGTTTCTGGAGAGGTTAATAGACCGTCTAAATATGAGATTAAAGATGGCGAAAATATTAATGATTTACTTAAGTTTGCACTTGGCTTTACTCCGACAGCTAGTAGAGAAAAGGTTGTATTAAAGAGACTAAATAGCCAAGGAAGGTATGAGGTTTCTGAAATTACAGATTTTTCTATGTCTGTAAAAAACGGTGATGAAATAACCATACTAGCTGGTGTTGGAGAAACAATTAATTTTGTTGAATTGATTGGTGAAATAAGAAGTCCAGGACTGAGATCATATAAAAGTGGGGACATGTTAAATGAAATAATTGATATTAAAAATGATCTTTTAAGCTCCACATATACTGGTATAGGAATTATTGAGAGATATAATCCAAAAACTAGAACTTACTCTCCGGCAACATTTAGCTTATTAAATAAAGATTATCTTGGTCAAGTTAAACTTAATTCAGGAGATAAAATTTATATTTTATCTAAAAATGATATCAAATTTCTTTCGTCAGAGTTTCTCAAAATGCATTTTGATGAGGATATTTTACTAACCACAGATTCCAATCTAGCAAATTCAGAAATCCCTAAAAATAATTTTCAATCGATGTTTAACTCTGGTAATGATTCTTCAGAGTGGTCACAATCAAGAGACAACTTGGATTTTTCAAGACTTAGGTGTCTAGCTGGATTAAATAACTTTGGTGGTGATGCAACCTACAGAAGTATGGAATATAAAGTTTCAATATTCACTGCAGATAATTACATGTACTGTCCAGATCTTCTTAACTCAAACATAAATATTCTTCCGATACTAATTAACTATTCTGCGCCCGTGCTTGGAACACTAAATAATCCTGGTTTATATCCGGTTAATCAAGATGTTACTTCAGAAGATCTGATTGCCTTAGCTGGAGGTATTCCACTTTTAAATAATGAAATCTCAGTTGAAGTTAGCTCAAGGAAATTTAATAAAGTTTTATCCTCATCAAAAATACCTTTGGTCGACAACATAATTTCATTAAATGTACAGCAATCTATTTCAAATGAATATATCGGATTTGTTACTTTAGTAGGAAATTTTGAATTTCCTGGAGAATATCAGATTTCTGAATCGACAAGACTTAGTGAATTATATGATAGAGCAGGAGGGATTAAGAGTTATGCATATACGCCTGGCGGTATTTTTACTAGAGAATCTGTAAAGAAAAGAGAGCAAGATGCCCTTGATAAAGCCAAAAGACAACTCACTGATATATTAACTGGCGCAACTACATCTGGAGTAATTAACAAATCTGCACAAGATTTAGCATTAATCATTGAACTAATTTCTGAAATAGAAAATGTTCAATCCACTGGAAGAATAGTAACAGAACTTCATCCCGGTAAAATTAAAAGCAATCCTGATTACAATATATTGTTACAACCTGGCGATGTGATTTATATGCCCTCTAGGCCGTCCTCAGTATCAATTCTAGGCAACGTGCTTAATCCTACATCAGTTCCTTATAAACCAAATTTTTCAATGAAAGAATATATTAGGCAAACAGGCGGAGTTACAAGAAATGCAGACAAAAGAGGGGCCTATGTTATTTTACCAAATGGACAAGCCTATAAACCTAATTCAACTTTTAATATTCGAAATTATAATAAATCAATTCTTCCGGGCTCAACTATAATTGTCCCAAGAGACTCACGTCCTCTTGATGGCTTAGCTCTTACAGAAGTATTAACGCCTATACTGGCAAACTTATCTATTACAGCAGCATCCATTTCAGCAATTTCAAGAGATTAAGGATTGAAAAAAAATAAACTATATATTTTTATATATATATCTTTATTTCCGTGCCTATTAACAGGAAATATAGATACATATTTATATAAGAATACATACCCTTCCCATTCTGTGTGGGGTACTACTGGTTTGGTTTCAATGCCAAATGCTAGATTTCATGAAAGCGGTGTTATTTCAATGAATTTTTCTAGCCATGAGCCATACCAAAGACTTGCTGTAATTGCTTATCCATTTGAGTGGTTTGAAGCTATTTATCAATATACTGACATAAGGGACAGATTGTATAGTCCAGTATTTGCATTTAGTGGCAATCAAACATTTAAAGATAAGGGGTTTGATATCAAAATTAGAATTTTAAATGAATCAAGATTTTTGCCTGCTACAGCACTAGGCTTGAGAGACATTGCAGGAACTGGACTTTTCTCGGCAGAGTATCTTGCAATGTCTAAAAGATATAGAAATCTTGATATTACTTTAGGTTTAGGATGGGGATCATATAGTAATAATAGAATTGAAAATCCTCTTGGAAAAATAACATCCAGATTTAATGGTGAGCGTGGTATTTTTACAGGTGAAAATACTAAAGGTGGAGAATTATCGACTGCATCTTGGTTTAGAGGTGAGAAAGCAGGACTTTTTGGTGGGGTAGAATATTATTCCTCAAAATTCAAAGGTTTAAGAGCAAAGATTGAATATGATTCAACTAACTATCTAATTGAAGGAAATAGACCGCAAAAAAAAGACTCTTCAATAAATTTTGGAGTGATTTATAACTTTTCTGATAATTTTTCTATTTCACTTGGCAGGATACGTGGTAATACTTTTCAGTTTGGTTTTAATATAAAGAACTCATTTGGAAGAAAATCAAATATTGTTAGAAAAAATATTCCAAAAAAAATTGATAGATCAGCTGCAATAAAAGAAGCTGGAAAAATAAGTGATAGATATGCTTATCTAGCATCATTAAAATATTTATCTGACGAAAATATTAATTTAAGATCAGCAACCATTAGTGGCGATGAATTTGAAGTAGCTTATTCTCAACCAAGATTCACATCTTATCCACAATCTTATGGAAGAATTCTAAATACTCTTGACCAAATTTTACCAGAGGAGATTCAAAAATTTACCCTTATCCCAAAAAATAGAACTTTTTACCTATCATCATTATCAATTGATAGAGCCTCTTTCAGGAGTGCGATGAATCAAAGTGATTTTAATTACATATTAGATATTGCTTCTATTGAAGACGGGTATCAAAAAGATAAAGCCCACAAATATAATCCAGAAAGAAATTATCCTAAAACTTTATGGTCAATTTCACCTGATTACTCAACGCATATTGGAGGTGCAGATAGATTCTTTGCCGGATCTTTGGTCGCAGCAATTAACTCAGAGACAATTATTATGGAGTCTTTAAACTTTGAGTTCAGGGGGAATATTGGCATAGCCTCAACTTTTGATGTTTTGCAGCAGGGCTCAGATAGCTTACTTCCTCATGTCAGAACTGACGTAATTGAATATCTCAAAAAAGGTGATAAATATAATATCCAGAGAGCTCAATTTAATTATTTCAATCAATTATCTCCAAGTATTTATACAAAGCTTTCTGCAGGTATATTTGAAAGCATGTACTCTGGAATAGGCGGCGAGGTCTTATATAGAAAATTTGATAGCAATTTTGCTATAGGCGCAAATGCATATCATGTTAAGAAAAGAGACTTTAATCAGATGTTTGATCTATTGGATTACCAGACTAATACAGGCCATATTACACTTTATTTTCAGGAGCCATTCAGCAACATCCTTGTCAAAATTATAGGTGGGAGATATCTTGCTGAAGACTCAGGCATTACACTTGATTTATCAAGAAGATTTAAAAGCGGTTTACAAATGGGAGTATTTGCAACTAGAACAGATATAAGTAAAGAAGAATTTGGAGAGGGTAGTTTTGATAAAGGGTTTTATTTCTTTATGCCAATTGATGTTTTTTCAAGGAATTATTCACGCAAGCTAACAGGTTTTGGCATGACTCCTCTTACTAGAGATGGGGGTCAAAGACTTTATCCAGGATATGAGTTATACGGCGTTACCGATGAAGCAAACTTATACAATGTATTATTTACAAAAGATGACTTTTTCAAATAAAAAATTTCTATTAATAACTATAATATTTTCGTTTTCGTGTAGTAATCTGCCCAATGAGGTTTATTTTGATGCAATTTCACCAATACTTAAAAAATTTAATGAAGCTAAATTAGAGAGCTTTGAATCAGAATATTCAACTGTATATGTTCGAATAGGAAGCCTTGAAGCTATATTAGTTCTTAAAGAAATTTTACCTGATGGAATAACTTATCGATGGGTCGGGAAAGATAACGTCACTATAGACACAATTGATGGAAAGATTACACAAACTCTAGGGTTAGAAAAAAATATAGAGCTCTTTGAGCTTGATAGCGGTTTTAAAAATAACATAAGCGAAACAATCTTTTATACAAACTTCTTTAATCCAGAGCTAAATTCAATACCTGGTAAAAGTAAATTTATAAAGAAGATGAATTCAAGAAAAATTGTAATTATTGAGATGCTATCTTACCCGTCTATAAATTTTAAAGTTAAGAATGAGTATATTCTAGATGAAAATGGAAGGGTAATTAGCACAAAACAAAAAATCCACCCTTATTTAGAAAATATAAGGATGGATTTTAGATATTAGCTATTATTGTTGGATTCTTGTCGCAGTGGCTGTTGCTGTTGCAGTACCAGGAGTTGATACCTCAACCTCTATAACTTCTTCAACAACCTCTTCAAGTTCCTGTACTACTTCGATAACTTCTTCAACTTCAACAACTTCTTCTACAACGATAACGTTTTCAACCTCAACAACTTCCTCAACCTCTACAACTGTTACAGAATCTGTTCCATTATTGTCAAATGTAGCTGTAGCTGTTGTTGTTTGAGTTTCTGTACCTGTCTCTGTAGCTGTTGTGGTTGCAGTTGCAGTGGCAGTTTGTGTTGCAGTTGTTGTACCAGTTGTAGTAGCAGTACCAGTAGTTGTAGCAGTAGTAGTGCCAGTATTGATAATGTCAACAACTATTTCCTTTTCATATTCTTCTATGACTGGAGGAGCCGGAGTAGGTGCAGGAGCAGGGTTTGGCTGTGGTCCTAGTGGTGATGGTGCAGCCGCTACGGGAGCGTCATTATCATCACTATCAGAAATTGCTGCAAGAGCAGCAGCAGCTGCAACAGCAGCAGCAATAGCACCTGGACTCAATGATCCAGCAGCCTGATTTGCGGCATTATCACCAGCTGGTGATGCCTCGTTGCTTTCCTGAGCAATACCAGATGCACTAAAAAAAGTTGCAACCATTGCTAAAAGGTAATTCATTTTGTTTTTAATTTTAGCCATATCTTTTTCCTATTTTTTCTCCGGATAGAAGAGTTATCTTAATCGCTATTATAACGATTTGCCAGAAAGGGGCAATATTTTATATGTTTTTTTTAACTCTATTATATTTAGTATTATTTTTTATGAATCATTTATTTATAATAAATGTTATTAAATCGGGATGTAGCGCAGCCTGGTAGCGCACCACACTGGGGGTGTGGTGGTCGTCGGTTCAAATCCGGCCATCCCGACCAATTATTTTGATTTACAAATCACTTCTTCAGCATACCAATTTATTTCAGAAATCATCCCCTCAAGAGTTCTATCATCTGGGCCTCCCTCATACGCATTTCTAAAAGCAACAATTACTTCTGTAGCTCCTAGATCCTCAAGTTTTTTTATACCATCGGGAGAATAGGCTGCTTCTCCCATAACTTGAAATTGATAATTAGGATGATTCATGGTTCCAAATTCATCACGGTAATTATTGATTTTGTTGATGAGCACTTCGGTATCCTCTAGTGTTAACCCTGCACTTATCCAGCCATCTCCAACTCTTGCAGCTCTTTTTAAGGCAAGATTTGAATGTCCTCCGATTAAAATAGGAACTGGTTTAGTGGGCGCAGGACATAACTTTAGTTCTGGAATATCGTAAAACTCCCCCTTAAAGCCAAAGTATTCTCCTCCCATAAGTCCTTTTAAAATATCAATTTGTTCATCCATTCTTTTACCTCTTTTCTCCCAACGTTCACCTGTAGCAAGAAAATCTTCGTACCAAGGACTTACTCCAATACCAAAATGAAATCTATTATTTGTCATTACTCCCAATGTTGTAACGAATTTTGCTGTTGTAACGGCTTGCCTAGGTGCCAATTTATAAACTGATGTTGAAAATTCTAATTTAGATGTAACAGCCGCAATAGCAGGGATAACACTGAATGGTTCCAAAAAAGGAACTCCGTCAAGGAATTCCCTAGAACCATCGTCATTATATGGATAGGTGGAGTCACATTCCTTTGGATAACAAATGCTATCAGGAAATGTAATTACATCAAAGCCAGCTGACTCAGCAGCTTTTCCAAGCTCTAAATAGTAGGATGGATCACACATGGATGGATGGTAAGCAAAACGCATATTTAGCCTCTTATAGTATGGGGTTATTTAAATAATTTCCTTATAATAAACTACACGGGAATGAATTTTGAGTAAAAATGAGCAAATAACCGAAGATTACGAGCTACAAGAGTGGTTAGAAGCTCTTGACAACGTTATCAATGAAAATGGATCAGATAGAGCCTCAGAAATACTTAGTGAATTAGCTTCAAAGCTCACTGCTACTGGAACTATACCAACATTCAATCTTACAACTCCATTCAGAAATACCATACCAATTACAGACGAAGCTAGAATGCCTGGCGATCTATTTTTAGAAAGAAAAATACGTTCGTATATCAGATGGAATGCACTAGCAATGGTACTGAAAGCTAACAAATCTAAGGACGATTTAGGTGGGCATATCTCAACATTTTCATCAGCCGCAACTTTATATGATGTTGGGTTTAACTATTTTTTTAAAGGTAATGATAGTAGAGAAGCTGATCTAATCTATTTTCAAGGACATTGCTCACCAGGAATCTATGCAAGAAGTTTTCTGGAAGGAAGATTAACAGAGAAAGATTTAGATAATTTTAGAAGAGAGGTAGATAAGCCAGGAATATCCTCGTACCCACATCCTTGGTTAATGCCCAATTATTGGCAGTTTCCAACAGTATCAATGGGCTTAGGCCCAATAATGGGAATCTATCAAGCGCATGTAATGAGGTATTTATCTGCAAGAGGCCTCATTGAAAGAGGCAATAGAAAAGTTTGGGTTTTTTGTGGTGATGGTGAAATGGATGAGCCAGAGTCCAAAGGTGCCATCGGCTTAGCTGGAAGAGAAAGCTTAGAGAATTTAATATTTGTTATAAATTGTAATCTTCAAAGGTTAGATGGTCCTGTTAGGGGTAATCATAAGATTATTCAGGAGCTTGAAAGAGAGTTCAGGGGTTCTGGCTGGAATGTATTAAAAGTAGTTTGGGGTAGGCATTGGGATCAAATTCTTTCAAGAGATGGAAAAGGAAAACTTCAAAGACTTATGGATGCAGTTGTTGATGGAGAACTTCAAAATTTCAAAGCTAAGGGCGGAGCTTACACTCGAGAAAAGTTTTTTGGCCAGGATCCTGAAGTTCTTAAAATGGTTGAAGATCTAACTGATGAAGATATTTATAAGTTAAATAGAGGAGGGCATGATCCTTATAAGGTTTTTGCAGCCTATCACAAAGCTGTTAATACCAAAGGTGCTCCAACTGTTATTCTTGCTCTAACAACTAAAGGTTATGGGACTGGATCTAGAGAAGCAGATAACACTACTCACCAGGTTAAAAAGCTAACAACGGATAATCTAAAAGCTTTTAGAGATAGATTTGATATTCCAGTTTTAGATAAAGATTTAGAAAAGCTT
>MDTG01042503.1_pt1 | contig 34571 bp, 27 predicted proteins | sample 811421 | NCBI WGS metagenome assembly MDTG01 (sample SAMN05326645, study PRJNA326480) | marine metagenome | isolation source: seawater | place: Pacific Ocean: South East | collected 2011
ATCTACCGCGCAGGTCCCGCGCCGCATTTCCCTGCTCGTCCAGCTCCTGGTTCATCCTTTTCTCGAAGGATGCCCGATACTTCTCCAGGGTTTCTGTCGCTGCCGCGCCTGCTGGCAAACTGCAGGCCAGCAACAGGGAGAGCGCCATCCAGAGGCAGTCCGGGAATCTTTTCATGATAATGGAAGAGGCTACGCTACTCTCCGCCTGACTGGACGGCGGATCAAGTGAATTGCTCGGCTCACCGGTTACTCGGGCAGGTCAAGAAAGCGGGCCCGCTGTTCATCAGTCAGACTGGGGCAGGATTTACTGCCGCCTATCCGATGCCGGTTTCTGGCAATCACGTCATAGATCCAATCCCGGAAAAAACGGGGTACGAGCAACCCGGCGCCGGCCGCGGAGCGATAATAGGGGAGCTGGCTGCAAATTCTCAGGACGGCCGTACTTCGCTCGAAAATTTCATCTCCGACACTCAGATACATGGTATCGAGCTTCACCTCCCCGATTCCGTGTCCCCGCAGAATCTCGCGGCCTGCCTTGGACTGCAGGGAGGCAAAGCGGAAGACCCCCTCGCGATCCCTGTTCAACACGAACTGCACGGACGCCCGACACATCCCGCACTCGCCATCATAGAGAACTATCGCCATCAGGGGCCTTTCTCAATCTGGGGCAAGAAATCCTTCAATGGCCGCCACCACAATATCCTGCATCTCCCGGGTGAGCTCCGGATAAACCGGGATGCTGAGAACCTCCGAGGCGAGTTGATGCGCGACACCATTCCCCATCCGGCTGCTCTCCGGAAGATCTGCAAAGCACTCCTGCTGGTCCATGGTGAGTGGGTAATAGATCTCGCACCCGATTTCGCAGTTGGCGAGGTGCTGCTTGAGTGCATCGCGCTGGCCCTCCCCGCGCACACGCAGGGTAAACTGGTTCCAGATATGCTCATTGTGGTCGTAGCGAGCGGGCAGAACTATTCTGGCATCACCGAGAGCCTCCTGCTGGGCAGTCGCGCAGCAGCAGTGCTCCGGCAGCGCAGGCACTACCCCCTCGAGGGCGGAGAGTCTCTGGAGGTAATAGGTCGCATTCTCCTGCCGGGCTTTCGTAAACCTTTCGTAATGCCCCATCTTCACCCTGAGGAGAGCGGCCTGCAAGGGGTCGAGACGGAAATTTCCACCCACTTCGCGGTGATAGTATTTCGGCTGTGAGCCATGCATCCGCAGGATGCGCGCGCGCTGGGCAAGGTCCTCGTCATTGCAGACAATCATTCCGCCGTCGCCAAACCCCCCCAGATTCTTTGAGGGAAAGAAACTGTAGGTTCCGAAATCTCCAATCGATCCACACCCCCGGTCCTTGTAGCGGGAGCCGATCGCCTGGGCTCCGTCTTCGATAACCCTCAGGTTGTACTCGGAAGCCAACGCCATTATGCCATCCATCTCCGCAGACTGGCCAAAAAGGTGAACCGGAATGATGGCTTTCGTCCTGGAAGTAACCTTGCGAGCCGCGTCGTCGACATCCAAGTTAAAGCACACCGGACAGGCATCAACGAAGACGGGAGTTGCGCCCGTCCTTGCGATACAACCGGCCGTTGCAAAGAAGGTGAAGGTCGGACAGAGGACTTCATCTCCCGGTCCTATCTCGAGCGCCATCAGGGCCAGCAGGATAGCGTCCGTCCCCGAGGTCACGCCGATGCCATGCCTCGCCCCGACAAATCCGGCAACCTCATGCTCAAAGGCCTCAACCTCTGGTCCCATGATGAATCTCCCAGACCGCAGGACACGGGTAAAGGTGGCAGTCAGCTGCTCTTCCAGGGGAAGATTTTGGGCGTTTACATCAAGGAGTGGGACTTTCATGGGGAAAAATTCAGTGTGTTTCGGAAGGCGTATAAGGGGTTACTTTGCCCCCTTGAAATCATCATAGGTCCGCTCTCCCTCGGAGAGGCCGGGGGGAAGCGGAGCTTCTTCGTCTAGGTCAAGGCAGCGGAGGCTGTCACCCTGCACCTCGTAGCGGTATCCACTCTCCGGACAGATCATGATTCCCTCGCGGTCAGGGTTTTCGAGGCGATGCCCATGGCGGGACATCCACCCCCTTAATCGGCCGGGAACCCCCATGACGAATCCATAGTCCGGAACGTCGCTGGCCACCAGCGCCCCGGCCGCTATGAAGGCATACCTTCCAATTACGACGCCACAGACGACCGTCGCATTAGCTCCTACCGTAGCCCCACGACGGATCAGGGTCGGCTCGTAGAGGGACTGGCGTTTTACTTGGGACCGGGGGTTGGTCACATTGGTAAGCACACAGGACGGACCCAGAAACACGTCATCTTCCACTACCGTCCCGGTATAAATGGAGACATTGTTCTGAACCTTCACGTTGGAGCCAACTGTAACCCCTGCAGCCACCATCGTATTCTGTCCGAAGGAACAGCGCTCTCCAATTCGCGCTCCACTGCACACGTGGGCGAAATGCCAGATCCGGGTCCCGCTCCCTATCTCAGCCCCTTCATCAATAATGGCGCTCTGGTGTGCCTGGTAATCCGTGCTCATCCGTTCAACTGGCCTTCCGCTTCCTGGAGAACCTGCACCACCTCGAAACCGTTCCGCCCGTCAGAGCGAGGTTGTCTGCGCTCCCGGCAACACTCCAGGAAATGCTCCAGTTCGAGGCGCAGGGGCTGCCCGCTTCCCTCGAAGAGAATCTCCTCCCCTTCATCGTGATGAACCAGGGCCGGGTCCACCGTCTTGCGGTGGAGGACAACCCGGCTGGACTGTTCATCAAAGACCAGAATCCCACGCTCTCCCGCCACGATGAGTTCACGCTCAACCCGCGGCCAGAGCCAGGAATTGTGGAGATGGGCCTTCACCCCGTTCGCAAAATCAAGATGCAGGTATGTGTCGTCCTCCACCCCGGGGGTGAACGCTGCGTGCCCGGAGGCGACTACCCGGGATGGTGCCTCGCCTGCGAGAAAGAGGAGCACCGCTACATCGTGGACTCCGAAACTCCACATGACATTCTCCTTGTCCCTGACCCGGCCCAGTTTTGACCTTCGCTGATGCATGGTATAAACTTGGCCCAGACGCCCCTTCCTCAGGTAATCAGCAATAAATTCAATGGCTGGCTGGTAAAGAAGCAGATGGCCTACCATGAGGATGCGCTCCTGCTCCAAGGCCTGCTGGTGGAGGGTCGACGCTTCCTGCGGATCAAGCGTCATTGGCTTTTCGACGAACACGTCCATTCCCGCTCCCAGCGCTTGTCGGGCAATTCCGAAATGGGTCGGTGCCGGGGTGGCAATCGCCACGGCGTCGTAACCCGCCCCCAGCAGGTCGGCAGCGTCCGCGAAGGTTTCGATTCCCGGGGCATCTTTCACCGCCCTGCTGCGATTGGTTTCTGAGGGATCAGCCACCCCGGCCAGCACCTCCAACTTGGCCAGGTTTCGAACGAGATTTCCTCCCCAGTGTCCTGTTCCGATAACGCCTACCTCCACGACTGAATATCTCCTCGTCTTCTACCTAGGATCCAAGCAGGTCGTGCATACGCACAAGCCCCTCCAATCGTCCTTCTCCATCCGCCACTGGGACGGCGTAGATCCGGCGCTCCGGATTCTCCATCACCTCGAGGACCCGTGAGAGCCGGTCGTTCCCAGAGACGATGACAGGCGTCCTCGTCATCATAAGTTCGGCACTGTCCTCATAACGCCGCTCCATTACTGCCCGTCTCACGTCCCCCTCGGAAATCACTCCACGAATTCTACCCTCGTCGTCGAGAATACAGACCAACCCGAGCGGATACTTGGTCAGGGCGGTTACAACCTCGTGAAAACTGGCATCGCCCGCCAGTGCTGCTACCCGCTGGCGAGGCTGCATGACGTCCTGCACGCACAGCAGGAGACGGCGCCCCAGCGATCCGCCGGGATGCAGGACCGCAAACTCCTCTTCCCCGAAGCCACGTTCCGCCTGCAGGAGCGCAGCCAGGCAGTCTCCGGCCACGAGCGCAAGGGCGGTGCTGCACATCGGAGCCAGGTTCAAGGTGTCACCCTCCGCGCGGATCTCCAGCGGTACGACAAGATCGAGATGCCCGGCAAGGCTACTTTGCGGTTTGCCCAGGAGGCCGATCGTAGTCACCCCGATTGTTCGCAGGCTCGGCAGCATACGGAGAAGCTCGTCGGTCTCCCCGCTGTTGGAAACCATCAGGACCACGTCCCCAGGGCATACAACGCCCATATCGCCGTGCAGGGCCTCCGCGGCGTTCAGGAAAACCGCAGGCGTCCCTGTTGAGGCGAGGGTGGCCTGGGTCTTGTGCCCGGTAATCCCGGATTTACCGACCCCGGTAACCACCACCTTGCCGCTGCTCTGCAGAATCAGTCCAGCCGCCTCCCGGACCGGCTTTTCCGCGACGGCTCGAAATCGCCCGAGAGCTTCTTCGACCTCATCGAGGAGCTTGTGAAACGGCTCGTTGTTCATCGGATGGCAACGCTGCGGCTCTGAGCGAAACTATGCTTTCACGACCTGGCCGCTTTGCGGGGCCAGTCCAGCCTTGGTGATCGCGTTACGAGTATCCACTACCAGATCGGCCCACTCAAGCAGGCTCTGCAGGTCAAAAGCCTGATGATTGGTCGCGATCAGGACACAATCAAAGCCCTCGACGACTTCCCTCTGCCACTCAACCGACTGCGTCCCCGTCCACCGGGCATGTTCACGAGTAGGCGTCACCTCTGGAATGTGCGGGTCGTAGTAGGAGATGTCCGCCCCGAGGCCGGCCAGCTCGTCCATCAGATCGAAGGTCGGCGACTCGCGCATGTCGTCAACATTTTCCTTGTAGGCCAGGCCCATCAGGAGGATTCGGCTGCCCTTTACGGACTTGGAACGCTCGTTGAGGGCTTCCATGGTGCGCTGTACGACCCAGTGCGGCATGCTGTTGTTGATCTCTCCTGCCAGTTCGATGAAGCGAGTATGCACACCATATTCGCGCGCCTTCCAGGTCAGGTAGAAAGGATCAATGGGAATACAGTGTCCGCCCAGTCCGGGGCCGGGATAGAACGCCTTGAATCCAAACGGTTTTGTAGCGGCAGCCTCGATAACCTCCCAGATATCGATTCCCATCCGGTCCGCGGCTACCTTGAGCTCATTGACCAGCCCGATATTCACGGCCCGATAAATATTCTCCAGGAGCTTCGTGAATTCGGCCACCTGGGTGGAACGCACGGGAACCACTTCGGAAATGACCGCCTGGTAAAGCGCCTGTCCAACCCGTGCGCAGTTCTCGGTCGTTCCTCCTACCACCTTGGGAATCTTGGTAGCTGAAAAATCCGGATTGCCGGGGTCTTCGCGTTCCGGCGAGTAGACCAGAAAAATATCCTCTCCTGCTACCAGGCCGCGACTCTCGATCCGGGGCCGTAATTCCTCATCCGTGGTTCCGGGGTAGGTCGTGCTCTCCAGGCTTACGACCTGTCCGGACCGTAGATGGGGGAGGAGGCTTTCTATCGTGCTGATGACGAAACTGAGGTCGGGCTCGTAGTGCCCGTCCAGGGGGGTAGGCACGCACATGATCAGGGCATCCGCCCGGCTCGCGGCCGAAAAATCAGTGGTGACCTCCAGCGTCCCGCTCCCCACCGCTTCCGCGATTGGCTTACTGGGAATGTGCTCAATATAGCTCTCCCCGGAAGCAATGGCGTCTACCTTTCGCTGGTCAATATCCAGTCCGATGACCTGAAATCCTCGACCCGCGAAACCCAGCACGAGAGGAAGGCCGACATATCCGAGGCCTACGACCCCGATGACGGCCGAGCCGTCGCTGATTCTGCTTAGTGTCTGTTCTACCTGTTCCATTACCTTTCTTCTAAAGAATCATTCCCGCCCCGACTGTCTCGTTTGTCCCTGAATCAATCAGGATGAAGGAACCCGTATGGCGATTGCGGCGATACGAATCATGCAGCAGTGGCACCGCCGTCCGGAGCCTGACTCTGCCAATTTCATTCAACTGAAAAGATTCGACCTCTTCAATCTTGTGCAGGGTATTGATATCCACCTGATACCGGATCTCCTGCACGATCGCCTTTGTTTCCCTGGTCGTGTGGCGCAGAATGTATTTCCCGCGCTCCCGCAATGGAGTTCGCGAGAACCAGCATAGCATCGCATCGATATCCTGCCCGATCACGGGCTGATTATTGGGCTTTGCGATCATGTCTCCGCGAGACAGGTCGATTTCATCTGCGAGAGTGAGACAGACCGACTGGGGGGCAAACGCTTCCTTTTCTTCGCCATCGGGACTGTGAATACCCTTTACCGTGGTGGAAAACCCGGACGGCAGGACCGTCACCTTGTCTCCGGGCTTGAAGACCCCGCCTGCCACCCGGCCCGCATAACCCCGGAAGTCATGCCAATCGTCACTCTGCGGCCGGATTACCCACTGCACGGGAAAGCGCGGATCCACGTGATTCTCCTCGCCTCCGATATACACGTTCTCAAGGTGGTAGAGAAGGGAGGGCCCCTCATACCAGGGCGTCTTTCCGGAACGATCCACCACGTTGTCCCCCTCCAGGGCCGAGATTGGAATCGTCTGGATCCCGACGATGCTGTCGAGGCGCGAAGCGAAGGCTTCGTACTCCTTCACGATTCCGTCATAGATCTCCTCCGAATAGTCCACCAGGTCCATCTTATTGACCGCTACGACAACCTGCTGGATACGCAGCAGGTTCGCAATGAAGGTGTGGCGCTTGGTCTGCTCAATCACCCCCTTCCGGGCATCAATAAGAATGATGGCCAGGTTGGCGGTAGAAGCCCCGGTCACCATGTTGCGGGTGTACTGGATATGTCCCGGCGTATCTGCGATGATGAACTTGCGCTTCGGGGTAGCAAAGTAGCGATAGGCTACGTCTATCGTAATTCCCTGTTCACGCTCAGCCCGCAATCCATCGGTCAGCAGGGCCAGATTAACATGCTCATCACCTCGTTTACGCGAGCTTTCCTCTACTGCTTCCAACTGGTCTTCAAATATTGACTTGGAATCATAGAGCAGGCGCCCGATCAGGGTTGACTTCCCGTCGTCTACTGATCCAGCTGTTGTGAAGCGTAATAAATCCATCGCTGTTTTATCTTGTGATCGGCACCGAGGGATCCACGACCCTGGAAGGATCCCGGATGTCCAGCCCGCCGTGGAACGCGGCTACCGTGAAAAGCCCTAGAAGTAGCCCTCCTTCTTACGGTCTTCCATTGCGGTCTCGGAACGTTTGTCATCAGCACGGTTCCCCCGCTCAGTCTGGCGAGCAGCCGCCACTTCATCGATAATCTTAGCCATCGTATCGGCAGTGGATTCGACTGCCCCCGTGATGGTGGCGTCTCCCATCGTTCGGAAGCGGATCATTTTCTTTGATACCGTCTCCCCTTCCCGTGGTTCCACGAACTCAGACACCGCGAGAATCGTGCCATTGCGCGTAACGGTATCCCGTTCATGGGCATAGTAGAGACTGGGAAGTTCAATGCCCTCCTTCTGCATGTACATCCACACATCCATTTCAGTGAAGTTGGAGAGAGGAAAAACCCGGAAGTGCTCCCCCTCGTGTTTCCTTCCATTGAAGACGTTCCACAGCTCGGGCCGCTGGTTCTTGGGATCCCATTGTCCGAAGTCGTCCCGATGTGAAAAGAAGCGTTCCTTGGCCCGGGCCTTCTCTTCATCACGTCGACCTCCGCCTAGTGCCGCGTCAAAGCCGTGTTCCTCGATGGTATCAAGAAGGGTCGTTATCTGAAGGCTGTTGCGGGAAGCATTGGCACCCTGCTCCTCCTGGACACGCCCCTCATTAATCGAACTCTGTACCGATCCTACAACGAGGCGAGCCCCGAGCTTCTTGGCGAAGGCATCCCGGTATTCAATGGTCTCCTGGAAGTTGTGGCCGGTATCGATATGCACGAGCGGGAAGGGCAGCCGGGCCGGCCAGAAGGCTTTATGGGCGAGGTGTGCCATCACGATGGAATCCTTGCCGCCCGAGAAGAGGAGGGCGGGGTTTTCAAACTGGGCCGCCGTTTCCCGCAACACGAAAATGGCCTCCGCTTCAAGCTGGTCAAGGTGGCCAAGATGATAATCGGGCATGTCGTTTTCTTTGGGTAATAGTCTGGGCACCCTGTTTCAGGCGCGGGACGCCAGATGGGCAAGAAGCAGATGGGCGCATTCCTCCGCACTGTGCTCAGCGGTATCAAGGATCAGCTCGGCCTCTTCCCCGGGCACTTCAAAGCCGCTGTCTTTCCCGGTGAAATGGCTGATCTCGCCGGCCTCGGCCTTGGCGTAGAGTCCCTTCGGGTCACGCTCGGCACAGGTGCGGTAGTCAGCCTTTACGAAAATCTCGACAAAATCTTCGCCGATGGTTTCCCGGGCGAGGGCTCTCAAGTCACGTCGTGGCGTGATGAGCGACACAAAGGTGATGACCCCCTGCTCCGCGAAGAGCTTGGCCACCTCCCCGTTACGGCGAATGTTCTCCGTGCGATCCTGGTCTGAGAAGCCCAGGTTGTTGTTGAGGCCGGAGCGCAGGTTGTCGCCATCGAGGATGGCCGTAAAACGACCCTCCCGATGCAGGACACGCTCCGCGATGTTGGCAATTGTAGACTTGCCCGATCCCGAGAGGCCGTAGAGCCAGAGAACGACTCCCTGCTGCGCAAGGAGACGCTCCTTGTCCTCCCGCCCGAGGAAGCGGTGGAATTCGGTATGAATGTTGGTCGGGGACATGAGGTCTCTACCTGGCAAGGAATCAGGAAACGCCCGCGGCTTTCCTGATCGCCCCCCGGGGGATGGTCTGCCACAGGCGTTCATGGAAGTAATAGACCAAGAACTTGGCGAAAAACTCGATCCCTCCGATGGCAAGCGCTGGACCAATGTCACCGTATACGAGCCACGCGATCAAGACGGTGGTCACAGTGGCGATCAGCCTCCAGCTGATTGCCTTGAGCAGACTGCGCAGGTTGGATTCCTTCTGGACTTCGGCGACCATGATTACTTTTCAATCGGATACTTCTTGAGATTCATGAGCTGCGGAAGGATAGCAAAGATGAAACCGGTGTTATTGATCGAGTAGCGGCGCCAGAGACGCCGGGGTTCCTGGCACAGGCGGAAAAACCACTCCAGTCCACGCCGCTGCATCCAGCGCGGCGCCTGGGTCACTCGCCCCGTATGGAAATCGAAAGCCGCACCAACTCCCAGCATGATCAGACCATGGTCCCATCCCTCACACAAGTCCGCATGCCGGGCCAGGAAGTCATGCATGAATCGTTCCTGCTTGGGTGTGCTTAGTCCAACCCAGAAAAAGTGGGGTTTCGTTTTCCTGAGGCAATCCGCAAGATCCTGTTCCTCCTCTTCAGTCAAGGGACGGAATGGCGGGCAGAACACCCCGGCCACCTCCGTCCCGGGAAACCAGCTTTGCATCCGCTCCCCAAGCTCCTGTGCCACCCCTTCCTTCCCGCCGAAGAAAAAATGCTTTCGCCCCGTGTTAGCAGTCGCCTGAATCACCTGTAGCATGAGATCGGGCCCATACACCCGGTCAATCTCCCCGCATCCATTCCATTTACCCACCCAGACCATGGGCATTCCGTCCGGCGTGGTAAGGAAGGATCGGTTGTGAATCCGGCGCAGCTCAGGATCTCGTTGAGACTCCATGACCCCGTGGACACCGGTCACGGTCACGTACCCGGACTTCCCCGGACGATCCGAGCCGGTGACGACCACCTTCGCTCCCTGCTCAAGATCAATCACACTGATGCCAACCCCGAGAACGTTACAGCGCCGAGGGGTGTCCTCACTCTCAGGAATGATCGTCCCCGGGAGGGGTATTTCCTCCTGGTCCTCTGGTGTGTCCCTTCTCGGCGGACGACCCTCCCGCATGCGCTGGAGCAGCAGTCCCCGGAGGAAAACGGTGTTGTAGAAAAGATACCTTTTCCAGAGTCGGCGGGGCTCCTGGGAGAGGCGATAGAGCCAGGTCAGGCCGGTCTTCTGCATCCAGGGCGGGGCGTCACGCTTTGTCCCGGCGTTGACGTCGAAGGCAAATCCCACCGCCAGGAGAGCGCCTCCACGGACTCGAGCCTGAAACCTGTGGATCCATTCCTGCTGGCGGGGTGTCCCCAAGCCGACCCACACGAGGTCTGGCTCTGCTGCGTTGACTTCCTCCAACACCTGCTCCTCCTCTGCTGGGCCAAAGTATCCGTGGTGCGAACCCACTACCTTGAAATCGGGATTACGTTCTTCAATCCGCACGAGAAGCTGGTCCAGACATGCCTGGGAGGCTCCCAGGAAGTAATGACGCAGGTGCGCGGGGGATTGCTCGATCATGTAGGAGAGAAAACGAGGGCCATAGACCCGGTCCGGCATGCGCCCTCCCCGCCAGTTCACGGCCCAGGTCAGGACCATGCTGTCCGGAATGAAGAGGTCCATGGAGTCCGTCCCACGACGAAAATCGGCGTCGCGCTGACGCAGGGCCACAATGTGAACATTCGTGAAGTCTATCGCCAGAGGACGCTCTCCCCATGCCCGGCAGTGCTCGACCAGATTCTTTTTGAGCCCACGATAGGTTGTCTCGGTACACTCCGTGTCAAGAACGCGGAAGCGCGGGCCGAATTCTTCTGGCTCAAGACTCATCGTCCCGGGGCGGCAGGGCGGTGGCGGCTCATGACGCCTGACACGCATCATGAATCTCGCTCATGGTACGGCGCAGGTCATACTTCTGCTCCCAGCCGGGGTAGTCCCGCTGGAAGGATCTCATATCGCTGATCCACCAGATATGGTCACCAATGCGGTTGGACTCCTCGTAGGTATGGTGAAGCTTCCGGCCGCTGAGCTCTTCGCACAGAACAATCGCTTCCCGCATCGAACAGTTCGAATGGCGTCCCCCTCCAATGTTGTAAACCGCAGCGGGCCGGGGATTCTGGAAGAAGGCCAGAAAGGCATCTACGAGGTCGTTGCTGTGAATATTGTCACGCACCTGTTTACCGCCGTATCCGTAAATCGTGTAGGGCCGACCTTCCACTGTACACTTCATGAGATAGGAGAGAAAGCCGTGCAGTTCGGCCCCGGCGTGTGCCGGACCAGTCAGGCAGCCCCCCCGGAAGCATACTGTCGGCATGCCGAAATAGCGACCGTACTCCTGCACCATGACGTCCGCCGACACCTTGCTCGCTCCGAACACTGAGTGCCGGGACTGATCGATCGTCATTGATTCCGGGATTCCGTAGCCGAAGTAGGGATGCGTCTCATCAATCTCCCAGCGGCTCTCCAGTTCCACGAGCGGGAGGCCATTGGGGGTATCTCCGTAAACCTTGTTAGTGCTCGTGAAGATGAAGGGGGCCTCCGGGCAGTGCCGCCGAGTTGCTTCAAGGAGGTGAAGGGTCCCCGTGGCATTGACCCCAAAATCCGTAAAGGGCTCTCGAGCCGCCCAGTCGTGGGAAGGCTGAGCCGCCGTATGAATCACCACCCTGATCTCTTGCCCCAGCTTCTTGAAGAGCCCGAGAACCGCGGCCTCATTGCGAATGTCGATCGCCTCGTGCCGGTAATTTGACAGTGATTTTGCAAGGGTCTCGGCCGTGGACTTCGTCGAAGCTTCTTCCCCGAAGAAGTAGGCTCGCATGTCATTGTCGATCCCCACCACGTCAAAGCCTTCTGCGTGAAATCTCTTCACCGCTTCCGAGCCGATAAGGCCTCCCGATCCTGTGACAACTGCAATACTCATATCGTTACCAGTCCTGCTCCTCGATTCCCATGCTACTGCAACACCCGCTCGCCACTCTTGCGGCGCAAGTATTGCTCCTTGATCCAGTAGAAGGTTTTTTCCAGTCCGGTTGCCAGATCAACCTCTGGCTCCCAGTCGAGGACCTCCTTGATCAGGGTGTTATCCGAGTTTCGGCCCCGGACTCCCTGGGGTGCACTGAGGTTGTAACGGCGCTTCAACTGAACCCCTGCAATGCCTTCAATGATATCGAGCAGGCCATTGATGCTCACCAGCTCGCTCCGGCCAAGGTTCAGGGGCGACGTAAAGTCAGAGGCCATGAGCTTGTCGATTCCAGTAATACAGTCGTCGATATACATGAAGGAACGGGTCTGCTCTCCATCGCCCCAGATCTCTATTTCCATGTTGCCCGTATCCTGCGCCTCAATAACCTTGCGACAAAGGGCAGCGGGGGCTTTCTCCCGGCCCCCGTCCCACGTGCCATCCGGCCCATAAACATTGTGGAGCCGGTAGACGCGGACATTCATTCCGAAATCCTCCTCAAAGTGTTTGCAAAGGCGCTCGGAAAATAGCTTCTCCCACCCATATCCGTTTTCCGGGACGGCTGGGTAGGCATCGCTCTCCTTGAGGGCAGCGACATCGGTTTCCTCTTGGCGGTAATCCGGGTAGACGCACGCACTGCTGGAGTAGAAGAACTTGTTCACCCCGTGCTCGCGCGCCGCCATGAGCATGTGCGTATTGATAAGGACACTCAGCATGCAAAGGGCCCGATTGCTCTCGATGAAACCCATGCCTCCCATGTTACAGGCCAAGTTATAAACCTCTTCACAGCCCTCCATGACTTCGAGGCAGTTCTCCCGTCCCTCAAGGTTGAGGCTGTGATTCTCAGCGTCCTCGTGGCGCTGATACCATTCGTCCAGCGGTTTGATATCGGCCACGACTACCTCATGCCCGCGTTCCAGCAGTACGCGCGCGAGTTCGCCTCCAATGAATCCGCCTCCGCCACCGACTAAAATTCGTTTCTTCATGGCTTCTCTGTTGATCTACTTTCTCTGGTCTAAGGAGCTGGTGCTACCGCAGGGAGCCTACCGCACTATCTTGTGAATAACTTTCCGATAACATGCTGCCGCCCCTGGTCAATTGGCCTCTAAAGCACCAAAACCAATGGACAAATCGAAAATGGACTCCTGTGAGCAACTGCATTCGCCGCTTCACGTGGAGACAGAGACACTAGAAAAGAGCCAAAAGTTCAATAAAATTTGAACCAGTTCATAAAAAAATGAACTTTATGGCCCATCCAGCTCGAGGCCATCCCCTTTGGGAAGAGGCTTTCGAGGCAAAAGAAGCGCGTAGAGATCGACGTCAACGGGCTGTTCCTGCCCGAGGAACTCTACGAAAATCCGGACCCGTTCTTCTGCCGGGCGAACCTCGATCACCGTGCCGCTGAAGCCCTGGAGGGGGCCCTCAACTAATTCGACTTCATCTCCCGGCTCCGCCGAAGGCCGCAGGGTGATTAATTCCTTTCCGTCTTCCTGAGCTAGTTCGCGGCGCAAGTCATCAACGAACCGGCTGGGAACAGTCGGGATGCGCTGGCCGAACTTGAGGACCCGACTTACCCCTTTCGCGTAATTCACTGCTCGCTCCCGATCCGCAAGAACAAACCGTGCCAGGAGATAACCCGGAAAAAGAGGTTCTACCCACCAGATCTTCCCGCGGCGCGTTACTTTCTTATACCGCAGGCGGGGACAAACCACTTCAACATCCCCGAGCTCCCGCAGGGCTGCCGCCGCAAGGTTCTCACGCTTGATTTTTGTCCGGAGGCAATACCATGCGGCCCCCGACTCCGGTTTGGCCTCCATGATCACTCTCCCAGGACCCTTTGGATAAGCGGAAGCACCAGCTTTGCTTGCTTCAGCCATCGCTCCAGCTTCTTTACGCGCTCATCGTAAAAAGCCCGCCGAACGGAATCCTCCTCGAGGTGAACCTCGGCTTGGAGGCTGGCCAGACGATCTTTTCCACTGTCCAAGTGGGGTCTCAACTGCTCCCGGATGAAGCCTCCCACCAGTTTCTTCAGTTTGATATCGGCCTGATAAAACGTACGTCGCGCGTCCGGACCATCGACCTCCTGGATCGCCCCGAGAGTCCGCAGGAACTTCAACCCCTGGCTCGCCGACCCTTTTGAAATTCCCAGGCGCTCCACCAGATCGTCGAGAGCGAGGGGGTTGCCGGTAATAAACAGCAATCCATAAATCTCTCCGAGCGAGCGTGGCAGGCCGGCCACTTTGACGCCATCGGCGAACAGGGTTACCACCTGCTGCTCAATTTGGGCAAGTCCACCAGACGAACTATCAGTCACGGCCGGATTGGAGCATAACGCGCGATGAGTTCAATTTTTATTGAACTCACCCAGTTCCTTTCCAGCCTTCACCCGAACCAAGAGAAAACTGTAAGTGCTCCGTTTCGGGCCAAGAGGCCGGCCGGAGAAGAGATCTGAGGCTCTCCGCCAAGCTGGGTCGGTCCATCCGCACAGCGAAAGCCCCTAGAAAGGCAAAAATATTAGAGTCTTCCCCCGCCGCTCCGGGAGGCGAGCAGAGAAAGCAGTAAATAGCTATGATACTGGAGCAAAGCGCCTTAGGGGATTCAGGGGCCAAGCAGATGATCTGTATACAATGAATAAATATTTAATTATAATATCAATAATTAATAAAAGTTTTTTAGATTTAACCATTTTTAGTTAAAATGGGGGCCTCCCTCCCGTTCGATGAAACCCTGCAGACTCTTGAAAGCATGCGCTCTCTTGGCGCTCGCTCCGCTCCTCGCCAGCGGCTCAGAGTGGCACGTCGCACCCCCTCCCCTCGGAAACGACGCCAATCCCGGAACAATCTCCCAGCCCCTGGCCACCATTGGCCGGGCTGAAGACCTCACCGTCGCAGGTGATGTGGTTCATATTCATGAAGGCGTCTACCGGGAAACCATTCTTTTCCGCAATGGTGGAACGGAGGCCGAACCCATCACCTACCAGGCCTACAACGACGGCGACGGTCCTGACCTGGTCACCATCTCGGGTTTCAGGCGAATAGTTCCCGGAAGCGAAGGAGCCGGACACTGGCAGTTGCACGCAGGCTCGATCTATAAGATCCAGCTCACCCCCGAATACGGCCTCCTTCCCGGTGCCTCAACCGTCCTGATAGACGGCTCCGCCCAGAAAATCGCCCGCTGGCCGAACGCTCCCGCCCCCTTCGACTTCAACTGGGAAATCATGGCCCGGCCCGAGGGAGCCGTTCTCAGCGAGAATTCCGGAGGTCCCCAGCTCCCATTCGCAGGCAACTTTCACACGGCCAGCTACTCCGATTCCGAGCTTCCCTTCAGCCGCAATGACGAGTGGGTAGGCGCGCGTATCGACATGAGCCCTTTTGACGGCATTTACCAGACCACCGGCCTGGTCACCGCCTCCGGCAGCGAGAGCCTCACCTTCCGCTATCGATACGAAGAAACCGCCGCTGTTACCATCGGCAATCCTTATTTCCTCTGGAATACACTGCGAGCCCTCGATCAGGAGGGTGAATACTTTTTCGATATCGAGGGGGTAAGTGGACCAGCATACACCTTATATCTCTGGCCCCCTGGCGGCATGAGCCCGCAACACGAGGCGATCGAAATACGGACTCGCGATATCTGTCTGAATTTCTTCAACAGTGGACACATCACAACCAGCAACCTCTCTATCTTTGGGGGCGGGGTGTTTTGCCCGTCACAGAGCGAGTTCATCACGATGGACAGGTTACACCTTCGTTACTGTGGTCAGGGTCTCGACTATCTCAACCCTCAGCGCCCCGGCATCCACATCCGTGGTGACAACAATACGGTTACCAATTGCCTCATCGAGGACACCTATGGAGGGGGAATTCACGCGAACGCGGAAGACATTGTAATTACCAACAACGTGGTCCGGAACTGCATGCTCTACTCAATCGGCAGCTGGGGCGGCAATAGGGTCATCGCTAACCGGAATACCACCTACCTCAATGGCGGACTCAATATCGCGATGTTTTCACCCGCCAGTCAGTTCAATTACAATCACTGCTATCTGGCCGGCCTGAGAACCTGTGACGAGGCCAACATGAACTCACACTACAACGGCGATGCGGAAAACACAGAGGTCGCCTATAACTGGGTCCATACAAACCTGGCCCGCTACGACATGCAATTTGAGTGGGGCGGAGGAATCGGTATCAGGCTGGACACCAGTGCATCGAACTTCGTTATTCATCACAACCTGATCTGGGGAATGTCGCGGCCAACCCACAGCCTTGTCATCTTCTCCCTCGAGCCTGAGGAGGTGAACTACCAGCAAAGCGAGATCCGGGCCTATAACAACACAATCGCAGGGGGCATTGTCTTCCCGGCTGCCGGGAGCCTTGGCGGACACGATTTAAGAAACAATATCTGTACTGAAATCCGGGAGTTCCACGGAGCCCAGGTAGACAGCGGCGTCATCCGTAACAATTATCTCACCGATGGTGTCTATGTCCAAAGATGGCCCGGCAACTTTTTCACAGAGACTTCCTTCGTCTCCGGACCGACTGGCAATTTCGAGCTTAAAGCAGGTGTTCCAATGATCGACGCCGGGGAGGTCATCGCACCTTATACTGACGGATTCAACGGACGGGCTCCCGATGTCGGTGCCCTCGAGTCCGGGGGACCGGGAAAAGGCTACTGGACTGCCGGAGCCACCCTTCTCCCTGAACATCTGGCCGCCCTGACCTTTCGGCCTCTGACCAAGCCCTCCGGACAGTCCTTTCTCATTGTTGAGAACTTTCCAGAGGGACGGCTTCCCCCCGAGGATTTCAAGATTCGTCTTAACGGGGAAGAGGTGCTCGAAAATTTTCGGATTACCTACTCAACCGATTCTCACCGCGGCGGTGCCTACTTCGAGTTCGAACCGGGCGATTACACGGGCAGCAACGTGGTCGAGCCCTCCCTGGACGGTTCCTTCTTTGCCGGAGAAAGACAGACCCTTGTCATCACCGATGAGGGATTCTCAGCCGATCGGCTGGTCAACATGGGCGCTGATCCCGGCGGTGGATCAATCCACCGGGTGAAGGGCACCGGATTTTCTCCACCTTACTGGATGATGCCGATCCACATGGAGAACCTTACCGGCGCGGACCTTAACTACAAGCCAGTCCCCCTCCTCTTCAATTCCCTCGAGCATATCAGACAGGGACGCATGAAGCCTAACTGCTCAGACCTGCGTCTGATGCACTGGGAATCCCAGTCTGAATTACCGTATTTTCTTGAGTCGGGAATCAACAGCGAAACCACCCTGCTGTGGACCACGCTCAAGAAGGACCTCCTTACGAAGCGCTTCAGTCACCTCGATGAGTCCACCTACTACATGACATTCGGGGTGAGGTCCCGCAAAGCTGTATCCGAATGGAGCGTCCTTGGGGACTATTTCACCCCCTTGAAGAATCCCAAGAGACTGCTGTGGTATTCTGCGACTCACGCAGGAGACTACCTCGTAAACGGGGAATCGGTCAGCCAATGGCCGGATCTCTTCGGCCTGGGCAACCATGGCCAGCAACCCGACCCCGCCAAACAGCCTACCTTCCGGACGAGGCAAATGAACGGATTGCCTGCGATGCACTTCGACGGAGGGGACCTCCTCCAGCTCAAGCCGCTTACCTCTGCACTGCCGGAGGGCGTCACTTACGTGATCCTGCACCGCAACGACGCCAACTGCGACCCGAACGGAAGAATCTTCAGCGCCGGTGCCGGGGGGCGGGAAGTCCAGTTCGTGCGCGCTCAAAGCACGACCGACAACTGGAACCTTGTCGCCACTCGGCGGCCCGGTGTAATGCTAACCGATTGCACCGCCGGAAAACGGTTCAAAAATGATATCAGCTGGTACACAGGTGACGTGGCCGAGATGATCGTCATAGGCGAACGGCTCCGGGAGTCCACAAATGGACCCTTCCAGCGGCTCATTGAGTTCGTAACGCGTAAATATCATCTCAACAATGCACCCCGCGGCATCGCGGATACCGCCTCCCTTATGGATCCAATCGAAATCCACCTGGGCGATGTCCCCGTCACCGACATCACTTTCATTGACCAGCAGACCATCGAGTTTGTAGCCCCCCCTGCTCCTCCAGAGAGCCTCCCCCTCGTCTACCCCGTAGAAGTGCGCCGCGGCCCGGCAAGTTCCAGCCCCTCGGAGTCCTTCTCCTACCTGGTCCCCTCCTACCACCAGTGGGCTGCCAACCTACCGGTGGAATACAGAAAGGCAGACGACAACCCGGATCAGGACGGTTTGCCGAATCTCCTCGAGTTCGCCATGGACCTTTCCCCCGACACCTTTGACAGCCAGCCCCGTGGATCTCTTTCTGCCGAGGGATCGCCAATCCTCCAGTTTCGAAAGAGCACTTCGGCCACGGATGTCCTCCTGCAACTCGACCACTCGTCCGACCTCCGGAACTGGACTCGCTCAGACCTCTCAGACCTTAATCTTCAGGTCGTCGACCCTGATCCTGACAACGATGGATCAGCCGTCCTGTACAGAATCGACCTGCCCTCCGCCGGCCACTGTTTCTGGAAATTCGCGGGCACGCTCGTGGCCCCCTAGTCCATCCACCGCCCCAACGCGGTTGCAAGGGCCTCCGATTTCTGGACCCAGTACTGATCCCCACACTCGACGGTAGCGCGCTTGCCTGTTCCACTTTGCAGATGAAGCAGGACCGGCGTCTTCCCTGGATGGGCAGTGAGGACGGTCCGAATAGCTTCCAGCTCCTCCACTCCACTGCGTGAAACCCATAACGACAACTCCAACGGCCCGCCACCGTTCTTTCCGTTCCTGCCCTGCCTCAGCTTAAGCTCCTTGAGGCTGCTACCCATGATCTTGCGTTTCTCGGTGCGGTCATCCACGGAAACCGCCCCCTTTAAGGCAATGATCCTCCCCTCTTCCAGAATCCCGGCCTCCCGGGCTGGCGTGTAGGACTCCGCCCAGCAGAGAACTTCCTGGCTCCCCGTAAAGTCCTCAATCACGAGGATGCCGAAGGGCTTACCCGTCCTGGTAGTCCGATGCTCAATCTGCCGTATCATGCCCGCGAATGGAAAACGAGCCCGCCGATCGCTCACGTCCAGGTCGTCCAGAAGGCCAAGCTTGCAGAAGCGGTCGGAGTCCAGGAGACCCCGGTAGTTGTCCAGTGGGTGACCCGTCACGTAGTAACCGAGAAGTTCCTGTTCCTGCTCAAGGCGATCACTCTTCGGCCACTCCGGCACTTCACGTCGACCAGTCGGAGAAGTTAGTTCATCGTCCCCGAAGAGCCCCCCCTGACCACTCTCCTTGTCACGCTGCGCCGAGCTCGCAGCAGCGCACACCTCCTCCAGGCGATCGACCATCCCAGCCCGGGTCTCACCGGTCCAGTCCATCGCCCCGGCCCGAATGAGGTTTTCCAGAATCCGCTTGTTCACTACCTTCGAATCCAGTCGGTTTGCAAAGTCGTCAAGGCCCTGAAAGGGCCCCCCGGCAGTACGCTCGGCAATGGCCTGTGCCATGGCCGCTTCACCAACATTCTTGATCCCAGCCAGGCCGTAACGAATCGCAACCCTGCCGTTCCGAAGTTCTTCCGGGGCAAAACGGAGCCGCGAGCGGTTCACATCCGGAGGAAGAATCTCAAGGTCCATCCGGTGACACTCAGATACGAAAACCCCTATCTTGTCTGTGTTGCTGAACTCATTGGAGAGTAGCGCAGCCATGAACTCTACCGGGTGATTCGCCTTCAGGTAGGCCGTCCAGTAAGAGATGTGCCCGTAGCACGCCGAGTGCGACTTGTTGAATCCGTAACCAGCGAAGCTCGCGATCTTGTCAAAGATGCGGTTAGCCAACCCCGCATCAATGTTGTTCTCGCTCTTGCAGCCCTCCACGAAGGTGGCCCGCTGCTTGTCCATTTCGGACTTCTTCTTCTTCCCCATCGCACGACGCAGGATATCCGCCCCCCCCAGCGTGTAACCCGCGAGGACCTTGGCCGCATTCTGCACCTGCTCCTGATAGATCATGACACCGTAGGTGTCCCGGCAGATATCCTCAAGCAGCGGGTGCTCATACTGCACCTCTTTACGGCCCTCCTTCACCTCTATCATTTCATCGATGAACTGCATCGCACCCGGCCGATAGAGCGCAAGAAGGTCGATGATGTCATCAATCCTCCTGATGCCATAACGCCGGCAGGTTTCAGTCATTCCCCCCGACTCCAATTGAAACACTCCCATCGTCTCTCCCCGATTCAGGAGGTCGAGAGTGCACTGGTCGTCCAGGGGAACCCGGTGAATCTGGAACTCAGGTTCCTTAAGGTGAATGAAGTCGGAAGCTTCCTGGATCACGGTCAGGTTCTTCAGGCCGAGAAAATCCATCTTGAGCAGGCCCACTTCTGTGATGGCACCCATGTCATACTGGGTAACAACCTCGCCTTCGTTACCTCGGCTGAGGGGAACATGCTGATCCAACGGCCGGTCTCCAATCACTACTCCCGCGGCGTGCACTCCGGTGTTACGAGTCAGTCCCTCAAGCTTGATCGCATAATCCCACAGCTCCCGATAGCTGCTACTGTTCTCAATCGCCTCCCGCAGCTCGGGATTTCCCTCGAACTCCTCCTGCAGCTTCACCCCGGGACGCGCCTCGATCATCTTGGCGAGAAAGTCAGCCTCCCCGTAGCTCACTCCCATCACCCGGGCCACGTCACGGATCACGCTCTTGGCTCCGAGCGTGCCGTAGGTAATAATATGGGAAACACACCGCTCTCCATACTTCTGGCGGACATATTCGATCACCTCTGGCCGACGTGTCTGACAGAAGTCGATATCCACGTCGGGAGGACTCACCCGCTCCGGGTTGAGAAAGCGCTCAAAGAGAAGGCCGAAGCGCATGGGGCAGATGTCGGTAATCCCCAGCGTGTAAGCTACCAACGAACCCGCTGCCGACCCCCTTCCCGGACCTACCGGAATGCCATTCTCCCTCGCCCAGTTGATGAAATCAGCCGTAATCAGGAAATAGCTGCTAAACCCGAGGTCGTTGATGGTCTGGATCTCATATTCGAGGCGAGCCCGGAGGCCTTCATCATCGTGCGCTTTCTCTTTCCCGTAGCGTTCTTCCAGCCCCTTGAAGCACTGTTCCCGGATGTAGGCGTCTCGACACATTCCCCCCGGCGCTTCAAAATTCGGATATTTCTCAGAGCTCGTGGCGTCGAGGCTCAGGCTGACGTTACACCGCTCCGCAATTTCCAGCGTGTTTTCACAGGCTTCCGGAACCTCCCGGAAGAGCTCCCGCATCTCCTCCGCGGTCTTGAAGTAGACCTCCGCAGGATAGCGCATGCGGTTCTCATCGAAGAGCAGTTTACCGGTCCCGATGCATATCATCACGTCGTGGGCTTCATGTTCATCCCGCGAAAGAAAGTGAACATCGTTGGCCGCCACTAGCTTGAGATCCAGCTCCCGGGCCATTTCAATGAGCTGGGGCCTGACTTCCTGCTGCGCCTCTAGGCCATGGTCGTGCAGCTCCACGTAAAGATTGTCCCGCCCGAAAATATCCCGCAATTCTGCCAGAGTCTCCCGGGCCCTGTCCCGCTGGCCCTGCAGCAGCCACTCGTTGACAGGCCCTGCTATGCAGCCGCTCAGGCAGATGACACCTTCGGCATGCGCACGCAATTCCTCACGGTCCACCCGCGGCTTCCCGTAATAGGTTCCATCAAGGTGTCCCTTTGTCACCAGTTGAACCAGATTCTCCCATCCCCGGTTGTTTTCAGCAAGGAGAGTAAGATGGGTGGCGCGCTTACGACCCGGAATCTCCTTCTTGTGATCCAGTGACTCGGGGGCGAGATAAATCTCGCAGCCCAGGATTGGTTTCACCCCGGCACCTCGCACCGCCTCGTAGAACTCGATCGCCCCATAGAGATTTCCATGGTCGGTCATTGCCACCGCTGGCATTCCGAGTTCGGCCGCCCGTGCCGCCACATCCTTGCACCGTATCGCGCCATCCAAAGTCGAATACTCCGTATGCAGGTGAAGGTGAACAAACGACCCAGCCATGATTCCTAATCCCCGGAGAGGATAGAGGCGCCCATTCCCCGGGCAATGATGAAGCAGCCCCGGAATGCAGATTTCATTTTGAAATTTTGCAGGGAGCTTGCATCGGAGTGCTTGAATGTTCAGCCCGGAACGACCTGTCCTTGACCGGAACCAGAGGCAGCGCCGGTAAAAATTGAGTGACCCTCAGGCAGCTTGCCTTATCCTGTACATGGTAATTCCCCGAAAACATGACCGCTCCCGGCTTTCTCCTCCTCCATCTTGCGCTCCTTGTCGGAACCTCCTTTCCGGCCTTCGCCGACAATGAGGACACCAAGCAAGGGACCCAGGACGGGGGTTCTTTTCGTGCCTTTACCTCGGCTCGCGGTAATAAGACCCTGCGACTTAAGGTCCTTTCCCGTATCGACGACGAGACCTACAAAGTGGAAAACGAGGCCGGTAAGATCTTCAGTATCAAGACTGCCATTCTCAGCCGGTCCGATCAGTCTTACCTCGAATTATGGGAGCCCAACGCCATCTTCGATCTGGAAACAGCCAAGCTCCCCGACGTTCTCGACCAGATGGGATACAGCGCCCTCGACCTCACTACCGCGGGCCCTACGTTCATGGTTACCCTCACGGTGGACGGAAAAAGTGGAAAATTTCTCCTCGACCCCGGGCGCAGCTTTTCCACCCTCGATCCCGCCGCCGCTGCCGATATCGGTATGAATCTGGGTGAAGGTCGAATAAGCTTTTCAAACAACGCCGGCCAGGCCACCCGCACCAAGCAAGGGATCGTGAAGGAACTCAATGCCGGCCAGGTGAGCCTCACTTCCCAGGAATTCCAGGTCTTTGAGGTCGCCAGGCTTTTTCCAGTCGTTCCAGCCGGGACCCTCGGGGCCATAGGAGGAGATCTTCTCCCCCGACTCAATGCCCTCGTCGACTACGAGGGCAAGATACTGTTCGTCAGGGCGGACGAGTAGGAACGGGGGCCAATCGGGTAATTGATGGCCAAGGCTCCGCCGTCCCGTTCCCGTTCAACCCCTTCCTTCGGTCCAGCTCGCCCCGTATCCGCCGTCCGGGATAAAAATAGCTCTCCGGAAATGGCCCGGCGGCCTGCTCCTCCTACCCTCCTGCAGTCGGCTGGCAGAGCCACCCCGGTCCTCACCTCCGCCCGCCTGCCAGCCGGCCTCCCGACCACCGCAGAGTGTATTCCCCGAAAAACCTGCCCTGCCTCATGTAACCACCAAGCCCTGATCTGCGTCGCATCCATGGAGAGCAAGCGCGGCACCACCCTGCCACAACTTCGGACCGCCACTCTCGCGGGATACCTGCCGCTGATCCCGGACAATCCTTGCCCAGATGTATCGCTTCATCCGCCTAGTCTTATTTACCAGTCTGGTCGCTGGAAACGGCCTGCCGATTGCCCGGTCCCATGAACACGGTCTGAACGCCCAGCCGGCAGGTGAACAGAAATCTTCCACCCCTGCCGGTCAGGACCCGTGGCGCGCAATTTTGTCTCATTCGTCCCTGACGGTGGGTGACCGCATGCTGATCAAGGAACTCCGCCCCTGGCTGGACCCGGAGGATTATCGGGCGCTGGATCCGCGCCGCCGAAAACAGCTTCTTCTCTACGCCAGTAACCGACTCCACGGGGCCCAGCCCCTGGCTCGCTGCTGGGCGCCTGACACCCCGGAGAGCGTCCTCTTTGCCTTCCACTCCGTGGAGGAGGCTGCGATCGCCCGCCGGCAGACCCGGAAAGCTAATCAATTTTTCAAGCGCTGGAGCAGGACTGCCAACGACGGTGCCGGACAGTCCGTGCAGGGCCAACCCATCACCCTGAGCTGGAGCATCGTGCCAGACGGCACCCCGATCGAAGGTAATCCTGCGATTGGTGACAGTGACGATCCCAGTTCCCTGCGCGCGCGCCTCGCTGAAATCTATGGGGGTGATGACGGCCCGCCCGCCCAGCAGCCGTGGTTCCCGATCCTGCAGGAACTCTTTGATACAATTGGTGCGCAGATCGGGATCTCCTATCGCTACGAGCCCAATGACGATGGCCGCCCCCTCGACGCAATCAACCGTGGCAAACGGGGCGTCCGGGGAGACCTGCGCATCGGCGGACACGCTATCGACGGCAGTGGGGACACCCTTGCCTACAATTACTTTCCTGATCACGGGGACATGATCATCGATACCAGCGACGATTGGTTTGAAAACGTGTCCGAGAATTCACTGCGACTCGTGAACACCCTCGCCCACGAGCACGGACATGGGCTCGGGCTCGAGCATGTCTGCCCGGTTGATAATACCAAGCTTCTTGAGCCCCTGATCAACACTGGATTCCGCGGTATGCAGTTTGATGAAATCTATACTCTCCAGCGTTGGTACGGGGATGCCTTCGAGCGACACGGCGAAGCACGCGACAACGACTCCCTCGCGCGGGCCTGCGAACTGGAAGTGCTGCCCGGCTCTCCATTTTCACTTCAGTGGCTCAGCATCGATGACAACGCCGATATCGATTACTTCTGTTTTCCTGTTGCTGCCGGGTCCCAGCTGAGTGCCCGGATCATTCCCAGCGAGGCGGTGTATCTGGAGGGACCGGAGGGAGGGCAGGGATGCTCCGCGGGAGCGATCTTCGATTCCTCCAACCGACACAATCTCGCCCTTCAACTCGTCGATCAGGCCGGCCAGGTCCTCGCCACCTCTGACGCGGCACCCGCCGGAGAACCTGAAGAGTTCACCCGCATCACTATACCCGGCGGGGGAAAACACTTCCTTAAGATTACCGGAGACGAAACGGACGCCGCCCAGCTCTACCGGCTCGAGATAGATCTCATGGAACCGGCCGCCATGATTGAGGCTCACCGGGTCGTTATCGTCAACGAATCGTATGCTCCTGCCAATGGCCGTATCGAGCCCGGGGAAACTGTCGAGCTTGGCATTGAACTTACTAATGTCGGGGGTGTCCCGGGCGAGAACGTCAGAGCCACTCTTTCCGCTCCTGACATGCCTGATCGTATTACCGGATTCACTACCACACGGGAATATGGCAGGCTACCTCCTCAGGAAGTGGTGGGCCGTAGCTTCATTCTCGCCGTTCATGGCGAATGTGGGGACATCCTCTCCTTACGGCTCGCGGTGGAGGCGGAAAACGGCTTCTCCCGCCTTATCCCTGTAGAGATGGCGCTCGGGGAAATCACCGTCCTTCTTGAAGAGCAATTCGGGGACTCCGGGGGGAGTCCCCTCCCTCCCGGCTGGGCCTCCGGGGTAACCGGTTCAGGGACGGGCTGGGCGCGATCGGACGCGGGGAATCTCTCGGTGAGGGCCGAGACCCCTCCCGCTCTGGGCACCTCCTTCTTGACTTCTCCTGCCGTCAACATCGGGTCCGAGGATACGGTCGTGCGCTTCAGACACTACCTCGACACGGAGGCCAGCGAATCAAATGCCGAGGCTGGATTCGATGGTGGGGTCCTTGAAGTCTCCCGCGATGGAGGGGCATGGGAGGACATTGAGGATGCCGGAGGGCGCTTCACCGAGGGTCCCTACAACCGAATCCTGAGCGAGGCTTACCAGAATCCCCTACCCGGCCGCCGCGCATGGTCCGGATCCCTCGGCTGGGTCACCTCGGTAGTTCGTCTTCCAGCTGGTCTAGCCAGCAGCGACCTGCGCTTTCGGTGGATCCTCGGCCACGACACCTCCGAGGCAGAGGAGGGCTGGTATCTGGACGATATCTCGGTCAGCAGTGCCAGCTGCGCGGGCACCCGCCCCATCGTTCGAATGGACCTAATAAATGGCGAAGCTTCCGAATTTCTTCCGCAGGGACTGGCCCAGCTGAACTTCTCCACGCCGCTTCCCTCGGGCACGGATCTTACTCTCCCCCTTCTTACCGCAGGGAGCGCCACCCCGGGGGAAGACACCCGGTCCCTCGACCAGGTTGTACTCCCCGCTGGAACCTCCCGACTTGAACTGACCTTCCGTCCCATCCGGGACCGGAAGGCCGAGGGTATGGAGATTCTGGAGATCTCCCTCGATCCTTCGTTAGTCGTCCCGCAAGGTATCAGCGTGGCCCTGGTCACCATCGCTGATACTCCATACGGCGCCTGGGCCCATCCCCGGCTTGGCCCGGGTCCCGCCAGCAGCCCGGACAGTGACTTCGATCTCGACGGCTGGCTGAACCTTGAGGAATACGCCTGGCAGAGCGATCCAGCCTCCCCCCAGTCACGACCCGTGCCCGGGATTCGCCGAGCGGGCAATTTCCTTTACCTGGACTTTCCCCGGGACTCCCTGCCCCCGTTCCTCTCCGTCCGGGTCGAAACATCTGACGACCTCAAGACCTGGACCGACCAACCGGCTGAGTCTCTCCCTGATGGATTCCGCCTCCCGCTCAATGGGCCGCAAGGCTTTGTGCGACTCAGCTACGAGGAGGTTTTCCCTCCCTGACCGCCGCAAAAGGCGGATCAGCCATCTTCCGCTGGTCAACTGGCACGCTAATTGCTACCTCTGCCAAAGCAAGAACGTGCGTCCATGAAAAAAGTCGAAGCAATCATCAAGCCATTCAAACTGGAAGAGGTCAAAGAGGCCCTGGCGGAGGTTGGAGTGCAGGGAATGACCGTGACCGAAGTGAAAGGCTTCGGACGCCAGAAGGGTCACACGGAAATCTACCGCGGCAGCGAATACACCGTCGATTTCCTACCCAAGGTCAAGATCGAGGTCATCATCGATGACGAGGAAGCAAATTCGGTAGCGGAAGCTATCGTGAAGAGTGCCAACACGGGTAAGATTGGGGATGGGAAGGTTTTTATCTCAAACGTGGAAGAGGCTATCCGGATTCGGACAGGGGAGACTGGCGCCGAAGCTGTTGCGGTCAACTGAACTGGCCCGGAAAATCTCTCCGAAAGCCGGGCCTGCCCTCCGAGGTCCCGGCTTTTGTGCGTCTTGAGCGTCCCCTTCCGCCTCCTGTGCCATGTTCGCCATCGACCCTGTTCATATCCAGTTCCGCATCCCCGCCCGGGATCCTCTAGGCCGGGAAGAGGTGCTCGGCAAGATCCGCTTCCTGTCGGATCACGTCGAAATCAAATGGCGACTGAGGGGAAATATCTTCGTGGGTGGCAAGGGAGAGATGCGCACCATCGAGGTTTCCTATAAGGAGATCGAGCATGTCGAACTGGTCAAAAGGTGGTGGCGCCCCCGGCGCCTCGTTCTTCGCATCTCCAACCCGTCTCTCGTCGAGGAGATCCCCGGGGTTGAACTGGGAAAGATGAACCTCGATATCGACGCCCGTTCCAGGGAGGAGGCGGGGAAACTCAATAGCATCGTCGACTTCAAGCGCTCCGTCTTCCTTCTGGACGAACATGAGCAGCGGCTTGCAGCCATGGACGAAGAATAGGCACCCGCCTTTTCTTCCCGCCCGTTCTCCGATTCCATCATGAACGGTCAAACCAGCACTGCGCTTATCCTCGGCCGGACGGTCCATCCACCATGGCACCCCCGGGACAATTACACGCGAGGCTCCGCATCCTGTGAGTAATCATAACCACTGCGAACGCACAGCCTTCCGGCATTCCAGGCCTAGGGCACGATGACCACCCGATCCCCGACCTTTGTGATCTCCCACAACTTGGAGGCCTCGCCGCGGGGCACCCTCAGGCACCCATGGCTCGCGGGATAACCAGGACAGTAGCCTTCATGAAACCCGAAGTCTCCACAGCTGAATCGCTGAAAGTATGGCATCTTCACACCCTTGTAGATGTTGGACACATGGTGACGATTCTTGTTCGTGATGACAAATTCCCCCGTCCTGGTCCGGTAGCCCTTCTTCCCGGTGGACACCTCACTTGAAAAAAGCTCCCGGCCCGTTCCGTCGTAGACCGAGACCCTTTGCTCAGTGAGATCGACCTTGACCCAGCGTTCTTCGTTCTCCGGATCTACCCCCAACAGAAGCTGCATCATCTTCACATCACCACGCCGTGCCGCAAAGCCGATCGGGTAGTAGGACTTACGGCCAGTCCAGGTAAAACGCCTCGCCCCATGATCCATGAGAAGACCAGCCAGTTCCAGGTTACCGCAATCCGCCGCAGCCATCAGGGGTGTGACCCGGGAATCATATTTCAGATGGGACTTCAGGTATCCGATCGGGCGCACCCGGGCCAGAAACTCGGTCTTCACCGGTCGCGCGAAGGACTTGTTGGCATCTGCCCCCGCTCCCAGGAGGAGCCTGCACAAGTCCAGCCGGTTCAGCGCCACCGCGAGATGGAAGGCACTTTGACCCTCTCTTCCCCTCCGGGTCAGGTCCTGCTTCCCACAGACCTCCAGCAGGTCGGCGACGAGCTCCGCGTGGCCCTCTCGCACCGCGGCAACCAGAACCGGGTCCTCCGCTCCAGTCTCCGGCTTCACTCCCTGCCTCAGAAGAAAACGGAAGGTATCACGGTCGCCTTCCACGACCGCGTTGTAGAGGGCCAATCCCGCGCGCCCACCGTGTCGGATTAAAATACCTGCGCGTTCAAAATCCTTCTCGGCGAGGAGCAGGTCAAGCGCAGCACGACCGTCCGGCCCGACCTGATTGGGATCAGCCCCGGCCTCAAGTAGAAGATCGATCTCCTGCGCCGAGGAACCAAGGGCGAGGGCCAGATCCAGGGAGGTCCGGTGGTTCCCTCCCCTCGCCTGCGGATCAGCACCGTGGGCTAGCAGAGTCTTCAATACCTCGGAGTCCCCTCGCTGCAATGCCAGCTGCAAGACGTTCCACCCGGTGGGATGACTGCTTGAAAGCGGGGCTCCCGCCTCCATGAGCCTGCGCAAAAGGTTCTTCCGCCCCTCCAGGATTGCCACCTCTACTGCCGATTCCCCCCGGCTGTTCAACCCACTCGGGCCAACTCCACACTGCTCAAGCATCCTGAGCAAAGCTGGATTTCCGGTCCGCACGAAAACCTGCGCACTCGAATCGCCCCACGCGTGCAGACCTGTTTCGCTCTCACCAGAACGGAACCCTCTGACGGCGGCATCGCCATGCAGGGCCGGGAGTAATGCACCCGCCCTTCCTGCTTTCTCCTTCCCAGGCTTCCCCCCCCCTCCGAGCAGGAGGCCAAGCAACTCATCCCGCCCGCTGCACAGTGCGTCCAAAAGGGACGGCTCGCCGACCGCAATAGCCCTCCGCGATGGCTCACCCTGCTGACTGAGCACGTCGCCCGGTTCGAGCCCGGGCAGAAAAGCAAGATTCGCGACCCCCAAGGCAAGGAGAACCGGTAGGATGACAGAGTGGCGCATTATTGAGAGCTCCCGCCTCGGGAAGCAGCTGGGATCCTAACATTCAGCTCCGTTGATGCGCAATGCCGTGAGCCCTCGTTAACAAATCCTAGAAAGCCAGAGAGGTTGCATAATGGCCGCGTTTCACATCCTGCTCCGCCCAGCGCGGGAAATGCAGGAAGTCTAACCTCCGAACACCCGGGAAATTCTGGCACACACCTCCTCGACGTTCGCACGCGAGTTAAACGCGGAAATCCGGAAGTATCCCTCCCCGGCGGCACCGAAACCAGCGCCCGGGGTGACCACCACCTGAGCTTCCTGAAGCATCTTGTCGAACATGCCCCAGCTGTCCACGCCGGCAGGGCAGCGCACCCAGACGTAGGGAGAGTGCGCTCCTCCATAAACCGCAAGACCGCATCGTTCGCAGGCTTGCTTAAGCATGGCGGCATTTCCCATGTAGTGCTCCACGAGCCTCTTGATCTCCGCCTTTCCCTCCTCCGAGAAAAGAGCCTCTGCCGCCCGCTGGACTGGATAACTTACACCGTTGAACTTGGTCGAGTGACGGCGCGACCACAAGCCATGGAGAGAGACCCGTTCCCCACTCCCGGTAGAACCAGTAAGCTCTCTGGGGATTACAATGAAAGCACACCGCGTTCCGGTGAAGCCTCCGTTCTTGGAAAAGGAGCGGAATTCAATTGCACACTCCCGGGCCCCTGCAATCTCGTAAATTGAGCGTGGCAGTTCCTCGTCCTGTACGTAGGCCTCGTAGGCCGCATCGTAGAGAATCACGGCATCGTTCTCACGCGCGTAGTCGACCCACTTCTGCAGTTGCTCCCGATTGGCAACCGTTCCCGTCGGGTTGTTCGGATAACACAGGTAAATCAGATCGACCTTCTCTTCCGGCAGGGCGGGGGTAAAATTATTCTCAGCCGTGCACGACAGGTAGACAAGGCCCTCGAACTGTCCCGTCTCATCCCCCTCCCCGGTGTTACCCGCCATCACATTCGTGTCGACATATACCGGGTAGACCGGGTCTGTGATTGCGATCTTCTGGCCTGCCCCAAAAATATCGAGGATGTTGCCTGAATCGCATTTTGAACCATCCGACACAAATACCTCATCAGCGCAGACTCCCAGCCCGGCGTAGGCATTCTCAGCAATGGCACTGCGCAGGAAATCGTAACCTTGCTCCGGACCATACCCGCGGAAACTTTCGCGGTCCCCCAGCTCGTCAACTGCCGCCTTCATAGCACTGCGGGCAGCCTCGGGCAGGGGCTCCGTAACATCCCCAATTCCGCAGCGGATCAGCCGCCCGGCCTTTTCCGGCTCAGCCTCCGAAAAGGCATTTACCCGCCGGGCGATCTCCGGGAAGAGATAACCCGCCTTCAGCTTCAGGAAGTTTTCGTTGATCCGCGCCATGGGGGGCACCCTGTAGCGGGCGCGAGGCCAGGCCGCAAGCGTTGCCTCGAAAGGTTGGGCTAAACCTGCGGGGCGGCCTCAGCGTGCAGCATGTCAGCTCCCACCAGAAGAGCCTGCGCAGTAGAAGGTTAACAGCCCAAGTAAATCCTGTTGGTTTCCAATTACTGCTCAGTCCGGCGCCCTACGGTGGTGGAATGCGCAAAAACTGCAATGAACCATGGGGCAGGGACCTCCGCTTGCAGGGCGTTAGCTGAATCGCAACTAGCCCTCGCCAGCCTCCCTCGCCCTCTGGAAGTTAGCAGCCACCGTGTCCCAGTTGATCACATTGAAGAAGGCCGCCACGTAGTCTGGACGCCTATTCTGGTAGTTCAGGTAGTAGGCGTGCTCCCAGACGTCCAGTCCGAGGATCGGGGTGCCCCCGGCGCAGCCAGATATTTCCCCCATCATCGGATTATCCTGGTTTGCAGTAGAGCAGACGCTGAACTTTCCCTCAGCGTCAACGCAAAGCCACGCCCAGCCAGACCCAAACCGCGTCATGGCCGCCTTCGTGAAGGCCTGCTTGAACTCGTCAAAGGATCCAAAGGCCGCGTTAATTCCTTCTGCAATTTCCGCGCTTGGCTCACCCGCACCACCCGGCTTGATACATTCCCAGAAAAAAGTGTGGTTGAAGTGGCCGCCTCCATTGTTGCGCACCGCTCCCCTGATTCCGTCCGGAACATGCTCCAGGCTCATTACGAGATCACAGATGGACTTGGCAGCAAGTTCCGTCCCATCGATCGCTGCGTTTAAGTTAGTGACGTAGGCGTTATGATGTTTGCTGTGATGGATCTCCATCGTGCGCGCATCGATATGGGGCTCGAGCGCGTCGTAGGCATAGCCAAGATCAGGAAGTTCGTGAGCCATGGGTAATAGTGTGTTGACAGGTGTTAATATGTTTGCGTTGCGCGCTTTGGGACCTTGCGGCTATAAGCGGCACTCTGCTCTCGCACCCGTAAGAAAGCAGCTTCCACCTAATCCGCAAGGGCAACTTCATCATGGACCTAGAACCTTGGCTTCCCCAACTGACCGGTCTCGCAGGCATCGCCATCGGAGCCATGGTCACCTGGTTCATGTGCCGGAACAAGAGCCAGGCCCTGCGCGCCCGCTCGGAGGAACGTGCCAAGAACGCACAAAAATCAATTGCCGACCTGGAAGCTGGCTGTGCCAGCCTTGAAGCAGACATGCGCCAGCTCCGACACAGCGAGGCAGTGGCCCTTCGCCGCCAGTCTGAGCTCGAGATCCTCGCCCAGTCCCAACAGCGCGGGCTCGCCGAAAAACAGCAGCTCCTCAGGGACGCCGAACATCGCATCGCCCAGAATTTCAGGGCTCTTTCGGTCGAGACCCTTCGCGCCACCCAGCAGGAATTCCTTCACTACGCCCAGGCCACTTTCGACACCCAGCAGAAGGAAGCCACCAGCGAACTGGAGCAGCGGCGCGTCGCGGTCGAAACCCTCGTCAGGCCTGTGGCCGCAACCCTCGACAAGGTGGAGAGCCGCATCGTGGATCTCGAGCGGGCGCGCCGCGAGACCGAAACCGCCCTCGGGGAGCAGGTTCGTCAGATGGCTCACGCCCAACAACATCTCCAACGAGAGACCGCCCAGCTCACCAAGGCCCTGCGCCAGCCTTCTGGCCGGGGCCGTTGGGGCGAACTTCAGCTCCAGCGCGTGGTGGAACTTTCGGGAATGCAGAACTACTGTGATTTTTCCGCACCGGTCGACCAAGGGAGTGATCTTGCAGAGCGGCCACTGCAGCCCAGCCTTGTGGTCAAGCTTCCCAGCAAACGAATAATCGCAGTGGATGCTCACACCTCCCTTGATTCCTACCTTGCGGCGATCGAAGCCCCGGACCAGGAAACCCAGGAACACGAGATGAAGCTCCACGCCGACACCGTGGCCAGACGCCTCAAGGACCTGTCCTCCCCCGACTACGCCGCCCAGCTCGGGCAGAAGCCAGAGTTCACTGTCCTGTTCCTGCCCGGCGAGGGCTTCCTCACCGCCGCCCTGGGTGAAGAACCCGATCTGCTCGAGCGGGGAATCCAGCAGGGTATCATTCTCGCCACTCCGAGTACTCTGATCGCCCTTTTGCGCTCAGCCGCCGTCGGCTGGCACCAGGAAGGAATCGCAGAGCAGGCGCGCACCGTTTCCGCTGCCGGCAAGGAGCTCCATGGCCAGGTCCGGGAACTGACCCACCAGGTGATAAAAATCGGAGAGTCTCTCGGAGGCACTGTCCGGCACTACAACGCCGCACTGGGCACCTTGGAAAGGAAGGTCCTTCCGGGTGCTCGCAACCTGGGCAGGACCAAAGTTTCTTCCCAGTCGCCCGAGCTGCCATCCGTGGCAGGGGCCAAAGTCACCCAACAGGTGCAGGCCCCGGAGGAGGGATAAAGCCACGAAGGTCCCGTAAAACTGGCTTCCTTCCCCCTACAGCTCTTTTACGTAGAAGTTCGCAAACTCGAGCGGGTTGCCGTGGTTCTGCAGTCCCAGCTTTCCGGTCGGATTCACGCCCGGAAGCTGCGCCTCGTGGAGGACGACTTTTCCGTTGAGGACGACTGTGAGCCGATCCCCCTTCACCGTAATAACATAACGGTTCCAGTCCCCGACCTTGTTGTCCGCAGGAACCCGCGGGGTAAGCGCAGCCCGGATTGGAAGGGGCTGTTTCCCGTCGTTACGAATTCCATAGACCTCCCCTGAGCCTACCGTCCAGTTCCAGAGGTTGACCTGGGTCCGGACTGCGCCGCGCAAGAGCACGCCGCTGTCATACTCATCGATCTCCGCGGTAACGCCCTTCCTGTCTGGTCCCGTTTTCTGCAATCCATTGAGCAGCAGGACAGGCTGATTACGTTTTCCGCTATGCTCGCCAGTCCAACGCCAGTCCACCACCGTGGTGAAATCCTTGTATTCCTTGCTGGTCCAGAGATTGGTGCCCTTCCCGTCATAGTGCAGGATCCAGCCCTCCTTGACCGTCCAGTGTCCCTTGTTCTTCGGGTCCGCGGCAAAGTTCTTGAGCGACCCGCCCGCCATGACGGGTGTGAACCCCTCTGCTGCCAGCGTGTCATCCGCCTTTCCAGCCGGCTGATACCAGGCTTCCGATTTGTCCTGCCCGAAGGAAATCTCGGCGATCCGCATCTTCCGCACCTTGATAATGTCACCATGGCCGGCAAAGCAGATGTGACCCTTCCTGCGCTTGACGCCCTGGTGCTTGGGCTTCTTTTTGCTCAGCTCGTCAAGGTTTGCATCAGTAATGCAGACCCCGTTCAACTCCACCGTAAGGCGTGGTCCCCGGATCGTGACTCGCTGCTTGTTCCACTCGCCGACCGGAGCAAGGTGCCCACGGAGGGAAGGGGCCAGAGAATAGATCGAGCCATGGAACTGCCATTCCTTGAGATTCTTGTACTTGTCAGCGGTATCATCCAGGATCTGTAATTCCATTCCCGTATAGGCCGCGTCCCCGCTACCCGGGTAATGAACCCCCAGTCCGTTGTTGGCCCCGGAAGTCAGTTGAAATTCAAATTCCAGGATATAGTCCGCATACTGTTTCTCCGTGATCAGATTCCTGCACTTACGGGATGACTCGATGATTCCGTCCTTGACGAAATATCCATTCTGCTCGGTTTTCCCGGGAGCCCCGAAGTTGGTGAAGTCCTTGCCGTTGAACAGCTCAACCCAGTCGGCGGAGGCGGGAAGGGACAGGATAAAAATAGAAGCTGCGAGTGCTTTCATGACGGTCGTGTAGTTGGTTTGATTGAGAGTGAATCTAGCTGGTTTGAACGGAGAGATTGAGAGGGTCTATAAATCGACGGTTTTTCCGGTCCGGTAGGATTCGTCAGCGGCTGCCACGATACGCATGGAATTGAGGGCGTCCTCCATGTGCTCTCCGAGGTCGAGATCCTCGCGGATGGCCTTGAGGAAATACTCCTGCTCGCGGAAGCAAAGTTCATCATGATCCGGCTCATCTGTCATGTCGATCCACTCATCCTCCTGCGTGAACTCCTTGTTTTCATCCAGCTCACTGTGGTGAATCCGCAGCGACTCGGTCTTGCTGTGCGCGTCCACATCCGCGGAGGCTCCCTTCCCACCCGCATCCTTGGCCTCAATTGTCACACAACCCTTCGGGCCCACC